>Ga0207426_1000081_pt1 | contig 304502 bp, 315 predicted proteins | sample AraplaMF_Cvi_mMS_FD_184265 | JGI IMG/M metagenome (GOLD analysis project Ga0207426, IMG submission 184265) | Arabidopsis root microbial communities from the University of North Carolina, USA - plate scrape MF_Cvi_mMS (SPAdes) (version 2) | ecosystem: Host-associated > Plants > Roots >...
ATCGGCGAAAGAACCGATGCTGTGGCAAAGATTGCGCCAGCAGCGGCGGAAGTGAACAGTTTGCCAGTCATCGTGAACCTACCTTTCATTCAGATGGGCACGTTCACCAGCTCGGGCGGCGCCACTCTTTTGGCTGACCATCACCGTGCCGGTTCGTTAGGGACAATGGTCGAAAAGAGGTTTAGTTCCGGCAAAAGTTGCGGGAAACGGCCGCAAATGGCCTCGGCGAGGTCAAAATAACGCGAAAAATCAACGGACAACGTCCAGATTAATACAACCGAAACAATTGATTCCGCAGCTCGGTTGCAGCGATGACTACGTTGAGTTTGGCGCGCAGGACCGCCTTATCCGCGCGCTTCGACATAGATTTCGCTGACCGCGTTACCTTCCCCCGGTAGGGAGAAGGTAAAATACAATCAAATCTTGTAGATCGGATCAAAAGAGCCCTTGACCGTAGGGCCGAGTTCTAGAAGCGCACCGGCTTGCGGCTGCATCGAGCGGGCGTCTTCGTCGAGACCTTCCCAGGCTGTCGTCACCGCGAGACGATCTGCATTTTGGCCGATGAAAGCCGGGCAGGAAGGCTGCATGGCGGGCACGCGATAGCGCTCGATGCGCAAGCCGTCGGGACTGTAACGATCGACGAAACCGGAGCCCCAACGGGCGTTCCAGATGTAACCGTCGGCATCGCAGACCGAGCCGTCGAGGCCGCCGGGGTCCTCCATGCTGTCGACCATGACAATCGGTTCGCCGACCGGCATTCCGGTCAGTGGGTCAACCAGCACGCGCATTAACTGGCTGATGCGGGTATCGGTGAAATATCCGATCGTGCCGTCGGGTGAAAAGCAGATGGAGTTCGGAATGCTGAGCTGATCGAAGATCTTTGTCACCTTGCCGCCCGCGACATGATAGATCGCGCCGGCCTGCATTTCCGCCCGCTTGCCCATGGTGCTGATCCACAACGACCCGGAAATATGCGTCCGCCCGTCATTGGAGCGGTTCTCGGGCTTATCCGCCTCGATCGCGGCATAAAAGGTCAGTTCACCGGATCCGATATCGCGAAGAAACAGCCCCGCTTCGGTGGCGATCAATTGCCGTCGGTCGTCAACACGGGCGAGTACGCTCGCCATCATCGGCAGAGCGTGAACTTCCTTCTTGCCCGTCGGTAGATGCAGTTCATGTAATTCCTTGCCGAGAATGTTGAACCACCAAACCGTATCCGTGTCGGGATCATAGGTCGGTCCCTCGCCCAGGGCCGATGCGGTATTGCAGAGAATATTGCCCTGGAAATCATGAATGTCGGTCATATGGGTCAGGCTCCTACAGCAGCATCATAGGCGTAAATGGTCACCTTGGCGCGTTCGGCAACCTCTGCTGTCGTCATTCCCGGCTTGTAGAGGCTGGTGCCGAGACCGAAAGCCAGGATGCCGGCCTTGGTGTAATCGGCGAAATTCTTGTCCGAAACACCGCCGACCGCCGCAATGACAAGCTCGGGGGGCAGCACGGCGCGGATGGCGGTGATCCCGGAGGCACCGAGCACCCCGGCCGGGAAAAATTTAAGACCCGTCGCACCGGCACGCGCAGCCGAAAGCGCTTCCGTCGCGGTGAATACGCCAGGCATCGTCACCATGCCCTTGTCGCGGGCGCGGCTGATGACCGCAGGTTCGACATTCGGCGTCACCAACAGCTTGCCCCCTGCGGCGTCCAGCCGATCGACATCTTCCACGGTCAGTACCGTGCCGGCACCGATCAGGCAGTCAGCAGGCGCCATCTTGGCGGCGATCTCGATCGAGCGGAAGGGCTCCGGCGAGTTCAGCGGGATTTCGATCGCCGTCAGGCCGGCATCGATCAGCGCGCCGACGATATCAGCCGTCTCTTCGGGCTTGACGCCGCGGAGAATGGCGATGAGCGGGCGCTTCATGGGAGGGAAGGGGATGCGGGTCGTCATCAGCTTTTTCTTTCGTCATTCGGCCAGATCGCCTTTGCCGCAGTGGAAAGCCCGCGGCGGACGGCGGCATCGGCGTCAACAGTCGTATAGGTCAGGCCCAAGGTGCGAAATGCATCTTCGTAGAGTGTCTGCAGGCGTCCGGAAGCGACGAGAGTAATCGCAGCCCCTTGTCCGGCAGATGACAGCGCCCCTGCGATTTCGGCGCCGATAAGCGTGCCCGAGATTAGCGCCTGCGCCCCCGCCGCCGTCAAGCCATGCAGAAGTTGGCCTGCGCGAGCGGTGAAGAGCAGGTTTGTGGCGAGTGCCGGCTTGTTGAAGGCGGCCTTGATCGCGGAGCCGAAGGCGGCGCTGTCTGCGGACATGTCGGCCGCACCGGCAACAGCATGGGAAAGGATGCTGTGCTTGGTGATCACATCGAAGAGCTCGCCGGTCATGAAGGTCGAAAAGCCGGTGACTTGGCCACTCACGACACGCACCCATTTCGAATGCGTGCCAGGCATGCAGACGACCTGTTCGCCCTTGGCTTCGGCGGCGATGACGCCGAGCAATTGCGTTTCCTCGCCGCGCATGACGTCAGGCGCTTCCTTGGCGCGTTGCGCGAGACCCGGCAGAATACGGACATCACGCGATTGGCCGGGCACGGAGACGGCACCCTTGAGGATGGCGGAAAGCGACGTGGGGGTGTCGATATAGCCGGCTTCCACCCAGCCCTGACGCGCTCCGGCCATGCCGCAGACGATGACGGGAAGGTTTTCTGGCGCGGCCAGGGCATCAAGATGCGATTGTAACACCTGGGCAAAGCCTGTCTGAGCAGCCGATGTCATGCCTTCGCCGCTACGGCGCTCGCCGAGAATGCTGTCGTCCTCGCCGATCAGCCACAGTCGGAAACTGCTGGTGCCCCAATCGACCGCGATATATGCGGGACTCGTCATTAGAAAATACTCCGGTTTTTAGAAAATACTCTGGTTTTTCATCAGAAAATACCTCCGTCAACAATGATGGACTGCGCGGTGATGCTGCCCGAGCAGTTGGATGCGAGAAAAAGCGTCGGGCCGACTAGATCGGCGGCCTTTAGAATATGCTTGAGGCATTGGCGCTCGATCGTCTTGGCTATGCCTTCCTCGGTTAGCCAAAGCTCCATCTGCCGCTCGGTGACGACCATGCCCGGCAGAATGGCGTTGACGCGGATGTTTTCCGGGCCAAGACGGCCGGCGAAGCTCTTGGTCAGGCCAATGATGCCGGCCTTGGCAGTAGCATAGGATGCGAGGCTCGACGGATTCATCATGAAGACGATCGACGAAAAATTGATGATCGCCCCGCCGCCGGCAGCCCGCATGCCCGGTGCTGCCGCCTGTGAGACGAAAAAGACCTGTTTGAGGTTGATCGCCTGGCTATTGTCCCAATAGTCCTCGGTCGTCGTGTCGATTTCATGCCGGTCGTCCCAGGCGGCGTTGTTGACGAGGACACGGATCGCGCCGAGATCGGATTCGACGGCAGCGACGGTGCTTTTGATTTCGCCGGCGTCGCGCAGGTCGGCATGATAGAAGGCGACTGGGTGCGCCGATTGCGCCGAAAGCCGGGCGGCAAGCGCCTTGCTCGGCTCTTCCGCTATATCGATGAAGGCGACCTTGGCGCCCTGCTGAGCGAAACCTTCAACGAGTGCTGCGCCTATGCCGGAGCCACCGCCGGTGATCAGGACCGTGCGATCCCTGAGATCGGGAAATTGTGCCTGTGCTTCGGTCAAGTTCGTCTCCCCTCCCGGAATAGAAAAATATAACCATGTTCCATTATTCGGAACTGAATTTGACTATGTGGAATTATCGGATTACCCTTTGGCCGTGTCAAGGACATGATGGAACGTTGCAGACGTGGCGAGGCGGTCGTGAATTCGAAACAGAGCGACCAAATGGGAGATATCCGCCGTGGCCGGGACACCGGTACGCTCGGTAAACTCATGGCGCTCATCGATCTCGTTGCGCTGGCCGACAGCCCAATGCGTTTCACTGACATCCTGTCGCTGTCCGATCAGCCGCGTGGCACATTGCATAGGCAATTGTCGCACCTCGTCGAGGAGGGGCTGTTGGAGACCGATCGGGACGGGCGCTATCTGCCTGGCATCAGGCTCTTGAACCTTGCGTCACGCAGTTGGGCGCGCAATGAATTCAGAACCGTCGCCGAGCCGCATCTGCGCCTTCTGCAGGGACAGACCGGCGAAACCGTGCACCTCGGTGTCCTGCGCGGCACCGAGGTTATCTATCTCGACAAGGTCGAGGGCCGGCAGTCCGTGCGCATGTATTCGCAGATCGGCAACGCCTCGCCGGCCTATTGCACAGGCGTCGGGAAGGCCGCGCTGTCTGCGCTGGACGACCCCAGTCTCGAAGCCCGTATGGCCGGCCTCGAGTTTCGCGCCTATACCGAGCATACCCATCGCAGCGTGGCAGATCTTCGAGCGGACATCGCTGCTATCAGGACACGCGGCTGCGCTTTTGACCGTGAGGAGCACGAAAGCGGCATATGCTGCGTCGCCGCGCCGATCCGTTCAGACGACAGCGATATGCTGGCCGGCGTCTCCGTGACCGGCCCGGCTTATCGTGTCACGCCGGAAAAATTGCAGGAATGGGCACCTTTGGTAAAGGCTGCAGCGGCCGCCATCATGCAGGATATGCATAGTCGGCTCGGTCCAAGGCGTTAATTTCGCCGATTTTCTCGACTGTCATGTGAAATTCACCAATTTGGCCTTTGGTGTGCTGGACCTTGGCCAACTTACACGTTTATTCTAGGTCGCTTGATGGGAATCGTGGATGAACCGCCATTCTGCTTAAGTACCTGCCGCTACGCTCGGAGGAGGTTGGCGAACCGGTTACCGGGCGCCGTAGTAATGAGTGTCGCAGCAGGCGAGATTTTAGAAATTTATATTTGATCATGCGCCGGCTTGCTGGCGTTCATGCGGTGACCTGGAGGCGTGGAGGCGGCGGTTTCGCGTTTGTGCCCCTCCCTTTACATAAAGAAGACTAATGATGGCAGCATTGGTGCAGACGGGAAAGCCCCCCAGGGGCGAGGACTATATTGATGAAATTACCGGTCTGAAGACACAGTTCGATGTTTTTCGTTTCATGAAGCGGTTGACCGAAGCCTATCGCTGCCGGGCCTTCATGGTTCTGAACCTGCCGCCGGTTACGTCTTTCGAACTGCAGAGCAATTCGGTCATTAACAACTGGCCCGCCGAACTCCTGGCAACCTACGACCAGGAAGGGCTGATGACGAACAGCCCGGTGCTGCGACGCCTGCGCAATTCCACATTGCCCTTTATTCACGAGACAACGGTGAGCACCAATCGCGACGACGGCAGGGCCCAACTCATTACCGCCCTGTTCGAACGTTTTCGCATGACACGCTGTATCTATTTGCCGACCCATGATGCATCCGGTCTTCGCGGCGCGGTGTCGCTTGCCGGCGATCGCGAGCTCTTCACCCCCGAAGAAATCAAGGATCTCTGCTATATCGCAATCCATGTTTTCGATCGGCTCGCGGAAATCCGCAATATGGACATCCGCGTGACCGATGCGCTGACTGATCGGGAGATCGATTGCCTGAACTGGACGGCCGCCGGCAAGACCAGTGCCGAAATCGCAGAAATCCTGACGCTCTCAGAACACACGGTCAATCACTACCTGAACCGGGCCACCAAGAAACTGGATACCGTCAACCGCACCCAGGCGGTCGCCAAAGCGCTGCGTGTCGGGTTGATCAAGTAAGGCATGATGAAGATCATGGCCAGGAAAGACCATGATCCTAAAAAGTGCGTGGCGGCATTTGGAGAAGATTCTTCTAAGATGAATAATGAGGCCGCGTGAAATCCGGGCAATTTTCTGCGCTAATTTTGTGCGTTGCACATAAAATTTGCTGATGTCCTCTGCACTGATTTGCGGACCGAAATCGATGCTGGCTACGCAACAAATTGAAAAATATACAGTTTTTTGATTTCGCGGAACTGGCACGCTTTCTGCATTTCAATAGGCAGAGGTCCAGAGGGGACTTTGATACCAGCGCCGATTAACGCGCGCGGATCAGGCAGCCGCTGCCGATGCCACTGTCGTTGCTTCTCCCGGCGACAGGTATCGGCGGCGGCTGTTGCCTATATGGCACGTCCTCAAAATCAACGCGGTTTAAGAAGCGATTTTTCGCGCATCCGCCCTAGTCCTTTCAAAGCTTTGCTTTATGTCCGCCGCAAACATTTCGTGTCTCCAAGCGAGCGTTGCGGCTGGTAGGGCTCTAAGCCCGGCGGACCTGCCGGCCGCAACGGACGAAGTTGTTTTGTCGATATTCCCCTTAATTTCGTTTGGCGAAGTTCCATCACTCCACTATCTAAGCCTGAGAGATCTGGAGCGCTTGCTGCGCGCGTTCGCGCGTCGCCATCCGGATGGAAATCGTGCAGCGAGGATGGAATGGCAGACATCACCAAGGAACAGGTTCTGGAAACGCTGAGAACCGTTCGCGGCCCGGACCTGGAGCACAATATCGTTGAGCTCGGCATGGTGTCGGATGTCTTCATTTCCGACGCCAAGGTGTATTTCTCGATTACGGTACCGGCCGAACGCGCCAAGGAACTGGAACCGATGCGCCTTGCTGCCGAGCGCGTCATCAAGGAATTGCCCGGCGTGAAAGGCGCCTTGGTCGCGCTGACCGCGGACAAGAAAGCCGCGCCAGGTGCACCCGCCGCGCGCCCGGCTCCTGCCCAGCCGCATGGTCATTCCCACGCGCATCCGCCGCAACAGCCGCCCCGCGCCGGCAAGATCGGCGTTCCCGGCATTGGCGCTATTATTGCTGTTGCCTCCGGCAAGGGCGGCGTCGGCAAGTCGACCACAGCCGTCAATCTTGCACTTGGCCTGCTCGCCAATGGCCTGCGCGTCGGCATTCTGGATGCCGATATCTACGGCCCGTCGATGCCGCGTCTCCTGAAGATTTCCGGTCGGCCGACTCAGGTCGATGGGCGCATCATCAACCCCATGCAGAATTACGGTCTCAAGGTCATGTCCATGGGCTTCCTCGTCGAAGAAGAGACGGCGATGATCTGGCGCGGGCCAATGGTGCAGTCGGCATTGTTGCAGATGTTGCGCGAAGTCGCCTGGGGTGAACTTGACGTCCTCGTCGTCGACATGCCGCCGGGCACCGGCGATGCGCAACTCACCATGGCGCAGCAGGTGCCGCTTGCTGGCGCCGTCATCGTCTCGACCCCGCAGGACCTGGCGTTGATCGACGCGCGCAAGGGCCTCAACATGTTCCGCAAGGTGGAAGTTCCCGTGCTCGGCATCGTCGAAAACATGAGCTATTTCATCGCTCCGGACACCGGCGCGCGCTACGATATCTTCGGTCACGGCGGCGCGCGGAAGGAGGCCGAGCGTATCGGTGTGCCCTTCCTCGGCGAAGTGCCGCTGACTATGGGTATCCGTGAGACCTCCGACGCAGGTACGCCGTTGGTCGCTTCCGACCCCAATGGCACCGTCGCCGGTATCTATCGCGATATCGCCGCCAAAGTCTGGGCGCAGATAAGCAGCACGCCTCTGCGCGCGGCACCTTCCATCGTCTTCGAATAATTCACAAGGCTTGTGCCAACCAGCAGTCGGCACGATTGCCTTGCCCGCGCTGTGTGCTATGACTTCGCAGTATCGTGAATCTGCGGTGAAAGCGCGCATTGAAGGGGTTGTGACTTGATTCTTTGCGAGCTTTGCTGCATATGCGCCGCCGGCGTGAATTTGGTCGGGCATATCCGATGACGGCCATCCGCCAAATGGTGACTTCGTCTCGCTTGAGCAATCAGCGTTGTCATGACGGACGAAGGATTGGTACAGCAGCAGGGCAACGGAGCATGGACACGGATTCCCAGTCGGACCGGCGGGATACGCCCGGAGTTTTATGAACTTTTTTCACTGGCCATCGGCAGAATCGCGGCGAGAGCGCACAAAGCGCCACGGCTATAGCTTTGCCTTTCGAGCAATGCCGGGAAAACTGCGCCGCGGTGCTCCGTCCGGAATCGCGAAAAAACAAAAAGATGGAGCGGTTTTGCGATCCTGCGAAAAGATGAACCGCTTGAGCGCGCCGGGGGCGATCCGTTGATCACGGCCTATTGCTCCGATTGCAAGCCGCTCGTACTGGCAGATTTGTCGAGTATTACCCAATTGCCTGATAACGCCGTCTGGATCGACATGGTCGACCCGTCGCGTGAAGAGGAAGCGAATATCGAGCGCCTGCTTGGGCTCGAAGTGCCGACCCGTGAGGATATGAAGGATATCGAGCCCTCGAGCCGGCTCTATGTCGAAGACGGCTCGGTCTTTCTGACGGCTTCGCTGCTGTGGAAGGCCGATACCAATCTGCCCACGCTGACCGATGTCGCCTTCATCCTGACGAGTCATCGCCTGGTCACGATCCGCTATGCGCAGCCGAAATCCTTTGCTCTGTTCATCGCCGCGTTGCAGCGCATTCCGCAGGAGCGGCGCACGGGTGTCGCGCTTCTGGCGAAGCTTTTGGAAACAATCGTCGACCGCACTGCCGAAGTCCTTGAACAGACGGTCGCCAGCATCGATATATTGTCGGTGCATGTGTTCGGCGACCGCGTGAAGAAAATCCGCCGTCCGTCGAACTACCTGGAAGAGAAGCTGAAGGACATTGCAGGCTACCATCGCACGGTCAGCAAGGTGCGCGATAGCCTGAGTTCATTGTCGCGGCTTCTGACTTTCCTCCATACCATCCCCGCCATGCAGCAGGACCATGAGACCAAGGAATTGTGCCGCAATGTCTCGCGGGATGTGCAATCTTTATCCGAACATGCGTCCTTCGTCGCCGGTAATATTACCTTCCTGCTCGATGCATCGCTCGGCCTGATCAATATCGAGCAGAACGCCATCATCAAAATTTTCTCGATCGCCTCTGTAGTCTTCCTGCCGCCGACGCTTGTGGCCTCGGTTTACGGCATGAACTTCGAGTTCATGCCCGAGTTGCATGTTGCCTATGGTTACCCGGCATCGTTGCTATTGATGGTGGTATCTGCCGTCGTTCCGTTTTTCTTTTTTCGCTGGAAAGGCTGGCTCTGAGAGTCTAGTGATCCTGAATGTCTGACGAAACCCATCATTCTCCCGACGGGAAAATGAGTACACGCAAACTTTTCTACCTCACTCTGGGGTCGATCGGCGTGGTCTATGGCGATATCGGTACGAGCCCCCTTTACGCCTTTCGCGAGGCGCTGAAGCCGGTGGCGGCCGATGGCCTGACGCGCGGCGAAGTCATCAGCCTCGTCTCGCTGATGTTCTGGGCGCTGACCATCATCGTCACAATCAAATATGTCCTTTTTCTCCTGCGCGCAGACAATGACGGCGAAGGCGGCACGTTGTCGCTTTTGGCGCTGCTGATGAAGACGGCAAACGGCCACACCGCCGTTTTGATGTTGTTGGGACTTCTAGGGGCGGCGCTTTTTCTCGGCGATGCGATGATTACGCCGGCGCTGTCGGTTCTTTCGGCCGTCGAAGGCCTGAAGTTGGTGACGCCGACGCTGACGGACTACATCGTGCCGATCTCCGTCGCGATCCTGGCGCTGCTCTTCGCCATCCAGTCCCATGGCACCGGCGCAGTGGCACGCTTCTTCGGCCCGATTACGGCGCTGTGGTTCATCGTCATGGGTGTTGCCGGCATCATGCATATCTCTGACGATTTCGGCATCCTCGCTGCCTTCAATCCCTGGTATGCGATCAACTTCCTGCTGAACGAAGGCTTTTTCGGTGTCGTCGTGCTCGGCGCCGTCTTCCTGACCGTCACCGGCGCGGAAGCGCTTTACGCCGATCTCGGCCATTTTGGCCGGCGGCCGATCCAGTGGGCCTGGTTCGCCCTGGTGTTTCCGTCATTGACGCTCAATTATCTCGGCCAGGGCGCGTTGGTGCTGCGTGAACCACTCGCCATGTCCGATCCCTTCTTTCTGATGTATCCGCATTGGGCAATCCTGCCGGTTGTCATCCTCGCCACCCTGGCGACGATCATCGCCAGCCAAGCGGTCATCACCGGTGCCTTCTCGCTCACGCGCCAGGCAATCCATCTTGGCTTCCTGCCGCGCATGGAAATCCTCTTCACGTCCGAGACCAATACCGGCCAGATCTTCCTGCCGTCGGTCAACGCCGTGCTGTTTTTCGGCGTCATCTTCCTTGTGCTGAGTTTCAAGACCTCGGATGCTCTGGCGACGGCCTACGGCATCTCTGTGACCGGCGCGATGGTCGTTACCTCAATCATGGCCTTCGAATTCGTGCGTGTTCGCTGGAATTGGACGCTGCCGATGGCGATCGCCGTGCTGGCGCCGTTGTTGCTGCTGGAATTCGTCTTCCTCGGCGCCAACCTTCTGAAAATCCACGACGGCGGCTATGTTCCGGTGCTGATCGCGACCGCCTTCACGGTGATCATGTGGACCTGGCGTCGCGGCACGGCGATCCTGATGGAGAAGACGCGACATACGGATATCCCGTTGTCGTCCTTCGTCAGCTCGATCGAGCGCAAGAGCGACCACTCACCGGCACATGTCCCGGGTACGGCGATCTTCCTCACCAGCGATCCGGAATCGGCACCCGCGGCGCTGCTGCACAATCTGAAGCACAATCACGTCCTGCACGACAAAAACGTCATCCTGACGATCCGGACCATCAACAAGCCGCGCGTCGCCCAGGAAGACCGCTATTCGGTCGAGAAGGTCTCCGACCGCTTCTCGCGCGTCGAGCTGCGCTTCGGCTTCATGGAATCGCAGAACGTCTCGCAGGCGCTGGCGACCTTGCGCAAGACGGGATTGAAATTCGACATCATGTCGACCTCCTTCTATCTCGGCCGCCGCAAATTGGTGCCGGACGCCAAATCCGGTATGCCCCACTGGCAGGACCGACTCTATATAGCCCTCGCCAATGCTGCGACGGACCCCTCCGACTACTTCCGCCTGCCGGCCAACCGCGTCGTGGAATTGGGTTCGCACGTCATCATCTGACGCAGATCGATCAATTTGTTTACATCAAAGGCCCGGTGGATATCTACCGGGCCTTCACTTTTCTCTTGCGCAAGTAGCGCGCGACGATATTCAATCTAGAGGGGAAATAACGCTTTGCTTTTCCGGGGGCTAATCGCAAATGCTCAAACAAGCCTTGTCTATTACACGCCAAAACTTGGCGTTCTATGCGACATTCGTAATATGCTCGGTCGGCATTCAGGTTTTCGACGAGTATTCCAAGAAGTCCGCCGCAACAGGGGTAACTTTTCTGCTGTCGTCCATGTTATCGATGAACGTGCAGAATTCCGTGTTGCGAAACCTCAATTTCAGCGCGGCGGCCAAAGCAAGAAAACTTCCATTCGGTCGATATTTGTTTCAGAGCGTTGGCCTTTCGCTGCTCGCAATATTGCTGGTGATACCCTTTCTTTTGTTTTTCTTGCGTATAGATGGCGTCAGTAGGAACGCCTTCATATTTTGGACAACGCTCGTATTCCTGCCGATGTTTGCCATCGTTCTTGCGCTCTTCGGCACATGGCTTCCGGCTGGCCTCTACGGCACCAAGGTTAGTATAGGAGATGCATTCCGAAGAGGTTGGGCGCGCTTTCTTTCGACAGTATTCCGAGTGTTCGCCGGCTTGGCTATTCCCCTCGTTGTTGCGATCATTGCATCGATGCTTACCGCCGCTGATAGTAGCCTCGATCTGATTGTAGGCGGTAGCTTGAACATCCCTGCTGTTACCATCTCGGTAGTTTCCAACGCTCTCCAGGCGATCGGCTGGACTTACGTATCCATCGTTCTGGTGCGACGGTATATGGAGGCCGAGCATATTGAGCCACTATCTGGCGCGGCGCCGCTTCCGGCCGGTGTCCCGTGAGTCTCAATAGTACGTCGCAAATGCTAGCTTCACGCAAAGGTCCCGATCGCTCTTGATGCCGGTTGTCCTTTCGCTTTTCTGTTCATGGACACCCATTCGGCAGAATTAACCATCCATCAAGGTTAATCAGAGATTATTCCGGCTCCTAGTCCAGTGCCGTTTGGAGTCCGGTGTTGCCTCGTCCGAGTCGTGTCCCCCGCAAGTATGGTTTCTTGCCGAAAAACTGGACTTCGCCAGCCGTCTTCGGGCTTTGCGCATGGCTGATCTTTCCCTCGACGTTGGCCTATGCCGATCTCGCCGGTCTGCTGGCGGGCATCGATAGGGGCGGGAGCAACTGGCGCATGGTTATCACCAATTCGCCAGCGGGCTCCACGCACCAGGCAGAGCTTGCCTTCGGCGATGCGTCGACCGCGGCTGCTATTGGCGATGGCGGTCTCGTCATGCCGGACGGCCGTCGCGTCGCCTTCGTGTCGCAGCGAAAGGGCAGCGATCCCAGGCCGGACGAAGATCGCATCAATCGCCAGGATAAGAAGAGCCGGGTGGTCGCCGTTGCGCCGATGCAGCCGCCCAAGGATTTTTCCGCCGGTTCCGTGCTGCAGCGCGACAGTCTGTTGTTCCGCCCCGAGCTGGACAGCAAGGACAAGACTGCTTTCCTCAAGCCGAAAATCGGCGGCAAGGAGATTAAGATCGCCACGGCCTTCTATAGAAAAGAGCCGCCGAAGCCGGACAATAGCCTGCCGTCCTATCTCGCAAGCCTGGTGACAAGCCAGGATGCCGATGTTTTCGCCGCTGCCTACGCCTCGCCGCCGCCGGACTATGCCCGCGTCTCGCCTTTCGATTCGATCCTGGCCAAGGATCAGGACAATGAAGGCCGCTTCGTGCCGCAGATCGGTCCCCAGGATCACGCCTGGGCCGCAAATGTCCTGCCTCCCTCGGTCTTTTCTTCGGACGAACAGCAATGCCTTGCCACCGGCATCTATTTCGAAGCACGCGGGGAATCGGTGAAAGGGCAGGCGGCCGTCGCCCAGGTCATTCTCAACCGCGTCCGCAATCCGGCCTATCCGAAGACCATCTGCGGCGTCGTTTATCAGAACGACGATTGGCACAACGCCTGCCAGTTTTCCTTTGCTTGCGACAACGTCAAGGATCGGGTCAATTCGCCGGAACACTGGAAGATCGCCCGCCAGGTCGCCATGGCAGTGACCGCCGGCAAGATCTGGCTGCCGGAAGTCGGCTCGGCCACGCACTATCATGCCGTCTACGTCAGACCGAAATGGGCAGCCGAAATGGTGAAGGTCGGCCGTATCGGCATGCACATCTTCTACCGCACCTATGGCGGTGGCTGGAGCTGACGACTAGCGCGCGGCGGGACTGATCTGGTTCGGCGAGAGATAGGTGATCGGCAAAAAGGCCACAGAAAAGCTTGGCCTGAAGAGGATTCTTCGGCTCAGTTTTCCACCGGCATCGCATATTCGCCCTAAGATCATGATTTAATTCGGCTAATTAATGGCTGGACAGATGACGTCTACGCCTTGACTATGCTTTTTCCTAAAACTATGTTGCGCGCGACTTCAAAACGGGCCGAAAGGTGGCGAAACCACCCGTTCGTTTACGCGTTGACCGGGGTAATGGGGCTGCGCGCAACGAAAATGGGAGGATATCACCATGGCGGACGACCGCGACGAAAGTCTGGAAAAGCGACGAGAGCAACTGGAAGCCGAATTGGCGAGCAAGCGCTCTGCGTTGGGAGAGGATGAACGAGGGGAGGTTCGCGCCGAGGAAAGCCGCAAAGGCTATGCCCAGGCGATGAAGCTTTCCAGTGAATTCATTGCTGCCATCATCGTTGGCGCTGTTCTGGGCTATATCTTCGACCGTTTTGTCGGCACTGCGCCGTGGGGCATGATTATTCTTCTGCTTCTCGGATTTTGTGCCGGCGTTCTGAATGTTCTGCGCTCTGCAGGCAAGGTGGCGACACCGATGCTTGAAAAGCACGGGCTTGATAAGAAGTGAGGCGGAAGCGGCGCAGCGGCGCAGTTTCCTGGTGAGAGGCATCCGCTTTGACGAGCGGGAAAATGAAAGAGAACAAGCGGTGGCAAACGGTCCTACCCATCAGTTCCTGATCTTCAAGATTATACCGATCGATATCGGCGGGATTGATTTTTCGTTCACCAATGCTTCGCTGTTCATGGTTGCTGCGGCAGCGATTTCTGCCGGCTTCCTCTATTTCGCCACCTCGCCCCGCAGCGTCATTCCGAGCCGTGCCCAATCGGTGGCGGAGATGGCCTACGAGTTCATTGCCTCAATGCTGAAAGAAGGGGCGGGAACCAAAGGGATGAAGTTCTTCCCGCTGGTCTTCTCGCTCTTCATGTTCGTGTTGACGGCGAACCTGCTCGGTATGGTTCCCTATTTCTATACGGTCACTAGCCAGATTATCGTCACGTTTGCGCTGGCGCTTCTGGTGATCCTGACGGTCATTCTCTACGGCTTTATCAAGCACGGTTTCGGCTTTCTCAAGCTCTTCGTGCCGCAGGGCGTCCCGGGCGTTCTCTTGCCGCTGGTGGTCATCATCGAAATCATATCGTTCCTGTCTCGGCCGATTTCACTCTCCGTTCGTCTTTTCGCCAACATGCTGGCTGGCCATATCACGCTCAAGGTGTTCGCAGGCTTCGTAGCCTCGCTCGGAGCCCTTGGCGCACTTGGCATTGGCGGCGCCATTCTTCCCCTGATCATGACCGTCGCCCTGACCGGTCTTGAGTTCCTCGTCGCCTTCCTTCAGGCTTATGTCTTTGCGGTGCTGACTTGCATGTACCTCAATGATGCAATCCATCCGGGTGGCCACTAAGGATAAAGACATTGACGTCTGCAGGGCGTCAGTCATTCACCGCACAACCATTTCAAAGGAGTTCAACATGGACGCGGAAGCAGCAAAGTTCATCGGCGCAGGTTTGGCTTGCTTTGGTATGGCCGGCACGGCTCTCGGCCTCGGCAATATCTTCGGCAGCTACCTGTCCGGCGCACTACGCAATCCGTCTGCTGCTGACGGCCAGTTCGGCCGTCTGGTATTCGGCTTCGCCGTTACGGAAGCTCTGGGCATCTTCTCGCTGCTCATCGCTCTCCTCCTGCTCTTCGCCGTCTGATATCAGCGGCGTGATAGATCACGGTTCGCGGGACAGCGGACCGTGATTCTTTGTATTTGCAGACCACCTGGAGGTGAGCATGTTTGTGACCCCGGCTTATGCTGAAGAAGCACCGCCGGCAGCCGGCGCGGTGCATACGGAGACGGGTGCGCCCGATCAGGGCCATCACGCAGGCGTATTCCCGCCGTTTGACCATACGACGTACCCGTCACAGCTCCTTTGGCTGGTGATCACCTTCGTCATCTTCTACGTGGCCATGCAGAAGATCGTCATTCCGCGCGTTGGCAACATTCTGGAAAGCCGGCACGATCGCATCGCCCAGGATATCGACGAAGCCTCGCGTCTGAAGGCTGAAGCCGATGCTGCAGTTGCGACCTACGAAAGCGAATTGGCCGCAGCGCGCGCCAAGGCGAATTCGATCGGCGCCACTGCCCGTGATGCAGCCAAGGCAAAAGCCGAGGAAGATCGCAAGGCAATCGAAGCAAGTCTTTCCGAGAAGCTGAAGGCCGCTGAGGCCCGTATCGGCGAGATCAAGGCGAAAGCCTTCGGCGATGTCGGCGCCATTGCGGAGGAAACGGCAGCCGCCGTCGTCGAGCAGCTCGTCGGCAGCGTCGCCGGCCAGGCTGACGTCGCTTCGGCTGTTGCCGAAGCATCCGCCAAGCGGGAGGGTTGATCCATGGAATTCGGTCTTGACGAAACTTTCTTCGCGTTCGTCGCTCTCATCATCTTCCTCGGCCTCATCGTCTACCTGAAGGTTCCCGGCATGATGGCAAAGTCGCTGGACGACCGCGCCGATCAGATCCGCAACGATCTGGCTGAAGCCAAGCGCCTGCGCGAAGAGGCCCAGCATCTGCTGGCCGAATATCAGCGCAAACGGAAGGAAGCGGAAGCCGAAGCAGCGCATATCGTTGCGGCAGCCGAGCGTGAAGCTGAAATGCTGACGACGGAAGCTCGCAAGAAGACGGAGGAATTCGTCGCCAACCGCACGGCTGTGTCCGAGCAGAAGATCAAGCAGGCGGAAGCTGATGCGATGAAAGCGGTCCGTTCCGCCGCCGTCGACCTGGCCATCGCCGCCGCCGAATCCGTGCTCGCGAAGAAGGCCGACGGCCGTATTCAATCTGAACTCTTTAACAACGCCGTCGGCGAAGTGAAGACCAGGCTGAACTGAGCGCGCAAGCGATCGATCTCTGGAAAAGCCCGGCTTCGGCTGGGCTTTTTGTTTTTGGAGGCAACAACCGAACTCGATAGTATTTGAAGGTGGTTAGGGATCGAAATTGGATGTCGATCTCGCTTGTGGAGTGAGATGATGATACCGGCCGGTGACGGTGGCGAAGGACCATTTCGCCAAGATGATTTCATCTATCGGCCCACGCGTCCTTGGACAGCGAGTGTTCACGCGCTGCTCGCTGCGCTTCAAACACATGGCTTTGCGAATGCCCCATCATCCGCCGGGTATGATGCGACGTGGGAGAAGGTAAGCTTTCTTCCAGGTGTAACCGGTGACCTGCATGAGAATGAGAATATGAGGTCGTTGCAGGTTCTGCAGTCGGCTGCACACCTGCTGCGGCGCTATCACGATTGCACCGCGCAGTTTGTTGGGCTGCTGCTGCTGGAGGACCAGAAATGGCAACTGCCGTCGCGGAAACCGTTCGAGATCATCTGCCACGGCGATTTCGCGCCCTATAATGTTGTCCTCAACGACGGTGAGGTGACTGATATCATCGACTTTGAGACGGCCCATCCCGGCCCGCGTTGTTGGGATCTCGCCTATGCCGTCTATCGCTGGGCGCCTCTGTCTGCTGGTGCCGCGCTCAAGAATCTCGACGGGCTCAAGGCGCAAATCCTCCGCACGCGCATTTTTCTTGATGCCTATGGCATGCCCGTTGAACAGCGATCGGCATTGCCGGACATGATCGTTGAGCGGCTGAACGCGTTGGTGAGTTTCATGGAAAGCGAGGCGGCCAATGGCGTGGAAAGGTTCGCCGTAACATCGAGGACGGCCATGATCGCGTTTACCTGCGCGATATCGCCTATGTCAGCGAATATCGGGAGGAGATCGTAGCCGGCCTTGTCGCATGAGGAAGAGCGTGGCTCTCAGGCCTCATCCCTTCGAAGCGGCCGGAAGCTCATGCGATGCAAGAAGCAGGGGCCGTGCTTTTCGATGCCGGCGCGATGCTGGGCCGTTCCGTAGCCGACATGAGCGGCGAAACCGTAGGCAGGGAAGACGTCGCCGGCGCGTGCCATCATCCGGTCGCGTGTCACCTTGGCGACGATCGATGCGGCGGCGATGGAAAAGGAGCGGGCATCGCCCTTGACGACGGCTTTTCCCGGGCAAGCGAGCCCACCAGGCACATCCAGCCCGTCCGTCAGGACGTAACTAGCCGGCACGGCAAGGCTGCAGATGGCGCGGCGCATGGCGTCGAGGCTCGCCTTGCGGATATCGGTGATGTCGATACGGGCAGCACTGGAGGAGGCAATGGAGACTGTCGCGGTCGCGAGGATTTCGACAAACAGCGCCTCGCGCCTGGCGGCCGAAAGCTGCTTGGAATCGTTCAATCCGTCGGGAATGCGCTCCGGGTCGAGAATGACCGCAGCCGCGACGACCGGGCCTGCCAGAGGCCCACGTCCTGCCTCGTCGGCACCGGCAACGGGCCAGTGTCCGGCGCGGCGGGCAATCAGTTCCAACTCGAAGGTCGGAACAATCGGCTCTTCGTCGAAAAGCATGGGAGAATCGGGTGGTGTGCTGCGTGGCATGCGGCAAAGCTCGCACACCACCCGATCTCCTGCAAGCCCCCGGCGGATCAAGGCGGCGAACCGGGGGGCTTTCCAGCGGGCAGGGAAACCCGCGGGGAAAGGGCTCAGAGTAGTGAAAGCTGCACGCCGCTGCCATCCGGCGGTACAAACAGGTCGTCGCGCATCGCAATGCTGCGGCGGGTGAGCTCCAGCCGCTTTGTCGCCATTTCGAAGCGGCGGCTGATCTGCCAGGCATAGGGGCCCGCACCCTTCATGCGTTTGCCGAACTCGGCGTCATAATCCTTGCCGCCACGCATCGACCGGATCAGCGACATGACATGGCGGTAGCGATCCGGATAGTTCTGCAGAAGCCAGTCGCGGAAGAGTGGGCTGACTTCCAGCGGCAGGCGCAAGATGACATAGCTCGCTTCCATGGCACCGGCAGCCTTGCCGGCATCGAGAATGCGCTCGATTTCGTGATCGTTGAGGGCGGGGATGATCGGCGCCACCATCACGGCGGTCTGGATGCCGGCCTCGCTGAGCGCCCGGATCGCCTCCAGTCGCCGCGGCGGTGTCGCAGCGCGCGGTTCCATCGTGCGCGCCAGCTTGCGGTCGAGTGTGGTTACGGAGATACCGACCCGCACCAGATTCTTATCCGCCATCTCCTTCAGGATATCGATATCGCGCATGATCAGCGCCGACTTGGTGACGATCGCAACCGGGTGGTTCGCCTTGTTCAGCACTTCGAGAATCTGGCGCATGATCCGCCATTCCTTCTCGATCGGCTGATAGGGATCGGTGTTGGTGCCGATAGCGATCACGCGCGGCTTGTAACCAGGCTTGGCCAGTTCTCGTTCCAGCAGTCGAGCCGCATCGGGTTTGGCGAAGAGCTTCGATTCGAAATCGAGCCCCGCCGACAGACCCATGTAGGCATGCGTTGGCCGCGCGAAACAATAGATGCAGCCATGCTCGCAGCCGCGATAGGGATTGATGGAACGATCGAAGGAGATATCGGGAGAGTCGTTGCGAGTGATCGCGGTGCGTGGCTTTTCCACCTGCACTTCGGTCTTGAAGGGCGGCAATTCTTCCAGCGTTTGCCAGCCATCATCGAATGTCTCACGCCGCAGCGGCTCGAACCGGCCGCTCGGGTTCAGCCCCGCGCCACGACCGCGCCTGCGGTCGATCTCGACTCTCAGACCGGTGTCGGCGATCAAAGCGTTGGCAACATCTGCCGTATTGGCAGGCGCGAATGCGGCCTGCCCTGCAAGGGACTGCTCGTTCATCGGTAACTCCGGGCGGTTTATGACGTTGCATGCCGCGTCTAAGATGATTAAATTCCTATCCGACAAACGAGAACAATGCAAGAACAAAATGCGGAATTGGGTGCTGGCAATAAATTGTGCGGCGCTCTATAAATGGGCAATGTTGACGGTAATCATTGAATGCCAGGACCAGGAACCTGAGCTGGCGCAGACATTGGCGGCATTGGTGGCGGGCGCGATCGAAGGGTTGGTGTGCGACGTCGTCGTGCTTGATAATGGCTCGCGCGACGGCACCTCACGGGTTGCCGATGCTGCCGGCTGCCGTTTCTATTCGCAGTGGGATATCAAGGACATATTGCGTTCGGCGCGCGGTGAATGGCTGCTTTTGGTTGAACCCGGAGCGCGTCCGCAGGCCGGCTGGATTGATGAGATCGCCGAATATGTCTCGCTCAACAAGGTGCCGGCCCGCTTCACTGCTTCGCGCGGCTATCGCCGCCCTTTGTTGCAGCGTATCGGACGCAGGCTGCCGCCGCTGGAATTGGGCTTGCTCCTCTCCAAACGACAGGCCATCGCCGCGGCCAAAACGGGCATGCGGCTCGCCGAGTTCGCCAAGGGCCAGAAGAGCCGCCAGCTGTCGAGCGAACTGATTCCCTCCTGGGTCGCGCGCGCGGCACGCTAGGCGTCCCGCTTTCAGGTGAAATCACCCGCCAGCGGACAACGCTTTGGATTCAAAAGACTAGATCGACCTTTGGACGTTCAGATGAACGCGCGGTGCTCCAGGGCGTGGATTTATGACCAATCCAGATTTTATTTGAAAATATGAGAATAGCTGTCATAATTTTCGTATGGCGGCACCTCTCGCGTGTCGCGTCGGGCGGCCGACCATGAAGATGCCGGTATGCGGCAGAGCAGGTCAACAGAACTCTCCTCTTCTGCCGGGTTTCCGGCGAAAGGAGGTGCGTCATGGGACGCACGATGCTCTGCCGCCTCATCGGAACGGTCTTTGTGGCAACAGCAATCCTTCATCCGAGCTCTGCAGCTTCGCAGGCGATGCTCACTTGCGCTGAACGCGTTGATATCGTCGCTTTCCTTGATGCACAATACTCCGAAAAGCTCTCGGCAGTTGGTCAGCTTGATCCGAAGACGATCGTCGAAATCTTCGCCGCCGAAAGCGGCAGTTGGACGATGATGATCACCAATGTCTCCGGCCGGAGCTGCATCATCCTCTTCGGTCAGAATTGGGAATCAATTCCTGTCCTGCCGGGTTCGAAGGCATAGTACCGCCAAGAAGTTGCGCCACCTTGCCTCAGCGAAACGCCAACTTTAGTTGGAGCTGGCACCACGTTTCAAATGTTCGTCGAGCCGCGGCATGATCTCCACGAAATTGCAGGGCATGTGTCGGTAATCGAGCTGTGCCTTCAAAATACCATCCCAGGCATCCTTGCAGGCGCCCGGAGAGCCGGGCAGCACGAAGATGAAAGTGGCGTTGGCGACGCCACCGGTTGCCCGCGACTGGATCGTCGCCGTGCCGATCTTGTCGTAGGAGATACGGTGGAACACCTCGGAAAATCCGTCCATCCGCTTTTCGAACAAAGGTTCCAGCGCTTCGGGCGTGACGTCGCGGCCGGTGAAGCCGGTACCGCCGGTGGTGATGACGACATCAATAGTTTCGTCGTGCGTCCAGGCTTCCACTTGGTTCCTAATGCGCTCCTTGTCGTCGGGAACGATGGCGCGGGCAGCCAGCCTGTGGCCGGCTTCCGCGATGCGGGCAACCAACGTGTCGCCGGATTTGTCGTCGGCGAGCGTGCGCGTATCGGAAACTGTCAGCACGGCGATGCCCACGGGAATGAAGGGTCTTGCTTCGCTTGAACCGGCCATCATGCGTCTCCCCTTATCGTTTCTGTCGCGTGGAAATACCAGTCCGGTCTTAAGCTGTGAAGCGATGCCGCAGCTGCCGTTGCCTGCTGAAGATCATCGAACAGGCCGAAGCAGGTGGCGCCGGAGCCGGACATGCGCGTCGTGACTGCCCCCTGGCTTTCGATTAGCTGCGAGAGCGTAGCGAGTTCGTTGCAAAGCGCCCGCGCCGGTGGCTCCAGATCGTTGCGTAGCCTGTTGATCGTCTCGATCCATTGTCCTTGCCCGTTCGGCCGCGGCAAGGAGAGCACGAGCGGCGGATTGTCCTTCCGGGCGAGCAGACGAAACACCTCCGGCGTTGAAACGCCGACGAGGGGATTGCCGAGCACCATGGCGAAGGACGGAAAATCCGGCATCAGTTCGATCGCCTCGCCAATGCCGCGTGCGATCAGGGGTCGGCTGGCGAGGCACATCGGTACGTCGGCACCGAGCTTCAGTGCAATTTCCATCACCGTGCCGGAGGGCAGGGTGAGGCCCCATAGCCGCGTCAGACCACGCAGAGTGGCCGCCGCGTCCGCCGAGCCGCCGCCGATACCCGAGGCGACGGGCAGGTTCTTTTCAAGATGGATATGGACGGGCGGCGCCTCGAATCCCGCGGCACGAGCCGCCTGTCGCAACAAATCGCGTGCCTTCAGCACCAGATTGCCGCCAGCCTCCGCCTCGACCGCGAGAAGAGGGGAGAAGGGTCCGGAAAGGCTAAATTTATCGTGCTCGCTTGCGCGAAAACCAAGACGATCACCATGCCGCGTAAAGGTCACCAGCATGTCGAGCAGATGGTATCCGTCGGCCCGTTGGCCGGTGACATGCAGGGCCAGGTTGATCTTGGCGGGCGCTTCCTCCGTGAAGTCGAAATCGCCTGCCGATAAGATCACAGTCATCGAGAGTCTTAGGACTTCTTGTCAGCCGGCGGCGGCGTTGTTGTGTCGGGCGATGGCGTCACTGCCGGAGGCGGATCTGGCTGCTTGGTCTTGTCGACTGTCTTTGGGTCGGTGTCGAGCACCGGCAGGCCGTTGGCGATCTTCTCCTTGATCCGCGGAATATCCGCGTCCTCGGGTTTCGACGCCAGCGCACGGTTCCATTGGTAGACCGCTTCCAGCTTGCGGTTGACACGCCAGTAGGCGTCGCCCAGATGGTCGTTGATCGTGGGATCGCCGGCCTTAAGCTGAGCGGCGCGCTCCAGCTCATTCACCGCATCATCGAAGCGGTTGAGGCGGAAATAGGCCCAACCGAGCGAGTCGACGATGTAGCCGTCATCCGGCTTCAGATCGACGGCTTTCTTGATCATGTCCAGGCCCTGGTCGAGATTCATGTTCATGTCGACCCAGGAATAGCCGAGATAATTCAGTACCTGCGGCTGATCGGGGTTCAGCTCCAGCGCCTTCTTGAAGTTCGGCTCGGCCTTGTCCCACTTCTTCAGCCGCTCATAGGCGATGCCGCGCTGGAAGAACACGGCCCAGTCGCCGCGATTCGGAACGGCGCCGATGACCTGCGCGGCCTTGTCGTAGTTGTCAGCCATGCCCTGGAAGTCTTTGGCATCCGAAAGAACGCTGCCATAGGCGAGATAGCTGCGGATATCATTGGGGTCGGAATCGATCAGCGCCTTCAGATGCTTGCGCGCGTCGTCAACCTTGCCGGCCTGCGCCAGCGCAAGGCCAAGCTGCAGCTCGGAAATGCGGGCCATCGGCGAATTGTTGGGTACCTTCTTGTAGAAGGAGATGGCGCGGTCAATCTGCTCCTGCTTTTCGGCAAGTCCGCCGAGCAGAACAAGCGTGTCGGCGCTCCGGGGATCGAGTGTGTTGGCGATCTGCAGATAAAGCGAGACGACGTCTTCAGCGCCATCACGGTTGAGTGCCGCGCCGATGGTAAAGAGGACCGAAGCTGCACCCTGCGTGGCGTCGGTCACCTGCTGGTCTGGTGTTTCGCCCTTGCCGATGCTGTCGCGCAGCGCGTTCAGCGGTGCGTAGTTATTGATCAGGTTGTCGCCGACCGAAACTGCATCCAGCGCCTTCTGCTTTTCGCCGGCCTTGGCTTCAAGCCGCGCCAGCGCCATGACAGCGCGCATGAATGTGTCGGGAGCCGTTGCGCCGCCTGCCTTGTCGAGAATGGCATCGTTCAGGTGCGAGCGGGCGGACTTCACATCACCGATGGTGATGGCAATGGCACCGGCATGATAGTTCTTGAAGATGTTGAACCAGTCCGGTCCTTTCATCTTGTCGATCATGGCAATCGCTTCTTTGCCATGGCCGGAGCCGGCGCGAGCCCAGGCGAGCAGAAGGCTGGTCATCATCCGGTCGAGATCGTTCGGACCGTCATATTTGAGAATGTCCTGCGCGGCTTTGTACTCATGCCGGCGAATGGCGTCCATGCCACGTACGATTGTAGTGACGCGCTCCACCGAGGAATCGTTCTTCAGTTCGTTGGCGTATTTCACGCCCTCTTCGAGATTGCCGTTGAGCAGCAACGAGATCATCAGCCGCTGGCGGATCTCCGGATTGCCCGGTTCGATCATCAGCGCCTTTTTATAGAGCGAAATCGCGGTGTCGTAGTCATGGTCGACATCGGCGGTACGGGCAGCAAGGAAGGCGCCTGCGAAGGTGTCGACGCTTTCCGCGTCGAAGACCGCCGGTGTATTGGCCTCCGGCGTTGCCGGGGCATCCTCGGCGCGCGCGCTATTCAGCGCGGACATCGAAAGGATCGCCGCCAGGGCTGCGCCCGAGAGGAAACGAATGGCAAGTCTCTGCCGCATTAGAAAGCCTTTCATCAAGGGATTGCCGGTGCGAGTGCCGGCGGCACAAAACGTTCGTGTCAATTGATTCACAACAGGATGGCTTTTTTGAAGCGGTCCTGCAAGAAATTCGGGCGGCTGCGATCAGTTCACGCGTTCGATGCAGAAATCGATCACTTCCATGAGAGCGGATTTCCACGGCGTTTCCGGAAGCGGCGCCAGTGCGTCGCGGGCGATGGTGCCGTAGTGAACGGCGCGGGCGATGGTGTCGGTGAGCGCACCATATTTGGTGATCAGACCCAGCGCTTTTTCCAGGTTCTCGTCACTATTGTTGCCGGCCTCGATGGCGTTGCGCCAGAAAGCGCGCTCTTTTTCGGTGCCGCGGCGATAGGCGAGAATGACGGGAAGGGTGATCTTGCCTTCGCGGAAATCATCGCCGACATTCTTGCCGAGATCGGCGGCCTTGCCACCGTAATCCAGTGCATCGTCGACCAGTTGGAAGGCGAGGCCGAGATTGGTGCCATAGGACTTCAAAGCGTTACGCTCACCCTTGCCCGCATTGGCGACGATCGGGCCGACTTCAGCGGCGGCGGCAAAAAGCGCTGCCGTCTTGGCGCGGATGACGGAGAGATAATCGTCTTCGGTAGTCTCCATGTTCTTGGAGACGGAGAGTTGCAGCACCTCGCCCTCGGCGATGACGCAAGCTGCCGACGAAAGCACGTCGAGTGCCTCCAGCGAACCGACCTCGACCATCATGCGGAAGGCCTGGCCGAGCAGGAAGTCGCCGACGAGAACACTTGCCTGATTGCCCCAGATCATGCGGGCCGTGGACTTGCCGCGCCGCAGATCGCTTTCGTCCACCACGTCATCGTGCAACAATGTCGCCGTGTGCAGAAATTCGACGGATGTGGCGAGCTTGATGTGGTTATCGCCCTGATAGCCGTAGAGCGCGGCGGAGGAGATGGTCAGCATCGGCCGCAGGCGCTTGCCGCCTGAAGAGATCAGATGCTCGGCAACTTCCGGGATCATCTGCACATCGGAGCCGGCTTTCGACAGGATGAGCTGGTTGACGCGTTCCATATCCGCCTTGGTTAGGTCCACCAATGGCTTGATGGATGCCAGTTTATTCTTGCTTTCTTCAAGCGGTATCACGACGCCCAACGATCCGGACTCCTGTTCATTTTCTGCAAAGCACAATAAGAAGGGGCGAAAGAGGCGGCAAGAGGCGATTTGTCTCGTCGCGCAAATTTGACAGGAAACCCAAGGCTTATGCACGAACTGATCCGCACAAATGATCCCGTTCTCCTCTCTTTCGCCGAGAGCCTGATGAAGGACGCCGGGATTCATTGCTTCATCGCAGATCAGGCCATGAGCATTCTCGAAGGCTCGCTTGGCATGTTGCCGCGCCGCTTTCTGGTTGAGGACGAGCGTGCCGATCAGGCTCGGCGCATTCTAACCGACGCGGGCCTCGGTGATGAATTGCGCCCGGCGCGCGGCTGAGGTCCGCCATGGCCGACAACCTTCCCGAAACCATCGACGCCTTCCATCGCGGTGCTTTCTACATCGTCCAACCGAAAGGCAGGGGCCATCGCTCCGGCATGGACGCCATGTTGCTTGCAGCGCTGGTGGCTGATGACCGCAACATCAGGGTGGCTGACCTCGGCGCCGGCGCGGGGGCGGCCGGCATGGCCGTGGCCTCGCGGCTGGAGCGGGCGGAGGTGGTGCTGTTCGAGCGCTCTCCGGAAATGGCCGCATTCGCCCGCAAGAGCCTGGCGCTCCTGGAGAATGTCCGCTTCGCCGGCCGTGTCGCTGTTGTTGAAGCCGATGTGAGCCTGACCGGGAATGCTCGTAACGGTGCCGGTCTGATCGATGACAGCTTTCATCATGTCATCATGAATCCGCCCTTCAACGATGCCAGCGACCGGCTGACGCCGGATGCGTTGAAAGCACAGGCGCATGCCATGACTGACGGCCTGTTCGAAAGCTGGGTGCGAACGGCGGGTGCGATCATGATCCCTGGCGGGCAACTGTCGCTGATTGCCCGGCCGCAATCTATCGGCGAGATCATTGCCGCCTGCGGCCGCCGCTTCGGCGGCATCGAGGTCACGCCCATCCATCCGCGCGAAGGTGAAAATGCCGTTCGCATCCTGGTGACGGCGATCAAGGGCTCACGGGCACGGTTGGCTCTTCGGGCGCCACTGATCATGCACGGCGAGGGGACGCACAAATTCTCCGACTTTGTCGATGACCTCAACAATGGCCGCGCTGCCTATTCCCGGAAGTAGCGCATTGATCCCGAAAAGTGTGACGCGGTTTTCGAAAAGATCATGCGAAATCAAGGAATACCTCAAAACGCATCGAAGATCAGCTTGATGTTCAGGACGGCGATGATGAGGGCGATGATATAAGCGACGATTCTCAGCCAGCGCGGCGCGACCAGCTCGCCCATCTTGACCTTGTCGGCGGTGAACATGACCAGCGGGAAGACGGCGAAGGAAAGCTGCAGGCTGAGTACGACCTGGGTCAGGATCAGCAGTTCCGCCGTACCGGCATCGCCGAACCAGATGGTGACGATCCCAGCCGGTATGATCGCCAGCCCGCGTGTCACCATGCGACGCAGCCAGGGTTTTACCTTCAGCCGCAGAAAGCCCTCCATGACGATTTGCCCGGCAAGCGTGGCCGTCACCGTCGAGTTGAGGCCGCAACAGAGAAGCGCGATCCCGAACAGCGTCGGCGCGATTGCCAGGCCGAGAAGAGGCGCGAGCAGCGATTCCGCCTGGGCGAGCTCCACTACATCGGTATGGCCATGCGCGTGAAACGCCGCGCCGGCGAGAATGAGGATGGAGGCGTTGATGAGCAGCGCAAAGGTCAACGCTACTGTCGAATCGATCGTGGCATAGGTCAGCGCCTCCTTCTTTTCCGGCAGCGTATGGCCGAAGGCGCGCGTCTGCACGATGCCGGAATGCAGGTAGAGATTGTGCGGCATGACCGTCGCGCCGAGAATGCCGAGCGCGAGATAGAGCATGTTCGGATCCCTGACGATCTCGGTCGTCGGGAAAAAGCCCTTGATGACCTCTCCCCAATTGGGATCGGCGAGGAAGACCTGGATGCCGAAACAGAAGGCGATGACGCCGAGCAGGGTGATGATCAGCGCCTCTACCCAGCGAAAGCCCAGGCGTTGCAGGAAAAGAATGAGAAACACATCAAATGCGGTGACCAGCACGCCGAGTTCGAGCGGCAGGCCGAAGACGAGATTTAAGCCGATGGCGGTGCCGACGACTTCTGCGATATCCGTCGCGATAATGGCAATTTCCGCCATCGCCCAGAGCGGCACGGAGACGAAGCGGGGAAAGGCGTCTCGGCAGGCCTGGGCCAGATCGCGGCCGGTGGCGATCGCCAGCCGCGCGCAGAGCGCCTGCAGCACCACGGCCATGATGTTGGACAACAGTGCGACGGTCAGCAGCGCATAGCCGAATTTCGATCCGCCTGCGAGCGAAGTCGCCCAGTTGCCTGGGTCCATGTAGCCGACCGCGACGAGGTAGCCCGGACCGGCGAAGGCGGCGACACGGCGCAGCGCCGACCCACCTTTGGCAGTTTCGACCGAGCGGTAGACGTCGGAAAGAGTGGCCTCCTGCCGATCGTGACGCCAGCCCGCATCGGGCTTCGATTTCATAAGGTCCATGGGGATTCCGCAGGCTTCGATACTGCGAGAGGTAAGCGGTTTAGAATGACAATGCAATTCATTCGCAACAAGAAAAACCATTCTCGGTTTGGTTCATTGACGAAAATACGCCGGCGGGTGGAATCCGGCGCGAAATGCAATGATTGATGTTGCGTTTGTCGTTTCCATGCATACATCACGTGCAGCAGACATCATAAATCAGGGATGACGAATGGCTGGATTTTTGAGGCGCATGATTCCGAAGCGGTTTCGCAAGGAAAGGCTGGTCGTTCCTGTCGTCCGGCTGAGCGGGGTCATCGCGTCCGGTGGCGGGCCTCTCCGACAGTCGCTTAACCTCTCGGGCATCTCACAGGCGCTGGAAAAGGCCTTCAACATGAAGGCTGCCCCGGCGGTCGCCCTGGTCATCAATTCGCCTGGCGGCTCGCCGGTGCAGTCGCGAATGATCTATAACCGCATCCGCGATCTTGCCCGTGAGAAAGAGAAGAAGGTGCTGGTTTTTGTCGAGGATGTCGCGGCATCCGGCGGCTATATGATCGCGTTGGCCGGCGATGAGATCATTGCCGATGCCACCTCCATCGTCGGGTCCATCGGCGTCGTCTCCGGCGGGTTCGGCTTTCCAGAGCTGTTGAAGAAGCTCGGGGTCGAGCGCCGTGTCTATACTGCCGGCGAAAACAAGGTGATCCTCGATCCGTTCCAGCCGGAGAAGGAAAAAGACATCGAATATCTGAAGAGCCTGCAACTGGAGATCCACAAGGTCTTCATCGACATGGTGCGCGAGCGTCGGGCAAGTAAACTGGCCGGGGACGAGGTCGTGTTTTCCGGCCTCTTCTGGACCGGCGGGCGCGGTCTGGAACTCGGCCTGATCGACGGGCTCGGTGATATGCGCCAGGAGCTGAAGAAGCGTTTCGGCGACAAGATCAAGCTTGAGCTGGTCACCACTCCGCGCAGCCTCTTTGGCCGCCGTGCGCCCGGTATTTCCCTTTCCGGCATGGACGGCATCGGCGCCGGCCTCGCCTCCGGACTTGCAGAGGTAGCTGAAGAAAAGGCATTGTGGGGGCGGTACGGACTGTAATCGGGAGTGCTGCGTGATGCCGCAGATCATCTTCTTCATTGTCGCTGTTGGCGGTCTTTGGTTTTTATATCGACGATTCCTGCGCGACGCCCAAAAACTCACCGAGAAATCCCGGCGCGCCGAAAGCGAACGGCGCACGGGCGCGATCGGTACGCTGGTAAAGGACCCGAAGACAGGGGAGTATCGGGTGAAACGGGACGATGAGTAGCATCTGATAGATGGTGGAAACGGGGAAAGGAGACTGCGACAGTTTGCGCGTGAAAGCCTTGACCCTTCCGTCCCGCCGTGGCACCTGTCCGCCAAACAATCCGTTACCTGAAGAAATCAATCTCCATGACCGCGACCCCGCCCGATAATATGAATCCGAAGCGTTCGTTCCAGGCTCTGATCCTGACGCTGCATAATTACTGGGCCGACAAGGGTTGCGCGGTGCTTCAGCCCTACGACATGGAAGTCGGTGCCGGCACGTTCCATCCGGCGACCACACTGCGCGCGCTTGGGCCGAAGCCGTGGAAGGCCGCCTATGTGCAGCCGTCGCGACGGCCCTCGGACGGACGCTACGGCGAAAACCCCAATCGCATGCAGCACTATTACCAGTATCAGGTCATCCTGAAGCCGAACCCGCCGAACCTGCAGGAACTCTATCTCGGCTCGCTCAAGGCCATCGGCCTCGATCCGTTGGTGCATGACATCCGCTTTGTCGAGGACGATTGGGAGAGCCCGACGCTCGGCGCCTGGGGTCTCGGCTGGGAATGCTGGTGCGATGGCATGGAAGTGTCGCAGTTCACCTATTTCCAGCAGATCTGCGGCATCGAGTGCGCACCGGTCGCCGGTGAATTGACCTACGGTCTCGAACGTCTTGCGACCTATGTCCAGGGCGTCGACAGCGTCTACGAGCTGAATTTCAACGGTCTCGAAGGCGATGAAAAGATCACCTATGGTGATGTCTTCCTGCAGGCAGAGCAGGAGTATTCGCGGCATAATTTCGAATATGCCAATACCGAAATGCTGCATCGTCATTTCACCGATGCCGAAAAGGAATGCCAGGCATTACTCGCCGCCGGCGCGCCGGGCGACAATGCCAATCAGCTCCTGCATAAGTGCGTTTTCCCCGCTTACGACCAGTGCATCAAGGCGAGCCATGTCTTCAACTTGCTTGATGCTCGCGGCGTGATCTCGGTCACCGAACGCCAGAGCTATATTCTGCGCGTCCGCACCTTGGCGAAAGCCTGCGGCGAGGCATTTCTGCTCACCGATGCCGGTGGCGCGAACTGGGGTAAACAGGCGGCTTAAGGCACATTCCCCATCTCTAAGGTACTGGCCTGGCGGCTAAAAGCGGATGACAACATCCGCGAAGCCACATAGTCTTCCTCGCGGTTGCATTCGCCACGGGGGTTCGCGATGTATATTATTCTGGCGATCGTCGTTCTGATCGCGCTTTATGCCGTCTTTACCTATAACGGCCTTGTACGAGCGCGTCAGGTGACTGAGGAAGCGTGGTCCGGCATCGATGTGCAGTTGAAGCGCCGCGCCGATCTTATTCCTAATCTGATCGAAACCGTGAAGGGCTATGCCGCCCATGAGCGCCAGACGCTGGAAGAGGTCGTGGAACTGCGCAACAAGGCGCAGGCGGTGCCATCGGGCGATGTCGCCGCCCGTGGCCAGGTGGAAGGCCTGCTTTCGCAGGCTCTCGGCCGTGTGATCGCGCTTGCCGAAGCCTATCCGGATCTGAAGGCGAACGCGAATTTCATCGAATTGCAACGCTCGCTCGAAGGGATCGAAGATGAGATCCAGATGTCGCGGCGCTATTATAACGGCGCCGCTCGCGACCTGAACGTCAAGGTCGAAAGCTTCCCCTCCAATCTCATCGCTGGCCAGTTCGGCTTTTCCAAACGCGCGTTCTTCGAAATCACCAACGAGGCCGACCGCGCCGTTCCTTCCGTCAAGTTCTAAGATTCCGCCTATCGGTTTTGTGTTCGAGGCGGTAAAGGAAGCCGACCGTAGGCCATTGGCCGCTTTCTGGACTGACCAAAGAGATTGATGATGGGTAGAGCCAAACTCACGATTATCCCCCCCGGCAAGCCGCTGACCGGACGCGCGATGCCGCCGGGGTCGAAGTCGATCACCAACCGCGCGCTGCTGCTTGCCGGCCTCGCCAAGGGAACGAGCCGGCTGACCGGCGCGCTGAAGAGCGACGATACGCGTTATATGGCGGAAGCGCTGCGTGCCATGGGTGTTGCGATTGACGAGCCCGACGACACCACCTTCATCGTCACCGGCAGCGGCAAGCTCAAATCGCCCGCGGCGCCGCTGTTTCTCGGCAATGCCGGCACGGCGACCCGCTTCCTGACCGCCGCCGCCGCGCTGGTCGACGGCAAAGTAGTGGTGGATGGCGACGCCCATATGCGCAAGCGGCCGATCGGCCCACTGGTCGATGCGCTACGTTCGCTCGGCATCGACGCGACCGCCGAGACCGGTTGCCCTCCGGTGACGGTCAACGGCACGGGCCGTTTTGAGGCGAGCCGCGTACAGATCGACGGTGGCCTCTCCAGCCAATATGTATCGGCTCTGCTGATGATGGCCGCCGGCGGCGACCGTCCCGTGGATGTCGAACTGCTCGGCGAGCATATCGGCGCGCTCGGCTATATCGATCTGACGGTCGCGGCCATGCGCGCCTTCGGCGCCAAGGTCGAGCGCGCGAGCCCGGTAACTTGGCGCGTCGAGCCGACCGGCTACCATGCGACGGATTTCCTCATCGAGCCGGACGCCTCGGCCGCCACCTATCTTTGGGCGGCGGAAGTCCTGACCGGCGGCAGGATCAATCTCGGCACGCCGGCGACGGAATTCTCGCAGCCGGACGCCCGCGCCTATGACATGATCTCGCAGTTTCCGCATCTGCCCGCCGTCATCGACGGATCGCAGATGCAGGACGCCATTCCGACACTCGCCGTCCTTGCCGCCTTTAACGAGACGCCGGTGCGTTTCGTCGGCATCGCTAATCTCCGCGTCAAGGAGTGCGATCGCGTCCGGGCGCTATCGAGCGGCTTGTCGCGTATCGTTCCTGGCCTCGGCACGGAGGAAGGCGACGATCTCATCGTTGCCTCCGATCCGAGCCTTGCCGGCAAGACTTTGCCGGCCGAGATCGACAGTTTCGCCGATCACCGCATCGCCATGAGCTTCGCGCTTGCCGGGCTCAAGATCGGCGGCATCACGATTCTCGACCCCGACTGCGTTGCCAAGACCTTCCCGGCCTATTGGAATGTCCTGGCGTCGCTGGGTGTCGCCTACGACGACTAGTACCTCCCTCCAAGGAGGGTGGGGGACCGTTCATGACATGCGGCGCCCGCGATAGGGCGCCATCGGATCACATGGGGGTGTGATGACGCGTTGGCTTTCCGGACTCTCCATCGCCTTGCTCCTGCTGTTTTCCGCAATGGCAGCATCGGCGGCCGAAGTCATCACTGCCTTCGATCAGGCGATCACGCTGAACCGCGACGGTTCGATGCAGGTCACCGAGACGATTGCCGTGAATGCGGAGGGCCGCGCCATCCGTCGCGGTATCTTCCGTGATTTTCCGCTGACTTTTGTTGATTCTGCCGACCGTGAGGCACAAGTGGATTTCGATGTCGTCTCCGTCGAGCGCGACGGGCAGCCGGAAGATTGGCGCGAGGAACGCATCGAAGGCGGAGAACGCATCTATATCGGAAATGCCGATCGGATCATAAGCCGCGGTCCGCACACCTTCCGCATCACTTACAACACCAACAGGCAGATCCGCTATTTCGACGATCATGACGAGCTTTATTGGAACGTTACCGGCAATGGTTGGCAATTCCCGATCCTTAGCGCCTCGGCCACCGTTACACTGCCGGATGGCGTGAAGCCGCAGCAGCTTGCCTATTACACTGGGCCGATCGGCGCGACGGGCCAGGACGCGAGCGCCAGCCAGCAGGCGGGCAAGGTCACTTTCGTCACGACGCGGCCCTTGGCGCAGGCGGAGGGGCTGACGATCGCCATCAAGCTGGCAAAGGGCGCGATCATGCCGCCGAGCAGCGGCCAGCAATGGCGCTGGTTCATCGCCGATCATCTCGACGCGATCATCGCGATTGGCGGCCTGATCCTGCTGTTTGCTTATTACCTGAGGAGTTGGATCGCCGTCGGGCGCGACCCGCCGCGCGGCGTCATGGTTCCGCGCTGGGACCCGCCGGACAGTATTTCGCCGGCGCTGGTCAATTATATCGACAACAGGGGCTTTTCCGGCGCGGGATGGACGGCGCTGTCGGCGACGGCGATCGATCTTGCGGTGCGCGGTTACGTCATCCTCGATGATCTGAAGAACAAGGTGGTCATCAAGGCGACCGGCAAGGCCGCCGGCAACGATCTCGGCGGCGGCGAGAGGACGCTCATGCGTGCCGTCGGCCCCTCTTCCCCGCTCGTCATCGACAGGGCAAATGGCGAGGCCGTGCAACGGCTCGGCTCGCAGTTTCGCAGCGCGATCGAGCGCGATCATCGTGGCGAATATTACAAGGCCAATTCGTTCTACGTCATTGCCGGCATTGTGCTGTCGGTCCTGACCCTGGCTGCGATCGTGATTTTCGGTCGCTTACACGAGAATGCCCTGCCTCTCATCATAGTGCCCGGTTTCCTGTCGATTTTCGTGACGATCTTTGCCGGCACGATCGGTCGCAGGTTCCGCCGTCATGATGCCGGCCTTGGACAGCGAATTCTTTCCGTTCTGATCTTCGCCTTCTTCGGCTTTGTGTTCGTGTCGACCGCGGTCGGCGCCTTTGCTGCTGCCGTCGTGCCGTTGTGGGAGGCGGGTGAGCTACCTCTACTCGCCGGCATCGTCGGCATTTTTGCCCTCAATGTTGTCTTCTTTTTCCTGATGGGCGCGCCGACGCCGCTCGGCCGCAAGATGATGGATGGCATCGCCGGGCTGCGGCAATATCTGACGCTCGCCGAGCGCGACCGCATGAATATGCAGGGCGCGCCGCAGATGTCGCCGCAGCATTTCGAAAAGCTATTGCCCTATGCAGTCGCGCTTGGCGTTGAAAAGCCCTGGTCGCGCGCTTTCGAGACGTGGCTCGCCACCGCTGCCGGCGCAGCCACGGCGGCGGCCTATGCGCCGGCATGGTATTCCGGCGACTTTCACTCCGGCAATATCGGCGGGACGATCGGTGATTTCTCCTCCTCCATGGCCTCTACCATCGCCTCCACCATCCCCGCGCCAGTCTCCAGCTCCTCTTCTGGCTTTTCCGGCGGCGGTGGCTTCTCAGGCGGCGGCTCCTCCGGAGGTGGCGGTGGAGGCGGTGGCGGTGGGGGATGGTAATCGCCTGGGGATCGGCTTTCACGGCAGCGAGCCGTTGTTGAGGGGTGGGGCATGAGAATATCGTTTTTAATCGGAAGCGTGTTCGTTGCGCTTTTGTCTATCTTCTTGGCACATGCAGCGACGGCGGCTGAGAATATTACCGGGTTCGATCAGACGATTATTGTTTATCGCAGTGGCTCGCTGCAAATCGTCGAGACAATTACCGTCAATGCCGAAGGCAAGGCTATTCGTCGCGGCATTTTCCGTGACTTTCCACTGGAGTTCGTCGATGCCTCCGGGCGCAAGGGGAAAGTCGATTTCAGTGTGATATCCGTCGAGCGGGATGGTCAGCCCGAGGAGTGGCATCAGGAAGGGATCGACGGTGGCACGCGCATCTACATTGGTCGTCCCGACAAGGACGGCAAGACGTTCCTGCTCAGCCGTGGCCCACACACGTTCCGGATCACCTATCGCACGGATCGTCAGTTCCGGTTCTTCGATGATTATGACGAGCTTTATTGGAACATCACCGGCAACGGCTGGCAGTTTCCTATTCTGCAGGCATCGGCAACGATCATCCTGCCGGATGGTATCAAGCCGCAAAGGCTTGCCTATTTTACCGGCGTTGCCAATGCGACCGGCAAGAACGCGACGGCAGTCCAGCAGTCAGATAAGATCGTTTTTTCCACGACGCGTCCTCTGGCGAAAGGCGAAGGGCTGACGGTTTCGGTCATGTTGCCGAAGGGCTCCATCGTGGTGCCAGACGATACGCCTGTGTTGATTGCCTCTGCCGCGCTCGGGCTACTTATCCTAGTCGCATATCACTTGCTGGCATGGCGCCGGGCCGGGCGAAATCCTTCCCCGAGCGTTATCGTGCCAAGCTGGGATCCACCTGAGAACGTTTCGCCCGCAGTCGCAAATTACATCGACAACAAGGGCTTCCCCAATGGTGTGGGCGTTGCGATTTCCGCCGCTCTGCTTGGTCTTGCGGTCAAGGGTTATGTCAAGCTCGATGATCTCGGCGAGAGGCTTTTGGTCCATGCCACCGGCAAGCCGCTGCCGGAAACGCTTGATAATTCGGAATTTGTGTTGATGGGCGCCATCAAGCCCCACTTCCCGCTGGTGTTTGATCGCAACAATGGCGCCGAAGTAAAGCGCATCGCCTCGTCGTTTCGAATGGTAATCGAGCGCGATCATGAGAGACGATACTTCAAGTCCAATGCTTCCTATCTGGGCGGAAGCCTTTTATTGACCCTTGCAACACTTGGCGTCGTCTCGATGACTGGGCGAGATGGCGGCGGCTTTGCAATGGCGGTGGTGTTCGGCCTGTTGGCATTGATGATCGGATTGCCAATCACTTTTATCCGCCGACGCGGCATCAGTCGCCGATCGCGCATCTCTGCGATCTGGTGTCTCATCCTCGTGCTCGCCTTCATCGCCGTCGCGTTCATAGGCGCCATGTCATCCGGCAAGCCTGGAACGATGCGCCCGGAAGGGATTTTGCTTGCTGGGTTGGTCATGTCGGTGGTCGGCGTCAATTTCGTTTTCGCATCCCTCATCGAAACATGGACGAAGCTTGGTGCCAGAACGGCCGGGCAACTCGAGGGTTTGCGGCGCTATCTTTCTCTGGTGGATAAGGGCCGTATGGTGGTGCAGGACGATATCAGGATGTCGCCACAGCATTTTGAGGGGCTATTGCCTTACGCCGTCGCACTCGGCGTGGAAAAGAAGTGGTCGCAGGTGTTCGAGGGCTGGATCACGACAGCAGTCGGCGGAGCTGCGGGACTGGAGGCGGTATCCTCCTATCAGCCAATGTGGTGCAGTGGTCACGAACGTTATCATCACCATCATCATGGCGGGTTGGGGTGGGTGAGAAATGTCGCGGAATTGCCCTCGTCGGTCGCGGCATTCATCCCGTCCAATATTTCCCCCACTCCGGTTTCGACTGCCTCCTCCGCCTTTTCCGGAAACGCTTCATCGGATTCGGACGACAGGGACGAGCCTGCCGATGATCAGCCGAGCCGGCGAGGCGGCTCCGTTGGCGGTGGAGGCGGCGGCGGTGGCGGCGGCGGGTGGTAAATTCGCCGTTTGCTGTCGTGACTTTTGTCGCCGGGCTTGCTAAGTCCGGCCCGACCCTTTTTGCCTCAACGTAAAGACAGTTCCATGCCCGATCTCCTTCTCGAACTCCGCTCCGAGGAAATTCCCGCCCGTATGCAGCGCAAGGCTGCCGGCGATCTGAAGAAGCTGGTGACAGATGCGCTCGTCGAGGCAGGTCTGTCCTATGAGGGTGCGCGCGAATATTGGACGCCGCGGCGACTGACGCTGGACATTCGCGGCCTGACGGCGCGCTCCGCCGATGTGCGCGAGGAGCGCAAGGGGCCGCGCACCGATGCCAATGAAAAGGCGATCGAGGGCTTTCTGCGCGGCGCCGGCTTGTCTTCCATCTCGGAAGCGCAGGTGCAGAGCGACCCGAAGAAGGGCGATTTCTACGTTGCGATTATTTCCAAACCAGGCCGCGCCGCCGAGGAAATCGTCGCCGACGTCATGCCTGGGATCATCAAGGATTTCCCCTGGCCGAAGTCGATGCGCTGGGGCAAGGCATCGGCCAGGCCCGGCTCGCTGCGCTGGGTGCGCCCGCTGCAGTCGATCGTTTGCATGTTCGGCACCGAGCATGAAGAAACCGCCGTCATCCCCTTCGAGATCGACGGCATTGTCGCTTCGAACGTGACCTACGGCCATCGCTTCCATGCGCCGGAGGCGATCATCGTCAGGCGTTTCGACGACTACGTGTCCAGCCTGGAGAAGGCGAAGGTCATTCTTGACGCCGAGCGCCGCAGGGATATCATTCTGCATGATGCCCGTGACATTGCCTTCGCGAACGGCCTGGAACTAGTCGAGGACGAAGGCCTGTTGGAAGAGGTTTCCGGCCTGGTGGAATGGCCGCAGGTGCTGATGGGTTCCTTCGAAGAGGATTATCTGTCGATCCCCTCGGAAATCATCCGTCTGACCATCAAGACCAATCAGAAATGCTTCGTCACGCGTCCGCAGGTTGGCGAGACGCTCTCCAACCGCTTCATCCTTGTAGCCAATATCCAGGCGACGGATGGCGGCAAGGAGATCATCCACGGCAACGGCAAGGTCGTGCGCGCCCGTCTTTCCGACGCGCTGCATTTCTGGAAGCGTGACCAGGGCGACTTGCCGGACCTCGAAACGCTGGCGGCCTCCGCCGCTAAATTCGGCCTCGACCTGAAGAAGCCGCTGGACCAGCGCATGGCCAAGCTCGACGCGCTGAACGTCACCTTCCATGCCAAGCTCGGCAGCCAGGGCGAACGCGTCGCCCGCATTCGTCTGCTGGCGTCAGAGCTTGCCAAGATCACTGGCGCCGAACCGGCCAAGGTCGACCGTGCCGCAGTCCTCGCCAAGGCTGACCTGCGCACCGAAGCCGTGGGCGAATTCCCGGAACTGCAGGGCCTCATGGGCCGCAAATATGCCGTGTTGCAGGGCGAAGACGCCTCGGTGGCCGCCGCGATCGAAGATCACTACAAGCCGCAAGGACCATCCGATCGCGTGCCGGACGATAAGGTGGCAATCACCGTCGCGCTAGCCGACAAGCTGGACACGCTGATCGGTTTCTGGGCGATCGACGAGAAGCCCACGGGTTCCAAGGACCCGTTTGCACTGCGCCGCGCGGCTTTGGGTGTAGTCAGAATTCTGTTGGAGCGCAAGGTTCGGCTGCCGCTGCTGGCGACGACAAAAGACGTCGATCTCCTCGCCTTCTTCCATGACCGCCTGAAAGTCTATCTCCGAGATCAGGGTGCCCGCTACGATCTCATCGACTCCGTGCTGACGCCGGAAGCCGACGACCTGTTGATGGTCGCCCGCCGCGTCGAAGCGCTCACCGCCTTCATCACTTCGGAAGATGGCAAGAACCTGCTCGCCGGCACCAAGCGCGCCACGCAGTTTCTCGCCGTCGAGGAAAAGAAGGGCACCGTCATCGCCGACGGCGTTTCCGAAAACTTGCTGACGCTCGATGCCGAAAAGGATCTCTTTGCCGCTGTCATGGCTGCCTCCGCGGAGGCCTCCGATGCGATCGCCAAGGAAGATTTCCGTACAGCCATGGCTGCGCTCTCCAAGCTGCGCGCACCTGTCGATCGCTTCGCCACAGACGTGTTCGTCAACGACGAAGACGCCGCCATCCGCGCCAACCGGCTGGCGCTGTTGCGGCTGATCCGTGAGGCGACGGGAACAGTTGCTGATTTCTCGAAGATCGCGGGGTAGGCAAAGATGAGTGCCGAGCAATGGTTTATGCCCTTGTTTGGAATGTCGTTTCTTGGTCTGTGGCTGCTTGTGGCAGCGCTATTTATCAGGTGCGGCGTAGGAATTTTTCGTGATGCAAGATCGAAGGATGAGACACGCCCTCTTTGGCGGGCGGTCTTTAGCGCTCATTCGCATTATAGTGCGGAAATGTATGAGAGGTTTCTCCGCGATATACGCAGTCAATATTTCGCCACACGTTTAGGAGGACTACATTGTATCGTACTGGCAGTCTTCTTTTCTCTTACGGTTATTTTCGGACTTTGTGAGTTTATCGCGCAAGCCGATCGTCATTATACTGCGAAGACGCAATCACACTCCACTGCGCCTAATGCTGCGATCTGAATGAGTGACCGGTACGGTTGATAGCAACGGCTGAATACGGTGAGATGAACAAAATCCTCGTCAGCGCCTGCCTCATGGGCCATGCCGTTCGCTATGACGGCCGCGCCAAGCCGCTCTTGCATCCAGCGATCGATCGCTGGCGCGAGGAAGGCCGGCTGGTGACGATCTGTCCGGAGATGTCTGCTGGCATGGTCGTACCGCGACCGCCGGCAGAAATCGCCGGCGGCGCGTTCGGTGAAGACGTATTGTCCGGCAGCGCACGCGTGATCGAGGTTAGCGGTGGCGACGTCACGAAAGGTTTTCTGCAGGCCGCGGAGAATGCGCTGGCGCTGGCCCGCGAAACCGGCTGCGCATACGCTTTGTTGATCGATGGCAGCCCATCCTGCGGTTCCGGCTTCATCTATGACGGCTCCTTTTCCGGAGAGCGGCATCTTGGCAACGGCGTCACCGCGGCTTTGCTGAAGCGTGCTGGTATCGAGGTCTATTCCGATCACGAAATCGATATTTTGGTTGAGCGGATAGCCGCCGACTGTTGAGGTCAGGTCAAAACGGTGGCGCAAAAATGCAGGACATGTTGAAACAGCAGGCTGCACTCCAGGCGGAGGCAGATGCAATCGTAAAGGCATTGGATCTCGACGGCATATTGCGCATTGTCGGAAATCCTGTTCGCGTGGGAAGTTCCGCACTCGGCCTGATGGTTCGCCGCGATATCGACATCACGGTCATTTGCGAAAAATTGGATCGGACTGCGCATGCCGCGATAGCTCAGATCGCCGGACAACTGATGCTTCATCCGTGCATTGGAGCGGTGCGCTTCAGAAATGATAGTGATTTCTGGAACAAGACACCTGAAGACTATCCCGATGGCCTTTATTTGGGAATCAGCTACCGGTCGGCAAACAACGATGACTGGAATATTGATGTCTGGTTCGTTGATGAGCCGGAAAGGCAGCCCGATCTCAAACATCTTCAGACAATTCTTCCACGTTTGTCGATGGCGATGCGGGAGACAATTCTGACAATCAAAACAATACTGGCCACCGGCTCCTACACCAAGCCTGTTTCAAGCTCTCTTGTGTATGAAGCGGTGCTGGATGGCGGCGTGAGTAGTGTCGCGGAGTTCGAAAGCTGGTTGAGGCAGCGCCCCTGAAACGCAAAACCGCCGGATCTCTCCGGCGGTTCGGTATGTTTGCCGTGTTGCGGCTTTAGGCGGCGCGGCGGTTCTGGGCGAGTGGGCGGCCGTCGTTGACGCGGAAGCCGCGGATCAACCCGAGCAGGTCCTCGGTGTCGGCGGCCAGTGTTTCGGCCGAGGCCGTCGTTTCTTCCGCCATGGCGGCGTTCTGCTGCGTGGCGGCATCGAGCTGGTTCATCGACGACGAGATCGAGCGCAGCGTCGTGTCCTGTTCGGAGGCGCTGTGAGCGATCTTCGAGACGATCTCGTTGGCCGCCTTGATCTGGTCGGAGATGCGCTTCAGCGCTTCGCCAGCCTCACCGACGAGGCGGACACCCTGGTCGACCTGGCCGGAGGAGCGGGCGATCTGGTCCTTGATCTCCTTGGCGGCAGCGGCCGAACGTTGCGCCAGTTCGCGCACTTCCTGGGCGACGACGGCAAAACCCTTGCCGGATTCGCCGGCCCGGGCCGCCTCGACGCCGGCATTCAGTGCCAACAGGTTGGTCTGGAAGGCGATCTCGTCGATGACGCCGATGATCTTGCCGATCTCTTCCGACGACTTCTCGATGCCGCTCATCGCTTCGATCGCCTGGGCGACGACGGCGTCGCTGCGCGAGGCCTCGGTCGAGACGGCATGCACGCGCTTGCTGGCCTCATGCGCGCCTTCGGCGGTCTGGCGCACGGCGACGGTGAGTTCGTCGAGGGCGGCCGAGGTTTCCTCCAGGCTGGCGGCCTGGCGCTCGGTGCGCTGCGACAGCTCGTTGGAGGCGCGGCGGATCTCTTCCTTGGAGACGCCGATGTCGTTGCCCTTGGCATTGACCCGGCCCATGGCGGCTTCCAGATGCGACAGCGCCTCGTTGAAGTTGTTGCGCAGGCCGGCATAGGCCGCACCGATATCGCCGCAGCGCACGGTCAGATCGCCCTGGGCGAGTTCTTCAAGCGCCCGGCCGATGGTGGCGACGACGCGGGCCTGTTCCTGGGCCTCGTCCTGCTGCTGGCGCAGGTTCTGCTGGCGCTCGGCATTGATTTCCTGCTCCTGCGCCGCCTGGCGGTCTGCGAGCGCATGGCGTTCGCGGATCTTTTCCTGCAGCGCCAGGGTGGCCTTGGCCATCAGGCCGATTTCGTTGCGCATGCCGACATGCGGGATCGCCGTCTTCACGTCTTCATCGGCAACAGCCTTGAGCGCGGTGTGAACCTCCGTCAGCGGCTTAGTGATGCCGCGGATGAAATAGAGCGCCGCGCCGATGCCGACCAGGAAGACAGCGCCGCAGACGAGCAGTGCATGCCACATGGTCGTGTTAACCTGCGCTTCGAGGTCATCCATGTAAACGCCTGAGCCGAGAACGATCTGCCAGGGCTGGAATGCCGCCGAATAGCTGCCCTTCAGGAAGACCTGATCGTCGGGCTGTCCGGGCTTGTTCCAGTAATAGATGGTCCGTCCGCCGCCCTTGATACCCTTTTCGACCAGTTCCTTGCTGAAATAGGTGCCACGCTTGTCGACCTGGCCGGACATGTCCTTGCCGATATTGACAGGGCTCGGATTGATCAGCTGGATAACGTTGAAGTCGAAGCCGAAGATGTAGCCCGCCGGCTGGAAGCTGACATGCGAGAGAACCTTGACGGCCTCGGCCTGAGCGGCTTCATGCGTCATCTCGCCGGATTTTTCACGCTGATAGAACGTATTCAGAATGGAAATGCCGGATTCAACCTGCGTGCGAAGCATGTCAAAACGATCATCATAGATGGAATCGGCTTGCGATTTGATTTGGAAATAGGTCGCCACGGCAAAGGCAGCCATAAGGATGCCGACAAGGGCGAAAAGCTGATGTGCGATCTTGAGATTCTTCATAATGCCTCGCAACAGGGTAGAGTGAATACCGGCGCGGTTTCCTACCGCCTGTGCGATCGCCTGGGAGAACCCAATACGCTTGCCGCTGCTCGAAATGACATGCTGCTGTCCGGTGCAGTCAAAATCGCGCTTTATGTCTAATAAAGTTTTAATCAAAACAGCGTGGTTGGAATTTAAGCAATTTTAAGCAGTCTCAATGTTGCATCGCAATAAATAATACTGAATTCTCTTCCATATTATCTTGAGTCGCGAGCGAAGCTTCTATTTTTGTCTATACAAAACGAATGCGCCCCTGCTTCTCTTCAGGGGCGCATTGGTCCACCTTACGGCGGACCCCGTCGACCGAAACCTTGGCCGGGCGGGGCAGGGAACGGGGTCAAACAGCCATTGTTACTGGCGAAGCTGAAAGCCGGAGAGATCGAGCGGCACGGGTGTCTTTACCTTGGCGGACTCGGGCAGCGCGGCGGTTTTCGCGGTGAGGTCGATGCCGTCGGCCGGAGCACCGGCGGCTTCCAAAGCCTCCGGTGTCGGCTTGGAGATGAAGACAACCGGTGAACCGCCCATCCAGGCCTCGGTGCGCACCACTTTCTTCTGGCCATCGATGTCGCGGATGACGATGGACTGCGTACCCGGCGAGAGGTCCGGCACCACATAGTCCTTCTTGACCATTTGCGGCTTGAGGGCAGGGCAATCGGTGCAGACCTTATCGATGATGCTGCCGGCGCCGGTTTCCGTCTTACTATCGATAGACTGGATCGACGAAGCCATGGCCGAGCCGCCGGCCAGCACAAAAGCCAAGGTCAGGATGAAAGGACGCATAACAAAACCACTCCGTCTTACATTGCGGAGAGATTAGCGTCCCTTTGTTTCCATCCCGTCAGGAGATTAGGTAAAAGTTTAGTGGACCGCAGAAATCGGGACAGGCTCGCGTTTACGCTTCAAGCTTTTTCACGCTCGATTGCCTGCCAGCCGATGTCGTTGCGTTTAAAACCGTTCTCCCAATGCACCTGCTCGGCCAGGCGATAGGCATGCTTTTGCGCCTCGCTGACAGTTTTGCCGGTCGCCGTGACGTTCAGCACACGGCCGCCAGTGGCGACCAATGCACCGTCCTTCAGCGCTGTGCCGGCATGGAACACCTTGGCGCCGTCGCCGTCGGCGGGCAGAGCCGATATGGGCGTGTTCTTGGCATAGGAGCCAGGATAGCCTTTCGAGGCCATGACCACGGTCAGTGCCACATCGTCGCTCCATTGGGCGTTGACCCGATCCAGCGTGCCGTTGGAGCAGGCAAGAAGCAACGGTAGCAGGTCGCTCTTCAGCCGCATCATTAGCACCTGGCATTCCGGATCACCGAAGCGGACGTTGTATTCGATCAGCTCCGGCCCCTTGGCTGTGATCATCAGCCCGGCGAAGAAGACGCCGGAGAAGGGATGGCCGCTTTCCGCCATACCGCGGATCGTCGGCTCGATGATTTCCTTCATCGTGCGTTCGACCATCTCCGCCGTCATGACCGGAGCGGGAGAGTAGGCGCCCATGCCACCGGTGTTCGGGCCGGTATCGCCGTCGCCGACGCGCTTGTGGTCCTGGGCGGTGGCGAGAGCCAGCGCGTGTTTGCCGTCGCAGAGGCAGAAGAAGCTCGCCTCCTCGCCGTCCAGATAGGCTTCGATCACGACTTCGGCGCCGGCGGCTCCGAAGGCGCCTTCGAAGCAGTCATCGACGGCTGCAAGCGCTTCCTCAACTGTCATGGCGACAGTAACGCCCTTGCCGGCAGCGAGCCCGTCGGCTTTGACGACGATCGGCGCACCCTGCGCGCGGATATAGGCTTTCGCTTTCGGCGCGTTGTTGAAGCGCTGATAGGCGCCGGTCGGGATATTGTAGCGGGCGCAGATATCTTTGGTGAACCCCTTGGAACCCTCCAACTGCGCGGCGGCGGCAGACGGCCCGAAGACGGCGATGCCCTCAGCGCGCAACCGGTCGGCAAGGCCGGCGACCAGCGGCGCTTCCGGACCGACGACGACGAAGTCGATGGTCTTTTCCTTGCAGTAGGCGGCGATCGCGTCATGATCTTCGATGTCGATGGCGGCAAGTGTCGCATGTTCCGCAATGCCGGGATTGCCGGGCGCTGCGTAGAATTCGGTCATCAGCGGCGATTGCGCCAGCTTCCAGGCGAGCGCATGCTCGCGTCCGCCCGATCCGATCAACAGAACTTTCATGGCTTGCCCTTCTCTTACGTCCATTTGCGCGGTTAAGGGCCGTTGGACCAAAGGTCAAGCGGCAAATCCTGTGGAGTCGTAGGCTACAACATTGCCACGCCTTTTTGTGCCGCTAATGCGAGATGCTGGTTTTCGAATCGTCGTCCCGTGTCCGTTGCTCGGATCGGCATGATCTGGTCCGAAAACCGCTTCGCACTTTTCGGGATCATGCTTATGCTCCCATCACCTTTGTCCAGTTCAGAGAATCATATGGCCGCTGACATCCGCTCTCTTGCCGCAACCATCGCCACTGAGATCAATTCCCGTCCCGATCAGGCCAGGGCCGCGATCGAACTCCTCGACGAAGGTGCGACGGTGCCGTTCATCGCCCGCTATCGCAAAGAGGTGACCGGCGGTCTCGATGACGGCCAGTTGCGCACGCTGGCGGAACGCCTCGTCTATCTGCGCGAGCTGGAAGTTCGCCGTGCGGCTATCGTTGAGTCGATCAACGGCCAGGGCAAGATGACAGATGAGTTGATGCGCAAGATTGCCGTGGTCGCTACCAAGGCCGAGCTGGAAGACCTTTATCTGCCGTACAAACCGAAGCGCCGTACCCGTGCCGAAATCGCCAGGGAGCGCGGCCTTGGCCCGCTGGCCGATACCATTCTTGCCGATCGCTCCAAGGAGCCGGCTGCGCTCGCCGAAGGTTTCATCACGGCTGACGTGCCCGACATGAAGACGGCGCTCGAAGGCGCCCGCGACATCATCGCCGAAGGCATTGCCGAAAATGCCGACCTGCTCGGCAAGCTGCGCACCTACATGAAAACAAATGCGGCTTTGAAAGCTAAGGTCGTGGACGGCAAGCAGGAGGCTGGCGCGAAATTCGCTGACTATTTCGATCATCAGGAGCGTTGGGCAACGGCTCCGGGCCACCGCGCGCTCGCAATGCTGCGTGGCTGGAATGAGGAGATACTGACGCTGACCATCGAAATCGACGTCGATGCCGTCTCGCCGAACAAGCCGGTCGAGCGGATGATCGCGACGGCTTACGAGATCGGCGCAAGCAAACCCGGCGACCGCTGGTTGATCGAGGTGGCGAGCTGGACCTGGCGTGTCAAGCTCTCCATGTCGCTGTCGCTGGATCTGATGCGCGAGCTGCGGGAACGCGCCGAAGAGGAAGCTATCCACGTCTTCGCCCGCAATCTGAAGGATCTGCTGCTTGCGGCCCCAGCCGGCTCGCGCGCCACCATGGGCCTCGATCCAGGCATCCGCACCGGCGTCAAGGTCGCCGTGGTCGATGGCACCGGCAAACTTCTGGAGACAACGACGGTCTATCCCTTCCCGCCGAAAAACGACGTGCGCGGCACGCAGGCGACATTGGCCGCGCTGGCGCGCAAATATAAGGTCGAGCTGATCTCCATCGGCAACGGCACCGGTAGTCGCGAGACCGAGAAGCTGGTGACCGACATGCTGGCCGATCTGCCGGCGCCGAAGCCGACGAAAGTCATCGTCTCGGAAGCCGGCGCATCCGTCTATTCCGCCTCCGAGACTGCGGCACTGGAATTTCCCGGCCTCGACGTGTCGCTGCGCGGCGCGGTCTCCATCGCCCGCCGCCTGCAGGATCCGCTGGCGGAACTCGTCAAGATCGAACCGAAGTCGATCGGTGTCGGCCAGTATCAGCACGATGTCGACCAGCAGAAGCTGTCACGCTCGCTGGACGCCGTCGTGGAAGATGCGGTCAACGCGGTTGGCGTGGACCTAAACACGGCGTCGGCGCCGCTGCTTGCCCGCGTCTCCGGTCTCGGTCCGTCGATCGCCGACGCGATCGTCAAGCATCGCGACGGCGAGGGACGCTTCGAGAGCCGCCGCGACCTCCTGAAGGTCGCCCGCCTCGGCCAGCGCACCTTCGAGCAATGCGCCGGCTTCCTGCGCATCCCGGATGGCAAGGAGCCGCTGGACGCCTCATCGGTGCATCCGGAAGCCTATGGTGTGGCCAAGAGAATCGTTGCGGCCTGCGGCCGTGATCTGCGCAGCCTGATGGGCGACTCAGCCATCCTGAAGGCGATCGATCCGCGCCAGTTCATCGATGAAAAATTCGGCCTGCCGACGGTACGCGACATCATCGCCGAATTGGAAAAGCCCGGCCGCGATCCGCGCCCGAGCTTCAAGACCGCGACCTTTGCCGAGGGGATCAATGAGATCGGCGATCTCAAGCCCGGCATGCTGCTGGAGGGCACCGTGACCAACGTCGCCGCCTTCGGCGCTTTCGTCGATATCGGCGTCCACCAGGACGGTCTTGTCCACGTCTCGCAGCTTGCCGACCGCTTCGTGAAGGACCCGCATGAAGTGGTCAAGGCGGGCGATGTCGTGAAAGTGAAGGTTGTGGAGGTCGACGCCAAACGTAAACGAATCGGTCTCACTATGCGTAAAGATGGCAGCACTGTGGCGGCCGCGCCCGGACGTGAGTCGCGCGAACAAAACGGTGCGCGCAACGCTGGCGGTAGGCATGACGGTCGCTCAAAGCAGGAACAACAGGGCAGCTTCGGTGCGGCTCTGGCAGATGCACTCAAGCGAAAATAAGCACTTAGCGAGAGTCAGTGCAAGAATGTCACACTCTGGCAGAGTTGTTGCCAGAGTGCCAAAGAGTGCGAAAAGGTGAGCTTGCCACAATGCTGTGAGGCGCTAAAGTCAGCCTCAATGTCATGTCATAATATGCGAGGCGTCCATGGCGTCGGCACTCTTCTCGATTGTCAAGAAAATCATCCGTAAGGGTTCCCTGAAACTTACACTCGCTTCCGGCGAGACACACATGATCGGCGATGGATCCGGCGAAACAGTCGCCGTCCGCTTGGCCGACCAGCAGGCGGAGGACGCGATTGCGCGCGATCCGACTCTGAAGCTGGGCGAAATGTATATGGAAGGGCGCTTCATTCTCGAGCAGGGGGATATCTATGAATTCCTCTCCTTGGTGAAGCAGAACACCACCAACGAAATCTTTGACCTGCGCATGGCGGCGCTGCTGATCGGCCGTATCGCCTGGCAGCAGATCAAGAGCCGCTCGCCGATCAACCGCAACAAATACAATGTTGCGCATCACTACGATCTGTCGGCCAAGCTGTTCGATCTCTTCCTCGACGAGGACTGGCAGTATTCCTGCGCCTATTTCGTGCCGCCGGGCATCAGCCTGGATGAGGCGCAGCTGGCCAAGAAGCGCCATATTGCCGCCAAGCTGCTGGTCGAGCCCGGTCAGCGCGTTCTGGAGATCGGCTCCGGCTGGGGCGGCATGGGCATGTATCTTGCCGAAGCCAACCCTGGCCTCGATTTCACCGGCATCACGCTCAGCGAAGAGCAGCTCAAAGTCTCGCGCGATCGCGCCGCCAAGCGCGGATTGTCCGATCGCGTCCGCTTCGAGCTGCAGGACTACCGTTACATGACGGGCAAGAAGTTCGATCGTATCGTCTCGGTCGGCATGTTCGAGCATGTCGGCATCGGCGACTACGGCAAGTTCTTCAAGAAGGTTTCGGAGCTACTCGACGACAACGGCGTCATGGTGTTGCATTCCATCGCTCGTCCGAAGCCGAGCTTTGCGACGAACGCCTTCATCGAGAAGTATATTTTCCCGGGCGGCTATATTCCGTCTGTTGGCGAGACCACGCCACCGCTGGAAAAGGCCGGACTTCTCGTCAAGGACGTCGAAATCCTGCCGATGCACTATGCCCATACGCTTCGGCACTGGCGCAATCGTTTCGTGGCGCGCAAGGCCGAGGCCGTCGCGCTCTACGACGAGAAGTTCTTCCGCATGTGGGAGTTCTATCTGGCCGGCTCGGAAATGGGCTTCCGCTGGGACGAGCTCTTCATCATGCAGATCCAGCTTTCCAAGAACCAGTTCGCCGTTCCCGACAACCGCAATTACATTGCCGAGCGGGAGGCGAAGCTCAGGGAATTCGAGGCGACCCGTGCGCCGCTGGAAAAGGTGACGTTCTAAACGTCTGCTGTTGTTTTTAAGTTCGCGCCGGGCGATGGGTTTCCAGGGCCCGGCGTTTTGATTTTCCTGCCCACCGGGCGGAGACGGTACGTGTTTTATTTGACCACTTGAATGGTCAGATTCTCGTCGTTGACTTTATTCGCGTATAACACGGTCATGCGTAGGGTGAACTGATCCGTGCCGGTGAAGCCAGGATCGGACGTGTAATATACCGTTGTGCCTTCAACCGGCTTGCCGCTGCAGATATAAACGTCGCTGTCCTTGTCGTATTTGACGCGAACCGGGCCATGTTCGAACGTCACTTTGCCGTGGCTGGGTTGCTTGAGGATTCCCGTATAGGGATAGGAGTTGAATGTGCAGTCTCGCTTCACCGAAGCGGCCATTCCAAGCGCCGTCTTCTTGCCGGAGATGGCCCTGTGGGAGTACTGGTTTTGTTTGGCTCCATCAAGTGGCGTGCTGACACAGCCTGAAAGCGCTACACCAATGCCGATAAATGCACTGAGAGAAATCAAGGATATATTTTTCATTCCGCTCTCTTAATTTGATTATATTAGTAAGGAATTACTTAATCTTTGCGCGACAAATCATTACTTATGATTGAGTAACGCATGCTGAATTTAAATCACCGCGACACATCGGCGCAGGCCCCGAGCTAGCGTAAGCCGCATTAAAAATTTCGCCGTCGCCCCCCGAATTCAATCGTGTTTGGTTAAGAGAGCGGTAACGCGATCTGGATAATTTGCGGCAACTCTGAGGGCCGTGTATGGCCGTTTGTATTGCGTATTGTGGAGTTGCATTGTGTTTGCGAAATCGCGTCTTTTTTTCACCCTCAGCCTGTTTGCCGCCTCTACGGGCGCTGCTTTGGCTGGGGATGGTCAGCACTTTTGGTCGGGTGATTGGTACCTAAGCGTCGGTGCAGCCGGTTTCACAGCACCGAAATTCGAAGGCAGCAAGCATAACAAGCTGCAATGGTCGCCGCTGATCTCGGTTGGAAAGCAAGGCCCCGGCCCGCGATACTCCTCACGCAACGACAGCCCCTCCTTTGCTCTGATCGAAAACGGCGCGTTTCGGGCGGGTCTCGTCGGCAGATTTGTGCCGAGCCGCGATTCCAGTGACGGTCACGAGCTGAAAGGTCTGAAGAAGGTCAAGTGGGGTGTCGAAGCTGGCGGTTTCGTCGAAGCCTATCCCACCGACTGGCTGCGTGCCCGCGTCGAAGTCCGGCAGGGCATCCGCGCGCATAGCGGCATCGTCGCCGACGCCGCCGTCGACGCCTTCACCGATATCACGCCGGAACTGCGCCTTTCCGGCGGCCCGCGCATGACGCTCGCCTCCACCGATTATTTCGACACCTACTATGGCGTTAATGCCAAGGAGTCTGCGGCGTCAGGCCTCAGCCGCTACAATCCGGGCGGCGGTGTGAAGTCGGTCGGCGCCGGAGGCGCGCTGACCTGGAAGGCGACACAGAACTGGACCACGAGCGCTTTCGTCGAATACACCCGCCTGACCGGCCCGGCTGCCGACAGCAGCCTCGTGCGCGAGCGCGGCGACCGCAACCAGTTGCTGGTCGGTGTCTCCGCCAGCTACAAATTCAATTTCACGCTGAACTGAGAAAAGAGCGGGGCTGCAGCCCCGCTGCTTGACCGCAGGCGACAGATATCACTACTAGTTGCCTATGCAAAAGACAGACGACATCAACGGGCGCGTCGCCGACGCTCCGTCTGGCAACTGGGTTTACCGCGTCCTGCCCTCGGCGCTTTGGCCCTACGCGCAGCTCGCGCGCTGGGACAGGCCGATCGGCTGGCAGCTTTTGATGTGGCCATGCTTCTGGTCGGCCGCGTTGGCGGCCAATGCCGCTGTAGCGGCGGGCCAGGCCTCGCCCGGCTTTCTGTTGATCTACCACCTCATCCTCTATTTCATCGGTGCTGTCGCCATGCGCGGCGCCGGCTGCACCTATAATGATCTGGTCGATCATGAGATCGATATGGAAGTGGCCCGCACGCGCTCACGCCCGTTGCCGTCCGGTCGTGTGACGCGCTGGCAAGCGAAGATCTTTACGGCGCTGCAGGCGCTGGTCGGCCTGCTGGTCCTGCTGCAGTTCAACTGGTTCGCCGTCATTCTCGGCGTCTTGTCGCTTGCTGTCGTCGCGCTCTATCCCTTCGCCAAGCGCTTTACCGACTGGCCGCAGTTCTTCCTGGGGCTGGCTTTTTCCTGGGGGGCGTTGATGGGCTGGGCCGGGCTGTTTGGCAGCCTGTCGCTTGCTCCCATCGTCCTCTATGCCGCCGCCATTCTATGGACGATCGGGTATGACACGATCTATGCCCATCAAGACAAGGAGGATGACGAGCTGATCGGCGTGCGCTCCACCGCCCGGCTCTTCGGCGACAGGACGCGCCTCTGGTTGGTCGGCCTCTATGGCGCGACGCTGGTGCTGATGCTGTTGTCTTTTGCGCTGGCGGGAGCAGGATGGCTCTCCGATGTCGGCCTTCTCGTTGCCGGCGGCATGTTCGCCTATCAGATCGCCGTGCTCGACATCAATGATGCACAACAGTGCCTGACCCTGTTCAAATCCAACAGCAAGGTCGGCCTCATCATATTCGCGGGCCTCTTCCTGTCGTTCCTATTTCTCGTTCCGTGATGAGAATAAATCGGGTCTGAGGTCTTAGCGACAAGCGGGGGATGCAATACCTCGATGGAGTGCGAAATTCGGTTGGCTCGCGAGAGCGAGGCTGAAGCCATCAGCGTGGTAATATTGTCTGCCCTTCGCGAAACCAGTGCGAAGGATTATTCGCAGGACATAATCGCCCGCGTCGAACAGAGCTTCGATCCCGCATCGGTGCGAAGATTGATGGGCAATCGAACAGTTTTCGTCGCGATAAGAGGTGGAGAGGTCGTGGGCACTGCCAGCCTCGACGGCGCTGCGGTCCGCACAGTGTTCGTGTCTCCTTCGGTGCAAGGACAAGGAGTCGGAACCCGGCTTATGGCTGAAATTGAGCGGACAGCGCGCACCAATAATATAGCGGTTCTAACAGTACCATCGTCCATCACCGCGGAACCGTTTTACGCCAAAATCGGCTTTAAAGCCGTAAGGGATAGTTACCATGGAGATGAGCGGACCATCACCATGGAGCGTACGCTGGAGTCGTCGCAAGATCGGCCGCAAGACTGAGGGTTTTGCGGCCGATCTTTCACGATATGCTGAGATTTCGGTTGCGGACCAGGACATCGAAACGTGGCGTGATCCGAATGTTCTGGGCAACTTAATTCCGCGCGATGATCTCGCGGCCTTCGATCTTCATCTTGATGCCGAGCTTGCCGGTCGTGCGGCGCACGAGGAAGCGCGGGCGGCGATTGGCGAAATAGGAGTGGCGGCGACGGGGCTGGATATCGCGGGTGGCGACGCCGCCCAGATGCTCTTCCAACGGACGCGCGACGCCATCGGCTTCGATCATCAGCATCGGAATGCGGAATGATTCCGACCACGAACGCCAGTCGGCGGCGATGTCGCTCAGGTCATGGGCAACGAGGAGGGGGATGCAGAGATCGGGATCCTCATGATGCAATTCCAGCGTCACCGTGACTTCGCCGTCGCCATGGTCGATGGCGCGGGCGGCAACGCCCTTGAAGGCACGCTTTGGCAGTGCGACCGACAGCGGCAGGCCGCTGGACGGCAAAATCTTGCGCAGCACAGCGCCGCGCTCGTCGATTGTGATGGTGACATCACCCGCGGCACCTCGCATGGCATAGCTGACCTGTTGCGGAAAGCGCGTCGGATCAAGCCGCAGTGTGGTTCCAGCCCAATCGGGCTTCAGGACGGTATTTGTCATCTAATCTCTACCCTTGCTTTACCTGAGAGCCGGTTTTCCGGTCTTCTTACGGAGAACTTTTTGTCCTCTCGTTGGGATGCAGATTAGGCGGCGGCTCTTCCAGACAGCTTAAAAATCGCGGTTAAGAAAACTTTGCGTCCTCAAATGGTTAGCAAAATCGAATGCATCAGGGTTTCCATAAAGTGAATGCACGGCGCAATCGGTTGTACCGACTTGGTGCACGCAACGGCTGAAGTATTGTAAGTCTCAGGTAAGGTTTAGCTGCGATACTACCGACAGATTCGCTCGCGTATATTAGAGATTTATTGGGACTCACGCTGATGATATCCACCTATCTTGGCTACTCGATCGCGACCAGGAATATGACGACGACGCTCAATCAGGTGGCATCGCAGGCGCAGAACAAGCGCGAGATCGACTATTACAATGCCAATATTGGCAAGGTCACCAATGTCGACGATTTCATGAACGACTATCAGCTCTATAGCTACGCTATGGAAGCCTACGGTCTTTCGGACATGACCTATGCCAAGGCCTTTATGAAACAGGTGCTGACCAGCGACCTCAGCGATTCCAGCAGTTTCGCAAACAAGCTGACGGATCCGCGCTACAAGGAATTCGCTGCGGCGTTCAATTTCGGCACGGGCAGCGATTCGACAGCACAAACCAGTGAACAAGAAGACGACCTCGTCGGCCTCTATCAGCAGTCCTTTACGACTGAGGAAACCAACGCTGACACCGAAACAAATTATTACAGCCAGCACATCAGCGATGTTAAAACCGTGGACGATCTCCTGGGTAACACGCGCTTGCGAAACTACGTGCTGCAGGCTTATGGGATCGACCCGACAAATGTGTCGAACTCGTTCCTGAAACAGATGCTGACGAGCGATATCAGCGATCCGAACAGCTTCGTAAATCAAAATGGCAGTGCGGCCGACAAGGCGATCGTCGCGGAATTCAATTTCAACGCCGACGGAACGGTGAAGACGTCGACGCCGGACGCCGATACGGCCTACTACCAGAGCCAGATCAGCACGATCACGTCCGTCGATCAGCTTACTTCCAATCCCAAGCTGTTCGATTATGTCAAAACCGCCTTCGACATCCCGGTCTATATCACCGCCGACCAATTCAATGCCTCAGCCGAGGACGCAGGTGTTGCGAAGTCGAACGGGCTGACCGATGTGCTGGCGCAGTTCAACTTCCAGACCGACGGCACGGTCGCCAGCGGCTCGCAAGCGCAGACCGCTGCTCAGATCAGTACGACGACGGCGGCCTACGCTACCAATTATCCGGGCGGCCCACAGACGCTCGGCCAGGCGGCCGATGTCATGAGCGCTTACAATTCCACCGTTCCCTCGTTCACGACCGATGTCGGCGCTACCGACAACGATCTTTATTACAAGGATCACATCGGCTCCATCACCTCGGTCGACCAACTGACCTCGGACCCGCGGCTCTTCGACTATATCAAGACAGCCTATGGGCTCGATCCGACCACCCCCGCTGTCGTATTCAAAAATGCCTTCGCTGATTCCACCACGGCGGCGATCTTCGGTCTCACCGATGTCGTGGCGGCGTTCAATTTCCAGGCGGACGGCACCTTGGCAACCGGAGACACGGCACAGTCCCAGGACGCGATCGATGCGGCATCGACCGCCTACATGAAAAATTACAAGACATCGCAGTCGTCCCTGACCACCGACGCGGTCAACAATTACAAGAACCGCATTGCCGACGTGAAGAATATCAACGACTTCTTCGCCACAAATGCTGCCGCAGACAGCGACCAGTCCAACGATAATCTGCCCGATCTCTACGACATGGCGCTGCGCGCTTACGGCATCAGCCCGGATGAGATGTCGAAGACGCAGATGAAGAAGGTTCTCGAAAGCGATCCCTATGATCCGAAAAGCTATGTCAGCTCGCTCAAGGATCCGCGTTTCACCAATCTCGCCAAGGCCTTCAATTTCGACAGTGACGGCAAGCTGAAGCAGCCGGTCCAGGCGCTGTCGCAAACACAGATTAATAATTACATCTCCGAATATTCCAGTAGCAGCACGGCAGGACTGACGGGTGCTCAGGCGACAAAGGCCTCTAGCGACGCAAAGACGGCGGGGACCTATTTTGCGACCAATATCGTCAAGATTACCAATGTCAGCGACCTTCTCGCCGACAGCAAGCTCACCGATTTCATCCTGACCGCTAACGGCATTGACCCGAAGAGCGTCACCACCGCGACGCTGAAGAAGGCTTTCGCCTCCGATCCGTCAGATCCCAAGAGCTTCATCAACACGGCCGACGGCGCTCAATTCAAGGACATTGTCAACGCATTCAATTTCGACACGAAGGGAAACCTGACGGACGCGAAACTGGGTACGGCGCAAAACCAGGGCACGATCGCCCAGACGAACGACCTCTTCCTGCACCAGACCCTCGAGGATCAGGAAGGGCAGACCAACGCCGGCGTGCGCTTGGCACTCTACTTCCAGCGCAAGGCGCCGGATATCCATTCCATCTACGATATCATGGGCGACAGCGCACTCTACCAGGTCATAACGACGACCTTCAGCCTGCCGAGCTCGATCTCGTCGATGGATGTCGATCAGCAGGCCAAGCTGCTGGGCAAGTATATCGATGTCACCGACCTGCAGGATCCGGACAAGGTCACCAAACTGCTCCAGCGGTTCTCAGCGATGTACGATCTGCAGAACAGCACCACGTCGTCATCGAGCTCGCCCGCCCTGTCGATTCTCACCGGTTCTTCAAGCGTCGGAATCAGCGCCGATACGCTGCTCTCAATCGCGCAGCTTTCCAATAAATAGCGAAGGGTTCCGCAAAATTGGGGATGGATTCGCGCTGCTTTGATGTGCGGCGCGAGAGCAGTCTGCGCGTCTGTTGCAGTCGTGCCGATATGGACCGCTCTACTAGCCTTGGAGACGCGGAATAAGTGCATTCGGCGCCGATAAGAAGGAACTTATTAACCGTCCTTGCCCTATTCGATTGGTGAAGCCATCGGCAATATCAATGACTGGGTTGCAGGTCTCATGCGTCTTTCCCGAATGAACATTTCGAATGCGGCAACCGGCTTCCAGCAGGAGGGTGGGTCGGACCCGGAACAGGTCACGGAAGAGGCCCGCCGAGCCGAGCAGATCGCCGCACGCCGCGCATTTCTAGAAGAGAAGATCCGCAACGCGCGCGAGGCAAAGCGTCAATCTGAAGAGCGGCATCGCGCCGAAGAACTGCGGCTCGCCGAAGAAGCACGGTTGCGCATCGCCGCAGCACCAAAACCGATCGTAGAGGCCTTGCAGGCCAGCACCGCGGCAAGTGGCCCTGTCATGCCTGTCACACCGCATGGGATTTCCGCCGAGGAACTTGCGTCACCCGGCTGGCAAAACGCCTTTCTGATGGGGCCGAACGTCCGTTTCACCCGGACGCGCGAGACCGAGATCATCAGCCGGCGCCCGCCCGCCGAACCTGCGCCCAGCTTGACAAACCCCTCCGCGGGCCATGCCGCGATGCGGGTCATGGAGCCGCCGGTAATCGAATCATCGGCCTCGACCGATACTCCCCAAGAAGAGCAGTCGGTCGAATTCCACTTGCCGCTATGGGAAGACATGCCGTTCGCGGCTGAGACCTACAAGCCTACCGTAATTCAGAAATCTCCGGCGATGGAGCCGGACGCATTGGAGATGACCGTCATCGCTACCGCATTTCATAAGGCTCCCGCGATCGCGCTGGATGCCTCGCCGTCACTGCCGAAAGTTGAAAAATCCTTCGCCGCGCCTGTGGTCGAGTCGCGGCTCGCCCATCTCTCCGATTTCGCCTTCTGGGACGCCATGCCCTTCGAAAGCGAATTCCTCTCCGCCATCAAGGGAACGCAGGTTCAGCCGCTGCACATTCCTGAGGTCCAGGCTGAAATCGAATCGATCGTCGCGAAATTCCGCGTGGTCGAATGCCGCCGTCCGGCACCTGTCGCGGAGATGCCGCAAGAGATCGTTGTTTCGCAGGATGTTGCCGTCGGTGTGCCGGCCAAACCCCACTCTGTTGCAGAGGCAGCCCTGATCAGTGCATTCGTAATCGACGAGCTCGCCGCACTGGAAGCCATTGCATTGGCGCCTGTCTTGCCGGCAACGGTCGAAGTGGCCGCGCCGACCCTCATCGAACCGGAAACGATCGAGCCTGCAGCCTTCGTACCGCCCGCCTTCGTTACGGCCGTCTTCGCCAATGAAGTCGAGACCGCTGCCGAGCCGCAGCCCGCTCCGGACTCGAGCATGCCGTCGCCGGCTCCCGTCATGGTCGTTGCTCCGATGCCGGTTCGGACATCGGCGCCGGTTGCTGCGACGCCTGTTGTCGAGGCAAAGCCGGTCATTCCCGCCGTCGAAGCCGCCAAGCAGCGTCTTATCGATCCGCCGCCGTCGCAGATCACGCCGCGCCGGCCCGCAGCCCTGACGCCGCCGGAGTGGCGGCCGATCGCCCGTAGCGGTGAGGGCGAATATGAATTCCCGCCCCGCGAACTGCTGCAAGAGCCTGTGGCCCGTTCCGGCGTGATCATGACGCAGGAAACGCTCGAACAGAATGCCGGCCTTCTTGAAAGCGTTCTGGAGGACTTCGGCGTCAAGGGCGAGATCATCCATGTCCGTCCCGGCCCGGTCGTGACGCTCTACGAATTCGAGCCGGCTCCTGGCGTCAAATCCTCGCGCGTCATCAACCTCGCCGACGATATCGCCCGCTCGATGTCTGCGCTCTCGGCCCGCGTCGCGGTCGTTCCCGGCCGCAATGTCATCGGTATCGAACTGCCGAACGTCACCCGCGAGACCGTCTATTTCCGGGAAATGATCGAGTCCTCGGATTTCGAGAAGAGCGGCTACAAGCTGGCGCTCGGCCTCGGCAAGACGATCGGCGGCGAACCCGTCATCGCCGAACTCGCCAAGATGCCGCATCTGCTCGTGGCCGGCACCACCGGCTCGGGCAAGTCGGTCGCCATCAACACCATGATACTGTCGCTGCTCTACCGCATGACGCCGGAACAGTGCCGCCTAATCATGGTCGATCCGAAGATGCTCGAACTCTCCGTCTATGACGGCATCCCGCATCTTCTGACCCCCGTCGTCACCGATCCGAAGAAGGCCGTGATGGCGCTGAAATGGGCGGTGCGCGAGATGGAGGATCGCTATCGCAAGATGTCACGCCTCGGCGTGCGCAATATCGACGGCTACAACAGCCGTGTCGCCTCGGCCCGCGAAAAGGGTGAGACGATCCATGTCATGGTCCAGACCGGTTTCGACAAGGGCACCGGCGCGCCGATCGAAGAACAGCAGGAAATGGACCTGACGCCGATGCCCTACATCGTCGTCATCGTCGACGAAATGGCCGACCTGATGATGGTCGCCGGCAAGGAAATCGAAGGCGCGATCCAGCGTCTGGCGCAAATGGCGCGTGCTGCGGGCATCCACCTCATCATGGCGACGCAGCGTCCCTCGGTCGACGTCATCACCGGTACGATCAAGGCAAACTTCCCGACGCGCATCTCCTTCCAGGTGACCTCGAAGATCGACAGCCGCACAATCCTCGGCGAACAGGGCGCAGAACAGCTCCTCGGCCAGGGCGATATGCTGCACATGGCCGGCGGCGGCCGCATCTCTCGCGTCCACGGTCCCTTCGTCTCGGATGAAGAGGTCGAAAAGGTGGTCGCTCATCTGAAGACCCAAGGGCGGCCGGAATATCTCGACACGGTCACCGCCGACGAGGATGACGAAGAAGAGGAAGAAGACACCGCCGTATTCGACAAGGGTGCAATCGCCTCAGAAGATGGCGACGATCTCTATGAGCAGGCGATCAAGGTCGTCATGCGCGACAAGAAGTGCTCGACCTCCTACATCCAACGCCGCCTCGGCATCGGCTATAACCGTGCCGCCTCGCTAGTAGAACGCATGGAAAAAGACGGCCTCGTCGGTCCGGCAAACCATGTCGGCAAGCGCGAAATCATCTCCGGCAACCGGAATGGCGGCGGAGCACAGCCGAGCCATGAGGATTATGATTGATGGAGTAGGGGGAAGAAGCAGGGTTCCGAATATGCCGAACCTCCGCTGCCCCTCTGTCACCGTCGTGACATCTCCCCCACAACGGGGGAGATTGTTGGGAGTATGTCGCACCGCCTCAGCAAGCCATCATGCTTTCTGAGCGTTACGCTCCGCTGACGCTGACATGAGCGCGATTAGTACTCAAGGACCACAGAATGAATCCGACCTATCGCCTTCCAGAGGAATTCTCCACGGATCGGTTTCTTGTAAGACGAATACTGCCGTCTGATGCCGACGCTATCTTCGCTGGTTGGGCTACTGATCTCGAAGTGACGAAATATCTTACCTGGCGTCCTCATACAGAGCTTTCCCAGACGCGGGAAGCTGCGGAACGCTCCCATCGGGATTGGGAAGGCGGCGCGACCTTTCCAGCGGTAATTTGCTCACGAGATGCGCCGAGCGAACTGATCGGAAGGATTGACGCGCGTCTGTTCGGACCAAGAGTTTCGCACGGTTGGCTCGTTCGAAAGGACCGCTGGGGACAGGGAGTTGCGAGTGAAGTGGTGCATTGGGCGGTCAAGCATGCCCTTTCCCATCCGATGATCTATCGCACCGAGGCAGCTTGTGATGTCATGAACGTGGCCTCAGCGCGTGTGATGGAAAAGGCTGGCATGACGCAGGAAGCGTTGCTTCGACGGTACCTCTTTCATCCAAATGTGTCCGATGAGCCGAGGGACGCTTTCCTGTATTCTAAAGTTCGCTGAGACCACCGGGGGAAGCCAGCGGCGGCTATTCCGACAACTACCTGATGCCACTAAACTCTAAGCGTGCAGAGCCTCTTACACCCGCAAAACCTTCCCCGGATTCATGACGCCAGCCGGATCGAACGCCATCTTGATCCGGCGCATCAGGTCCATCTCGATCTCGGGGCGGATCGAGGCCAGTTCGTCGCGTTTCAATTGCCCGATGCCGTGTTCGGCGGAGATCGAGCCGCCATGTAGCAGCACCAGCCCGTGCACGATCTTGTTCATCTCCCGCCAGCGGCCGATGAATTCCGCCTTGTCGGCTCCAACAGGCTGCGAGATGTTGTAGTGAATATTGCCGTCGCCCATGTGCCCAAAAGCGCAGATGCGGGCGCCGGGCATGGCCGCCATCACAGCTGTCTCCGCCTCGTGCATGAATTTCGGAATCTGCGCGACCGGCACGGAGACGTCGTGTTTGATTGAGCCGCCCTCCGGCTTTTGCGCGTCCGACATGCTTTCACGCATATGCCATAGCGCCTTTTGCTGCGCCTCGGAGCTGGCGATGGTCGCGTCCTGGACCAGGCCGGCCTCGTACCCCTGTTCCAACAGTGTCGTGATCATTCGCTCGGCAGTTTCGGCCGAATCCGAAGTGGAGATATCGATCAGCACATACCAGGGGTGGACTGTTTCCAGGGGATCGCGAACGCCGGGAATATTGCGCACAGTGAACTCGACGCCGATGCGTGGCATCAGCTCGAAGCCGGTGAGCGCGGTGCCGCAGAGGCTGGAGGCGTTCTTGAATAGCGTCAGCGCGTCCTCAGTCGACTGTATACCTGCAAAGGCCACCTGATGGCCGAGCGGTTGCGGGAAAAGCTTCAGCACCGCGCCGGTGATGACGCCGAGCGTTCCCTCGGCGCCGATGAAGAGATCGCGCAGGTCATAGCCGGTATTGTCTTTCTTCAGTCGCCGAAGGCCGTTCCAGATCTCGCCGGTCGGCAGCACCACCTCGAGACCAAGACAGAGCTGGCGCATGTTGCCATAGGCGAGAACGGCCGTGCCGCCGGCATTGGTGGAGAGATTGCCGGCGATGCGGCACGAGCCTTCCGAGCCGAGCGATAGCGGGAACATGCGGCCATGCTCTTCCGCTGCTTTTTGAACATCGGCCAGGATACAGCCGCCATCGACGACCATGGTGTTGCCCACCGCATCGATGTCGCGGATGCGGTTCATGCGCTCTAGCGAAAGGATGATGTCGGAGCCGCCCTCGCGCGGCGTCTGGCCTCCGACAAGGCCGGTATTGCCGGTCTGCGGCACAATCGCCGTGCCGGTCTCGCTGGCGAGCTTCAGGATGGCCGAAACCTCCCCCACCGAACCGGGCTTCAAGAGCAGCGGCGATGCGCCATGATAGAGGCCACGGTTTTCGATCAGATGCGGCGCGATATCAGACGCCTCCCGCAACGCATGCTTTTCGCCAACAATAGCGACGAAGCGGTCGAGAAGGGCGGAGGAGGGGGCGGAGCTGCTCATGGCGTGTCCTTTGCCGATTTGTTTTTGACCGGATTTATTCTCTGGGCGCGGCCGCGCGGCGCAGCCGGTCGTTGATGGCCTCGCCGAGGCCTTCGTCGGGAATGCTGGAAAAGGCGATGGTTGCCGCGCCGCTGCCGTCGGCTCGTTTCATGAAGTCGAAGAGGTTGGCGGCAGCTTCCGAGAGATCGCCGGCCGGGCTAAGATCGAGCACGATGGCGGCATTCTCCGTGCCGGCAATATCTGGGCGTCCAAAACGGATCAGCGCCTCGCCCGGCAAAACAGCCGTCGCGTCGAGCCGCACAGCGGCACCCGGCGCATAATGCGAGGCAAGCATTCCCGGCGCTTCGATAGCCGGCGAGGCGCCATTCTTGCGCTTGAGCGGCTGACCTGCGACCCGTTCGATCTCTTCCGCCGCCAGTCCGCCCGGCCTCAGCAGGCGCATCTCACCGTCCTCGACCTTCACGATGGTCGATTCGACGCCGACGATCGAAGCGCCGGCGTCGAGGATCAGTGAAATCCGCTCGCCGAGATCGTCATGAACATGATCGGCGCTGGTGGCGCTGATCTTGCCGGAGGTATTGGCGCTGGGGGCGGCAAGCGGCCGACCGAAGGCGCGGATCAGCTCGCCGGCAAAACCCTGCGGCACGCGGATGCCGACCGTATCTAGCCCCGCCGTCGCCAGCGGATGGATGCCGCTTTCCGGCCGCAGCGGCAGCACAAGGGTTAGCGGACCAGGCCAGAAGGCTTCCGCCAGTTTTCGCGAGATCGGGTCGAAGATCGCATATCGTTCCGCCATGGCGAGATCGCTCATATGGCAGATCAGCGGATTGAAGCGCGGCCGGCCCTTGGTCTCGTAGATGCGGGTGATTGCGGCCGGATTGGTGGCATCAGCGGCGAGCCCATAGACCGTCTCGGTTGGTAGCCCGATCGGCAACCCGTCGGCGAGCGTCGCTGACGCCGTTGCGATCGCTGTTTCGGGGTATTGCAGAATGTCTATATGTCGTGCCATGGCCTGACCGGTTGCAGTTCAGGCAGTTCTTATGCTTTTCAAGTTTGGGGATCAATGATCAAAGCTGGCGAATGATGTCGCGGAGCTGTTCGTTGCGCGCGCCGAGCAGCAGCACGTTGCGGACGGCGATCTGCGGATCGTGGGTGTGGAAGAGCACACCGTTGCCCCTGACCTCGCGGTTGATCGTCAGCTTTTTCTCCGGCGATTCCTGGTCCGGGTGGACGGCAACGGCAAAATACATCCGCGAATATTTCAGGCTGATATCTTCGAAGAAAGCGTCGTTCTGGCCGATGCGCGCGAAAAAGTTGGCGATGTAGAAGGCCCAGCTCACCTCTTCATATTGCGCGAATTGCGTTCGCGCCGCGGTCACATGGCAGTATCCGAGATGCGGCGTGTCTTTCAGCGTTTGATGAAAGATCATCTTGGGGAAACGAATCGACTGGTGAAAGCTGTTCAGCCTGTCATGAGTTTTTTCGCCGGCATTCCGCAGCTTGTTCGCCGTGCGTTCGGCCACTTCCTGATAGGTGAGATAGCGCCGCTCCTCGGCTAGCCAATGCGTTCTCTCGCGCGTGATGCGACCGGTGCGCAGGAATTCGCTATGTGAGGCCGCTGGCAATTCCGGTTCCGGTTCTGCGGGCTTCTTGGCGTCGAAATATCTGAGCTTGGCCATGGCGGCACTCACGGTATGGGTATGGATACCAGTTGATAGATCGCCTAGCTTGAGCAGGGCTTGAGTGCAGCGAGTGCTGACGGACTACTGAAAGGGATCAGAGCCATGCCGGGCATTACCGATCTTGCTTTGCTGATTTCCAGCATGCGGCCGAATCTCGTCGAAGGAGCGTTCGTCTATTGCAGCGTGCCGGCGACGACGCTCGCAGATTATCTCCACTTGAAGCCGATCGGCCTGTTTCAAGAAAAGGAAGGGATGACGTTGATCGTTCCGTTGGAGGCCGCACGGCAGGCTGGGTTGTCGACCGAGCCGGCGATGCGGATGATCACGCTCGACGTCCATTCCTCGCTGGAGGCGGTGGGCCTGACAGCGGCCTTCGCTACCGCGCTCGGAAGCAAGGGCATCAGCGCAAACGTCGTTGCGGCCTATTATCACGATCATATCTTCGTACCGGCCGCCGATGCGGAGCGCGCAGTTGCGGTATTGCGTGCGCTTTCCGCCGCTCAAGACCTACCCTGAAATGGGTTCCGGAACCGCCTGTCGCAATCAGGACAAAGCGTCACCAATGTCGGGCGACCAATGCGAAAGATCGTGTATTTCCACGAACCGTAACAGATTGAATTGTCAGTCGATATTTCGGCACGCATGACCGGCTGCACTGGCGTTGTCCTCGCTGTCGCCAATTTCGAACCTGATGTCGCATTGCAGCAGAGCGGCTAACAACGCGGCAGCTATGATGGCGTCAATCTCAAGGTGCCGTCTGCTAGGGAGGCGGAGAATTGGGAAGCCGGTCGAAATCCGGCGCTGCCCCCGCAACGGTGGTGGAGTGAGGCATGGCAGATAAAGCCACTGGGTTGAGACAGCCTGGGAAGGCGCCATGGGGTTCTTTCGAGGACCGCTCCAGAGCCCGGAAACCAGCCTTGGGGTGATAGATTTACTGACCGCGGCGGGCGGTCGGGGCAACGCGTTGAGCCGTCCAAGGCCGACCGGTGCATGTCCTCTGCCTGCTGCCTGGTACTGCGCAAGGATAGGCAAAATGGATATCAGCACCAATGTTTTGCGGCAATTGAAGAACCGTCGCCAGGGTTTCAGCCTGGAGCAGCCTTTCTATACCGATCCCGATTATTTCAAGCTCGACATGGAGACGATCTATTATCGCGACTGGCTGTTCATCGGCCATGATTGCGAAGTGCCGCGTGCGGGTAATTATTTCACCGTCCAGATCGGCGATTATCCCGTCGTCATCGTCCGCGGCCGAGATCAGGTCATCCGCGCTTTCCACAACAGCTGTCGTCACCGCGGCTCGCGTGTATGCGCGTCCGAGCGCGGTTCTTCGGCCAAGCTTGTCTGCCCCTACCACCAGTGGACCTATGAGCTCGACGGTTCGCTGCTTTTCGCCCGGCAGATGGCCGAGGATTTCGACAAGAGCCAATTCTCCCTGAAGCCAGTCCATTGCGAAAGCGTCGGCGGCTATATCTTCATCTGTCTCGCGAAGAGCGCCCCGGACTTCTCCTCGGTCCGCACCACGATCGAGCCTTATATAGCGCCACATCGCATCGGTGAGGCCAAGGTCGCCTTCCAGAGCACCATTATCGAGAAGGGAAACTGGAAGCTCGTATGGGAAAACAATCGCGAGTGCTACCACTGCGCTGCCAATCATCCGGAGCTCTGCCGTACTTTTCCGGAAGCGCCGACCGTCAGCGGTGTGCAGGGGGCGATGAGCGATCCCGTCATCACCGACCACTGGCAGCGCTGCGAAGCCGCCGGCCTGCCGAGTAAATTCAAGCTCTCGCATGATGGCCAGTTCCGCACCGCCCGCATGCCGCTGATCGAAGGGGCTGAGAGCTACACCATGTCCGGCCAGCGCGCCGTCAAGCGGCCCTTGTCGCCCGACGTGACGATCAACAACATCGGCACGATGCTGCTGTTCCACTATCCGACGACGTGGAACCATCTTCTCGGCGACCACGCCATCTCTTTCCGCGTGCTGCCGATTAGCGCCGAGGAGACTGCCGTCACCACCAAATGGCTGGTGCACAAGGATGCAGTCGAAGGCGTCGATTACGATCTCGAAGAGCTGACCCATGTCTGGACGGAAACCAACGACCAGGACCGCCGCATCGTCGAGGAAAACGCTTTCGGCATTCGCTCGCCGGCCTATGAGCCCGGTCCTTATTCGGAAATCCACGAGGGCGGCGTCATGCAGTTCGTCGAATGGTACACGAATTTCATGATCAATCGGCTGCAGGGCGATCAGGCCAAGCTGTCGGCAGTTGCCTGAGTATGAACATGACCATCTCTCTCCGTCATCAGCACCTGGACCAGATGCAGCCATGGAGCGACAGGCAGCATTTGCTCGAATGCCTCTCGGCAACGCCGGAAGCAGTCGATGTAATGACCTTCACCTTCCGCTCCGACAAGGACAACTGGTTCCGCTATCTGCCCGGCCAGTTCGTGACCTTGGAACTGCCGACGGCTCCGGAGCCGGTCATGCGCACCTATACGCTGTCGTCCACGCCGTCGCGGCCCTTTTCTGTCGCCGTCACGGTGAAGGCGCAGAAGGACAGCATCGGCACGCGCTGGATGTTTGAGAACCTGAAGCCCGGCATGCGCATCCGGGCTTTTGGTCCCCTTGGCGATTTTAGCCATGTCCGTCATCCCGGCGAAAAATATCTCTTCGTTTCCGCCGGCTCAGGCATCACGCCGATGATGGCAATGACGCGCTATATGGCCGACACCGCACCACTTTCGGACATCACGTTCATCAATTGCTCGCGCAGCCCCGCCGATATCATTTTTCGCTCGGAGCTGGAATATCTGGCCCGCTTCATGCCAAACCTCGATCTCGGTTTCATCGTCGAGGGCTGCGGCCGCACAGATCTCTGGTCAGGGCTGAAAGGCCGTATCGACAAGGCGAAGATCGGACTGCTGGCGCCTGATTTCATGGAACGCACCATTTTCTGCTGCGGCCCGGAAATCTTCATGGACGCCGTCCGCTCCATGCTGGAAGCCCATGGCTTCGACATGGCGCGCTACCATCAGGAAAGCTTCCAGCCGGCACAGGCGGCAACGCCACTGGCCGAGGTCAGCGATGACGCGTCGACGGAGGCGGCGACCTCGATCCGCTTCACCATGGCCGGCAAGGATGTCGCTTGCGCCCCGGGGCAGACGATTCTGCAGGCTGCGCGCGGCGCCGGTGTGCGCATAGGCGCCGCCTGTGAATCTGGTCTCTGTGGCACTTGCCGGGTGATGAAACTGTCGGGTGAGGTCGAGATGAGCCACAATGGCGGCATCCTCGACGACGAAATCGACGAAGGCTATATCCTTGCCTGCTGCTCGCGGCCCAAGTCGGATGTGCAGATAGAAGCCTGAGTATGGCCCCGAGCTGACGGACCGCGCGGTGAAAGGCGTGAGGCGAATTTCAGACAGGATCGTTCTCAAGAGCGAGAATCAGAAATCCTGATAATTCAGCTCGTTGATCTCGACCGGCTTAGGCTGGGTAGCGGCGGTGACGATGGGATCGATCATCAGCGAAGCGAGCGTCTGCAGCGAGCCGGTACAGCTCGGCCCCTTGGCGATGATCATGGGCGCAGGCTCCGGTTTGGCGGGCAGCAGATCGCCCTGCGGCCAGATCTTCGCGAGCTGCACCTTCGTCATCGGCGCGACATTGACATCGATATCGGTGAGCGTCCCCGGCACCCGGTAAGGACAGGTCTTCTCCGAGCAATTGTCGGACGAGGAGAATTGCCAGAGTGCATAATTGTCCCAATTGCCGAGCGGGAAGGTGCCTTTCACATCCGGCTTATAACGCGCGTACCACAGCGGCAACCGCGACAGGATCGGATAATCATCACGGTGATCGGCGATGTAACGGGCGGTGTTGTGGTTGGTGTAGAGGATGGGATAACGACCGGTTCTCACCTTGATGTGACCGACAAAGATCTGTGCATCGTCCAGCGACATGAATTGGGTCGTGTCCATCCCGTCGATATCGAGCACCATCAGCTCGTCTGGTTTCGGATCGGCATAATCGAGAAAATGATTAGCCTGGTCGATCGGATTGCCAGGCCGTCCCAAATGATAAGCGCCCCAAAGCAGGCCGTTCATTTTCGCTAGCATGCGGCGGGTCTGATATAGCTCGCGGCTGACCGCATATTTACGCCACATCGTCTTGCAGTGCGCAAACGTGTCGCCGGCGTGATCGCCTAAACAGGTAAAACTTTCAGGAAGGCCGTCGGAGGCTTTGGAGATGAAGGCCGCAATGCGTTTGTCCTGCAGCAGTTGATCCCAATCGATGGTATTCAACTCATAGGCATCGACAATGAGGGCGTTTTTGGGATCGTTCCAAGGCTGGTTCTCACCGGCCGCAAGCCGGGAAGCCGATCCCAGCAGCGCCAGGATCATCAGGAAACTGCAAATCAGAACGCGAGTCTGCCGGTATCCCTTCATGAAACAATGGTAAGGATCGGTGGTTAATCCTGGGTTAAGAATGAGATCGCTATAAATTGACCGTGGGGTCCGCGCATAACCCCTTAAATTGGTACCGATTTAGGGGAAAGACTATGCGCCGCTGCGTCCCGGCGCGCCTTAGTGAACGCGCGGCGCAGCAGGTAACTCGAACCCTGTTTTGGGGATCCTTCCCCAATACGGAATATTATTTGCCTGAGCACAAAATAAGCCAGGGAATGGAGATATAAATGCTTGGTTTCCGTGCGAGAATTGCGACTATCGCTGTTTCGGTCGCTGTGGCTCTGACGAGCTTCACCCCGTCCTTCGCAATGCAGATGCCTGCCGCGCCCGTTGCGGCAGCAGACAAGGCCGCTCCTGCCAACATCCAGCAGGTTCAATGGCGCCACTATGGCGGCTATCGCGGTGGGTACTATCGTCGCGGCTGGTACGGCGGCTATCGCGGTTATCCGGGCTATCGTCATGGCTACCGCTATTACGACGGCTATTGGTTCCCGCTTGCGGCTTTCGGCGCCGGAGCCATCATCGGTGGCGCAATTGCCAGCCAGCCGCGCTACGTCGACCCGGCTCCGGCCGCAGGCATCAATCCGCGCCATATCGAATGGTGCGCATCGCGCTATCGGTCTTACCGGGCTTATGACAACACGTTCCAGCCCAATTATGGCCCCCGGCAACAGTGCTACTCGCCCTACTTTTGAGCGAGAGATTTCGGCCTATCGATGCAAGCCGCCCGGCCATACGCCGGGCGGTTTTCTGTTAATGAATATCCTGCGTCAGAGAATGTTGACCCGCTTGAGCAGCCACCAGGCGAGCACCATCGAGGCGATGATGAGGCCGACGGCATATTCAGTGCCGGCACCGCCGCCTGAAAAAGGCAGATTCGACGTATTCATACCAAAAAAGCCGGTCACGAGCGTCGGCGGCAACAGGAAAGCCGTCATGATAGACAGGATGTAGAGATGGCGGTTGATCTCGGAGGAAAGCTTCGAGTCGATTTCTTCATGCAGCAGCCTCGCACGCTCCTGCAGCGCGTAGACGTCATGATCCACAGCCTCCAGCCGGCCCGTCAAGCGGCCGGCAACATCCTCGAAACCGAGCGGCATCTCCTCGTCGTCGGACGCCGCGGCGCGGCGCATCAGTGTCAAGACGGTGCGTAGATGCCGGTGCAGGCGCACGATCGTCCGCCGCACAGGCGCCAGCCGTCGGCGTTCGTCGCGCGGTGCATTCTCGTAAACGAAATCCTCGATAAGGTTCAGCTCCTCGGTCATCTCGATGACCAATGAGATCAAGGTGCGCTGGAATTCCACGACCAGCAGCTCGAAGATATCGATCGGGCGGGAGAATTTGGCGGCGTTTTTTTCGATCAGCATGCGCGCCCGCTCGACGCTGCGCAGCGGTTGCACTCTCGTGGTGATGAGCATGCGGTCGGTGAGCACGAAATGCAGCCAGCCGATGTCGCGCGTGTCCTGATCGAATTCACGCTGGAAATCGACCAATGTGCCGAACAGCATCTGGTCGTCAACGGTGATTGTCGCATGTGTCTCATGCGTCGTCAGCGCCGTACGAGCCGCTTCGTTCAGCCCTGGTGCGTCCTCCAGAAACGCAGGCACACGGGCATCTACAAGGCTCAGATGCAGCCACAGGAAACCATCCTCGGCAAACAACGAGGCGCGGTCGGTATCATCGGACAGCCGCTCCGGCTTGCCCACGCCGGGACGAAGGCGATAGGCCCAGACGAGACCAGGTATCGTGGTGGCTGACGTGATTGTGTTCATGGCCGGATTGTTCGCATCGTCAAAGGAGTTGGATAGTCATTGTTCATGACGGTTGTTTATGCAAGTCCGGGATGCGGCGTGACAATCCTGCAGTATGGCGGAAATGCCGCAGCGGGGCGAGGCGATTGAAGAATCGCCGGCTGGTTGCAGACGCAACTTAGATGTTAAGGGATTGCCTCTTCAAAATTGACGTTTACGTAAAAATCAATAAGCTATAAACAACATGCGGCCGATAGCTTGGGTGAGGTAGACTGTCGGCATCGTCACTGCGGAGGAAAACACCATGTACAAGGCGCCGGTCGAGGAAATCGCGTTTACGCTGAAGCATATTGCTGGCATGGGGCAAGCGATGGAAGAGGGGCGTCTAGGCGATCTCAGCGGTGATGTCGTCGACGCCATTGTGACCGAGGCCGGCCGTTTTGCCGGGGATGAGATGGAGCCGCTGGCCGAGATCGGCGATCGGCAGGGCGCGAAGCTTGTCGATGGCAAGGTGATGTTGCCCGATGGCTGGGAGAAGCTCTATCGCGACTGGATTGCCGGCGGTTGGAACGGACTGACCGCACCGGAAGAGTTCGGCGGTCAGGGCCTGCCGCACATGCTGAATGTCGCGACGCTGGAAATGTGGAATTCCGCTTCCATGGCCTTTGGCCTCGCGCCGACGCTGACCATGGGTGCGGTCGAGGCGCTGATCGCGCACGGCAGCGAAGACCTTAAGCGCAAGTATCTGACAAAACTGGTTTCCGGCGAATGGGCCGGTACCATGAACCTGACCGAGCCGCATGCCGGCTCCGACGTCGGGGCACTGCGCACCCGCGCCGAACGCCGCGACGACGGCACCTATCGGCTATTCGGCCAGAAGATTTTCATCACCTGGGGCGATCACGAGGCGGCGGAGAATATCGTCCATTTCGTGCTCGCCCGCCTTCCGGATGCGCCTGCGGGCACGCGCGGCATTTCACTGTTTCTGGTGCCTAAATTCCTCGTCAATGACGATGGCTCGCTTGGGGCTCGCAACGATTATTTCGCCCATTCGCTGGAGCATAAACTCGGCATCCATGGCTCCCCGACCTGCACGATAATCTACGGCGACGGCAAATACGGCACCGAAAAGGGTGCTGTTGCGTGGCTCGTCGGCGAAGAGAACAAGGGCCTCGCTTGCATGTTCACCATGATGAACAATGCGCGCCTCGCCGTCGGCATCCAGGGCGTGGCGATCGCCGAGGCCGCGACACAGAAAGCCATCGCCTATGCAAAAGAACGCACGCAGGGCCGGGCACCGGGTACGACAAGCGCAGGCATGAGCCCGATCATCGAACATCCCGACATCGCCCGCATGCTCCTGACGATGAAGGCGCTGACACAAGGTTCCCGTGCCATCTGCTATGTCTGTGCCGAGGCGATCGACATGTCGCATCGCGATCCAGGCAAGGCGCGACATTGGCAGGAGCGCGCCGCCCTGCTGACGCCAATCGCCAAATCCTTTTCCACCGATACCGGCGTCGATGTCGCCTCGCTCGGCATCCAGGTGCATGGTGGCATGGGTTTCATCGAGGAGACGGGTGCGGCCCGCCTGTTGCGCGACGCCCGCATCGCGCCGATCTATGAAGGTACCAACGGCATCCAAGCGATCGACCTCGTGACGCGTAAACTGACAATCGCCAACGGCGACCATGTGCGTGGCTTCACCGCCGAGCTGCGCGAGATTGCTGATGCCGTTGCCAAATCCAATCTTGACGGTTTTGGCGAGACGGCCGCACGGCTGTACGCCGCTATCACCGATCTCGAAGCGGCAAGCGAATGGCTGTTGGCATGCCAGGCGGAGGGCCGCATCGCCGATGCCTTGGCGGGCGCCACGCCTTATCAGCGGCTTTTCGGCCTCGTCCTGACGAGCTGCTATCTCGCTAAGGGGGGGCTGGCCGATGCTTCGGATGGCGAGGGGGAAAAGCGCATCGCGCTCTGCCGCTTTGCTGCGGAAAACATGCTGGCCGAAACCACCGCACTCACCGATCGCATCGTCACTGGCGCTTCCAGTCTCGAAGCTGCGCGCATCGCTCTTGCCTGAGGACACATACTTGACCGACCATATCTTGATCGAACGCCCTGAGACCGCGCCGTATGTGCAGGTAATCCGGTTCAACCGGCCGGAAAAGAAAAACGCCATCACCCGCGCCATGTATCAGACGATGACTGACGCGCTGCGGGCAGCGGGTGAGACATCGGATATCCGCGTCACCGCCTTCCTCGGCAGTGAAGGCTGCTTTTCCGCCGGTAACGACTTGGCCGATTTCCTGGCCTTCGCCACGAGCGGGAGCATGGGCCGCGAGGTGTTGGACTTCCTGGGCGCGCTGGCCACGGCGAAAAAGCCCGTCGTCTCCGGTGTCGACGGCCTGGCGATCGGCATCGGCGCCACGATCCACCTCCATTGCGACCTGACCATCGCTTCCGACCGCAGCCTGTTCAAAACACCCTTCGTCGATCTCGCCCTCGTCCCCGAAGCCGCGTCCAGCCTGATTGCGCCGCGGCTTATGGGCCACCAGCGCGCCTTCGCTCTGCTCGCTCTTGGCGAGGGCTTTTCTGCTGCGGAAGCAAAAGATGCCGGCCTGATCTGGAAAGTCACCACACCGGAAGCGCTGGAAGCCGAAACCATGTCGCTCGCTGCCATGCTTGCCGCCAAACCGCCCGAGGCTCTGCGGATCGCGCGTAATTTGATGCGAGGCTCCACCGAGCACGTTCTCGCCCGCATCGACGAGGAGGCCAGATACTTTGCGGCGCAGTTGAAGAGCGCCGAGGCCCGGGCGGCATTTGAAGCGTTCATGAAGCGGTAAAAATACTTAATAAATTACCTAAGTATCTATTGACGGCCATGACTGTGCCTATATACTTAGGCACATGCCTAACCAATCATCTGAACTTGATCTGATGTTCCAAGCGCTCGCTGATCCGGCGCGCCGCAGCATGGTGGATCGACTCTGTCACGGCCCTGCTTCGGTGAGTGAACTGGCCGAACCATTGGCCATGTCGCTGCCGTCGGTGATGCAGCACCTGCAGATGCTGGAGGCAAGCGGTCTCGTACGCTCGCAGAAGGTCGGGCGGGTCAGGACATGCCGCATTGAACCTGCGGCATTGCGTCTGGCCGAACGTTGGATCGGCGAGCGGCGTGCCTATTGGGAGGGCAGCCTCGATCGGTTGGGCGACTATCTCGATGCTCATCCGGAGGAGCCGGAGGCATGAAATCAATCCGTAACTGAGGAGCAGGATTATGACCGACCGCAGCGCAACCCATGCAACTTTCTCGATTGAACGGATCTACGGCGCCTCGCCAAGGCGGGTCTTCGCCGCGTGGGCGGACCCGAAAGCGAGGGCACAATGGGAGGCGATCGGCGAAGGCTTCGAGACGAGCTACCAGGAAAGCGATTTCCGTGTCGGTGGCCGCGATGTCAGCCGCTTCCACTTCGATGACGGGTCGCAGTTCGTCGCCGAAGCCCGTTACGAGGATATCGTGCCTGAGGCACGCATCGTCTATGCCTATAGCATGGCCCACAACGGAACGCGGATCTCGGTTTCGCTAACCACCGTCGAAATGAAGCCGGTTGCCAAAGGTACGCGGCTTATCCTGACCGAACAAATGACAGTCCTCGATGACGGAGATAAGCCTGAATATCGCCAACGCGGCATCTCCAGCCAACTCGACCAACTAGGTCATTTCCTGGAACAACAGATGGTCAACTGATCGGGAACGTGATCCGGTTGTGGAGGGGTGGCAAGTCGTCACTTCTCCAGTGCCGCCACGACCTCGACATGCGATGTCCACAGGAATTGGTCGATCGGCGTCACCCTCGTGATGCGAAAGCCGCTTTCGACCAGCAGGGCGAGGTCGCGGGCAAGCGTCAGCGGGTTGCAGGAGACGGCGACGATCTTCTTGACGGCGGAGCGAGCCAATTCCTTGCTTTGGAACTCCGCGCCGGCGCGCGGCGGGTCGAAGACGACGGCGTCGTAGGCTTTCAGCTCCTGGGCCATAAGCGGTCGGCGGAAAAGATCGCGGCGTTCGATGGTCACCGGTTTCAGCCCCTGCGTATTGCGCGCTGCATGATCGAGCGCTGCCAGCGCCTTCTCCTCGCTTTCGACCGCATGCACACGGCCGATGCGCGCCAGACGCAATGAGAAGGTGCCACTGCCGGCGAAGAGATCGGCGATGCGCTTCGCCTTGCCGACATGGGCGGCGACCAGTTCGGCCATGGCCTCTTCCGCTGGCTTCGTCGCCTGGGTGAAGGCGCCTGACGGTGGCGAGACCTGTATACCGCCGAAATCGATGATCGGCTTCATCGGCTCCACCAGGATTTCGCCATTCAGCGAGACACGGGCTACGCCGCGCAGGGCGAGAATGGTTTCGATGGCGCCGCGACGCTGCTTATCGGAGAGCTTTTTGACGTCATCGACGGCGATGTCGAGGCCGGAAAGCGTCTCCAAAACGGAGATGCGAAATGCTTCCGCGCTGACCGCGAGGGCCGCGCCGACAGCCCTGATCGCCGGCAGCCGTGACATGATCCCGGCAGAGGCGATCGGACATTCCTCAATGGCGACGATATGGTGGCTTTCGGCCTGATTGAAGCCGATCAGCATATCCTTCTCGGTCTTCCGCGCAGCGAAGACGACGCGCCGGCGCTCGCCTGGATGTGCGGCGATGATGTCGTCCACATCGGGCTTCAATCCCTTGGAGCGTAACGCATCGACCACGAGCTGGCGCTTGAAGGAGCGGTAGGGGCCATCGGCATAATGCTGGAGCGTGCAGCCACCGCAGGCGCCGTTGACGCCGTCCGGGCCGAAATGCCGACAGTGCGGCTCCTGCCGATCGGACGAGGCTGATGTGATCGACATCAATGTGCCCTGGCTCTTCACACGCGCGATAGCAACGGTTTCACCGGGCAGCGTGAAGGGCACATAGATCGGCCCGTCCACGCCCTGGGCAATGCCGTCGCCCTGGGCTCCGAGCTTCTGAATGGTGACAGTTTCGGTGCTCATGGCTTGATCCCTGCGAGAAGAAATTCCTGATTGCCATCGCCACCTGCGATTGGCGATGGGATGAGGCCGAGGCTCCGCCAGCCCATGTCCTCGATCAGCCAGCGTTCCAGCTCCGCCGCAACCGTCGGAGCGGAAGAGGGGTCCTTCAATAGGCCGGCCTTGCCGATCGCCTCGCGCCCGGCCTCGAATTGCGGCTTCACGAGCAACGCACAGTGCGAGCCTGGGTCTGCGAGCACAAGGGCCGGTGCCAGCGCCAGCTTCAGCGAGATAAAGGACACGTCGGAGACGATGAAGGTTGTGGGCTTGCCAACATCCTCAGCCGTCAGATTGCGGGCGTTAAGCCCCTCGATATTAGTCACGCGCGGATCGGCTGATATGCGCGGATGCATCTGTCCATGCCCGACATCGATGGCGGTGACATGCGCCGCACCCCGCTGTAGCAGCACTTCAGTGAAACCGCCAGTCGAAGCGCCGACATCGAGACACTGCTGTCCTTGGGGGTCGAGCTGGAAATGATCCAGCGCGGCCACAAGTTTCAGTGCGGCCCGCGAAACATAATCCTGAGCGGGATCGTCGATCGCGATCTCGGCATCTTCAGTAAACAAAGCCCCGGGCTTGCTCACCACTTTGCCGTCAACCGTCACGGTACCGCGCTGAATGGCGTCGCGTGCCCGCGAGCGGCTGGCGAAAAGTGAAAGGGAGACGAGAAGCTGATCAAGGCGTTGCGGTTCGGACATAGGCTGTCCATGCCGGGCAATGGTCTGCGTTGCAAGCGTTTTGTGCTGATGGTGTCGAATGTCGGCGTTGACGCTATGCGGTATCTCGCCATAATCGCCGCAAAACCGGTGGTAGAGGGGGCTCGAATGCACGGGATCTACGGCTATGCGACGGCTCTGGCGATGCTTGCCACGCCGGCCCTGGCAAATGACACCATGGCCGAACTCAAGACGGGTGGCCTGGCCTATGTCCGCACCGGCGATATCAGCATGGATGACGAAAAGCTCTTCATTTCCCCGACCGAGGTGCGGGTCGACTACATCTTCCAGAACACCGCGGACAAGGATGTCGAAAGCGTGGTCGCCTTTCCGATGCCGGACATTCAGGGCGATATCGACAGCATGGTCGCGATCGGTGACGTCGATGCCGACAATTTCCTCGATTTCACCGTGGCGCAGGACGGCAAGCCGATCACGCCGACTTTGCAGCAGAGCGTCACCGTCGCCGGTATCGATATGACGGCGGAGTTGAAGGCGCACAACATTCCGCTGCTGCCGCTCAGCAAAGCGACGCTGGACGCGGTCGCGAAGCTGCCTCCTGACGTGCTCGAGGACTGGACAGCTCGCGGCCTCATCGCAGACGACGAATACGACAATGACGGGCAGGGCATGAAGCATCACCCGACGCCGATGTGGACCCTGCATACGACCTATTGGTGGCGCACCAGGTTTCCGGCCGGCGCCAAGATCAGCGTCCAGCATCGCTACAAGCCGAGTGTCGGCGGGACCGTGGCCATCACGTTTGCCGGCGACGACGATTACAAGAAAGCGCAGCTTAAGAGCTATCAGACCAAATTCTGCGTGGACGACGCTTTCGTCAAAACCGCTGGCAAGCTATCCGCAGCCGCCGACAAGGGTGGCCGCGGCTATACCGAAAGCTGGATTTCCTATGTGCTCAGCACTGGCGCCAACTGGTCCGGTCCGATCAAGCATTTTCAGTTGACCGTCGATAAGGGCAGCCCGGACAACTATGTCAGCTTCTGTGGTACGGGCGTCAAGAAGATCGGCCCGACGACGTTTCAGACGACCGCGAAGGATTTTTATCCAGAACATGATCTGGATATTCTGATCCTCAACGCCGTGTCACAAAATTAGGTTCGGCGATGGCAGGTTCGGGCCGGCAGATGATGATGCAATTTCAGTGGCGATCGGCTCCAGATCACGCGTCTTGATGACCGCCAATCCAGATCATGTGAGCCCACATTGCTGTTCCGTGGAATGGAGATGACTGTTGTGCTAAGACTCCAGGGGAGGAGCGTCAATGGATAATGCATACAATGTCATTCATCTGACGGAGGACGCGGCGGGCGAAAGCCATTTTGGCGCGTTTGCATTGCCCTTGCATGAGACGGAGTTTGCGCCTCCTGCTCGCCCATTTCAGGTCTCGCCGATAATGCCGGCCAAAGCCTATGTCGCGATCCGCATACCGGCTGGATGGGTCGGTGAATTGCATCGCTCACCTCACCGGCAAATCTTGTTCTGCATGTCGGGCGCGCTGAAAGTTACGGCTAGCGACGGCGAGGTTCGCCTCATCCAGGCTGGATCGGTTTGGCAGATGGAAGATGTGAGCGGGCAGGGTCATTGGAGCGAGGTTCCAACCGAAGTACCGTTCGACGCTGTCATCATCGTGCTGGATACCGGAACCTGAGACTGGATCGCGAACGCTACTCGCACACTAATACCAACGCGCCGTACGCTTCGACATTTGCGACGCTCTTTTGCACTGCACAAAATTAAATGATTTTAAAGTTGTAGCAGCTAGTTATGCCTACGATTGCGATTGTCCGCTTTGGAACGGTCGCCTGCCATGACGGCTCCGCATTTTCGCGCCCAATCATGCCTTTTCCTATGAATATTCGAGCATCCGGCCGCGCTCCTCCCAGCCGCTTCGTCGATGCTTGCCAGGACCAGCGCTCAGGAGGCGCTTGCCCATGTTTGCGAAGAACCTTTCTTTGAATGGCAAACTCGCCATCACTTTTGCAGCACTTATCGCTATTTTTGCCTGCGTTTCCGCATTCGTTTACGCCAAGGAAGAAGTCTCGGCACAGGCTGCCGCTGAGCAGGTCAAGTCGCAGCAACTCGTCAATCTGATCGACGATTCCCTGCAAGCCATGCTGGAACAGGCCGTCAATCTGCGCGGCTTCTTGCTGCTGCGCAGCGACAGCACCTATGGCGACGTCGGGACCAATCGCGATCGCATGCTGAAGAGCATCGCGGCCGCCAAGGCGGTTGCGGCCGACGCGCCGGACCTGCTTTCTGCGATCGACGGCATGCAGAAGGCCGCGGATCTCTATTTCCATCAGCTCGCCGAACCGCAGATGAAGGCACGCAAGGAAACCGAGATGCCGCTCGACCAGATCGTCAAGATCGGTCAGAACGAGACCAAGGGTCAGCTCGACGGCTTCCGAGAGGCCGCTGCCAAGATCAAGCAGGCTGCCCGTGCCAAGGCTGATGTGCTTGCCGCCACGCAGGACGAAGCAAACAGCGATCTTCGCATGACTTTGATCGCCGGCGGCATCATCGCCTCGCTGGCCGCAGCCGTGCTCGCCTGGCTGCTCGCGCGCACCATCGTTCGTCCGATTGTTGGCATGACTGCCGCCATGGATCGCCTCGCCGGCGGCGAACACGACATCGACGTGCCTGCCATCGGCCGCGGCGACGAAGTCGGCCGCATGGCCGATGCCGTCCTCGTCTTCAAGGACGCGGCGATCGAGAAGCTGCGTCTTGCAGGTGAGACCGAGCGCATGCGTGGCGATGCCGAGCGTCAACGCCAGATGAGCGACGAGCAGAAGGCTCGCGAAGGGGGCGAAATCCGCTTCGCCATGGACGCGCTGGCCAGCGGGCTTTCCGCCCTTGCCTCCGGCGATATCGCCGCACGTCTCGACCGCGCCTTTGCGCCGCAGTTCGATAATGTTCGTGCCGACTTCAACAATGCCGTCGAAAAGCTGGAATCGGCCCTGCAGTCGGTCGGCCGCAACGCATCGGCCATCAATGCGGGCGCAGGTGAAATTCGCTCGGCCGCCGACGATCTTGCCCGCCGCACGGAGCAGCAGGCCGCCGCCGTCGAAGAGACCGCAGCAGCCCTCGAACAGGTGACGACAACGGTTCGCGATTCGGCCAAGCGTGCCGAAGATGTCGGCCATCTCGTCGAGCGCGCCCGCCTTGGCGCGGAAAAGTCCGGCGAAGTGGTGCGCAAGGCAGTCTTCGCCATGCAGCAGATCGAAAAGTCTTCGGGCGAGATCAGCAACATCATCAGCGTCATCGACGACATCGCCTTCCAGACCAACCTTCTCGCTCTGAATGCCGGCGTCGAAGCCGCCCGCGCCGGTGATGCCGGCAAGGGTTTCGCGGTCGTCGCCCAGGAAGTCCGCGAGCTGGCGCAGCGTTCCGCTAATGCCGCCAAGGAGATCAAGGCGCTGATCACCACCTCGAGCGATCAGGTCAATACCGGTGTGTCGCTGGTCGGCGAGACCGGCAAGGCGCTGGAACTGATCGTTTCAGAGGTGCAGGAGATCAATCGTCACGTCGGCGCCATCGTTATCGCTACCCGCGAACAGTCCACTGGCCTGCAGGAAATCAACACCGCCGTCAACAACATGGACCAAGGCACGCAGCAGAATGCCGCCATGGTCGAGGAACAGACGGCCGCCAGCCATGCGCTCGCCCGCGAGGCAGGTTCCCTCAACGACTTGCTGCGTCAATTCAAACTCAGCGATGCACCGCAGGCGGCTCCCGCGCGACCGGCAGCGGTAACAGCGCGCTCAAAACCGGCCGCCTCGCCGGCACGGGCGCTGGGCCGCACGATAGCCAAGGCTTTCGGCGGCAAGGCAACGGCTGCTGCGGTCGCTCAGGACGAATGGGAAGAGTTTTGATGCTCTCTCGCCCTCTCCGGAGGGAGGGGGTGGTCGCATTTGGCGGAAGAATGTCTTGAGTTAGACTCTGCTCCATCCGGCTCTTTTGATCGTGAGCCGGATGGAGCCCTTTACGCGATATGTACCAGGTTCTGCGCAGCGTGAGTCGCCGCGCAAGCTCTGTCCGACGGACCTAGCCGTCTTTGCCTGCGCCGTTTAAGTGAAGCGCGAAGCCGGTCGCATCGGGATCACCCAGCTCGGTGCGGAGCTGCATGCTGGGGATCAGATAGTCACCGGCATTCTGCTGTCGATAGGGGATGGGCGGGGTGGTCTCGATCGTCCGCATCCTCTCACGCAGGCGCTCTGCCGCCGATTGGAAGCCGGCCTCGTCGAAACGATCGACTCTGTAGACCACGAAGGGCGGAAGCACCTCGTAGCCCGGATAATAGAGGATGCCGTGATTGATCGGGAACAACAGATCGTCGATCGGTCCGTTGATTCCCCGGGCAGTATAGTGCTCCTCCCAGCCGCCGGCGGTTACGATCAACATTGCGCGTTTTCCAATGAGGGTCCCTTCACCGTAGCGGTCACCCCATCGCTTGTCGCTGTGCTCGCCGACCCCATAGGCAAAGCCATAGGCGAACACCCGGTCCACCCAACCCTTGAGGATCGCCGGCATGGTGAACCACCAGAGGGGAAACTGGAGAATCAGTGTATCGGCCCACAGCAGCTTTTCGATCTCGGCTTTGACATCCTCGGTCAGCGCATTGGCCTCGAATGCCTTTTTGGAAGCCGCGATCGGTAAGAGCTGAGCATCCGGCGTTAGCCATGGAAAATCGGCACGATCGACCTCGGATTTCCAGCCGTCGGCGTAAAGGTCCGACACGCGCACCTCGTGGCCTTGAGCCTCGAGCTCCCTGATGGCGACGTCGCGGAGCGCGCCGTTGAGCGAGCGCGGCTCGGGATGGGCAAAAACAAGCAGAACTTTCATGGGTCAGCGTTCCTAAGTTAGAAGGTCGACCTCTAAGCTAGATAATGCAGGGATAATCCGCTAGATGTAGGAAATGCATAAGATTATGCCGAATAATGGATAAGTTGGACGTCACTCTCGAGCGAATGCGTACTTTCGTCCGCGTTGCCGAGCGCGGGAGCCTGTCGGCGGTTGCGCGCGAGCTCGGAGTCGGTCAATCAACGGTAACGCGGCATCTGCGGGAGCTCGAGGAAGCCGTCGGTGTGCCTTTGCTCAGCAGGACCACCCGGCGTGTCACGATGACCGATGAGGGCAGCCGGTACTATGCCGACAGCATCCAGATCCTGCGCCTCGTCGAGCAGGCCGGCGATGAGGTGCGAGGCACGCGCGGTGCGCCAGCCGGCACGATCCGGATATCGTGCACGGCGGCTTTCGGGATCCTGCACGTCAGCCGGCTGATCTTTGCGTTTCAGGATCGCTACCCCGACATCGGCGTCGATCTCAGCCTCACCGACGAGCGCATCGACCTCGTGCGGGAGGGTGTCGATATCGCACTTCGCCTGGGCCCTCTCACCGACAGCTCCATGAAGCTGCGGACTCTCGGCCAGTCCCGACGTCTGCTCGTCGCGGCACCGGATTATCTGGTAGAGCGCGGAAGACCGGCTGGTCCGCAGGATCTTTCCGGCCATGAGGGCATCCGCATGTCGAACGTTGCCGGCAGCGATATCCTAAGCCTACAGGGGCCGGACGGTAGGCACCATGCCGTTCCGTTCGGCGGACGATTTCGGGTCGACCATGGCCTTGCCGCGCGCGAGGCTCTCGTCGCTGGGCGCGGTATCGCGCCCGCCCATCGATGGCTTGTCGATGATCTCCTGACGACGGGCCGGCTGGAGGTGATCCTACCGGACTATTCGCTGCCGCCTACTCCGCTCAGCATGCTAATTGTCCCGGAGCGCGCGGGCATTGCGCGGGTCCGGCTACTGGTCGAATTTCTCGTCGGACAGATCGGCACCATCGCAGGGATCGAAAAGCCGCAATCGGAGCGTTAGCCGCGCATAACCGGGGCATCCATCAGCCGGTTCGGCATCCAGTGGTCTCTCCACCATCGCCGCATTCTGTCGGGTGACGTGACCATTTGTCTGAGCGATCGTGGCCGGCCGTATCGGCTCAAAGCGTTCGTCCCTACTTCGGCTGTGCCAAACTGCGCCTCACCCAGCCGCCCCAACGATGCGGCTGCGGCCCAGTGCCTTGAACACAGTCTGCACGATGCCGGCCCGGTCGAGGCCGGCTTTGGCGTTCATGACTTCGGGCTTGGCCTGTTCCATCCAGATGTCGGGCATCACCAGCGTGCGGATCTTCAGGCCGTTGTCGAGCAGGCCTTCGGTGGCGAGGAACTGCATGACCTGGCTGCCGAAGCCGCCGACCGAGCCTTCTTCGATGGTGATCAGCACCTCGTGGTGGCTGGCAAGCTGGCGGATGAGATCGTGGTCCAGAGGTTTGGCGAAGCGAGCATCGGCAACCGTTGTCGGCAGGCCGGCGGCATCGAGATCTTCGGCGGCGGCGAGGCTGTCGGCGAGACGCGTGCCGAAGGACAGCAGCGCTACCTTCGATCCCTGCTTGACGATACGGCCTTTGCCGATCTCAAGAATTTCGCCGCGTTCCGGCATCTCGATGCCGATGCCCTCGCCGCGCGGATAACGGAAGGAGATCGGGCCAAGATCGTAGGCGGCGGCCGTGCGCACCATATGCTTCAGCTCCGCCTCGTCGGCAGCGGCCATGACCACGAAGCCTGGCAGGGTGGCGAGAAAGGTCGTGTCGAAGGAGCCCGCATGGGTCGGCCCGTCGGCGCCGACGAAACCGGCGCGGTCGATCGGGAAGCGCACCGGCAGACCCTGGATCGCGACGTCGTGCACCACCTGGTCGTAGGCGCGCTGCAGGAAGGTGGAATAGAGCGCAGCGAACGGCTTGAAGCCCTCGGCGGCCAGGCCGGCTGCAAAGGTGACGGCATGCTGTTCGGCGATACCGACGTCGAAACAGCGGGCAGGGAAAAATTCCTGAAGCTTGTCGAGGCCGGTGCCGTTCGGCATGGCGGCAGTGATGCCGACGATCTTGTCGTCCAGCATCGCTTCCTGCACGAGGGCATCGGCGAAGACGCTGGTGTAGCTCGGCGCGTTCGGCTTGACCTTTGCCTGTGCGCCGGTGATGACGTCGAACTTGTTGACGCCGTGATATTTGTCCGCTGCCGCTTCGGCAGGGGCATAGCCCTTGCCTTTTTGCGTCACGACATGGATCAGCACCGGGCCTTGTGCATGGTCCCGTACATTACGCAGGACCGGCAGCAGGTGGTCGAAGGAATGACCGTCAATCGGGCCGATATGGTAGAAACCCATCTCTTCGAACATGGTCCCGCCGGTGACATAGCCCCTGGCATGTTCGACGGCGCGGGTAATGGCACGGTCGACATTCTTGCCGAGATAGGCGGTCAGCTTCTTGCCGAAATCGCGGAAGCCCATATAGGTGCGGCCAGAGGCGAGGCGCGCAAGATAGGCGCTCATGGCCCCGGTCGGCGGAGCAATCGACATGTCGTTATCGTTGAGGATGACGATCAGCCGAGCGTCGAGGGCGCCGGCATTGTTCAGCGCCTCGTAGGCCATGCCGGCCGACATCGCGCCGTCACCGATGACGGCAATGACGCGGCGGTCGGTCTTGTCGAGATCGGCGGCGACCGCCATGCCGAGGCCGGCGGAAATCGAGGTCGAGGAGTGCGCTGCGCCGAAGGGGTCGTATTCGCTTTCCGCCCGGCGGGTGAAGCCGGAGAGCCCGTCCTCCTGTCGCAGCGTGCGGATACGGTCACGCCGCCCAGTCAGAATCTTGTGCGGATAACACTGGTGCCCGACATCGAAGATCAGCCGGTCGTTCGGCGTGTTGAAGACGTTATGGATGGCGATGGTGAGTTCGACGACGCCGAGACCGGCGCCAAGATGTCCACCCGTGCGCGATACCGCATCGATCATCTCGTCGCGGAGTTCGCGGGCGAGTTGCGGCAAATCCCGGTCCTCGAGCTTTCGCAGGTCGGAGGGATAGTGGACCTGGTCCAGCAGGGGCGTCTCTGGCATGTGTGTCAAGGCTGAAGCCTCTTTCTTGCTATTCTTGGGCGGCGGCCCGCCTTTATCTCAAAACAGATTGCGGCAAAAGACGCCGAATTCAAGGAGTGCCTGAACAAGAAACATTTGGCATTGTTATGAACTCGTTAGCTTTCCGGCAAAGGAATAAACTCTTCCTCGTCTCCCGGCACGATATCGAAACGGCCTGTGCGCCATTCTTCCTTGGCCTTTTCGATACGCTCCTTGGAAGACGACACGAAATTCCACCAGATATAGCGCTTCGAATTGAGCGCCGCACCACCAAAAAGCATAAGATGACAGCCTTTTTCAGCCGTCTCCATGGTAATGGCATCACCAGGGCGAAAGACAAGGAGCTGATCCTGCTCGAAACGATCGCCGGCAACGACAAGCGAGCCGGAGAGAATATAGACCGCACGCTCCTCATGCTCGGCACCGAACGGAAATTTCGTGGCGGGCTGAAGCTGAAGATCGACATAGAGCGTGTCGGAGAAGACGTTGACCGGCGAGGTCACGCCCTCGAAGCTGCCGATGACCACGCGGCCCGTCGCACCGCCGTCATTGATCATCGGCAGGTCGCTCTTTTCAGTATGGGTAAAGGCCGGATCGATTTCTTCCTTGTCGTCCGGAAGCGCCAGCCAGGTCTGAAGGCCGGACATCGCCAGCGGATGGCCGCGCAGATTGTCCGGCGTGCGCTCGGAATGCACGATGCCGCGCCCGGCCGTCATCAGGTTGATATCGCCGGGGCGAATGACTTTTTCCGTTCCGAGGCTGTCCATGTGGCGGATTTCGCCGTCGAAAAGATAGGTGACGGTCGACAGGCCGATATGCGGATGCGGCCTCACATCCACTGCTTCGTTGGGCCTGAGCACTGCGGGACCCATGCGATCGAAGAATATAAACGGCCCCACCAGGCGCCGCCGACTGCTCGGAAGAGCGCGGCGTACCGAAAAACCGCCGAGGTCGGTGGTGCGCGGAATGATCAGATGCTCGATAGCATCGCAGGCGAAAGCATCGCCGGGAAGCGGGTCTTTGCCGGGGAAAAAGGACATGGCGGATCTCCGATCGATTTGACGTCAGCTTATCTGCAAAGAGGGGCATGCGATAGCGAGGTTGCTATTCTCGGCTTTAAAAGCAGCCGAACCGGCCGCTCTGCAGGTGTCACATTTATGTTTTATTAGGCTTGAAAGTATCAGCCGATTGACGAAAATACAATTTATAGGAGAGTTGCTGCATTCGACTAATCTTCAAGAGTGTGAATATACGATGTGGGTGTCCCAACATAAGACTTTTGGAATGGCTGCCGCCTTTCTTGCAGCCAGCACGCTTTCCAGTTGCGTGAATATGGAGTCGACCGAGCTGAACGGCGATGCCAAGACCGCTGCCGTCGCTTCCGAGGCGATGGTGAAGCAGAAGGGTGCCGCGATCGTTGTACGCGTCAAGATCAATAATGCCTATTGCGGCAGCGGTGTCGTTACCCTCAATAAGGTGATCGACGGCAGAATCTCGGAGAGCCGCGTCGACATCGGTCAGGTGACGCATATGACCGGATCCAACAAACTCGGCGATATTTCTTCCAATCTCCTGAAGCTTAATTTCTCGGCGCTCCCCAAGTCTCAGTCCAATGACATGCGGACCTCCTATGAGCCGATTGAACCGGGCGCGTATGTCGTAACCCAGGTCGTGTGCGACAATCCGGGGCTGAACACCATAACGCTCGGTCCCAAGCCTCCGTCATTATTTGAAAAGCCGGTCAAGATAGGTCCCATGCCTCTTCTCGGCGACAGTTACATCCGCATCGGCAGCGGCCAGATCGTAGATGCCGGCCTTCTGAATATCGACGCCCTTGAGGTGGGTGGCGGTCGGGTAGGGGGCGTAGGCCGGCTGATTGCGTCGGAGGCGCCAACGGCCTTTAGGGAATCCGTCAGGCAGCATTTGCCCGAGCTTTATCCTCGCATCACTTATACCAAGTTCTCTTCCAACTTGGATCTGATGCTTTCCAGCCTTAACCTCAACATGCCCTCAGCGAAAGAAAAGCATGCAAAAGCTCAATAGTCTCCGTTCATTAGGATTGGCGGCACTGGTCCTGTCCATCGTCGTTCCTCAATCCGCATCGGCCGCGTCCCTCGACGCCGTCAAGGTGACGGAGACTGCGATCGCAGCTTTCAGGGATGTCTGCCTGAAGACGGCGCCATCCTTCGAAAAAGGTATAGTGGCGGCAAAGCGTTACGGGGCCAAGAAGATGGACATCTCGGATGGTACGGGCTGGATCGGTGCTACGGCGGATGAGTCGCTTTCCATTCAGATCAAGCCGAACAAGGAATGCGCCACGACGAGCAAGAACAAGTCGGACCCGTCTCTGCAGAAGCAGTTTACCAAGGTGGTGACCGACGTCACGGACAGCGCCCCTGCGGAAGCGAACGGTCTAGCCTTCTTCGGCACCATTCATGGGCATCGATATCTTTTCCTGCATGACAGGAAAGGCGGCGAGGCCTATGTCATGGAAAACCCTGCGAAATAATCCCGACTCAGCGACGGGGCTTCCTCAAGCCCCGTCCAGCGGCTCCACGCCCTGCGGCTTGCCCGAGCGATCGAGCCTGATCTTTTCGATGCGGTTTTCGGCGGCCGAAAGCAGCGCTTCGCAATGTTTCTTCAGCGCTTCGCCGCGTTCGTAGATGGCGATGGATTCGTCGAGTGCCACGTCGCCGCGTTCCAGCCGCGCGACGATGCTTTCAAGCTCCGCCACGGCTTTTTCGAAGGAATAGCCCGACACATCCACTTTGGCGCTTTCGCTCATCATCAACCCTTCATCATGCGCAGAATATGCAGGCCTGCCGATTCGGCGAGACCTTCCAGATCATAGCCGCCTTCGAGCAGGCTGACGACCCGGTTCTTGGCGCTGCGGTCGGCGGCTTCCAGGATACGCCCGGTCGCCCAGTCGAAATCCTCACCGGTAAGGTTCAGTTGCGCCAGGGGATCGCGATGATGGGCGTCGAAGCCGGCAGAGATGATGATGAGGTCGGGGCGGAAATCATCGAGCGCCGGCAGCACGCGCGATTTGAAAGCCTCACGGAAATGGTCGCCGCCGGTATTGGGCGAAAGCGGCGCGTTGACGATGGTATCATGCGCTCCGCGCTCGTCCTTCTTGCCGGTGCCAGGGTAAAGCGGCATTTGATGGGTGGAGCAGAAGAGCACCGACGGGTCATCCCAGAAGATGTCCTGCGTGCCGTTGCCGTGATGCACGTCCCAATCGACAATGGCTACGCGCTCGGCTCCATGGACCTTCTGGGCATGGCGAGCGGCGATCGCCGCATTGTTGAAAAAGCAGAAGCCCATGGCTTTGCTTTTCTCGGCATGGTGGCCGGGCGGACGGGCTGCGACGAAGACGTTGTCGGCCGCACCCGAGAACACGTCGTCGACCGCCGCCATTGCGGCGCCGACGCCGTGCAGCACCGCCTGCAGCGTCTTCGGGCTGGCATAGGTATCGGCTTCGAGCTGGTTGATTTCGCCCTCGTCGCCGCTGTCGGGGATCGAGCGCAGGACGAAGGTCAGATGTTCTTCCGGATGGGCGAGCAGAACGGCGTCCTCATTGGCGAGCGGCGCCTTGCGCCGGTCCAACCGCTCGAAGTTCGGATGCTCCAGCGCAATGTTCAGCGACCGCAGCCGGTCCGGCCTCTCCGGATGGCCCGGCGGGGTAAGGTGTTCCAGGAAGATAGGGTGCTCGTAAAGACGTGTGCTCATGAAACCAAATCTATAGACGAGATATGACGTCTGCTACAGGGACATGGGCAGTATCACCATAATGTCAACAATCCATCTTAACCACGTTGAGCTACCGCCCGTTTACTTCTTGAGGCGCGATGTTAAGCTTTCATTAAGGTGCGAACCGCGCCGGCCAAGGTTTTGCGTGATGATGAGTGTAGAACGATCCGATATCATCGAGATGCGGGTACCGCCTCGCGATGTCGACAGGCATGGACAGATGTTCATCGCCTCCTACATCTCCCAGGCGGAAACGGCATTGTCGAAATTCTGGCGTGCCCGGCCGCTCGTCAGCGACGAGCCGGCCTATATCGCCACCAAGGCCTCCTGCTCGCTGCATCGGGCTTTGCGCTATGACGATCTCGCCCGCTTTTCGGTCAGCGTCAATAAGATCGGCGGCAAGTCCATCGGCTTCATGGTCATGGTCGAAACCGGCAATGAGCTGGCGGCGGAGGTGGAAATCCTTTGGCTCGCCGTGCGCGGCGAGGAACACGATCCCGTGCCGCTGCCCGAAGACACACGCGACTGGCTCTATAAATATTTGGACTGACTTTTCAGTTGAGCGTAATCCCGAAAACCGTTTCACACTTTTCGCTGAGCGGCCCTTCGGTTCGGGATGATGCTCAGCTCCGCTGCGGCAGCAGGGGGTAGCCAACCATGACGGCGCGGCCGACGAGGGCGGCGACAACAGCCTTGACGAGGTCGCCGGGAACGAAGGCCATCGACCCCAGGAACGCTTTCGTGAAGCCGATATTGGCGGCAATTGCGAGCCAGGCGATGCCGAAGGCGTAGAGAACCACGACGCCGCCGACCACGGAAGCGATGAAGAAGCCGATGCCCTGGGCAAGGCCCGTCTGCTCGGCCTTCACCAACCGCTCGGAGAGATAGCCAGTAACGTAGGCGGCGAAGATCCAGCCTATGAAAAAGCCGGCCGTCGGGCCGACGAAGACTGCAAGCCCGCCGCGGCCGCCCGACAGCACCGGCAGGCCGATCGCCACCAGCACGACGACGATCAGCACCGCGATCGCGCCGCGTTTCGCGCCGAGCACCACGCCCGCAAGCATGACGCCGAGCGATTGCGCCGTGATCGGCACCGGGATGAGGCCGATCGAGATCGGAGGCAGCAGGCCGAGTGCTACGATGATGGCGGCAAAAAGCGCTGAGAGGACGAGGTCGCGGGTCGTCATGACGGCTCCATTCGAAAACAATGTCTTTTCAATGCCGCCGAATGCCGCGGGCGTCAATCGCAGCCGCGATATTATCGGCATCGCGCAGCGTCAGGATGATCAGCGGCACCAGGGCTGTTGTGATGCGGATTTTGATCCCGCGAGCCTCATGCGCCTCTCGGATGGCGCGGTAACGGTCGAGAATTTCCGGGACGAAGCGCACGACGAGGCCGACCGCAAGACCGATATCGGCAGCTCTCAGGAGACCCACCCTTTCCAATGGCGCGGCAAGCGCCGTGATCTCGTCGATGAAAGCGGCGATCGACGTCGTTGCTGTCACGACGGCCGCGAAAAGCACGAGCGCGGTCAGCCGCAGCACGGTGACGACAGCGACATGGATCGGGTTGAAGATCAGGCTGAACAGCGCCACGACGATAATGGTGAGAACGACTGGCCGTAGCCGCTTCAATGCTTCGCCTACCGGTAACCCGGTGTTGAAATAGAGAAGGGCGCCGATGGCGACGGCAAGACCGAGCAGCGCGAGGTTGTCCGTCAGGAACAGTAGGATGCCGAGAGTTGCCAGCGCGCCAAGCTTGAGACGCGGCGCTATCCGGTGCATCCAGGTACTGGCGTCGACGTGCAGCGTCTGCATCAGGCAGCCAACTCCCTGTAGCGGGCGATGGCCTCGGGGGGTGGCGCGTCGGCGATCAAGCGACCTTGATCGAACAGCAACACGCGGTCGAAATCCTCGATAAGCGGCAGGTCATGGCTGATGACGATGACGTTTTCCGGCAGGCCGGCGATAGTCTCTTGCACCAGCGCCCTGTTCCTGAGGTCGAGCTGATTGGTCGGTTCATCAAGGATGAGGATGTCTGGCCCGGTGACCAGCACGGAGCAGAGAGCAGCCATCTGCAGTTCGCCGCCGGAAAGCTCATGCGCCCGCCGTTCCGCCAGGTGGCGGACACTGAACCGGTCGAGAATGCCGTCCACCGCCGCCTCGATCTCAGCTTTGCCGAGACCGCGGGCCTTGAGGCCGAAGGCGATGTCGTCGCGAATGATCGGCAGGATGATCTGGTTCTGTGGCGACTGGAAGATGTAGCCGACCTTGCCGAGCACGGATTTGGCATTGGTGACAGTGTCGAGCCCGTTGACGGTGACCCGGCCGGTCGTCGGCTTGGCAAGCCCGTTGATCAGCCGCGCAAATGTCGTCTTGCCGGAACCGTTGAGCCCGATCACGCCGATGCGCCGCTCATTCAGCATCAGGCTGAGCGGCGAAAGCGCAAGCCGAGGGCCGAAGTTCACGCCGGCATTGTCGAAGCGGATATCCAAGCTGCTGGCCCCATTCCATGGTGATATCGCGGTCCTATAGCCCATCATGACGAATTATCAAATCAACGCCCGTTTGAAAGCATGGGAATTAATGCCTATGATCGGAGCATGACGAATCTGCTTTCAAACCGCGACGCCCGCCGTGTCTTCCTCGCCAAGCAAGGGCTTTCCAATCCGCCGAACCGCGCCTTGACCAAGGCCGGACTGTTGCAGTTGATCCACGATATCGGCTTCGTACAGGTCGACAGCATCTCGACCGTCGAGCGGGCACATCACCAGATCCTGTTTTCGCGCAACCAGACCTATCGGCGCGAACATCTGACTGAGCTGCTCGAAAAGGACGGGGCGCTGTTTGAAAACTGGACGCATGACGCCTCCATCCTGCCGAGCGCCTTCTTCGTTTATTGGAAACACCGATTCCGCCGCGAGGAGCTGGCGATCGTCGAGCGCTGGCGCAAATGGCGCGGCGAGGGGTTCGAAGCCGCCTTCGAGGAGACCTACGAGCGCGTGTTGAAAAACGGCGCCATCACGGCCCGTGAGATCAAGGCGGACGATCACGTCTCCGGTGGCTGGTGGAACTGGCATCCGAACAAGACCGCGCTCGAATATTTCTGGCGCACCGGCAAATTTGCCATCGCCGGACGCACCAATTTCCAGAAGGTCTACGATCTCGTCGAGCGCGTATTGCCGGAAAATGTCCACACGCCCGAAGTCGATCACGACGAATTCGTCGATTGGGCCTGCCGCAGCGCTTTGCAACGCCTGGGTTTCGCCACATCAGGCGAGATCGCCGCCTTCTGGGATTTGGTAACGCCGCAGGAGGCCAAAACCTGGGTTGAGACGCACCGCGCCGAACTGACGGAAATGCTGATTGGGCCTGCAGGTGGCGGCAAGCCACGCCCTTCCTTCGCCTTCACCGATTTCCCGGCCACGCTCGACAGCTTCCCCGAAGCTCCCGCGCGGATACGCGTCCTCAGTCCTTTCGATCCGACGTTGCGCGACCGCAACCGCACCGAACGCCTGTTCGGCTTCTTCTACCGCATCGAGGTCTTCGTGCCGGAGCCGAAGCGCGAATACGGCTATTACGTCTTCCCGCTTTTGGAAGGAGATCGGCTGATCGGCCGGATCGACATGAAAGCCGACCGCAAGGCGGGCACGCTTGACGTCAAACGCTTGTGGCTGGAGCCGGGTGTCCGGGCATCCGCCGGGCGATTGGAGAAGTTGGAGGCTGAGCTCGAGCGGATCGCGCGATTTGCCGGAGTGGAGAAGGTGGTATTCCTGGAAGGGTGGCGGGGTTGAACTGCCTGCCCCTTTATCACTGGTTTCTCGCCTAGCAGTCGCCTTGTCAGGTGATTGGCAAATCAAACGCGTTTGCCGAGATGAGTGCATAAATAGATATAAACCCTGAGGATCGAAGTCGCATGGACAATGTTTGTGTATTCGATGGGCATAATGATTCGGTTCTGTTCATGGTGGACTATGAACCTACCGGCCGAGACTTTTTGGCTCGATCGGAGGAGGGTCATCTCGATCTCCCACGGGCGCTCGAAGGAAACTTGGCTGGTGGGTTGTTTGCAATGTCCACCCACCCGGAACGCGAGCCGGAAAATGATCTTACTATCACAAGCAACGGATACGAAGTCCGTTATGCCGATGCTCTGGAGCCGGCGCATGCGCGGAGACAAATTGACGGACAGCTTTCTGCGATAAAGGGCTTAATCAAACGTTCGAACGGTCGAATACGTCTGGCAACGAGCGTAAAGGACATCAAAGCAGCTCAGATCGAGGCCGCCTTCGCCCTAGTGCTTCACATGGAAGGGGCTGAGGCCATCGAGCCTGATCTCGAATATCTGGATACTCTGTATGATGCAGGCCTTCGATCTTTGGGCATAGTTTGGAGCCGTCCCAATATATTCGGTTATGGCGTTCCGTTCGCTTATCCGAGGTCGCCCGATACGGGGCCGGGGCTTACGGATTTAGGGAAAAACCTTGTAAAAAGGTGCAACGATCTTGGAATCATGATCGATGTCTCTCATCTGAATGAGCGTGGATTCTGGGACGTTGCGGCATTGAGCACTGCTCCCCTCGTTGCCACGCATGCTTGCGCCCATGCCGTATGTCCATCGACGCGAAACCTCACCGATCGGCAACTGGACGCCATTCGCGACACTGACGGAGTCATCGGGCTGAACTTGGCCGTTAATGACATTCGGCCGGACGGGCACCTTGACGACGATACTTCGCTTGACGTCGTGGTTCGTCATATCGAATATCTGGTCAGCCGTATGGGAGCGGATAAGGTCGCCCTCGGGTCTGATTTCGATGGCGCAGTCATGCCCCGCCAGATCAAGGATGCAAGCGGTTTGCCGCGTCTCATCGAAGCCATGCGCAAGGGCGGATTTGATGAGCTGGCCTTACGGAAATTCGCTTTTGATAACTGGCTTCGCGTGTTTGGCCTTATCTGGGCAGACGGCCCTACTGCCGTGTCGCGACAATCCTGAGCCTCGCGAAATATTGGCGGCGCTTAGGCGCAACGAATGGAAGCGCAGGGAATCGCCTGCGCCGCCATCGCGATCCTTCGGACACCTCTCAAGAGAGGGGGGTCAGCAGATCTCCGTCTTGGTAATCTTGATGCCGAACCCTTCCAGGCCGACATAGTGCCGCTCGCGGCTGGTGAGCAGTTTGATCGAGCTGACGCCGAGATCTTTCAGGATCTGTGCGCCGAGGCCGATTTCCAACCATTCATTGTCGCGGGCCTGGGCTTCGGCATGGGTCTCGTGACCGGTCTGGCGGGATTTGCGGCCGTTGTCGAAATGGCCGACGCCGACGGAACCTTCGCGCAGATAGACGATGATGCCGCGCCCTTCATCGGCGATCTTCTTCATGTAGAAATCGACCGGCCGGCGCTTGCCGAACAGGTCTTCGGCGACGCTTTCCGGATGCAGACGCACCGGAATGTCGATGCCGTCGCGGATGTCACCGAAGACGACGGCGAGGTGCTGCATCGGGTCCCACGGTAGCGAATAAGTGTGCGCGCGCGCCTTGCCGAACGGTGTTTCGATATCGAAGCTGGCGCCGAGTTCGATCAGCGTTTCCTTGCGCTGACGATAGGCGATGAGGTCGGCGACCGAGACGAGCTTCAGCCCGTGCTGCTCGGCGAAATCCACCACCTGTTGCCCGCGCGTTACCGTACCGTCGTCATTGACGAGTTCGCAGATCACGCCAACCGGCGGCAGGCCTGCGAGCTTGCAGAGGTCGACGGCGGCCTCCGTATGGCCCGAGCGCATCAGCACGCCGCCCTCGCGGGCAACCAGCGGGAAGATATGGCCGGGGCGAACGAAGTCGGCCGGACCGACATTCGGATTGGCGAGATTACGCACCGTCAGCGTGCGGTCGTCGGCGGAAATGCCCGTGGTCGTGCCATGCTTGAAGTCGACCGAGACGGTAAATGCGGTGGTGTGTGCCGAATCGTTTTCTGCCACCATGGCGTTGAGGTTCAGGCGCTTGGCCTCCTCGCGCGGCATTGGCGTGCAGACGATACCCGACGTATGGCGAACGATGAAGGCCATCTTGTCGGGCGTGCAATGGACCGCGGCGACGATCAGGTCGCCTTCGTTTTCACGGTCGTTATCGTCCATGACGACTACGATCTCGCCGGCCTCGAAGGCTCGGAGGGCTTCCACGACACGCTTCTGGTCATAGGGCATGAAAAAGTCCTTATTTCAGCCGGCCTGTCTGGCCGCGGTCTCTGAGGTAGTGGTCGGCAACGGCGCATGCAACCATCGCCTCGCCGATCGGCACGGCGCGAATGCCGACGCAGGGGTCATGGCGGCCCTTGGTGCGGATATCGACATTATTGCCGTCGGCGTCGATCGATCGCCGTTCGGTCAGGATCGACGAGGTTGGCTTGATGGCGAAGCGGGCGATGACGGGCTCGCCGGTGGAAATGCCGCCCAGGATGCCGCCAGCATGATTGGACAGGAATATGCGGTTGCCGTCATTGCCCATGCGCATTTCGTCGGCATTTTCTTCGCCGGTCATCTCGGCGGCGGCGAATCCATTACCGATCTCGACGCCCTTGACGGCGTTGATCGACATCAGCAGCGAGGCAATATCCTGGTCGAGCTTGCCATAGATCGGAGCGCCAAGGCCTGCTGGCACGCCTTCGGCCACGACCTCCACCACGGCGCCGATCGAGGAGCCGGCCTTGCGGATGCCGTCGAGATAGTCCTCCCAGACCGGTACGATTTCCGGATCCGGCGAGAAGAACGGGTTCTGGTCGACCTGCGACCAATCCCAATTGGCACGATTGATCTTGTGCTTGCCGATCTGCACCAGCGCGCCGCGCACGGTGACGCCGGGCACGACGAGACGGGCAATGCCGCCGGCGGCGACGCGCGCTGCGGTCTCGCGGGCAGACGAGCGACCACCGCCACGATAGTCGCGGATGCCGTATTTGACGTCATAGGTATAGTCGGCATGGCCCGGGCGGTAGCGACGTGCGATTTCGCCATAATCTTTGGAACGCTGGTCGGTATTTTCGATCAGCATCGAGATCGGCGTCCCCGTCGAAATCATCGTCTCGCTGTCTTCGTCCAGCATCACCCCGGACAGTACCTTGACGAGATCGTCTTCACGGCGCTGCGTGACGAAACGCGACTGGCCGGGCTTGCGCTTGTCGAGCCAGACCTGGATGTCCTCAAGCTTGAAACGGAGCCCGGGAGGGCAGCCATCGACGACGCAGCCGAGTGCCGGCCCATGGCTTTCGCCCCAGGTGGTGACGCGGAAGAGATGACCGAATGTATTGTGCGACATGGAAAACGACCGGATTGCTGAGGCCCGGCGGCGGGCCGCGCCTTTATCTCTTGGAATTGCGGCACACTCATAGGCCAAAAAGCCGCCGAGGCAAATCTTTCTTTCCGCAGTGGCCGCGCAGGCACCGGCAGCGCCGAAATCCGCCAGGGGCCTGACATGGTAAACGAAGATTAACCCATGCTGTGGATTGTGAAAATACATTCATCAATTGGGCGGCGAACGCCATTGTTGCGGGCAACTTCCGCCATATTCAAAGCGTTATCTCTACCCAATCAAAATTTAGCACCGAAAATGAAGTTAAAGGGTACTGCCGATGCGCTTCTTTGTTGCGACGCTCCTGGCCACGGCAAGTCTTCTTGCCCCCGTCGCCGGCTTTGCCGAAAGCGCCGATGTCGAGGCCACCATCAAGAAGGTCGATGAGAAGAATTTCAGCATCACGCTGGATGACGGCAAGAATTATCAGGCGCCCGAGGATTTCGATTTCAGCGGTCTGAAGGCCGGCGTCAAGGTCGTCGTCTTCTATACCGAGGTCGACGGCAAGCGCGTCATCAACGATCTCGATATCGTCAACTGATTTTGGATCGTGGGTTTGCCCACCGCCGAACATTTTCAGGAGTTGCAGGGGCTCCAATTCGTCATATGGCACGGCACAAATAACTTGTGCCCAATTTAGTTGTAGGCTGGCGCCGATCGAGACAGCATCGCGGTTAGGGTCTATTTTCGTCCTCGCCAAATGTCCAAGGAGACGACCTGATGGGACGCGAAGTGAGACGGGTTCCGGCGAACTGGGAGCACCCCGATATACAATAGAGGATGCACCGGATGAGCCTTGGGTTGGCTCCGTGCGTTGTCTACTAGCGGACTATCCAGAGGCGATTGCAAGATGGGACGAGCGCGCCGAAAAGTGGCCGCTTGTCAAAGACTTTCGAAATGGCGGTTGGAAACCTTACGAGGGCGAAAAACAATCTTTCGTCGACTATGCGGGCCGCGCCCCGATCCAAAAAACTATATGCCGGTTTGGCCGACCGACGAATGCACGCATCTGATGATGTATGAGACGACGACGGAGGGATCGCCGATTTCCCCTTCCTTCGCAACACCTGAGGAGTTGGCGCGCTGGCTTACTGACAATGAGGCTTCGGCCTTCGGCAACCAGTTAGCGGACTACGAATTCTGGCTGCGTGTGGCAGGAGGCGCGACATCGGTTGCGATGGTAACCAACGGAAAGCTTACATCACACGCCATCACCACAGCTAATATCGACGATCCCAAATAGGTGCGAGCCAAAAGAGCCTATTCCAGCCAGCCGATGATTTTCTGCTGCGGATCGATCTTCAAGATACGATCCTGCGGAATGTCCGCTTCGGCGGCATCTTCCTTCGAGACATCACCGACAAGCCGGAACAGCGAGCGGATGACGCCGCCATGGGTGACGCAGACGGTCGGCCGATCGACCGAAGTCAGCCAGGAGCCGACACGCCAGGAGAGGATTTCATAGCTCTCCGCATCCTCGCCAGGCGGGATGAAATCCCATTTGCCGGCATTCCGCTCGGCGAGGCGTTCGGCCTCGGTCGCCTTCAATTCCTTGATGGTAAAGCCTTCCCAAGCGCCGAAGGAGACTTCGACCAGCCGCTCGTCGGTGCGGTAATCCTTGGGTGGCAGGCCCATGGCTTCCCGCGCGATCTCCATGGTCTCGCGGGTACGTCTCAGCGGGCTCGCGACAAAGTCGAAAGGCTGGTTTTCGAAAGCAAGGATTTCGCCGAGCTCGACGCCGTTCTGCCGCGCTTGCGCGCGGCCGATGGCGTTGAGATCGATATCCTTCTGTCCCTGCAGCCGGCGTTCAGCATTCCAGTCCGTCTGACCGTGGCGTATCACATAGAGAGGCGGCACGGTTCAGGCTTTCTGTTGATCAATCCTTGACGACGGCGATGTCAGGCGCATCCACGGCCTTCATGCCGATGGCGTGATAACCCGAATCAACATGGTGCACTTCACCGGTGACGGCGGTGGAAAGATCGGAGAGGAGATAAAGCGCCGAATTGCCGACCTCATCGATAGAGACCGTGCGCTTCAGCGGCGCGTTATATTCATTCCACTTCAAGATATAACGGAAGTCGCCGATGCCGGCGGCAGCGAGCGTCTTGATCGGGCCGGCCGAAATTGCGTTGACGCGAATGCCGCGGCCGCCGAGGTCAACGGCGAGGTAGCGTACGCTGGCTTCCAGGGCCGCTTTGGCAACGCCCATGACGTTGTAGTTCGGCATGACCTTTTCGGCGCCGTAGTAGGTGAGCGTGATGATTGAGCCGCCATCATTCATGATGCGCTCGGCGCGCTGGGCAACAGCGAGCAGTGAATAGACGGAGATGTCCATCGTGCGCGCAAAATTATCGCGGCTGGTATCGACATAGCGGCCGGTCAGTTCGTCCTTGTCGGAGAAGGCAATGGCATGCACGACGAAGTCGATCTTGCCCCATTTGGCTTCCAGCGTGTCGATAACGGCGTCGATCGTCGCGGGTTCCGTGACGTCGCAATGGCCCGCCATGAAGGCGCCGAGTTCCTGGGCGAGCGGCTCGACGCGCTTCTTCAAAGCGTCGCCCTGCCACGTCAATGCAACGTCGGCACCGGCTTCTGAACAGGCCTTGGCAATACCCCACGCTATGGAACGGTTGTTTGCAACGCCGAGGATGACGCCGCGCTTGCCTGCCATGAGGCCAGTGGCTTGAGCCATATTCTGCTCCCTTGAACTTTCGATTGATCCTGCCTATGGCATAGCCCGATCCCCTGTTCAAGCATCGGAAAGATCATCAACTGTTAGGGATCGTAACAAAGGGTGCGGTTGTCACTGAAATTTCACAGAAAAAAGCCCTCGCGCATGCTGCGCATCAAATCAGTAACTTTATCATCAGGTTTTTCCCACAGCATCAGGCGCAATTCCACCACGAGATCGCCTTTTCCGCCATGTCCATCCGGTAATCCCTGGCCGGAGATTCGGATAGCTTGATCCGAACCGGACCAGGCGGGGACTGTAAGCTTGACCGGACCGTTCAATCCCTCGACCGTTGTCTCATAACCGAGCACCGCATTTTCGATAGTCACGGGAAGCGTCATGCGGACGTCGAAGCCGTCAAGGGTGAAGCGGCTGTCGGCGGAAAGGTGGACGGTAATTGCGACGTCGCCGCGCTGCATGCCCTGCAATTTCAGTCCCTGGCCCTTCAGATGCACGACCTGGCCGTTGCTGATATCCGTCGTCGCCTGGAAGCGCGCCTCCCGTCCGTCGGAAAGCGGCACGGTGATCCAATGTCCCTTCAGCATGTCTTCAAGGGTGACGGTCGCCTCGGCGGCGATTTCCGGCGTCTTCTCCGGCCCTTTATCTTGAGTGCTGCCGCCTGTAATGCGGCGCACGAGCGAGCCGAGAATGCCGAAGCGCGAGCGGAAGACGCTAGAGCCGGTCCCGGTTGCGAGCTGTTCCTCGTCCGCTAACATCTCTTCGGTCTCGCCGCTGATCGGCTCGCGCGGCTTTTCCGCCTCTGCAGCGTCGGTAACGGCTTCCGCCTGGTTTGGTGCAGCGCGGCCAGCCTTGGCGCCGAAAATGCGCTCGACCATATCCTCGGGTGACTCCGTCGCACCGGCGGCCTGCGGATTGGCGGCTGCGGCTGCCTTCTGCGCCTTCTGAGCGTTGGCGCGGGCAAGCTCTTCCAGTATCTTTTCGGCATTGGCGCGTGCAGCCTTGGCACGTTCAGCGGCTTCGCGGGCCGCCTGGCGCTGCTGCATGATGGTCTGCTCTTTGCTTTGGCCTTTCGCTTCGGCCATGCGCGCCACCTGGTCGTAGCGGCTGCGCTTCTGCGGGTCCTTCAGCGTTTCGTAGGCACGGCCGATTTCGGCAAAGCGTTCCGTTGCCGTCGGATCGCCGATATTATGGTCGGGATGCACGGCCTTGGCGAGGTTGCGCCACGCCGCCTTGATTTCGTCCGCCCCAGCATCCCTCTTTACGCCAAGCACCTTGTAAGGATCGCGCATCATTGTAACCACCGTTTTGTTGGGTGTGCCCGGCCTCGTTGTGGCACCCCAAAAGAAAGAAAAGATATGGATCGCGCCACATCCCTCGCTCCCCGGAAGCAAGAAAGGTTGACGCGCATATGGTGTGATCCTGCGGGAGCAGTTGCTAATCAGTTGTTACGCCACGCTGGCGGAGGCGGTCGGATCTGCCGTGATGGTTAGCCGTTCGCTAAGCTTTGATGCGAGATGTTGCCTAGAGCATCCCGCTTGCAGGTGGGATCACCTGCAAGCGGGATGCTCTAGATTCAAAAGACTAGAGCGACCTTTGGGCGCTCAAATGAACGCGCGGCGCTCTGGGCGCCATGTCCGGCCTATGGCTGAGGGCGCGGTTTCCGCGCAGGATTCACCTTGACAATAAGTATAGACAAATCGTTTCATGATGAGATGAGCATAGCGACAAGCGGAAGGGCTAGGGCATCCCATGCAGGAAATCTGGATCGACTATTTGAACGCCATCGATACAAAGGCGCTGGCGTTGACCAATGATGAAATCCTCGACGCCGTCAGCAAGGCTCTGGATGCGCAGGGACGCGGCGAGACGGTGATCGAGCCGCGCGTGCACCTGGTGCCTGAAAGTTCCGACAAGGGGCATTTCAACGTCCTCCGCGGCTATGTGAAGCCGCTTGATTATGCCGGTGTCAAAGTGGTCGGCGATTTCGTCGACAACTACAAGCAGGGCCTTCCTTCCGAAATGGCCGTGCTCAATCTTTTCGACCCGCGCACCGGCATGCCGAGGGCGATCATCGACGCCACTGCGATCACCGATATGCGCACTGGCGCTGTCACCGCCATCGGCGCGCGCCATCTCGCCCGCAAGGACAGCAAGGTGCTCGGCCATGTCGGCGCGCGCGGCACCGCCTATTGGAATGTCCGCCTGCTCGACCACCTCTTCGATTTCGAGGAAATCCGCGTGCATTCCCGCCGGCCGGAAAGCCGCGATGCCTTTGCCGCGCGGCTGGAAAAGGATCTGGGCAAGAAGATTATCGTCACCGACAATTGGGAAGACTGCCTGAAGGGCGCGGACATCATGGTCGAGGCCAGCCGCCTGCCGGAGCCAACGCCGCTTTTCAAGACCGCTTGGGTCAAGAAAGGCGCCTTCGTAGTTCCCTATGGCACGATGAGCGCACTGGAATTCGATCTGACCGATATCATGGACAAGGTTGTCGTCGATGATTGGGGCCAATGCGGTCCCGGCCGTCCCTACGGCGCATTGCGCCGGCACGTCGATGAGGGCAAGGTGACGGCGGAAACGCTGCATGCCGAAATCGGCCAGATCGTCTGCGGCGCACGGCCGGGCCGCGAAAGCGACGACGAGACCATCCTCTTTTGGCATCGTGGCCTCAGCACGACGGACGTTGCGCTGGGCGCGGCCATGGTCGACAAGGCGAAGCGGATGAATATCGGCCAGCGCCTGCGCTTCGCCTGAAAACGAACAGTTTGAGAAACGGACAGACGGATGGGTGTGGACGCCAAAAGCGTGATCTTCGATGCGTCCGGCGCGGATATCGATGCGATCTGCGCTGTCGCGCGTAATAATGCTGTGGTCACGATCGGCGCCGATGCGATCGCCGCCGTTGAGGCCGCCTATGCCTGTCTCGTGCGCCATGCCGGTGAGGGTAAGGCGATTTACGGGGTCAGCACCGGCTTGGGCGCTGCCGTCGATACCCGCCTCGATCCCACGAAGGATTCGGGGCAGCACCGCATTCCACGCCCCCGCGCCGTCGGCGTCGGACGCTTTGCCGAAACGGACGAAGTCCGGGCTATGATCGTAGCGCGCTTAGCCCGCTTCTGCCTCGGCTATTCGGGTGTGTCGGCTGAAGTGGCACAGGCGCTTGCCGGCATGCTCAATCACGCCGTTCATCCGAAGGTGCCGATGACCGGCTCGATCGGCGAGGCGGATCTTCCGCCGCTTGCCCATATAGCCCTGGTGTTGGTCGGCGAGGGGAGAGCCATTCTCCCGGATGGTCGCGAGGTCTCCGGCGCCGATGCCTTGGCGGCTGTCGGGCTTATGCAGCCATCCTTCGGCATCAAGGATGGACTGTCGCTGATCTCTTCCAACGCCGCTTCCGTCGGCCTCGCCTGTCTGCTGCTGCAGGACGTCAGGCGCGTTTTCGATGCGCATATCGGCGCAGCCGCGCTGTCTTATGAAGGATTTCGCGCCAGCCTCGATCCGCTCGATCCGTTGGCAAGCCGCTTGCGACCCGGTCCCGGCCAGGGAGACATCGCGGCGGCGGTCCGCTCGCTGCTCGAAAGGGGCGATCTCACGAAACAAGGGGCTGCACGGCGTCTTCAGGATCCGCTCAGCCTACGCTGCGTGCCATCGGTCTCCGGCGCCACATTGCATGCGCTGAGGGCGGCATGGGCCGCTACCGAGCTGGAACTGCGCTCCAGCGACGACAATCCATCGGTCCTTGCCGACGAAGATGTCGTGCTGCCGACCGGCAATTTCGATCCGACCCATATGGTGCTGGCCTTCGACACGCTGGCGCTGGCGCTTGCTCGTGTCGCCGCCATGGCGGCCGAGCGCATCATGAAGCTGCTGTCGCCGGGCTTCTCCGATCTGCCGCGTTTTCTTGCCCCGGAAGGCGCCGGAGCCAATGGCTTTGGAGCACTGCAAAAGACGATTGCGGCATTGACCGCGGAGATCGGCCATCTGGCGATGCCCATGCCCTTTGCAGTGACGCCGGTTGCCGATCGTGTCGAGGACTATGCGTCGCTCGCCATGTCGGTAATCGACAAGACCGGCCGGCTTGTGGAGAAGCTGCGATATCTGACCGCGATCGAGCTGATCGTGGCCACTCGCGCCATCGATTTGCGCGGCGCGATAAAGTTGGGTGAGGGGGCTGCGGCGCTGTTTGCCGCCGTGCGCTCCATCGTCCCGCCGCTCGAGTCCGATCGTTCCCCCAGCAACGATATCTACGCGCTTGCAAATTGCATTGCCGCGGGAACGCTGATCGCACCGCTTTTGACCATGAAATGAGATAGGGTAGCGGCGGTCAGCCAGCCTGCTGGAAACTCAGCAACTGCCATTCGCCTTGGCCAATAAGGCAGGTCTTGCCGAAGAAATTGGCGATTCCATCATAGGAGTGGCGGGTCGTGCGGAACTGGCGGCAAACCTGTCCCGAGGCGTTGTTTTCGACGATCGTATCGATGACGCCGGCGCTTCCCGTCGAGGCATTCGCCCAGGGCACCGGCTGTCCGTGCAGCTTGTTGAGATCTGCCGAAGTCACGGCATTGCGCACGGTGGTCTCGTCGGAAACGCTGTCGGTTGTTACAGGGGCGGTCGGAACGGTGCCAGTGGAAACGCTCCGGTCCACCTTCGCCGAGCTCAGCATATCCATGCCGCCGCCGACGCAGCCGCCAAGGGTGAAAAGGGAGAGAATGGCAATCGCCATCATCGCGCCTTTCGCAAGCTTGCGCTTTGTATGAACCGTCGACTTTGCTATGACTTCCATCCGAGTGTGTTTGCCAAGCCGGGAGCTGGCGATTTTTAGGAAATGCGGAGTATTTAAGCCAATATGTCGGAAAACGAGTTAACAAGCGGTGACTTCACCGAACAGAACGAGCCCTTCGCGCTTTTCGCTACCTGGCTGCGCGAGGCCGAAGCCACTGAGCCGAACGATCCGAATGCAGTTGCCTTGGCAACGGTTGATAAGGATGGATTGCCAAATGTCCGCATGGTTCTTCTGAAAGGTTTCGATAGTCAGGGATTCGTATTCTATACAAATTTCGAAAGCCAGAAAGGCCAAGAAATTCTTTCCCAGAAGAAAGCGGCCATGTGCTTCCACTGGAAATCACTGCGCCGACAGGTCAGGCTGCGCGGCTTGGTTGAAGTGGTGAGCGAAAAGGAAGCCGACGAATATTTCAAGACGCGCGCCCGCGGCAGCCGCATCGGCGCCTGGGCGTCGAAGCAGTCGCGTCCGCTCGAGGGCCGTTTCGCGCTGGAAAAGGCGGTTGCCGAATATACTGCCCGCTACGCCATCGGCGATATTCCCCGCCCCCCCTATTGGTCCGGTTTCCGCATCCGGCCGCTCTCGATCGAATTCTGGCACGATCGCCAGTTCCGCCTGCACGACCGCGTCGAGTTCCGCCGCGACGTGCCGGAAGGCGCCTGGGAAAAGGTGCGGATGTATCCGTAACGGATTATGCCGACGCCCAAAGCATGTCGCGCAAAAGTGCGCAGCGGTTTTGCGATAACGACATTCGCAAATTCAAGAGCCTAAAGCGCGAGAAGTGAGTCTGAAAGATCGCGATGCGCTTTAGCGGCCCATCAGCCGCATGGGAATGCCGGAGGCGAGCGCCGAGGCGTACCTCGCCTTCTGGTAATGGCCGTTCAACGATAGCCGCGGCAGATGGGTGATCGCAGCAGTATTTGCCGCTGCGATCGTCCCTGGCCGCGTCGTGACACCGACAGAAAACCCGAGTTCTGCCGCAAGCCGGGCTTCGCGGGGGGAGACCGCATCGGCCGTGCCATAGGGATAGGCGATCGCCGCCGGCCGCCGGCCAACGATGTCGGCGACATAATCCGCCGACAGCGCCATTTCTGCCGCTGCTTCCGCCTCCGGCAGGCGTGCAAGCGCCCGGTGGCTCACCGTATGGGCGCCGAGCGAGGCGAGGGGGTGATGGATAAGCTGCTTCAATTCCTCGCGGTCCATGATCGAAGCACGTACGAGATCGAGCGGTTCCAGGCCGTTCTTTCGAGCCAGCTCGTCTATCCGGGCGACGGCTTCAGTCTCGTCGCGGCCATGAACGTAAACGGCGAAGCGAGCAAACACGGCTTGCCGTTGGCCGGCTTTGTCGAGGTCGAAACTCTCCGCGCCCATGCCGAAATCGAACGTCAAGCGGTTTAGCCGGTTGAGCAGGTCGGCCAGCGTCTCCCACCATATGCTGTGCGTCCGCTCCGACAGGCCCTGGGCGACGAAGACCGTGAAGGGCGTACCGTGGCGAGAAAAGACCGGCAGCGCGTGGTCGAGATTGTCCCGATTGCCGTCGTCGAGTGTAAAAGCAGCAAAGGGTGGCTTGTTGCGATCACTTGCGATACGTTCCGGCAACGCATCCAGAGCGATGAAATCATAACCGTCGCGTTTCAGCCGGGTGATTACGCGATCGAGGAATTCGGGCGAAATTTCCAGATGTGCGTTCGGAGCGAATGTTCGAGGCAAGGGAGGGCGGACATGATGCAGGGTGAAGATGGCGCCGAGGCCGGCGACGTCTCGCATCAGGCCGAGGCTTTTCAGAATTGCGGCGGTTTCCAGCCCGCCGGAGATCGCGGCGCGCTTGAGACGGATTCTGATGTCCTGCTCCATGGGATTGACCCGGTTGATGAATGCCCATGCTGTAGCTCATCCGCCGTTAAGTCTTGCTGAATCAACGCCATCTTTTCAATGTGTTAACCGTTATTTTACCAGCAAAGGCAAAATTGGAAATCTATCGAGGGTGTTGCCTCAATATCGCACCGAAATCAGGCTTTTGTCGCAAAGGCGCACAATGGTTTGATGCGGTGTATTGGCATTTGTTTCAGTTGGGGACGAATATGAAAAAACTTTTGATGGCCCTTTCTGCGGCCGTCTTGCTGTTGAGCGCACCTGTGGCGAGCTTTGCCGGCAGCGCCTATTTCATCATGGACGCGAAGTCCGGCAGGGTTCTGGCTTCAGACAATGCGGATGATCTCAACCATCCCGCCTCGCTGACCAAGATGATGACGCTCTACCTGACCTTCGAGGCGATCCATCGCGGCAAGCTCAGTTGGAACACGGCGATTCCGGTGTCGCGCAACGCCGCCGGCAAGCCCCCGACCAAGCTCGGCCTGAAGCCGGGCAGCACTCTCACCGTTCGGGATGCCGTCAACGGCATGATCATCAAGTCCGCCAACGACGCGGCCGCCGCCATGGGCGAAGCGCTGGGCGGCAGCGAAAGCGGCTTTGCCCGCATCATGACGCAGAAGGCGCGCGAACTCGGCATGCGCCGTACCGTCTTCACCAATCCCTCAGGCTTGCCGAGCATGCAGCAGGTGACCACCGCGCGCGACATGTCGACGCTCGCTGTTGCGCTCATCAACAACTATCCTCAAGAATACCGGCTGTTTTCGCAGTCGGGCTTCACCTATCGGGGCAGCCGCATTCGTGGCCATAACAATCTGATGTATCGCTACGAGGGAATGGACGGCATCAAGACCGGCTACACCAATGCCTCCGGTTTCAACATCGTCAGCGCCGTACGCCAGGGCAACCGCCGCGTCATTGGCGTGGTCATGGGCGGCGCGACTGCCCGCGGCCGTGACGCATTCATGGCTTCCCTTCTCAATCGTTACGTGCCGAAGGCTACTCCCGCCGCCGCGTCGCGCCTCGTGGCAAGCGTTGGCGGAGCAAAGCAGGTTGAAGTTGCTTCGGTGACGGATGAAGTTGCTGTCGATGTCGATACGCAAACCACGGCGACGACACGCAAACACGCCGAGTTCACCCCGGCTCAGGCTCCACTCGCTTTTGCTGCCACGACGAATGTGACCGTGCCGATGGATCGCCCGATGGCGATGGATGAAATTCAAAATGCCGGCAGACCGGCGACCGGCGGTTGGCAGGTGCAGATCGCGGCCACTCCGACGGCGCAGGCCGCCAAGGACCTGCTTTCCGAAGCGCAATCCAAGGCCGGCGATGCGCTTGCCAATGCCTCGCCCTATACCGAGGCTGTCGGAAAGGGTGGCAACACGGTCTACCGCGCCCGCTTTGTTGGCTTCGGCAGCCGCGATGACGCGAATTCCGCCTGCATCGCGCTGAAGCGCAGAGATTTCAACTGCATGCTGCTGCCGAGCAAGGGTTGAGCGGAAGTCAAGATATGGAACTATCGAGACGGCGGGGCGCAAGCTCTGCCGTCTCGACATTTGCAGTAGAATCGTTCACGTATGTTTTGAGAACATACGGGGAACGATATTGATGCTGTCCGGCTTGATTCAACAATTCGAAAAAGCCTCCGCCACTTACGCCGCCGCCAATGGTTTGGAGCGCGACGGAGACTGGTTTGTTCTCAAACTGCAAGAGGAGATGGGCGAGCTTACTCAGATCTGGAACAAGACGACCGGCCGGGGAAGACGCAAGGGCATGACTGACGAAGAACTGGCGACGGCGCTCGCCGATGAGACCGCGGACGTCCTTGGCCATGTCCTCCTATTCGCCCACCGCAATGGCCTCGATCTTGCCGCCGCCGTCGAGCGGAAGTGGCTGTTTCGGCCAGAGGAGGGGTGAGGCTGTGGATTGGCGGATTTGCGCTATTGAGCCATTAGCGCACCGCTGCTTATGAGCGAGGGAAGTCGGCCTGTGCCTCTGGGCGCGCAAGCTGAAAAGCCTCGAGTTCGTTGCAGCGCTCTTCCGTTAGCAGAAGCAGCGCATAGGCGGATAGATCGATCCCAAGGCGGCGGGCCGCACTCAATTGAGGAACGAGATGCAGATCGGCCCAACCGGGATCGGTGCCGAAGCAGAAGGACCATTGAATCGGCCTGCGTCGCAAAGTTTCTTCCAGAGCTTCCAGACCCAGCACCAGCCAATGATTGACCCAGGTCGCGACCTTTTCGTCATCGACCCCCATATCGGATTGCAGAAAGCGCCTCACGCGCTGAACGCTCAGGGAATGCATCTCCGAGGCAATGAGGGCGGCAAAAGCTCTTGCCTCCGCACGGACGACAGGATCGGCAGGCAGCAAGCTTGGTTGAGGATAAGTCCCTTCCAGATAATCGAGGATTGCCGAAGATTGAGCTATGATGCGGCCGTCGATATCGAGGGCAGGCAGGAGACCTTGAGGGTTGAGCCGCGCATACTCTCCAGGTTCCAACGCACTCACGGGAACATAGGTGAACGATATGGCCTTGAGGTGCAGTGCTATGCGCACTCTTTCTCCCGCGGAATTCTGCCAGCGTGACAACAAGCGCATCAGGGAAAGCCCTCATGGGTCATCCAAGGTTTCAATGGTCGCCGGTCGAGCCGACCCTTTTATAGGGCGATGTTTCCAAACATGCCCCAGAGGCAAACCTCAAGCCTTTGTCCCGCCGACCGTCACCTGATCCATGCGCAGATGCGGTTGGCCCACGCCGACGGGGACCCATTGGCCGCCCTTGCCGCAATTGCCGATGCCGGTGTCGAGTTTCATGTCGTTGCCGATCATCGAGACGCGTTTCATAGCGTCCGGACCATTGCCGATCAGCATGGCGCCCTTGATCGGCGCGCCGACCTTGCCGTCTTCGATCAGATAGGCTTCGGTGCAGCCGAAGACGAATTTGCCGGAGGTGATGTCCACCTGGCCGCCACCGAAGGAGACGGCATAGATGCCCTTCCTCACCGAGGCGATGATCTCTTCCGGTGTCTTGTCGCCGCCGAACATATAGGTGTTGGTCATGCGTGGCATCGGCGTGTGGGCATAGCCTTGGCGGCGGCCGTTGCCGGTCGCCTTCATGCCCATCAGGCGGGCGTTCTGCCGGTCCTGCATATAGCCGACCAGCTTGCCGTTTTCGATCAGCACATTGTAGGCCGATGGCGTGCCTTCATCGTCGACCGTAATCGAGCCGCGGCGATTTTCGATCGTGCCGTCGTCGACGACGGTCACGCCCGGTGCGGCGACCATCTCGCCCAACAGCCCGGCGAAAGCCGAGGTCTTTTTGCGGTTGAAATCGCCTTCAAGCCCGTGGCCGACCGCTTCGTGCAGCATGACGCCCGGCCAGCCGGAGCCGAGAACGACATCCATCGTGCCGGCCGGCGCATCGATCGCTTCGAGATTGACCAGCGCCTGGCGCAAAGCCTCGTCGGCGCCACGGCGCCAGCTTTCTTGCGTGATGAAATCGCCGAAGCCGACGCGGCCGCCGGTGCCGAACGAACCTGATTCCTGCCGGTCGCCGTCGCCGACCATCACCGAGATATTGATGCGCGTCATCGGCCTGATGTCGCGAACGCGATGACCGTCGGCACGCAGGATATCGACCACTTGCCAGCTCGCGCCAATGGAGGCCGTCACCTGACGCACTTTACCGTCCTTGTCGCGCAGATAGCTGTCGATCTCCTGCAGCAGCTTCGCTTTATCCTCGAAGCTCGGGCTCCCGATCGGGTTCTCGTCGCTGTAAAGCACCGTGTTGGTGCGCTGAGGGGCGGCGGCGTAGGAACCGGCATAGCCGCTGGTGACGGCGCGCACCGCATCGGCCGCGCGCTTCAGCGCCGCTTCCGAGAGATCGCCTGCATGGGCATAACCCACCGCTTCGCCCGCAACGGCGCGCAGGCCAAAGCCTTGTTCGGTGTTGAAGCTGCCACCCTTCATTCGGCCGTTGTCGAAGGTCAGCGATTCCGCCTGGATATGCTCGACGAAAAGCTCGCCGTCGTCGGCACCGGCAAGTGCCTCGGCGACAATGCCGCGCAGCTTGGTTTCGTCGGTGTCGAACAAGGTAAGGAGATCGGTATTCATGATAAGGTGCTCCGTTCAGAGCCGATGTAGGTTTCGGACGACGAGAGAGCAAGCCCTGTCGATTTACGGAAGCGCGTCGTAGCCCTCGGCAAAGCCTTTGAGATCGACAGGGATGCCGATGCCTTCCTCCGGAGACTGGAAGACGATGAAGGTGGCGGTCGCGCCACTCCGCAACGTCTTCAGCAACTCGTCCTCAAGCACCACTTCTGCATAGCAGCCGTCCGAAAAGCAGCGCACGAAATAGGCGCGGCCGATATCTTTGCCGTCGACGTTGAGGCCGAGGCCGTTCGGCAGCAGCACACCGAGCGGCGCCAGCACGCGAAGGATCTTCGATTTACGGTCGGCGGTCTTCAGCACGACAACCGAAAGGCCGACTTCCGGCCGGTCCTCGGCGATGACGTTCTGCATCAGCGCGCACTGTTCGGTGGACGCGCCGGCCGGCTTGTCGCAGACGACGGACCATGCGCCGTGACTCGAACGCACCGTACCCGGCGGTTGTGGAACTTGGCTGGTCGGAAGCTGCTGGGTATGCGCCGGCGGCTGCTGGCCCTGTTGCTGTGGTTGCAGTTGTTGGGTCTGCGGCGCCGGCTGTGTTTGCTGTGCCTGCTGCGCCAGAACGGGCGCTGCAGCCGCGGCAGCGATGCTGGCGGTGACAAACCAAAGCCGGGCGAGGGAACGTAAACCCATGGAAACCTCTAGATTCGAATCAGTGCCGCTATTGTTGAAGCCCAGGCCGGCAAATGAAAAGCCCCGCGTGCTGAATTCCAATCGACTGCGGCGGAAATACGACCTGTATCCCATTTTGCCCCGGCAATGCGATGGACCATCATGCAATTTTTCGTATGATGATGAAATGCTTGCCATGTTTCGACGGGCGGAGGGAGTATACTTCGCGCAAAAATGCCGCACGGACAAATGTCGGGAGTTGTTGCGGAGTGCCCCAAACTGTGGTTTGAAGCGCAAAGGACTGTAGGGATACTGCGTTTGAGATTGATCTGGGATCAAACGCTGGAGGGAGAGACATCGTGATTAAGAGGGCTTACGCAGCTCTGGCGGCTATCGCCTGTCTGCTTTTTGCGACCGGCAGCTATGCCGATCAGCCAAGACCGTGGGAAACCGGCCTGCAAGAGGCGGCGACCGGCAACATGCATGAAATCCGCTGGTTCGAAGCATACACGCTTTGGTTTATCGTTCCGGTCACGCTGCTGGTGCTCGTCCTCTTGATCGTCGTCATGGTCAAGTTCCGGGCCTCGAAAAATCCGGTGCCCTCCAGAACGAGCCATAATACGCTGATCGAGGTCATCTGGACCGTGGGGCCGGTTCTCGTTCTTCTGTTCTTGGCCGTTCCGTCCTTCGATCTTCTGACTGCGCAGCTAACCTTTCCGCAAAATCCTGACGTGACCGTCAAGGCGACGGCCACGCAGTGGCAGTGGAACTATGAATACGAAAATAGCGGCAACACCCCGCTGAACTTTGATTCCTTCCTCCTGAAGGATCAAGACCGCACTGCCGCCGGCAAGGAAGACAAGTCGAAATATCCGCGGCTTCTCGCCGTCGACAACGAGCTGGTGCTGCCGGTCAACAAGGTCGTGCGCGTTCTCGTCACCGCCGCACCGACGGACGTCATCCACTCTTTCGGCATGCCGTCCTTCGGCCTCAAGATTGACGCCGTTCCGGGGCGTTTGAATGAAACCTGGTTCAAGGCCGACCATGAAGGCCTGTTCTACGGTCAGTGTTCCGAGCTCTGCGGCAAGGACCATGCGTTCATGCCGATCGCCATCCGCATCGTCTCCCAGGATCAATATCAGCAGTGGCTGACCACTGCCGCCAGCGACCTGAGCAAGGCGAACAAGGCCCTGATGGCCGCCGTCGATCAGCCGGCTACCGTCAACGTCGCTGAAAACACGGCTGAGTAAGAGGGATAGGGACAATGGCTGGATCTACGGCACACGACGATCATTCGCACGCTCTTCATGACGCCCATGCGCATGACGATCACCACTCTCACAAGCTTAGTTTCGCCGACCGCTGGCTCTTCTCGACGAACCACAAGGACATCGGCACCCTTTATCTGATCTTCGCGATCTTTGCCGGCGTCGTCGGCTTCCTGCTGTCTGTCGCGATCCGCATGGAATTGCAGGAGCCAGGCATCCAGATCTTCAGCGGTCTGGCTTCAATGGTCTACGGCTATTCTGGCGACGCCTCCATCGATGGCGGCAAGCAGATGTACAACGTCTTCGTCACCGCTCATGCACTGATCATGATCTTCTTCATGGTCATGCCTGCAATGATCGGCGGCTTCGCCAACTGGATGGTGCCGATCATGATCGGCGCGCCGGACATGGCTTTCCCACGTCTGAATAATATTTCCTTCTGGCTGATCGTTCCTGCCTTCCTGCTGCTGATCCTGTCGATGTTCGTCGAAGGCCCGGCCGGCGCTTATGGTGCGGGCGGTGGCTGGACGATGTATCCGCCGCTATCTGGCCTCGTCGGACATCCCGGCCCGGCGGTCGACCTGGTGATCTTCGCGCTGCATATCGCCGGCGCCTCGTCGATCCTCGGTGCGATCAACTTCATCACCACGATTCTCAACATGCGCGCCCCAGGAATGACGCTGCATAAGATGCCGCTGTTTGCCTGGTCGGTGCTGATCACTGCCTTCCTGCTGCTCCTGTCGCTGCCGGTTCTCGCTGGTGCCATCACCATGGTGCTGACCGACCGTAACTTCGGTACGACGTTCTTCGCGCCGGAAGGCGGCGGCGATCCGATCCTCTATCAGCACCTGTTCTGGTTCTTCGGTCACCCGGAAGTCTACATCCTGATCCTGCCCGGCTTCGGCATGATCAGCCACATCATCTCGACCTTTTCGCGCAAGCCGATCTTCGGCTATCTCGGCATGGCCTACGCTATGGTCGCCATCGGTGCCGTCGGCTTCGTCGTCTGGGCGCACCATATGTATACGGTCGGCCTGTCGCTCGACACGCAGCGTTACTTCGTCTTCGCGACGATGGTCATCGCTGTCCCGACCGGCGTGAAGATCTTCTCCTGGATCGCGACGATGTGGGGCGGCTCGATCGAGTTCCGCACACCGATGATCTGGGCGATCGGCTTCATCTTCCTATTCACGGTCGGCGGCGTCACCGGCGTCCAGCTCGCCAATGCCGGCCTCGACCGCGTATGGCATGACACATACTACGTCGTAGCGCACTTCCATTACGTGCTGTCGCTCGGCGCTGTCTTCGCCATCTTCGCCGCCTGGTACTATTGGTTCCCGAAGATGACCGGCTACATGTACAATGAGAAGATCGGCAACGCGCACTTCTGGATCACCTTCGTCGGCGTCAACATGATATTCTTCCCGCAGCACTTCCTCGGTCGTGCTGGCATGCCGCGCCGCTACATCGATTATCCGGATGCTTTCGCTGGCTGGAATTTCGTCTCCTCCATTGGCTCCTATGTCGCAGCCGTCGGCCTTTGCTTCTTCTTCTGGGGCGTCATCGACGCTTTCGTGAAGAAGCGCGTTGCCGGCAACAATCCTTGGGGTGAGGGTGCGACCACTCTGGAATGGCAGCTCCCTTCGCCGCCGCCGTACCACCAGTGGGAAGAGCTGCCGCGCATCAAGTAGCTTATTTTCGGACGCCGTGATAAGCGGCGTCCGACTGAACTGACATTGGATGAAAGAATGACGGTTATCGACAATCACGAAGTGCTCGCGAAGAAAGGCGAAAACGGCTTGTCGGAAGCGAGTGCGCGCGATTATTTCGAGCTGCTGAAACCGCGTGTGATGTCGCTGGTCGTCTTCACCGCCTTTGCCGGTCTGGTGCTCGCGCCGGGCCACATCAACCCGGTTCTCGGCCTGATCGCCATTCTCTGTATTGCTGTGGGTGCCGGCGCGTCCGGCGCGTTGAACATGTGGTACGACGCCGATATCGACGCGGTCATGAGCCGCACGGCACGCCGTCCGATCCCGGCGGGCCGCGTTACCGCTTCGGAGGCGCTTGCCTTCGGGCTGGTGCTGTCAGGCTTCTCGGTGACGATCCTTGGGCTTGCCGTGAACTGGCTTTCGGCCGCGATCCTCGCCTTCACCATTTTCTTCTACGTCGTTATCTACACGATGTGGCTGAAGCGCTCGACGCCGCAGAATATCGTTATCGGTGGTGCCGCCGGCGCTTTCCCGCCGGTCATCGGCTGGGCCTGCGTCACCGGCAATGTCACGATCGAGAGCGTCGTGCTCTTCCTGATCATCTTCCTGTGGACGCCGGCGCATTTCTGGGCGCTGGCGCTGTTCAAGATGCGCGATTACGAGGCCGTCGGCGTTCCCATGTTGCCGAACGTCGCGGGCGTGCCGGCCACCAAGAACCAGATCGTCGCCTATGCTGTGCTGACGGCCGTCGTCGGAGTTGTGCCGGCATTCATGGACCTGGCGAGCCTCGGCTATGGTATTGTCGCTGCCGCACTCGGCGCGATCTTCATATACTTTTCCATCGCCGTCTGGCGTATGCCGGATGGCGATGTGAAGATGATCCCGGCGAAGAAACTCTTCGGCTTCTCGATCTTCTATCTCTTCGCAATCTTTTCGGCATTGCTGATTGACCGGCTTGTGGTCGTGCTGATGTCTGGCGGTGCGGGAGGCTGGCAATGATCGAACTCGTTAAGCTCACGGAAGCGCAAAAGAAATCGCGGCGAGGGCGCAACATCGCGCTCGGCCTGGTGCTCGCCGGTCTGGTGATCCTGTTCTACGCGATCACCATCATCAAGGTCGGCACCGGACACGTTTGAGGAGGCGTGATGGAGGAGGGGACAACAAACAAGGCAAAGAGTGCCGGCCGCAATAACGGCCTGGTGGTTGCCATGTGCCTCAGTTTCGTGGTCGGCATGAGCGCCATGTGCGCTGCCGCCGTGCCGCTCTATCGCATTTTCTGCGAGGTTACCGGCTTCAACGGCACGACGCAACGCGTCGACCAGGCCTCCAGCGTCATTCTCGACAAGCCGGTCACGGTCTCCTTCGACACCAATGTTGCGCCAGGCGTGCCCTGGGACTTCACGTCGGAGCAGAAGGCGATCACGATGAAGATAGGCGAGACGGTTCAGGTCAACTTCCTCGTCGAGAATAAGTCCGATCAGCCGACGCGCGGGCAGGCCATTTTCAATGTCTCGCCGGTGGAAGCGGGCGCCTATTTCAATAAGGTGCAGTGCTTCTGCTTCAACGAGACCGATCTGGCGCCGGGGGAAAAGCGCGAGATGCCTGTGGTTTTCTACGTCGATCCCGAGATCACCAAGGCGGAAGAGACCAAGACGATCACGGCACTGACACTATCCTACACCTTCTATCCGCGCGACGGCGTGAAGCCCGTGGCTTCCAACGAGGGCGCAGCGAAGGTAGCGGAAAAGAAACTTTGATGGAGACTGCTTTCGGCGCAGCCGGAAGCAATATGGGAAAAGTCATTCGGGGATTGCTGACATGGCAGAGGCGCATACGAAAAAACACGACTATCACATCATCGACCCCAGCCCGTGGCCGATCACAGCGGCCTTCGGAGCCTTTGTCATTACCTTCGGCGGCGTCTGCTTCATGCGCTACCTGAACGGTGGCACGGTGCATCTGTTCGGCCTGAATTGGGCGCAGCCATGGCTGTTCTTCATCGGTTTGGCGGTAATCCTCTACGTCATGTATGGCTGGTGGTCGGATACGGTTCGGGAAGCGCATCAGGGCGCGCATACCCGCGTCGTCTCGCTGCACCTGCGCTACGGCATGATCATGTTCATCGCCTCCGAGGTGATGTTCTTCGTCGCCTGGTTCTGGGCCTATTTCGACGTCAGCCTCTTCCCGAACGAAGCGATCCAGGCCTCGCGAACGGCTTTCCTCGGCGGCCAGTTCCCGCCCAAGGGCATCGAAGTCCTCGATCCCTGGCATTTGCCGATCTACAACACCATCATCCTGCTGCTCTCTGGCACGACGGTCACCTGGGCGCACCACGCGCTGCTGCACAATGACCGCAGGGGCCTGATCCAGGGGTTGGTCCTGACCGTGCTGCTCGGTGCGCTGTTCTCCTGCGTACAGGCCTATGAATATGCGCATGCGCCCTTCGAGTTCAAAAACTCGATCTATGGCGCGACCTTCTTCATGGCGACCGGCTTCCATGGTTTCCATGTGTTGATCGGTACGATCTTCCTGCTGGTCTGTCTCCTCCGCGCTATCCGCGGTGACTTCACGCCGAAGCAGCATTTCGGCTTCGAGGCGGCCGCCTGGTATTGGCACTTCGTCGACGTCGTCTGGCTGTTCCTGTTCTTCTGCATCTACATCTGGGGTAGCTGGGGCGCACCGGTGGCCGCTGGCTGAGCAGAGGACGCTCCGGCGACACCCTTTGACCGACTGCTTGCCGTCGCGAAAACCGGGCCTAGCCTGAGTTTTCGTGACGGCATTTTTGTTTGCCTATGCGGTGGATGTTGACCGGCGAGGCAAAAAGCAGGCGCAACGCTGCCGTATCGATTGCGGCCATGGCACCGCAAGCGTCATTTTCGCCCCCACAGCTCTTGGGCCTTATAAAGGATCAATCAGGTGCCTATTTGGATCTGCAAAGCATGTGGTTCCCACTCTGCCTCGAACAACGCTCCTCCTCCGAAATGTTCTATTTGTGATGATGAACGACAGTTCGTTCCTGAGGGCGGGCAGGAATGGATCGCCCGGGAAACGCTTGCCTCCACACATGCGAATGATTGGATCGAGCTCGAACCAAACCTGATTAGCATTGGTGTCTCTCCGGCTATCGGCATCGGTCAGCGCGCGCTCTTGGTGCTGTCTCCGCACGGAAATGTTTTGTGGGATTGCACCCCTATTCTGGACGGGAAAACGCGAGACCGCATTTTGGAGCTCGGTGGCATCAAGGCCATCTGCCTATCTCACCCACATTTCTATACTGGCATGGTGGAATGGAGCGAAGCCCTGGGCGGCGTGCCGATCCTGCTGCCCCAAGCTGATCTGGCATATGTCACACGCACCAGCGAGCATATTCGACCTTGGCTGGGAGATCGGTGCGAGGTGCTGCCTGGCATTATCCTTCATCGGCTGGGTGGATACTTTGAGGGAAGCTCTGTTTTGGAATGGGAGGCCGGCGCGGACCAAAATGGAGTGCTGCTCACCGGGGACACGATTCAAGTGGTCCCGGGAAAGGGATGGGTTTCTTTCATGTATTCCTACCCCAACCTGATCCCTTTGCCAGCGCGTGAAGTTCGGCGTATTGCCAGCCGAGTTGCAGACATGCGCTTTGATCGCATCTACGGCGCTTGGAGAGATAAGTTCATATCGAGCAAGGCGAAGGAAAGTGTTGGCCGTTCGGCTGAACGCTACGTCCGGCTGCTCGAATCGTAGCCGTTGGGTTACGCCGAAAAACCACGCCAATGATTTGTTGGAGGAGTCAGGTCGGGTGACACACCGCTCGACCATCCGGCGACGAGTGGGTGAAGGTCGGCAGATCGTCTTTCACTGGGCTCGGGACCTACTAAACCAGTTGCGGATATGACGATCAGTTGGCTCATTGCGGCGCGAGGAGGCGTTGCAATTAGTCAAACCAATTAGTATTGACTCATCAATTAGTATCGGCTATTGGTTTCATCATGACCGAAGCCGCTCCCATAAACGCCATCATGCGCGCGCTTGCCGATCCCACACGGCGGGCCGTGTTTGAGAGGGTCGTCAGCTCCGACGAGATCACCGTCGTCGAACTGACGCGAGGCAGTGGTGTGACACAGGGCGCCATTTCTCAACACCTCAAGGCTCTGAAGCAGGCCGGCCTGGTGGCCGAGCGCCCCGAAGGCCGGAAAGTCTATTACCGCGCCCAGCCGGATGGCCTCGAGCCGCTGCTCGACTGGATGAGCCACTACGGCGTCTTCTGGCGCGAACGCTTTGCAAATCTCAGGACACTGCTGAAGGAAATTGATCCATGAACGACGCCGCATTGAGATCCGACACGCAAGACATAGTGGTCGACGAGGTTTTTCCGCATTCGCCGGAGGCGATCTGGAAAACGCTGACCACGGCCAGTTTGATGGGCCGCTGGTTGATGGTGCCGGCTGGCTTCGAGCCTGCGGAAGGCAAACACTTCACCTACCAGACAACGCCAGCCGGCGCGTGGGACGGCACCATTCACTGCCAGGTGCTGGAGGTGAAGCCGTACGAACGTTTCGCCTACTCCTGGAGAGGCGGGCATGAGGGTAACGTCGGATACGGCTCTCAGCTCGACACCGTGGTCACCTTCATCCTTTCCAAAGTCGAAAACGGCACGCGCCTCCGCCTCGTCCATTCCGGCTTCGTCCTGCCGAAGAACGATACTGCCTTCGAGAAGATGAGCGAAGGCTGGAAGAAGGTAGTCCCGAACATTGGCGCTATCGTCGAGGGGAAGGACTGACGCGACGGATATCGCCGCGGCCAATCTAGCGCTTTACTAGGAGAGAGACATGACTAAGCCTTACACCGGCGGGTGCGCCTGCGGCGCAATCCGCTATGAAATCTCGGCCGAGCCGATTGCGATGAATGACTGCCAGTGCCGCGACTGCCAGAGTACGAGCGGCACCGGACACGGATCCTATCTGACCTTCCCGAGCAGGGAGGCGGTGAAGCTCGAGGGCGGAGCGACGCATTGGGATATGGTCGCCGACAGCGGGAACGTGAAGACGCGCGGCTTCTGCCCCGCCTGCGGGTCGCCTGTCTATCTGACCTTCGCGGCCATGCCGGACTTCTTCACCATTCACGCCGCAAGCCTCGACGAGCCAGGCCGATACGAGCCGCAGATGGTGACGTATACGGTGCGCGGTCATGTGTGGGACCGGCTCGATCCGGTCGTGGCGAAATTCGAGAAGATGCCGCCGATGTGAAGCTAATCTCCGGACTCATTGATCAGAGCCGGAAAATTGCAGCGGCGGTGATACAATCGCTCATCTGCCCGCCGCAAGCCGCTCGAATGCTGTCGGGTGGGGAACGCCGCGATCTACAAGCTGCCTTATCTCCTCGGCGCAGGCTTGGGCACTTTTGATCGAGGTATCGACCTCCAGATCGTAGATGCCGGGCTGATGTACCTGCGCCTGCCAGGCGAGTATCGGCGCAGGAATCGAGGCATCGGCGGAAACGCCGATGTAATCGTTGAGCCTTTCGGCGCCTTCCGACAAACGCCGCTGCATGATGGTCTCGATCGGACAGCGCACCCCAACGAAAAGAACGGGCAGGCCGGCCAGTTGCCGAGCGCAATTCGCCAGGATTCCAAGCGGCTTTGAATAGGCGTCGTGGTGGCCGAATTCGGCGACGACATTGAGCCCAAGCCGGCAATGGGCTGCAATCGAGGCATAAAGCGCCGAATAGAGTGTTGGAATCAGCCCTTCGAGATCAGGCCGTTCGCCACCCGGCCGCAGACCGATCCCCGGCCGGTAACGCTGCGGGGTGATGTGCCTCACATAAGCATCGACGCCGAGATTCATCCAAGGACCGTCGAAACTTGCCTGGATAGCGTCGACAATGCTCGATTTTCCGGATCGGGGCGCGCCGTTCAGAATGATGATCTGACCGGTCTTCGTGTCATGATTGTTGTCCATATCCCTCTTTCTACGGCCGTAGCGACGATTTTCAAGCGCAGCGATTTCAGAGTGCGGCGGTATCGCTTCTTCCTCCGATCCCCGCGACGCCGGTTCGAAGGAGCGGGAAAACATGGCCGCGACATCATGGCGTAGGGACAGGGCCATATTTCGGCAGGGGCGCGGGGGTCACCATGCTTTTGGATTGGACGGGCGGCGGCATCGTGGTTACTGATGGTGACACGGACGAGATCGGGACGCTCGTCGCGAATGGCAATCGATTGAGATCAAACCTTGAGCCCAGAGCAAGACGTAACCCCCAGCCAAGGAGCAAACAGCGACAAGGCGCTATTTCCGCCTGTCGATCCGTTTAAGGTCGGCATCCAGGGATGTTGCCCGCGTTGCGGTAACGGCAAGCTCTTCAACGGGCTTTTGTCGCTGAAGCCGCGCTGCGCCGCCTGTGATCTCGATTATGCCTTCGCCGATGCCGGCGATGGACCGGCGGTCTTCGTCATCCTCATCGTCGGTTTTATCGTCATTGGTCTGGTGTTGTGGCTGCAGGTCAATTATTCGCCGCCGATCTGGGTGCATATCCTGCTGTTCGGTCCGTTGACCATCATTCTGTCGCTTGTGTCGCTACGCTGGTGCAAGGGCATCCTGATTGCGCTGCAATACCGCAACAATGCCAGCGAAGGGCGCATTCATCGTGACTGAGGCCGTCCTGACCACTCGCCGCGCCAACCCTTTCTGGCAGGTCGGCAAGGTGCTGATCCTGATTGTGGCTCTCGGCATCCTGCTGGCCCTCGGCACGTGGCAGGTCCAACGGCTGCACTGGAAGGAAGGCTTGCTCGCTGACATTGCCGAGCGCCAGGCCGCTGCCCCTGTGCCGCTGGCGGCGATCGAGGCCATGGCCGCATCCGGCGGCGATATAGAGTATCGCGTCGTCACCGCGACCGGCCAATACCTCAACAACAAGGAACGGCATTTCTTCGCGACCCTAGACGGCAATCCCGGCTTCCATATCTATACGCCGCTGCAGCTTGCCGATGGGCGCTATCTCTTCGTCAACCGCGGTTTCGTGCCCTATGATGCCAAGGAGCTGGAAAAGCGCGTGCAGGGGCAGCTGACGGGCGAACAGACCGTCACCGGCCTTGCCCGCGCCAAGCTCGCCGGCCAGCCCTCGGGCATACCGGACAATGATCTGGCGAAGAATATATTCTACTGGAAAGACCTGGACGCCATGGCTGATAGCGATGGGCTTCCGAAGGACAAGGTGCTGCCCTTCTTCGTCGACGCCGACAAGACGCCTAATCCTCAGGGCCTGCCGATCGGCGGCGTCACGATCGTCGATCTGCCGAATGACCATCTGCAATATGCCCTGACCTGGTATGGCCTGGCGGCGGCGCTGGTCGCCATTGTCGCCGTCTCCTGGTGGCGCAAACGCCATCCGGATGCGCCGACGCAATAGTTTGCGCAATAGAATAGCTTCATTTCGATGGAATATTCGGCTAGAGCAAGCGGCAAGGCCAACCTATCCATGGCTTTGCCATCGTCCCGGATTTCGGAAGAGACATGAACATTGCGGTTTCCAAACCTGACCTGACCATCCGGCTCTGCGGTCCGCGCGGCTTCTGTGCCGGCGTCGATCGTGCCATCCAGATCGTCGTGCTGGCGCTCAAGGCCTATGGCGCGCCGGTCTATGTCCGTCACGAGATCGTGCATAATCGCTACGTCGTCGAAGGGTTGGAAGCCAAGGGCGCCGTCTTCGTCGAGGAACTGGACGAGATCCCTGCGGAACATCGCGCCCAGCCGGTTGTCTTTTCTGCCCATGGCGTCCCGAAGGCCGTGCCGGCGGATGCCGATGCGCGCAATCTCTTCTATCTCGACGCCACTTGCCCGCTGGTCTCCAAGGTGCACAAGCAGGCCATGCGTCATAACCGTCTCGGCCGTCATGTCATCCTCATCGGCCATGCCGGCCACCCGGAAGTGATCGGCACCATGGGCCAGCTTCCAGAGGGTTCGGTGTCTTTGATTGAGACGGTGGAGGATGCCGATGCCTATCAACCTGCCGACCCCGATAATCTCGGTTTCGTCACCCAGACGACGCTTTCGGTTGACGACACCGCCGGCGTCATCGCGCGGCTGCAGCAGCGTTTTCCGAATCTGACTGCACCGGCAGCCGACTCGATCTGCTACGCCACGACCAACCGCCAGGAAGTGGTGAAGGAGGCGGCTCCGGGCTGCGATCTCTTCATCGTCGTCGGCGCACCGAATTCGTCCAACTCCAAGCGTCTCGTCGAGGTGGCGCTCAGGGCAGGGGCCAAGAAATCGGTGTTGGTCCAGCGCGCCTCGGAGATCGATTGGGACGGTATCGGTGATGTCAAAACCGTCGGCCTCTCCGCTGGCGCATCGGCACCCGAGGTCATCGTCAACGAGATCATCGAGGCCTTCCGCGCCCGCTTCAATGCTGTGGTGGAGCTCGCCGAAACGGTCAAGGAGACCGAGAATTTCCTCGTCAATCGCGAGCTGCGCAATATCGAACTGACGGCGGCCGACATGGCCTTCGTCAATGGCGAATAACCCTTCCCATAGCGCCTATTTCAGGAATAATTCGTGGCCGTTTATACCGATATTACCGAAGACGATCTGAAGTGGTTCCTGACGGAATATGATGTTGGCACATTGCTCTCCTATAAGGGCATCGCCGAGGGCGTCGAAAACTCCAACTTCCTGCTGCATACGTCGCGCGAGCCGTTGATCCTGACGCTCTATGAGAAGCGCGTCGAGAAAGGCGACTTGCCGTTTTTCCTCGGCCTGATGCAGCATCTTGCAAGCCGTGGCCTTTCCTGCCCGCTGCCTTTGCCGCGCAAGGACGGCGCGCTGCTCGGCCATCTTTCCGGCCGTCCGGCGGCGCTGATCTCCTTCCTCGAGGGCATGTGGCTGCGCAAGCCGGAGGCAAAGCATTGCCGTGAGGTCGGCAAGGCGCTGGCCGCGATGCACGTCGCCGGCGAAGGCTTCGCCATCAAGCGGCCGAATGCGCTGTCGCTTGAAGGCTGGCAGGGGCTTTGGGAAAAATCGGAAGCCCGCGCCGACGAGGTCGAGCCCGGCTTGCAGGACGAGATCCGCGCCGAACTCGATTTCCTTGGCAGCCACTGGCCGAAAGACCTGCCGGACGGCGTCATCCATGCCGATCTGTTCCCGGACAACGTCTTCTTCCTCGGCGACGAACTTTCCGGCCTGATCGATTTCTATTTTGCCTGCAACGACCTGCTCGCCTACGACGTCTCGATCTGCCTCAACGCCTGGTGCTTCGAGAAGGATGGTGCTTACAACATTACCAAGGGCATGGCGCTTTTGGAAGGTTATCAGAGCGTCCGGCCGCTGGACGATGCCGAAATCGCCGCCCTGCCAACGCTGTCGCGTGGCTCGGCGCTGCGCTTCTTCTTGACCCGTCTCTACGATTGGCTGACGACGCCGGCGGGCGCTTTGGTCACCAAGAAGGACCCGATCGAATATCTGCGCAAGCTGCGCTTCCATCGACAGATCGCCTCCAGCGCCGAATACGGGCTTAAGGCATGAAACACGTCGATATCTTCACGGATGGAGCCTGCTCCGGCAATCCCGGTCCCGGTGGCTGGGGCGCAGTGCTGCGTTATGGCGAGGTGGAGAAGGAATTGTCTGGTGGCGAGGCGGATACGACCAATAACCGCATGGAGCTGATGGCGGCGATATCGGCACTTGGCGCTCTGAAGGCGCCTTGCGAGGTCGATCTCTATACCGACAGCGTCTACGTCAAGGACGGTATTACCAAGTGGATTTTCGGCTGGAAGAAGAACGGCTGGAAGACCGCGGACAAGAAACCGGTGAAGAATGCCGAGCTGTGGCAGGCGCTTGATGAGGCCTACAATCGTCACAAGGTGACGTTGCATTGGATCAAGGGTCATGCCGGGCACCCGGAAAATGAGCGCGCCGACGAACTGGCGCGCAAGGGCATGGAGCCTTTCAAGAGGAAGTAACCTCTGTCATTCTGTCGTTGTTGTCGGAGGGGAGTGGCTATGTCCGATGGTTATGAGGCTGCCCTGGTACGGATAACTGGTAGGGTACAGGGTGTCAGTTTCCGTGTTTGGACGCGCGACGAGGCGTTAAAGCTCGGTTTGGCAGGCTGGGTTCGCAACGAATCGGATGGGTCCGTAGTCGCTTTGATTGCGGGACCTGATGCGGCGATTTCGACCATGATTGAGCGTTTCTGGCAAGGGCCTTCTGGCGCATCGGTTTCCAATGTGGAGAAGCAACTGACCCCGCTCGCGGAGATGCCGACAGGATTCCGCATCACCGGCTAACCGCGCCTGCAATAGCAAACATGCGACCTCCGAGGGTTTCAGATGCGCCGAGCGCAGAGGTTGCGGTGGGAGGCCGTGCTCTGCCTGCCTCACTCGTGGTTATGTCCGTTCGCCCCGTAGCGCAGGCCATCGACCAGGAGTGCGACCATCCGCCGGGAATGATCGGCTCCGACGTCGCTCGCTGACGTGCAGAGGCTTGCGACCGCACGCAGAAGGTCATTTGGTTCGACCCCCGAACGTATTTCGCCCGCCGCAGCCGCTGCGCTGAGCAATGATTCCAGCGCGGGACGGAGCCGCTTGTCGAAATAAGCTGGCAGGGCTTCATAGGCCGGGTCGCCGGAATGCAGGGCTGCAGCCAGTCCGCGTTTAGCTGAGATGAAGTCAACGTAACGCTGCATCCACTGCGCCAGCGCTTCGCCGGGACCGTGCTCTTTGGCCAGCACCGATGCTGCATCCGCGCAAGCATCGATTTCGCGACGAAAGACTGCCTTGATGAGATCGGAACGCTGCGAGAAGTGGCGATAGACGGTGCCGACGCCGACGCCGGCCTTCTTTGCGATCTCCCGTACCGGCGCGTCTACTCCCGACTCCGCAAAGACTGTCATGGCCGCCTGCAGCAGTCCGTCGAGATTGCGCTGCGCATCGGCTCGCACGCGCCGGTCCGTCGGGCTCACCGGCTCCAAGGCATCATCCTGCTTGTCAAATTTATCGCTCATGCACTTTTTCCATTTGCTAACCGGAACATCGTTCCGTATAAACGGAATGTCGTTCCGTTTATCTCATTAACACGCGGCGGCGGTGGCCGCCATACGTCATTACAGCAAAGGAGATTGTTATGCTGGACAAACCCGTTGCCCTGGTCACCGGGGCAAACAGAGGGATCGGTCTTCAAATCGCTAGGGAACTCGCGGCACATGGATTCATCGTGCTCGTTGGGTCGCGAAACCTCGCGCATGGGGAGGCGGCTGCGAAAAGCATCGGAGCGGATGCCCGCGCCTTGCAGCTCGATGTCACGGACCGGGCCTCAATCGCCGCCGCAGCAGAGCGCATTCGGATCGATCTCGGTCGTCTCGATGTGCTTGTGAACAACGCGGCCATCTCGCATGCGGGAAAGCCGGGCAGATCGCTTGCGGAGATGCTGGAGTCGAGCCGTGCGAGCGTTGCGTCACTCGACGAGGTGCGCGCGGTGTTCGAAACGAACGTGTTCGGTGTCATTGCCGTCACGCAAGCGATGCTTCCATTCCTCCGTGACGCGCCGGCGGGACGCATCGTCAACGTAACGAGCGGCGTCGGCTCGCTAACGTTGAACGCGGACCCGACCTATCCGTATCGCACTGGATTCGGCGTCGTTTACGCCGCTTCAAAGACTGCCCTCAACGCGATCACGCTTTCCTTCGCGATTGAACTCGAGTCGACAAACATCAAAGTCAACGCCGCGAGCCCGGGCTTCACCGCAACGGCCCTCAATAACTTCGAGGGCTTTGAGACGGTCGAACAGGGTGCCCGCAATCCTGTGCGCGTCGCCCTCGACGCGAACGGTCCGACGGGCACGTTCTCGAGCGCGGACGGCCCGCTCCCATGGTGACGTATGCCCGAGCGCTGGAAATTAGCGCAGCAGGGCGGCACTGACCCCACATCAACGAACAAAAGAAGGAATAGACCATGCAATACCGCACACTGGGAAAAACCGGCATCAAAGTCAGCCCCTTTTGCCTCGGCGCGATGATGTTTGGCGCCGCGGGCAATCCCGACCATGACGAAGGGGTCCGGATCATCCACAGGGCCTTGGATGCAGGAATCAACTTCATCGATACCGCCGATGCATATAGTCGAGGTGAATCTGAAGAGATCGTAGGAAAGGCTCTCAAAGGCGGGCGCGACAATGTCGTGCTGGCCACCAAAGCACATCTTCCGATGGGTGACGACCCGAACCAGCAAGGCAATTCGCGGCGTTGGCTGATCCGCGAAGTGGACGCTTCGTTGCGTCGCCTGCAGACCGACCATATCGATCTCTATCAGGTTCATCGGCCGGCGCCGGATACCGACATCGAGGAAACGCTTTCTGCCCTCACCGATCTGATGCGGGCGGGAAAAGTGCGCGCGATCGGATCATCGACGTTCCCGGTCTCAGAGATCATCGAAGCCCAGTGGATCGCGGAGCGACGCGGGCTGGCGCGCTTCCGCACCGAGCAGCCGCCCTATTCGATCCTGAACCGCGGTATCGAACGCGAGGTGCTGCCCGCCTGCGAGCGGTACGGTATGGGTGCGATGGTGTGGAGCCCATTGGCGATGGGCATGCTCACCGGCCGCTACCGCAAGGGCGAGCCACAGCCCGACAGCGGGCGCGCCAAAAGATTTCCCAGACAGATGTCTGACGAACGCAGGCTGGACGTGGTGGAGCAGCTCATCCCTCTGGCGGAGGAGGCAGGGCTGCCGCTGACGCATATGGCGTTGGCTTTCGTGATGGCTCACCCGGCCGTCACATCGGCGATCATCGGTCCCCGCAAGATGGAGCATCTCGACGATCTGCTCGCAGGCTCCGAGGTGAGCCTGACGGACGAAATTCTCGATCGGATCGACGAGATTGTTCCGCCCGGCACCGATGTCGGACCGCTTGAGGCGAATTACAACCCACCGGCGATTTTGAAGGCGGAGCTGCGCCGCCGACCAATCGCTCACCGCGCCGCCGCATAAGCGGGATGAAGGGCCGTGTCCCGAAGCTTCGGGACACGGCCCCGCATGCCGGAGTTCCGAGGCGAGCTTTACACGATGTTCGATGATTGACGAGATATCGTCAAACACGCCTTACACTAACGAAGGCCCGTGATTGCTAACGAGGGTCTGTGACCGCTTTGCGCCAGAAGCGGACATGCCGTTTTGGCGGTGTGCTGGTTGCGGCGCTTCGATGGGTGTAGACTGCCGACACTATTGCATGTTCATGCAAGGCAACGATGATGAGTACTCCCGCGCTCGACCGGAAGCTGCTCGCAATCCTGGCGGCGGATATGGTAGGCTACTCGAAGGCGATGGAGGCCGATGAGGCCGGCACCATCAAGCGACTGAAGGCCATCCGTGCCGACCTGATCAATCCCGCCATCTCCCAACGCCATGGTACCGTTATCAAGCTGATGGGCGACGGAGCGCTCGTCGCCTTCGACAGCGTGGTTGACGCGGTTGCCTGCGCCGCGGAGTTTCAGAAGACCGTGGCGGCGCGCAACGCCGACGTACCGGAGCCTGAGCGCATCGTATTCCGCGTCGGGATTAATCTGGGCGATGTGGCGTTGGTGGATGGCGATGTGTATGCGACCGCCGTACGGGTGAAATAGTCGGCACCAAAGGCGGCATTGTTGTTGGTGGTGGACCAATGGCTGTCGAGTTGGACGCCCCAGTTTCGGAACTGTAGCAGCGGGTCCACCAGTTCGACTTCCGCTTTCCTGGCCTCATCGACCATCGCTGCCATGATGGTCGCATCCCGTTCAGCCGCAGCAAGCACCGTCCGAATTTGCGCGCATTTCGCCTCCTCCCCCGGCAATGGCGTCGCATCCTTCATGACCTGCGGCAATTGCTGGAAGAACGTTTCCGGAAAGACCCATTTCGTCTCGGCCGCTTCGCCTTCCGCAGTCGGCAAACCCAACGTTGGGAGGGAGCGCCAGTGCCGAGGCCCGATTTTGGCGAAACGTGCACCCAGCAGCATGGCGATCCCTCCGACCTACAGCCTCTCTTCCGCCCCTTGGCCGATATTCCCCGGCGCGTGCATCAGTTCAGCTTTACCAAGGTGGGCGGCCAGTATGTGCCGTTCGCGACACCGTCGAGCGGGCCGTAGAAACGGAATGTCAGGCGGAACTTCTGCCCCTTCGGGATCGGGAGCCAGTTTCCATCCGGAGCTTCGGCGGGCTTGTTCGTTGCGAAGTAGAGCGTCAGCGAGCCGTCCGACGCGAATTGCGGATGTGTCTGTTCGTTGAGCAGATAGCGGTTCGAAGGATTGGGCAGGACGCGGAAGTGGACGTTGTCGACAGCGATTACCGACCAGAAGTACTTCGCGAAGCGTGACGGCAGCGCATCCTTGGGGAATGTCATCTTGTAGGCGTGGTCTCCGGTCAGGTCCTCACCACTCTCATCCTTCCCGCCGCGGTAGTAGAGAACCTCCGGCTTGACGTTGGCCCAGATGCCACCGTTGTTCACCAGGGTCCGTGCCATGTAGTCCAGGCCATATTCGCCGACGACGCCCGGACGCGCCCAGCCGTTTTGAACGACACCATGACCGATCGTCATACCCGCTTTGGCGATTTCCGGAAAGGCGTGTTGCTTGACGATGGCGTCCACGCGCTTCTGCTCTTCCGCATTGTCCTTGATGGCAGCCGCGACTTCACGGACATTCGTCTGGAGCTTCTCCAATCCGGGATTGATGTCCGGCTCACTGTCTAGGGCCGGGCCGGCGGCCTCGAATGCCTCAACACCCGGAAGCTGCTCCAGCTCGAAGATCGGGGTCTTCGGGATTTCCGGCAGCTTCGGCGCGCCGGTTGCCCGCAGCTTGAACTCATGCTGCAGCGCGACTGCCCGGTCCGGGTCGCCGCTAAGGGCCACGCGGGCGAGAATGCGCGCATGCGGAACCGGAAGATCGATGCGCAGGGCATCGCCCGGCAGTTCCACTTTCGCGCCTCGCAGGCATACGGCGAAATCGCCCGACGCCCTGTTCGGGAAGACGCGCTCGTTGATATTGGCGAGCGTCTCGCCCCAGCCATTCAGGAATTGGACGGTATAATAACGGTCTTTGATTTCCGGAACGGTGACGATGGTGCAACTGGTCTCGTCAACGGCGACCCAAGCCTCGGAATAAGCGACGTCCAGGTTCGGATTGGGCCAGTCAACCGCACCCGGCTTCCTGTGGACCAGCTCGTTCCACTTGAAACCTTCCTGGAAGTCGAGCTGTTGTTGTCGTGTGATCAAGAGACGGCCGAGAAGATAGATATAGGCCTGGCTGATCTCTTCATCGCCGAGCTGGCGGGATTGTGCTGAGGTGCTGTCCACGATCATTGACAAGGCAAGTAAGAGCAAAGCAGAACAGCGTAACGGCCTCATGTTCTCGATCCCACCAGCGGTTTTAAGAGCATCTTCTCGTTTCGGACCACGAATGGAAGTACGTTACGGTAAATGTCAGCGAACCTTGCAATAAGGACGGCGCATCGGGCCGACTGCGGCCACGATGATCGCTGCCGAAAAGCGTGAAGATGGCGGCGGTGGTGTCTTGCCCATCGGTCCTTTCTCTCTCTATGCTGGGCGAAACATCTAGGGAGATTAATATGATCCTGCATAGCGTTTTCATGCGACTCAAATCCGCCATGACGCAGGATGAGAAAAAGGCGCTTTTCGAGTCCGTCGCCGCGCTGAAGCAGGTCATTCCCGGCATCATCGATGTCAAATACGGACCGAATGTCTCGCCGGAGGGGCTGCATGGCGGCTTCGTTGATGGCTTCGTGGTGACGTTCGAGAACCCCGAAGTGCGCGACGCCTATCTCGTGCATCCCGAACACGTCGCTGTCGGTGAGCGCATCGTCTCGTCGACCGATGGTGGCCTTGCCGGCCTGCTGGTTTTCGATCTCAATCTTTAAAAAATAAAGGGGCCGTAGGCATATGCCCGCGGCCCGCTTTGTTCCTAATCGACGGCGGCTGGGTGGCGCCCACGAAGTGCTCACCATCGGCAAGATGAGAGAGTGCTCGCAGCCGAAGGGATGATCACGCTGGCCGCCGGGGGGTGACGACAACGAGATTCATCTCGGAGCGCAAGCGGAAGCCCATCGCCTTGTAAAGCGAGATGGCCGGTGTATTCGCGGCATAGGCATGCAGGTAGACGGTCTCGTCCCTCGCCGAGATCTCGCCGGCAACGAAGCGGAAGAGCAGGGTGCCGAGGCCGCGTCCCTGAAAATCGGGATGGGTACAAAGGCCGCTGAGCTCGGCAAAACCGGGCTGGCGCATGCGCTGGCCGGCCATGGCAACGAGGCGGCCATCAATCTTCACACCCCAAAAGGTGCCGAGGCTCTGGGCGCGGAGCGTGAAGGGGCCGGGCTTGGTCAGCGTGGCCAAGGCGAGCATATCCGCTGCATCGGCTTCCGTCAGCGGCTCGATCCGGCTGTCCGACACCTGCTCATAGGGCCGTTCGGCGATCATCTGCACCAGCTTGCCTTCGGAGATGACGGTCAGTCCCTGCGGGATCGTGACGGGGTTGGCTTCGACGAGCGCCATGACCTCATCGGCGGCCGGCAGGTTCTCCAGAGCATTGAGGCTTTCCGCCGTATCATCGGCAGGGGCTGCGAAGGGCACGATGGAGGGTGGATAGCGGCGGGCGCGCTCGCTGCCTTCGGCCAATGTCGTATGGGCGGTTCGAAGGGCGTTCCAGGCCGGACGGTCGAGAATATGGCTCATAGTTTCTGTTCCTTGTCGAGATTGCCTCGACGGACAAGCGGCGCTTCCGCAAGCCCGTCCTCGATTGCAGCGAGTTGCTCCAGGATCGGCCCGGCGAGGCCACCGCAAAGCTCGGTCACGGCCTGCTCTATGCGCGGCCAGACCGATCGTTTCGAGTAATCGATGAGTTCCTGTCCCTTCGGTGTCAGCGAGACCAGTCTTCGGCGCTGGTCCTCGGCCGCGGCCTGCATGTCGACATAACCCAGTTCCAGAAGCTGCGAGACGGTGCGTGTGGCACCCGGCTGGGTAATGCCGACGGTCTGGGCAAGTTCACCGATGGTAAGCGGGCCGGCGTGGTCGATCGCCGCGAGGAAGGGATATTGGGCGGACTGGAGGGAGACGCCGAGCTCTTCAATGATCTGCTGGGTGTCGGCCTGAAGGCGTTCGCCGATGCGGCGGAAGCGGCTGCCGAGGCAGAGGAAGCCCAGCGATTTCACAATATCTTCAACCAAGGCGCTTCCTTGCTTCGATTTATATAACTCATTATATAACTTGTTATATAATTGTCGTCTAGCGCTTCTTTCGGTTGATGTAGCTGCAGGCCGCAGGCAGATGCCCGCGGCCATGCTTGTGCGGCTTCCTCAGCTCGACTTCGCCATCGCGGCGGCCAGCTGATCAACGTTATAACGGAACATTTTTTCATATGTCGGAGCCGGACCGTTGGCCTTGGAGAGGGCTTCGACATAGAGCTCGCCGCCAGGCTCAGCGCCGGTGGCCTTGGCGACCTGCTTGACCAGGCGGGGGTCGTTCGAGTTCTCGAAGAAATAGCTCTTCACATGTTCGCTCTTGATCTGCTCGATCAGCTTGGCGACGCCCGCGGCCGAGGCCTCGGTTTCGGTCGAGATGCCGAGCGGCGACAGGAAGCTGACGTTGTATTCGCGACCGAAATAACCGAAGGCGTCATGACTGGTCAGGATCTTGCGGCGATCCTCCGCAATCTTGTCGAACTTGCTATGCGCATAGGCGTCGAGCTCGGTCAGCGTCTTGGTGTAGCGTTCGGCATTGGCGTTGAAATCGGCGGCATCGGCCGGATCGGCGGCTGCCAGCGCCTTTTCGATATTGGCGACCCAGATCTTCACATTGACTGGGCTGTTCCAGACATGGGGATCGGTGATGGTCTTGCCGTCGTCGACCATGGTGCGCGTGTCGATACCCTCCGAGGCGACGATCGGCGTGCCCTTGTAGCCGGAGGCGCTGATCAATCGGTCCATCCAGCCTTCCAGACCTTCGCCGCTGACGAAGGTGACCTTGGCCGCATTGAGCTTCTTGGCGTCGGCCGGCGACGGTTCGAATTCATGGGGGTCGCCGTTCGGGCCGACCAGGCTCGACACCTTCACATGGTCGCCGCCCACCTGCTTGACGACATCGGCGAGCACGGTGAAGGAGGCGACGACATTCAAGGTTTCGGCAGAAGCGGGTGCCGCGATACCGAAGGCGATGAAGGCCGGCAGCGCCGCGGAGAGAAGCAGTCTGTATTTGGTCACGATAATCTCCTTGATCAAAATTAGCCCCTGAGATGGGGACGGGGAATAAACCGGCGGGCCAGGCCCGAAGGTGCGAACAGAATGGAAAAGCCGTAGATCAGGCTCGCCGTGATGATGATGGTCGGGCCGGAGGCGAATTCGAGATGATAGGAGGCGATGAGCCCGATATAGCCCGACGCGGTCGCCGTCGCCGCCGCGATCGTCATCATTGCTGGCAGGCTGCGCGACCAGAGCTGCGCGATCGCTGCCGGCAGCATCATCAGCCCGACCGCCATCAGCGTACCGAGCGCCTGGAAGCTGGCGACGAGATTGAGCACCACCAGCAGCAGGAAAAGGAAATGATAGACCGGCCCGCGCCCGCCGACGGCCCGCAGAAAACCGGGATCGAAGCACTCCATCACCAGCGGCCGATAGATGACGGCGAGCGCCAGGAGCGTCACGGTGGTGATCGCGCCGATCTGGTAGAGGGCAGGGGCGTCGATGGCGAGGATGGTCCCGAAGAGGACATGCAGCAGATCGATGTTGGAGCCGCGCAGCGAGACGATGAGCACCCCGAGTGCCAGTGACGTCAGATAGAAGCTGGCGAAACTTGCATCCTCTTGCAGCACCGTCATGCGGCTGACGAGCCCGGAGAGCAGCGCCACCGACAGGCCGGCCACTAGCCCGCCAAGTCCCATCGCCGTCAGCGATAGTGAGCCGGCAATCAGATAGCCGATGGCCGCCCCCGGCAGCACGGCATGGCTCATGGCGTCGCCCATCAGGCTCATGCGCCGGAGCATCAGGAAGACACCGATCGGTCCGGAGCCAAGGCCGAGGCAGAGGCAGGCAATGAGCGCGCGCCGCATGAAGCCGTAGTCGGCAAAGGGCGCGAGAAAGATGTCGTAGGCCGTCATTCGGCCGGCTCCCGCTTCGCCAAGCCCCGTTGGGTAAGCTCCGGCTCCGGCAGGCAGTCCCCAGCATCCTCGTCCCAACTCTCGGCCATCGCCCGCGCCTTGACGAGATTAGCGGGGCTCATCACATCCTGTGTCTTGCCCCAGCCTACCAGTTCGCGGGCGATCAGCAGCGTCTCGGGAAAATACGCGCGCACCTGATCGAAATCATGCAGCACGGCAATCACCGTGCGCCCGTCGCCATGCCAACGTAGAACAATGTCGAGCAGGTCGCGCGTCGTGCGCTGGTCGATGGCGGTAAAGGGTTCGTCGAGGAGGATGACGCGAGCGTCCTGCAGCAGCAGCCGCGCGAAGAGTACGCGCTGGAATTGCCCGGCCGAGAGCGAGCCGATATGCCGACGCTCGAAGCCTGCCAAGCCCACAGCTGCGAGCGCTCCCCGGGCGCGCTCAGCGTCTGCGCGCGAGAATCGGGCAAAGGCGCCAGAATTCTTCCAGGCGCCGAGCACAACCGTATCGGCAACAGAAATGGGAAAGCGACGATTGATCTCCGCCGCCTGTGGCAGATAGCCGAAATCATTGCGCGTCAGTGCGCCGCGATCGACAGACCCTTCCGCCGGCCTCAATTCGCCGATGATCGCCTTGAGGAGTGTCGACTTGCCCGCCCCGTTCGGTCCGGCGATCGCCGTCAGGCTGCCGGCCGGAAAGGCGCCCGAAACGTGATGCACAGCGGGATGGCGCTCATAGGTGACGGTGAGATTATCGAGACGGATCGGAGCACTCATGCCAATGCCACCGCCCAGCCGATCGTCGCCCAGAGGATTGCGATGCCGATCGCTACGAAGGCGAGGCGCGTCAACGCGGAACGCCCGATCAAGGAAGAGGCGAAGGGATCGTTGCTGAAGGGCATCCGGAAGCTTTCATAATGTAATAACATTACGCGTTGTAGCGGAGGGAATGCGGCAAAAAAGAGGCAACATATAGAATGAGACTGTTCCGAGCCGAAATATTGAGGGAGAAATATCTTCGAAGCATATCGCGTTGGCCGGCGTCACCTGCAATGCCGTAAAGCAAAAGAGGGCGCCTGTTGGGCGCCCTCTTTTGTTTCTCAGAGTCGGAAAATTCAAAGCTGTTCGATCATCGCTGCCGCGCCCGAAACCGTTGCCTGGCCTGGGCTTTCCTCGATGTTGAGCGTCTTCACCACGCCGTTTTCCACCAGCATGGAATAGCGCTTTGAGCGGATACCGAGGCCGCCGGCGGTGAGGTCGATATCGAGGCCGAGGGCCTTTGCGAAAGAGGCGTCCCAGTCGGCAAGGAAGTGGATCTTCCCCATGCCGCCCGAGGATTGTGCCCAGGCGCCCATGACATGCCAATCGTTGACGGCAACAACGGCGATGTCGTCGACACCCTTGGCGAGGATTGCGTCACGGTTTTCCAGATAACCCGGCAGATGGTTCAGCGAGCACGTCGGAGTAAAGGCGCCGGGAACGGCGAAGAGCACGACACGCTTTCCAGCAAAAAGCTGATCGGTGGTGAGTTCAACCGGACCGTCAGCGATCTTTTCCTTGAATGTGGCGGCAGGCAGTTTATCGCCGACAGCGATGGTCATGGCACTCTCCTTAGGTCGAGATTGAGGGCGGTTGAATAGCCGCCCTTTGAGTGAAAATAGTAGGGCGAAACTATAGATCCGGGCTATTCGAACGCAAGCGTGGTTTCGATGGCGCGTTCACCGTCAATGACGAGGACACCCCAGCTTTTGCCCTTGATATCGTAATTCTTCGGAAGCTTGCCGATGGCGATATCGGTCGCAAAAATCTTGCCATCGCGTTTGGCGTTGATTTGTTTGAAAAAGACATAGCCTGTCGGACCGGTCACATAGATTGACGGCGCGTCGCCGGTTGTTTCCGGCAGCGTCAGGTGCAGTGAAAGGGTTTTCGCATCGGGTGAAAGCCTGTGGTTTTCGACGGCAAAATCCGGGGAAGGGGCCTGCGGCAGCGACGCGTTGGCGGCGTCCAGCAGGGCTTGTTCATGCAACGTCGATTGGCTGGCGTCCGATAGCGGTAGAGAAAATTCGGCTTGGAAGGGGATGCAGATGTCCTTGCAGAGGCCGATGAAGGCGGTGAGATCGAGCGTCGTCGGCTGCTTACCTTTGATGCGGAAATCGAGCGGCAACGTCACCGGCGCGTCATAGCCGATTTCCTGGATCGCGCCGACCGTGATCGGCTTGGGCGTGGGATAGCTGGTCTTTTCCAGCGTAACGCCGCTTTCGGGTGCCGGGCTCACCTGCGGCGGAATTCCACCTTCGCCGGGTTCGCGCCAATAGGTGATCCAGCCGGGCGCCGGCTCGATTTGTAGCGCTGCGCGGATATGGCCTTGCGCATCCGGCGCCAGCGCCACCAACCGCATGCGGCCACCCTCATTGTCGGCCCAATCGCTCATGGCCGCGTATGCGATACCACCGGTCGATATTGCGGCGGCGAGCGTTCCGAGCAGCATTGTCAGCAGGAGGGCAAAAGAAGTTTTTCCGATCATGGAACAAGGATTTACCGGATGGCGCGGTGCTGTGCCAGAACAGTGCGAAAAAGAAATGATCATTTTCAGTTGATTGATTTATGACATTGCCCCATCTTCCTTTTTAAGGGGCGCAGTTACAGACTGCAGTCAGGAGGTACGATGTCCCTATCGACGCTGAAGAATAAACGCGAAAGAGGATTTCTCGACGGCCAGTTCCTGATTGCCATGCCCGGCATGGAAGACCGGAATTTCAATCGCACGGTGATCTACATCTGTGCTCATTCTGCCGCCGGCGCCATGGGCTTCGTCATAAACCGGGCACAGAACCTGACCTTTACCGACGTGCTGCTGCATCTTGAAATGATCAAGGATGACGATGCTATTCTTCTGCCTGCAGTCGCCCGCGATTTCCCGATTCAGACCGGTGGGCCGGTCGAAAGCGGCCGCGGCTTCGTCCTGCATTCCGACGACTACATCAGCGATAGCAGCATCCCGGTCAGCGACGATATCAGCCTGACGGCGACGCTGGATATCGTGCGCGCCATTTCCAAAGGCGGTGGGCCGAAGCGCGCCACCATGCTGCTCGGTTATGCGGGCTGGGGTGCAGGTCAGTTGGAGGCGGAAATCAGTAACAACGGCTGGCTCAATTGCCCGGCCAATGAGGAGCTGATCTTCGACCGCAGCCTTGACGATAAGTATGAACGCGCCCTGGCGCTGATGGGTATCAATGCCGCTATGCTGTCACCGCACGCGGGGCATGCCTGAGCCGTTCCGCGTCCTGGTGGAACGAAATATCATCAGTGACGTTTCCCTGTCACTGCACCGGCAACCCCGCTGGTGCCGAATGAGGAGGCGTTCGACATGGGTAGCATGAGTGACAAGGTATCCGGTAAGGCCAACGAGGCGGCCGGCAAGGCCAAGCAGGTTGTTGGCAAGGCTACCAAGAGCAAGACGATGCGCGCCGAAGGCACGGCCCAGGAGGCCAAGGGTAAGGCGCAGGTAGCGGTTGGCAAAGCCAAGGATAAGGCCAAGGGCGCGGTCGACCGGATGTAGTCCGGCAGTCTGATATGCGCCTATTTAAGTGCTGCGTCCTTTCGCGTGCTGTCGCATGCGCGGCGCAGTGAAAGAGCCTGTCACGAATTCGCGACAGGCTCTTTTCATGCCTGTAATGGCCTGATTTTGGAGAGCTTTCCATGAGGCTTTTCGCCTGTGACCATTGTGGCCAACCGGTGCATTTCGATAACCGTCAATGTGTGCGCTGCGGCCATCAGCTTGGCTTTGTTCCTGAGCGTCTTGCGATATATGCGCTGGAGGCTGACGGATCGAATTGGCGTCTGGTTGCCGAGCCGACCCGTATTGTCCGTTTCTGCGCCAATGCCGAGCTCGATATTTGCAATTGGGTGGTTGAGGCCGGAGATCCCGAACCCTTCTGCATTGCTTGTCGCCATAACAGGCTGGTGCCGAATACGGATACGCAGCAGGGCATAGACCGTTGGCGGCGGATCGGTCAGGCCGAGCGACATCTGTTCTATTCGCTGTTGCGTTGGAACCTGCCGCATCCCGATCGCCAACAGGATCCGCAGGGTGGGCTAGTCTTCGATTTCCTCGAGGATGCCATGCAGGGCGGCACCATCGTGCCGGCTAGGACCGGCCACGATGAGGGGCGGATCGCCATCCGCGCCGCTGAGGCCGATGATGTTGCGCGCGAACAGGCGCGCACATCTATGAATGAACCTTACCGCACGCTGCTCGGCCACTTCCGCCACGAGACCGGTCACTTCATCTGGAACAAGCTGATCCGCGACCGCAATCGGTTCGATGCCTTCCGTACCGTGTTTGGTGACGAGCGGATGGACTATGGCGCGGCCCTGCAGCAGCACTATGACAACGGCCCGCCGCCAAACTGGCAGGAAAATTTCATCAGCGCCTATGCCAGCGCTCACCCCTGGGAGGATTTTGCCGAATGTTTTGCGCACTATCTTCATATTGTCGATACGCTGGAGACGGCCCGCTCCTTCGGCTTGGCGGTCGATCCCTACGGCTATCACGAAATGGCAGCGGCAGTGGATTTCAATCCCTACAAGGCTGAAAGCGCCGAACAGCTCGTTAGTGCCTGGATTCCCCTGAGCGTCGCGATCAATGCCATCCAGCGCAGTATGGGCCAGCCGGATTCCTATCCCTTCATCCTGTCGCCGCCGGTGATAGCGAAGCTGGAATATCTACATGGAGTGATCAGGGGAGCGTAGCTCTTGCTACGCCCGCTTCGTCAGCGGAAAGCGTTCCTTCAGCAGCCGCAGTACTGAGTCCGAACCCATCGGCGGGCCAAAGATGAAACTCTGGCCGTAAGCGCAACCCATCTTGGCGAGTTCGAGCGCATCCTCTTCCGATTCGATACCTTCGGCGACCACACGCATGTTGAGCTCGCGCGCCATGGAAATCACGGAGCGCAGAAGCACCGCTTTCTTATCGCTTTCGTCACGCACCATCGCCTTATCGAGCTTGATCGTGTCGAAGGGGAAACGGGTGAGGTAGGAGAGCGAGGAATAGCCGGTGCCGAAATCGTCGAGCGCCAGGCCGATGCCGGCTTCGCGCAGCTTGCCGAGCACGAGGCGGGCCTGTTCCGGGTTCTCCATCACCTGCGATTCCGTCAATTCGAGCTTGATGCGGTTCGGTTCGCAATGGGTTTTGGCGAGCAAAGCGCGGATATCGTCGTAGAGCTCATTGTTTAGGAGCTGCACGCTGGACAGATTGATGGAAACGAAGAGCGGCAGGTCGCCGGTCTGGCGCTGCCAGGCCATCAGGTCGTTGGTTGCCTGTTCCATCGCGAACATGCCGAGCGGGCCGATGATGTCCGAGGCTTCGGCGATCGGTATGAATTCCGATGGCGGAATATTGCCGCGTTTCGGATGCTCCCAGCGCATCAGCGCCTCGAAACCAGCGATTTCGGCATCTTCCAGCCGCACAATCGGCTGGTAGACCAGCGACAACTCCTTGCGCTCGACAGCGCGGCGAAGGTCCGTTTCAAGCTGCAGGCGGTCGGTGCCGAAGCTGCGGAAAGCAGGCTGGAAAGGCTCGACGCGATTCCCGCCGGCGCGCTTGGCCCGGTACATGGCAAGTTCGGCGTCACTCAAAAGACCGGTAGCGCTTTCCTGCTGGTCGACCCAGGACGTAAGCCCGATCGAAGCGGTCAGGATGATTTCGCGATTGGCGAAATTGATCGGCACCATGATCGCCTTGCTGATCGCATCGGCGAAGTCGGCGACCTTTGCCGGGTCGCGCTCGGAAACGAGGATCAGGCCGAACTGGTCGCCGGAGAGCCGCGCCAGCGTATCCTGCGGCTTCATCAGCCGACGCAGACGGCGTGTCAGGGCGATCAGGATGTTGTCGCCAGCAGCAACGCCGAGGGTATCATTGACCAGCTTGTAGCGGTCGATGTCGATCACCATCACCGTCGGGCGCACCTGGCTGCCTTCCGGCGCCAAGGTGAGAACGGCCTGCAGGCGGTCGATGAAAACCTGGCGATTGGGCAGACCGGTCAGATTGTCGTGCAGTGCGTCGTGAAGCAGCCGCTCGATCGAATTCTTCTGCTCCGTGACGTCGACGATGGTACCGACGCAGCGGATGATCTCGCCGTTCGAGCCGAGTACCGGCCGGGCGCGGATCGACAGCCAGTGAAAATGCCCGTCTTCGGCGCGAATGCGGAATTCATGGTTCAGCCGGCCGCGGCGATGTTCGAGAAGCACGTCGAGCGTCGCGCGGAAACGATCGCGATCGTCGGGATGCAATCGCGGCAGCCAGTTGCGCGCCGCGCCATGCATGGTGCCGGGCGACAGGCCGAGTTTCATCGAGATATCCGGCGTCGTCACCACACGGTCGCGCGCCACGTCCCAGTCCCAGACCGTGTCGCCGGAGCCGGTGAGCGCCAGGGATTGCCGCTCGAGATCGGAGAACAGGCCCTGCTGGAATGCGCCGCCGGCGAAAGCATGCTGCATTACGGTGAAACCGATCAGGAGCACGATCAGAACGAGGCCGCCGCCGAGTGCCGGCTGGATAATGTCGTTGTCGAGCTTGCCGGTTATCGTCATCCAGGCGCCAAACAGCCAGACCAGGATCAGCGCCCAGGCGGGCACCAGCAGAATGGCGCGGTCGTAACGGCTGAAGCCGAGATAGATGATCAATAGCAGACCAGCGGTCGCTGTAAGCGCCAGCGATAGCCGCGCGATGCCGGCGGCAATCGACGGGTCATAGATCGCCACGCCGAAGAGCAGAGCGAGACCAAGCACCCATGCAAGCGTCACGTAGCCCAGATGCGCGTGCCAGCGATTAAGGTTCAGATAGGTGAACAGGAAGATCACGAGGCTCGACGCGAGCGCCACCTCCGCACAGGCGCGCCATATTCGCTGATCGCTGGAGGTGATGCTGATGAGTTTGCCGAGGAAACCGAAATCGACGCAGATATAGCCGAGCACCGCCCAGGCAAGCGCGGCCGTCGCCGGGAGCATCGAGGTTCCCTTGACGACAAAGAGAATGGTCAGGAAAACCGCCAGCAGGCCGGCAATGCCGAGCACGATGCCGCGATAGAGCGTGAAGGCGTTGACCGTGTCCTTGTAGGCGTTCGGCTCCCAGAGATAGAGCTGCGGCAGGTTCGGCGAAGAGAGTTCGGCGACGAAGGTGACGACGGCACCGGGGTTCAGCGTGATGCGGAAGACATCAGCTTCGTCGCTTGGCTGCCGGTCGAGGGCGAAGCCTTCGCTCGGCGTGATCGCGATAATGCGCTGCGAGCCGAGGTCCGGCCAGAACATTTTCGAATTCACCAGGCGGAAGTGGGGTGCGACAATGACGCGCTCGAGCTGTTCTTCCGAGACATTGGCGAGTGCGAAGACGGCCCAGTCACCCTGATGGTTCGGCGATGAGGACCGCACCTCGATGCGGCGGCGAATGCCGTCGGCGCCGGCGGCGGTGGAAACCTGGAAGGCTTCGCCCTGATTGGTGTAGATCTCCGTCGTCGCCGTCAAATCCAGCGCGGTGTCGTCGCGCGAAATCTTCACGGGTTCGGCGGCATGCGCCATGCCGGCAAGAAAGAGCAACATGGCAGCCGCAAGCGTCGCGAGGATCGCGGACAACCATTTGGTCAACGGCATGGTCGGCGTGAGATCGGCGGTCATCGCTGGTCGGATTTTCTGCTCGGGTCGACGTCGGACGCCAACCGGGAAAACATCACGTGATCACGCCACTGACCGTTGATTTTAAGATAACCGCGCAAATGACCTTCCCGTTGGAAACCGGCCTTTTCCAAAAGCCGCATGCTACGCTCATTATCCGGAATACAGGCTGCTTCAATACGGTGCAACTCAAGTCCCGAAAAGATATAGGGTATAACCAACTGAAGTGCGGCGAACATATGGCCCTGGCCTGAATGCCGCTCGCCCATCCAATAGCCGATCATGCAGCTTTGTGCGGCACCCCGGCGGATGTAGCCGATCGTGATGCCGCCGAGCAAGGTCATATTCTCCTTAAGGAAAATAAAAAGTGGGATGGCCTGGCCGGAGCTGTATTCCTGTTTTCCCCGGATAACACGGGCCCGATAGGCGCCCTCGGTCAGTTCGTCGTGGCGCCAGGTCGGCTCCCAGGGTTCCAGGAAGCGCCGACTTTCGGCCCGCAGCCGGTGCCATTGGTTAAAATCGGAGTAACGCGGCAGCCGCAGTAAATAGGTCGCGTCTTCGAGTTCAACCGCGTCCGGATGACGTGACAGAAACCGAAAGACCGATTTTTGCATTCCGCCCATCACTCCCCGGAAGATTGAACCCATCGGCTCGCGATGCGGTCTTAGCCACTCGCGCTTTTGGAGGCAGGGGTTGGCGCTGACAAGGACGTGACGATATCTTCCATCGGCGCTAACTGCTCCAACGGCCCAATCGCCGACAGCGTAGGCACCGTGTCGAAGAAGAGGCGGCCGGCAAGATCCGTCAGACGGTCGATGGTAATGCCCTGCAACCGCTCCAGCATCTCCTGGTTGGGGATCGGCCGGCCGTAGAGCATCATCTGCCGTGCGATCTGGCCGGCGCGCGCCGCCGGGCTTTCCTGCCCCATCAGCAACTGCGCACGGATTTGGGCGCGGGCGCGCTCAATTTCCTGCTGCTCGATGTTGTGGGAGGATTTATGCAGCTCGTCGATGATGACCGGCAGCAGCTCCGGCAGGTTCTCGCCGCCTGTTGCGGCATGGATGCCGAAAATGCCCGTGTCGGAAAAGCCCCAATGGAAGGCATAAACGGAATAACAGAGGCCACGGAACTCGCGCACTTCCTGGAACAGCCGCGAGGACATGCCGCCGCCAAGGATGTTGGCAAGGATCTGCGAGCAGTAGAAGTCGCGCGTGTGGTAGGCGCGCCCCTCGAAGCCGAGCAGGATCTGTGCATCCATCAGGTCGCGCGTCTCGCGGATATTGCCGCCGATATAGCGGGCAGGCTCGATGACGGGCGGCGCCGACGGCTTGGTCGGCAGGCTCGAGAAGCGCTCTTCGACCTGGCGTACGAAGCTTTCATGATCCACCGCGCCGGCGGCCACCACGAACATGCGATCGGTCGTGTAGTTACGGCTGAGATAACCGCGGATTTGTCCGGGTGAGAAGGAGACGACGGTCTCCGGAGTACCGAGAATCGCCCGGCCAAGCGTCTGGCCCCGATAGGCGACTTCGGAAAATTTGTCGAAGACCACGTCGTCGGGCGTGTCGTTCGCAGCGTTGATTTCCTGCAGGATGACCTGCTTTTCGCGCTGCAGTTCGTCATCGTCGAAAGCGGATTCGGTGAGGATATCGGCGAGGATATCGACGGCGAGCGGCACATGGTCCTTCAGCACGCGGGCATAGTAGGAGGTCGTTTCGGTCGAAGTGGCGGCATTGACTTCGCCGCCGACATTCTCGATTTCCTCGGCAATCTCGCGCGCCGTGCGACGCGCCGTACCCTTGAATGCCATATGTTCGAGCAGATGCGCGATGCCGTGCTCCGCCTCGGTTTCGTTACGCGAACCCGACTTGATCCAGACGCCGAGTGCCACGCTTTCGAGGTGTGGCATCGTTTGGGTCGCTACTGTCAGCCCGGACGCAAGCCGGGTGCACTCCACTGTCATCGTCTGTCTTTCTGCGTTTATCATTCCCCGGCCCGGGCATGTTTGCCGATAAAAGTTTCAACGGCTTTAAGCTCGGGATCGAGGACGTCGAAACGCTCCTCCCTGTTCATCAGTCCAGCAAGCCACGTCGGGAGCGCCGGGTCAATACCACATGCCGATTTTACTGCGGCGGGGAATTTTGCCGGATGCGCCGTTGCAAGAGTCACCATCGGGCTTGCCGGCTTCTCGTTTTTTTCCGCCACAAAGACGCCGATCGCGGTGTGCGGATCGATGAGATAGCCGGTATCATCGAGCGTTTTGCGGATCGTCGCAGCCACCTGTTTCTCGCTGGCGCGGCCGGCGCGGAAGTCCTTCTTGATGGTCTTCAGAGCGTCTTCGCCAATCGAAAAACCGTTCGATTGCTTCAGGCTTTCCATCGCCGCGCGCACCTTCGACGCATCACGGCCATAGGCTTCGAACAGCAGCCGTTCGAAGTTGGACGAGATCTGGATGTCCATCGACGGCGCGGTGGTGGCCTTGACCTCGCGCATTTCGTAGCGTCCAGTCTTCAGTGCGCGCGCAAGGATATCATTCTCGTTGGTGGCTATCACCAGGCGGTCGATCGGCAGGCCCATGCGCTTGGCGACATAACCGGCGAAAATATCGCCGAAATTGCCGGTCGGAACAGTGAAGGAAATCTTCCGGTCCGGTCCGCCGAGCGCGACGGCGGTGGTGAAATAGTAGACCACCTGCGCCATGATCCGCGCCCAGTTGATCGAATTGACCCCCGAAAGTTTGACGCCGTCGCGGAAGCCGGTGTCGTTGAACATGGCTTTGACCAGGTTCTGGCAATCATCGAAATTGCCGTTGATCGCCAGCGCGTGCACATTGGCCGCCGTCGAGGTGGTCATCTGCCGCTGCTGTACCGGCGAGACCTTGCCATGCGGGAAGAGGATGAAGATGTCGGTCCGTTCGCGGCCGGCAAAGGCATCGATCGCAGCGCCGCCGGTGTCGCCCGATGTCGCGCCGACGATGGTCGCCCGTTGCCCGCGCTTTTCCAGTGCATAGTCCATCAGCCGTGCAAGCAACTGCATAGCGACGTCTTTGAAGGCAAGCGTCGTGCCGTGGAACAACTCCATCACGAAGCTGTTCGGGCCTGTCTGCACCAGTGGCGCGACAGCCGGGTGGCGGAAGGTGGAATAGGCTTCATCGATCATGCCTCGAAAGACGTCATCCGGAATTTCGCCGTTGGTGAAAGGCGACAGAACGGCGAAGGCGACTTCCTGATAGCTCTTGCCGCGGAAAGCGCGGATCTCTTTTTTCGTGAGGGTCGGCCAATCACGGGGTACGTAGAGGCCGCCATCACGTGCAAGGCCGGCCAGAAGGGCGTCGCAGAAGCCAAGAGCAGGGGCTTCTCCCCGCGTTGAGATATAGTCCACGGTCTAGAATTCCTTTGGTCGCAAAATTGCCGGAGTGGTGGGGTGAGAGAGTAAAAGAACGAAGCGATGGCAGCCCGTCTTTTTGCGTCGGATCAGCCGCGTGGTTTTCGCGTTTGCGCAATGTCCGTCCGGCCGCTTCCGGCGGGCGGCGGCTTGCGCCAATCTGTCGACGTCGAAAAGTGAGCCAAAACGGTGCCTACCCAATCGATTTTTCGCTGCGCCGCTGGTATAGACCATCGCCAAGTGTCATTAAAGGCCCGTCGAACGGGCTGCAGGCCTATAATGTGAATTATATGCAGAGGGTGGAATAATAGTGTTTGGCAGGGTTTCGCGTCGTCTTTTCTCCGGTTCGCTTCTGGCATTGTTGGCTGGTTGTAGTTCTCTTGGTTTCGGCGGCGGCGACAAGCAGGCCGCGTCGGATGTAGCGGTAACGGTGGCGCCGCAGACGGTGGCCGGCGATGCGTCGGCGACAAGTCCTGCGCCTCAAGTGACCGGTGGCCAAGCCTATGTCGCCGGCAAGTGCCCGCAAGTGGTGATCCGCGACGAGGCTTCCGTCTACCGCACCTATGCAAAGGGCGCCAAGGACGATCCGAACCAGTTGATGTACCAAGCCTCGCTCGCTCAGGCGACGCGCCAGTGCACGACCGATGGCGCCAGCCTTGGTATCCACGTCGTCGCGCAAGGGCGTCTCGTCGCCGGCCCGACGGGTGGTCCCGGTAAGGTAACCATGCCGATCCATGTCGCTGTTATGGACGACAATACCGCACTCTACGAGAAGACCATTAATTTCACCGCCGAAATCCCCCCGGGCGAGACCACCACGCAGTTCCTTTTCACCGACGACGACATCAAGGTTGCCGGCGGCTCAGGCGGCTTCACCAGCGTCCAGGTGGGCTTCGATCAGGGACCGCAGAAGCCGGAGAAGGGCCAGAAGCCGATCCGGAAGAAGCACTAAGCGATCTGGATATGTAGGATAGGCAGTGGGCAGCCGAAGGCCCGTCTCAAGGCTGAAACTATTGCCTATTGCTTCATTCGCGGCCGCTTACAAAACGCCGTCCCATTCCGCCAATGCCATCACCACGCCGGGTAGGTCGACCATACGGGCGATGACCGTTTCCGCGCCTGCATCCGTCAGGCGGTCGGCATGCGAAGGGTAGGTGTGCGAGGCGCCGGTAAAGCCGATGACGCGCATGCCGGCGGCACGCGCCGCCTGGACACCATGGACCGAGTCTTCGACGACGATGACATTAGCCGGCGGAACGTTCATCTGCTTGGCGCCGTGCAGGAAAATATCCGGCTTCGGCTTGACGCGATCGGCGCCGAGATCCTTGGCGGAATAGATATGCGGCGCAAACAATTCCTTGTAGCCAACCTTGGAGAGCATCATGTCAAGCCGTGCGCTGCTGGAGTTCGAGCAGACGCAACGCCGCATCGGCAAGCGCGACAAGGCAAGGGGAACGCCTGGAATAGCCTTGACGTCGCTGGCGAGCCGAAGGTCGAGAAGCTTTTCGGATTTGTCGAGCAGCGATGCCGACAGCGGGATGCTCGCTTCGTGTTCGACCTGGAACAGTATGTTCTGCCAGGTCATGCCGGCGAAGCGCTCGCCCATTTCTTCGGCACTGATCGGGTACCCGGCTTCAGTCAGGAGCTTGGATTCCACGTCCGCCGCTATGATTTCGGAATCGACCAGAACGCCGTCACAGTCGAAGATGATGAGATCGAAGCCATTGCTCATAAGAATATACTGCCTTTGAAGGGGCTCTGGATTTGGCATGCCCTTATCCAAAAACCGCTTCGCACTTTTTGGGGCCTGCTCTGAAAGGGATCGTGCGGCTTTACACGATGCGCCGGCAAAGCTCAACCAATCAGCAGGCATAGCAGTGGTGCACTGGCGGAAAGGATAAGTCGAAGTTCGAAGACTGATCTCGGCTTTCCGGCACGTCTTATAGGTACCGACCCGCTCCCAATTCCGCAGACAACAGCGTACCCAGCCTGGATGAAATCGCGACCACGGCGCCGAGGGGCTATAGCCGACATGAATGCCGGCGACCTCGCCAAGGCCTATCAAAAAAGCCTCATTGAGAAGGAGTCAGCCGTGATGGGTCATGTTGAAAAAGTCGCTGCGCAGGCTTCTGGCGTGCAACTGGCCGACCTGCGCTTCATATTCCTCTTGCGCCGCGCGCCAGAAGGGTCCCGCCTCCACAATCTTGCTTTGTCCGGCCGGAGATAGCGCCAGCATCAGCCGTCGGCTCTCCTCCGTCTCCGGCGCGCTGATGATCAGCCCTTGTTGTTGCAGTGGCTTCACGGCCCGCAGCAGGGTCGTACGATCCATCAGCATTGCGGCTGCCAGCTCGTTCATCGTCATCCGCGCATTGCGGTCGAGGAAATGCAGGAGTGAAAACTGGGTGCTGGTTATGCCCGTCGGCGCCATATGCCGCTCGTAGAGTTTCGAGACATGCCGCGCCAATTGCCGGGTCGCAAGGCAATGACAGGCGAGGGGACCAAGATCGTCTTCCGTTTGCATGGATTTACCATGCATGTGCATATGCACTAAGTCAAGTCACCGTTACATTTGAACTGGATGGCTCGACAAGGCCGATCGCCATCTTTAAGGATCGGCCATGGCCAAAGAGCGGGACGACACGATTGCCAGCCGTATCAGCCGGGTGCTTGCCGATCGCATCATCCGTGGCGAGATCGCGCCCGATGCGCGTCTGCGGCAAGATCACATCGCCGAGGAGTTCGGCGCCAGCCATGTGCCGGTGCGTGAGGCGTTCCGACGGCTGGAGGCGCAGGGGCTGGCGATCAGTGTGCCCCGCCGCGGCGTTCGGGTCGCCTCCTTCGATCTCAAGGAAGTCCGTGAAGTCGCGGAAATGCGGGCGGCGCTCGAGAGTTTGGCACTGAAACACGCGGCGCAACACTTGACGCCGGCAATCCTCGATGCCGCCGAAGAGGCGACGCGGGAAGGGGATGCTGCTGCCGATGTCCGCGCCTGGGAAGAGGCCAACCGTCGCTTCCACCGCTTGATCCTTGCGCCCTGCGGCATGGCGCGGCTGCTCGCGTCGATCGATGACCTTCACGCCGCCAGCGCTCGCTTCCTTTTCTCCGCTTGGCAATCGGGCTGGGAAAAACGCACCGATCACGACCATCGCGCCATCCTCGCCGCCCTGCGCCAGGGTCGGACGGAGGAGGCGGCTTCGATCCTGCAGAAGCATGTGCAATGGATCGGCCGGGCGCCGGTAAGGACGCCCTCGGGCACGACGCGCGAAGCTTTTGCCATCGTTGGCTAAAAATTATAGATAATTTTGATATTGCGGCTTTGCCTTCCCGCGAAGGGAGGTGAAGCCTTGCGCAATTTTGAGGTGCGCTCGGGTGGAATTGAACTTTCGCTGACGCTTGATGCCCTGCGATATCATGCTCTGGCCTCCGTCAATGCACTGAAACTTTGCTGTCCGTTGGTTTGGAAAGAAGGAAAAAGCTGCATTTCCCCTTGTCCGAATTCGCAAGCTCGATCATAAAAATAGATGAGAATCAAAAACTATCTATAATTTGAAGAAGGAGAATTGTATGTCCCTATCGCATCACCATGAAGATACCGTTTTTGATCCGCTGCGCCTCGGCGAACGGTCGTTGGTTGTCAAGGCCGTCTTCGTTCTCGCTGGCACACTGGTGCTGGCGCTAGCTTCGCAGATTTCGGTGCCGATGGTGCCGGTGCCGGTGACCATGCAGACCTTGGCGGTCACGATGATCGGCGCGCTTTACGGCTGGCGCCTTGGCGCGCTCACCATTCTCGCCTGGCTGGGCGAGGCAATGGTCGGTTTTCCGGTTCTGGCTGGCGGCGCCGGTGGCATTGCTCCCTTCACGGGGCCCACTGTCGGCTATCTCGTGTCCTTCCCGATCATCGGCGCATTGGTCGGCTGGCTTGCCGAGCGTGGTTGGAGCGGCGACCGTTTCGTGCGCAGCTTTGCAGCTCACCTTGCCGGGAACGTTCTCTGCCTGGTGATCGGCGGCGCTTGGCTCGCCGTATTGATGGGCGCGGAAAAGGGCTGGCTCTTCGGTGTTGCGCCGTTCATACTCGGCGCTGTCCTGAAGTCGGCGCTCGCCGCCGCCGTCCTCATGGGTTTGAAAATCTACGGCGGCAAGGCACGGCTGAATTGACCGTTCGGCTTCGCGCCCATCATCTGCTCTGCATGCTGACCTTTGTCGGTGAAGGCTATACGCCGGCCTTCATTGCCAACTACCGTCGCATCGCTGAGCGTCTTACGGCCGGAGAAGAGATTGAACTCGTCTCCGGTCCTGACGATATCTGCGCGCCGCTTCTTGACGAGAAGGAGCCACATTGTTTCAGAGACAGCGTGATCGCGCGTGACGCTGCAGCATTGGCGGATGTGGCTACGCTTCTGGGTGAAAAGATCGAATCCGGCTCAGTTCTCGTGCGTAATGCCGGTCTTCTCGCAAGGTTACGCCAGAATTTCGCGAGTGGTGATATTCGCTACGCCTGTCGTGGCTGTGAATGGAAGGAACTTTGCAGCCGTATTGCTGCAAGCAATTTCAAAGGGATATTGATCGGTTCAAGCTAAGACTGGCATGTCTCCGGCAGCATGGAGGGTGCGCCGTGAAACTCAGGCGTCGACACTTTCCTGCTCTTTGTTCATCGCGCCAGCTTCGACGGGAAACAGCGCCAGAAACCGTCGTTCGCCCTCCGAGGTAAACAGGATCGAGCGGCTGTTTTCCGTTCGCCGTGCCCAGCCCTTGTCGAAGAAGTTGGAAAGCAGCGCCTTGCCGAGGCTACCGGCGAGATGCGCGCGGCGTTCGCTCCAGTCGAGGCAGGAACGGCAGAGGGGGCGTCGTGTCGAGCGCAGCCCGGTCACGTCTATGCCGATCGAGGTAAGCTGTGTTTCGCCGCGCTCTGTCAGATTCAAGCCGTCACCGACCGCAGAAATCGCACCGGTCGAAATCAGGCTGTCGAGCATACGCACGCCGTAGTCGCCGGCGAGATGATCGTAGCAGATGCGCGCCTTGCGTAGTGCCGGCTCTTTCGGGCCAGGGCGGTGGCGCAGATGTCCACGCGTCGCAGCGAAACCCATGATGCTTTCGAGAAGCTTGCCGACGCCGTCGTCGGCGAGCGTAAAATAGCGGTGCCGGCCTTGCTTGCGTTGCGCAAGTAAACCACCCGCTTCAAGCTTCGACAGATGCGTGCTGGCCGTCTGCAGCGTAATGCCGCCAGCCTCCGCCAGCTCCGTGGCCGTCAGGGCGCGGCCGTCCATCAGCGCGGTGAGCATGTTCGCCCGCGCCGGATCGCCGATGAGCGCACCAATTTGCGCTATGTCAGGACCTTCCTTCATACTTCGATCGTAACCGAAGCATCCGCGTCGCGCAATATGCGATAACATCTCCATCGCCAAAGGAGAAAAACCATGATCACCTGTTTCATCCGCTACGAGATCGATCCCTTTAAGAAGGATGCCTTTGCCGAATATGCCAGGGCATGGGGCCAGGTCATCCCGCGCAACGGCGCCGACCTCATCGGCTACTTCGCCCCGCACGAAGGCTCGGCGACGACTGCTTACGGCGTCTACAACATCGAAAGCCTGGCTGCCTATGAGGCCTATCGCGCTCGTCTCGCCGGCGATCCGCTGGGCAAGGCCAACTACGATTTCTCCTGCCGCGAACGCTTCATCATCAGGGAAGACCGCATCTTCCTGAAAAACGTGTCGCTGCCACATGGTCCAAAGGTGACGCCATGATCGCCGTCATCTTCGAAGTCATTCCCTATCTCGGCGAGCGCCATCACTATCTCGATCTTGCCGGCAGCCTGCGTAGCGAGCTTGAGACCATCGATGGTTTCATCTCCATCGAGCGGTTCGAGAGCCTGACGCAACGGGGCAAGCTTCTCTCCCTCTCATTCTGGCGGGACGAGGCGGCCGTCATGGAATGGCGCAATCGCGAGGCACACCGCGCCGCGCAAAAGGCCGGACGAGGGGCGATATTCGCCGACTATCGGCTACGCATTGCGCATGTGGTCCGCGACTACGGAATGAACGAGAGGGAGGAGGTGCCGGAAGATAGCCGGGCGGTGCATGATGTACCCGAGACAGCGAGGACTGGCGACGCCTGACAACGGGCGTATTTTCGCAAATTTGCAAAATGTCCTGCTCGCTTTAGCCTTTGGTAACCAACTTAGGTAACCATAACACTCAGTTAAGCGTATCGAGTAAGTGTAACAGCGAGTATCACATGGCGTCAGTTTTCCCGCTTGCCGACCTCAGGACTTCCGTAACGCCGGGCTCTTGGGTCGACACGATCATCAAGGGTGATTGCGTGGCGGCTCTTGAAGCACTGCCCACCCATTCCGTCGACGTTATCTTCGCCGACCCGCCTTACAATCTGCAGCTCGGTGGCACGCTGCATCGCCCCGACCAATCGCTGGTCGATGCCGTCGATGACGAATGGGATCAATTTGCTTCCTTCGAGGCCTATGATGCCTTCACCCGCGCGTGGTTGCTGGCCTGCCGCCGCGTGCTGAAGCCGACCGGGACGATCTGGGTCATCGGCTCCTATCACAATATTTTCCGCGTCGGCGCGACGATGCAGGATCTGAACTTCTGGATCCTCAACGACATCGTCTGGCGCAAGACCAACCCGATGCCGAATTTCAAGGGCCGTCGTTTCCAGAACGCTCATGAAACGATGATCTGGGCGAGCCCGAACGCCAAGGCCAAGGGCTACACCTTCAACTACGACGCCATGAAGGCCGCAAATGACGATGTGCAGATGCGCTCCGACTGGCTGTTCCCGATCTGCAGCGGCAACGAGCGGCTGAAGGGCGAGGACGGCAAGAAAGCACATCCCACCCAGAAGCCGGAAGCCCTGCTTGCCCGCGTCATCATGGCTTCGTCCAAGCCCGGCGACATCATTCTCGACCCCTTCTTCGGCTCGGGCACCACGGGTGCCGTTGCCAAGCGTCTCGGCCGTCACTTCGTCGGCATCGAACGCGAGCAGGATTACATCGATGCAGCGAGCGCCCGCATTGCCGCCGTCGAGCCGCTGGGCAAGGCGGAGCTGACGGTGATGACCGGCAAAAAGGCCGAGGTTCGCGTCGCCTTCAACGTGCTGATCGAAAGCGGCCTAATCAAGCCCGGCCAGGTGCTGACGGATGCGAGGCGGCGCCATAGCGCCATCGTGCGTGCCGACGGCACTGTCGCCTCCGGCGGCGAGGCCGGCTCCATTCATCGCCTTGGCGCGAAAGTCCAGGGCCTTGATGCATGCAACGGATGGACGTTCTGGCACTTCGACGACGGGCAGTCCCTGCGCCCGATCGACGATCTGCGTTCGATCGTCCGCAATGATCTGGCGAAAGTGGAATAATCCCAGTTATTCGAGCGGCGTGATCTCATCCGAAAACCGTTTCCTGCCTTTCGGGATCATGCCGCAGCCGCCGGATCCGCATACCCGCCTTCTTCCGTCAAGTACCTCCAGTTAGGGAAGAAGGCGAGACGCCCAGGGGATACAAACCCTGGGCGCCATTTTTTTCCTGACGACTCAGAATTCCTGATAGTCGGTCACATCGACCCGGACGACGTGTCCATCTTCGTCGAAGGTAATCGTCTCCTCGCCCTCGCGGACGAGCGGTTTGCCAGTCTTGCTGTTCGTTGCCCGGACGGACCAGACGCTTCGGCCCGAAAGCGGCGTCAGCGTTTCCACCAATGAATTGACGGCGGTTTGATCCGGATAGGTATCGAAATAGCCGCGGAAGGCCTCCATGATCGCCTCGCGGCCGGCAAGGCTGCCGACGCCGTTGGAGACATAGGTGGCATTCTCCGCGAAGAAATTTTCGATTGCTTCGTAATCGAGCCTGTTGATCGCGTCGTGGAATTGGGTGATGCGTTCTGCCGGATCGAAAGTCATGAGCTTAAACCTTGATGCCGTGGGCGGCGAGATCGCTGCGCAGCTGCTCAGCGCCGGTGAAACGGACGGCCTTCCAACCCGCAGCTTTTGCGCCTTCGACGTTGACGAGCGTGTCGTCGATGAAAATGGTCGAAGCTGGATCCAGACCGAAGCTTTCCGCATGTGTCCGGTATATCGCAACATCCGGCTTGATCAGGCCAATGTCGCCGGACACGGTGACGCCGCGCGGCTTGGTGAGGAAGTAGAAGCGCGCCTCCGCCTCACGATATGTGTCGGAGGCGAAGTTGGTCAGCATGGTGACGTCGCGGCCCTCGGCGATCAGCTTTTCCATAATTACGACGCTATCGTCGTAGGCATGAGGGACCATATCGTGCCAGTATTTGCGGAAGGCGCGGATCTGTTCCTCGCGCTCGGGATGCTCGGCGATCAGCAGCGCTTCGGCTTCTTCCCAGGTCCGGCCGCGGTCCTGTTCGATGTTCCATTCATGTGTGCAGACGTTGGCAAAGAACCAAGCGCGCTCAGCCTCGTCGGGGATGACGCGGCTATAGGGAATGTTCGGATCGTAGTGAATAAGAACCTTGCCGATATCGAAAACGATATGCCGGATTTCCGTCGTCATGAATTATGCCCTGCCTTTTCGAATGCCTTGGTCTTTGCGAATGCGCGTGGAATAGCCTGAGCGATCGCTTTTTTCATGACAGTCGGCAAGGCCTGCGCTTCAAGATTTGTAACCGGCTCCCACCATCCGTCATTGCAGCTCGTGCTCGATGCGACCTGAGCGCGATAGATCAACAGCCGCAATTCGAAGTGAGTGAACACATGCGTCACAGTGCCCACAGCCTGCCAATCGGCCAGGAAGGGAGCGGCGGCGGTGCTGGTCTCGCCATCGATCCGCGCGGTCCAGCCGGTGGTCGGCACCTCAGTCATGCCGCCGAGAAGGCCGGTAGCGATGCGCCGTCGCAAATAGATCTCGCCATCGTCATTCACCGCCACGAAGGCAGCCCCCTGCCGCACCGGCTTTTCTTTTTTTGCTGCTTTGACCGGAAAATGTTCGGGATCATGCAGCCGCAGTGCCTCGCAGGCATTGTTGAAGGGACAGAGCGAACAGGCTGGCCGCTTCGGCGTGCAGATCGTTGCACCCAGATCCATCATCGCCTGCGCGAAATCGCCGGGACGATCGTCAGGCGTCAGTAAAGCCACTTTCTGCTTCATCAACGGCTTAGCGGCGGGCAATGGTGTGGCAATGGCATAAAGCCTGGAGATGACCCGCTCGACATTGCCGTCCATGACAGCCGCCTGCCGGTTGAATGCAATGGCCGCGACCGCCGCCGCTGTATAGTCGCCGATTCCCGGCAAGGCCCGCAGTCCATCCTCGGTGTCTGGGAACCGTCCACCATGTTCCGCTGCCACGGCCTCCGCACATTTTTTCAGGTTGCGGGCGCGGGCATAATAGCCGAGCCCCGCCCAGGCGGCCATGACATCGTCGGTGGGCGCCACCGCGAGATCGTGAACCGTCGGCCAGCGCTCCAGGAATTTGGCGAAATAGGCTTTGACCGCCGGCACCGTGGTCTGTTGCAGCATCACCTCCGACAGCCAGATATGATAGGGATCAGGCCGAATGCCGCGCGCAGCCATCGTCGGCGAGACGCGCCACGGCAGGTCGCGGTGATGGCGGTCGTACCAGGCAAGCAGGGGTGCGGCGGTTGGGGATTCTAATGTCGTCGTCATGATTTGCCGCATCGAGGGGAAGTGCTCTATACTTGGCCAAGCTGCGCCGGCCGATCAAGGTCTTGCATGCGCAAACACGGTTCCGGATCCACTATCCAATGAGTTATCCCCGAAAAGGCGAAAAACAGATTTCCGAGCTGACCAATGGTATCGTCGATCCCGTTTTGGCGAAGCGTGCGGGAATCAATACCGCGCTGCTCGGCTCCTGGGACGAAATCGCCGGTGAGGATTTCGCCGAATGCACGCGGCCGGAAAAGATCGCCTGGGCGAAACGCGGCGGTTCGGGCGAAGATGGCGGTTACCAGCCCGGTGTGCTGACAATCGCTTGCGAGGGCGCCCGCGCCCTGTTCCTGACCCACGCGCAGGGCGAACTCATCCAGCGCATCAACGGCTTCTTCGGCTTCCACGCCGTCAGCCAGATCCGCATCGTTCAGAAGCCGGTCTCCATTGCCTCCAAACGCTCGCGCACGCCACCGCCGCTGAAAGGCGAGGCGGCCCGTAAGCTCGAAGGCATGATGGATGGCATCGAGGACGACAAGCTGCGCGCCGCAATTCAAAGGTTGGGCACCGCGATGGTCTGGAAGCGGGGGCGATAGCTATTTTAAGCCGCTATTCGCAGTAATTCTGACGATAATTTAATCTCTTTGTCTTTGCTAAGTCACAATTCTTTGAAGAAAGTTGGTCAACCGTGCCTTGTTAGCGGCAACCAGCCGTTATATCGCATGACTATTCAAAGACCTCTTAACGACGGGTGACTCTATGCCGATGTCCGACATGCTCTTGACCAAACGCCACCTGCTGGGCGGCACCGCCGTTGCGGCGCTCTCCTTGGCGTTCGCTGCCTTTGCCGACACCGCATCCGCCGCCAATGCCACCACGGTCGGCGGCGCCCAAGAGACCACCAATACCGCCACCTCTTCGGAGGATGAAGTTCCGTCGCCGGATGGCAGCGTCGACATGAACGAAGTGCTGAAGCCCGGCGCCCTGCCGGAAATTGCGCTCGGCAAGGAAGACGCTCCGGTCAAGATCGTCGAATACATGTCGCTGACCTGCCCGCACTGCGCGCATTTCGCCGTCACCACCTTCGACACGATCAAGCAGAAATACGTCGACACCGGCAAAGTCCGCTTCATCATCCGCGAATTCCCCTTCGATCCGCGTGCCGCTGCTGCCTTCATGCTGGCCCGTTGTGCCCCGCAGGAACAGTACCTTCCGATGGTCGATATGCTGTTCAAGCAGCAGATCGCCTGGGCGTCGCCGGATGTCGATGGCCGGGCCGCACTGCTGCAAATGTCGAAACTTGCCGGTTTTACTGAGGATAGCTTTACGAAATGCTTGACGAACCAGAAGCTTCTGGATGATGTCAACTCAGTTAGGGAACGCGCAGCCAAAGACTTCGGCGTCAATGCTACGCCGACCTTCTTGATTAACGGCAAGCGTTATGCAGGGGACATGTCGGTTGGTGCCATGTCGAAGCTCATCGACAGCCTTCTCTGATCCGTGCCTTTTCGAAACGGCGGGCGGCGGGGAAACCTGTGCGCCCGTTTTTTTGTCCCTCACTCTTGAAAAGATAGGGGTTTCTTCCTTTCCCCGCTGGCGCGGAGAGGGGGAGTGGCGCTCATGAAGTTCAACAGGCTTCGTCTCGTCGGTTTCAAATCCTTTGTGGAGCCGGCGGAATTCGTCATTGAGCGCGGGTTGACGGGTGTCGTCGGCCCGAACGGCTGCGGCAAGTCCAATCTGGTCGAAGCGCTGCGCTGGGTGATGGGCGAGAATTCCTATAAGAACATGCGCGCCTCCGGTATGGATGATGTCATCTTCTCCGGCTCCGGCAATCGCCCGGCGCGCAACACTGCGGAAGTCGGTCTTTATCTCGACAACAGCGACCGCACGGCGCCCGCCGCCTTTAACGACAGTGACGAAATCCAGGTCACCCGCCGCATCGAGCGGGAGCAGGGTTCGCTCTATCGCATCAACGGCAAGGAGGCCCGTGCCAAGGATGTGCAACTGCTGTTCGCCGATGCCTCGACCGGCGCGCGTTCGCCGTCGATGGTCGGGCAGGGACGTATCGGCGAGTTGATCCAGGCTAAGCCCCAGGCCCGAAGACAGCTTCTCGAAGAGGCGGCCGGTATTTCGGGCCTGCATTCGCGCAGGCACGAAGCAGAACTGCGTCTTCGCGCCGCCGAAGGCAATCTCGAGCGTCTGGACGACGTGACCTCCCAGCTTGAGAGCCAGATCGAGAGCCTGAAGCGTCAGGCGCGTCAGGCCAATCGTTTCAAGATGCTGTCCGCCGATATCCGTGCCCGCGAAGCCATGCTCCTGCATATCCGTTGGGTACAGGCCAAGGAGGCGGAAGCGGAGGCCGACAGCGCCCTCAACCAGGCAACGCTTCTGGTCGCCGAAAAAGCGCAGATACAGATGGAGGCGGCAAAGACACAGGGCATAGCCAACCTGAAGCTGCCCGAATTGCGTGAGGGAGAGGCGAAGGCCGCAGCGGCTCTACAGCGTCTGCAAATCGCCCGCACTCAGTTGGAGGAAGATGCCAATCGCATTCTGCGCCGTCGCGACGAGCTGACCCGGCGGCTGGTGCAACTGGCCGAAGATATCACCCGTGAAGAGCGCCTTGTTTCCGACAATGCCGAGATCCTGGCCAAGCTCGATGCGGAGGAGGCCGACATTGCCGATGTCCTCGCCGATTCCGGCCGGCTTGCCGAGGAGACGCGCGAGGCCTTCGAGGAGGCCGCCGCCAAGCTGGCCGATAGCGAGCGCATCTTTACTACGCTGACCGCCGAACGCGCCGAGACCGCTGCCGCTCGCAATCAGCTCGAGCGCGCCATTCGCGATCTTGCCGACCGTAAGATGCGGTTGGAACGCCAGTTGGAAGAAGCGAACCGAGAGCTTGCAGCGATCGATGCAAAGGTGGCTGCCCTGCCGGACCCCGGCGAAAAGCGCGATATGGTCGAAGCAGCCGAAAGTGTCGTTGCCGATGCCGAGGCGGCGATCCAGCTCGTCGAGGCGGCCCTCGCCGGGGCCCGAGAGACCGAAGCTCTATCGCGAGCGCCAGTCGATCAGGCCCGCTCGCAGCTCAACGCCCTGGAAACAGAAGCGCGCACCATCTCCAAGATGCTGGCGGCGGGAGCCGCCTCGGGCACGTTTGCGCCCGTTGCAGAAGAGGTGCGTGTTGATCGTGGCTTCGAGACTGCGCTAGGTGCAGCTCTTGGCGACGATCTGGAATCGCCACTGGATCCGCAATCGCCCGCCCACTGGTCCGACAATGGCAGCGGCGCGACCGATCCCGCCTTGCCGGAAGGCGTCGTGCCGCTGATTTCGCATGTGGGCGCACCGACCGCGTTGACGCGGCGTCTGCGCCAGATCGGCCTCGTGGCTGCCGCAGATGCCATGCGCCTGATGGCGGCTTTGAAGCCGGGTCAGCGGCTGGTGACGAAGGACGGCGCCGTATTTCGCTGGGATGGGCATGTGACCGGGGCGGATGCCCCCAGTGCGGCCGCGCTGCGGCTGGCGCAGAAAAATCGTCTGGCGGAGCTTGAGGCCGAAGCCGAGGTGGCACGCGATGTTCTAGCCGAGGCCGAGGAGCGTTTGGCGATTGCCGGCGAGGCGATCCGGGCTGAGGAAGGCCGTCTTGTCGTCGCTCGCGATGCCAGCCGGCTTGCCGCCCGCCACCTCGCCGAGGCTCGCGAAACGTTGGCGGCGGCGGAGCGTGCCTCCGGCGATCTGATCCGCCGTCGCGATGTCATCACGGAGGCCGCCAGCCATCTACAGGCGCAGATGGAAGAGGTGACGGTGCAGGATGAAAATGCCCGCATCGAACTGGAGGATGCGCCCGATCTGACGACCATCGATCTCAAGTTGCGCGATCAGCAGGCGGATGTTGCCACGGATCGCGGCGCGCTTGCTGAGGCGCGTGCCCGTTACGAGGGCCTGAATCGGGAAAACGAGGCGCGACAGCGCCGCATCCTGGCGATCCGGCAGGAGCGCGACGGCTGGCGTCAACGCGCCGCCAGCGCCGAAGAGCATATCCAGACCCTGCGCGACCGTGAGGAAGAGGCGCGCGATGAAGCCGCCGAGCTGGATCTTGCACCGGATGAATTCGATGACAAGCGCCGCGCGTTGATGAACGAACTGCAAAAGGCGGAGGAGGCGCGCCGCACCGCAGCCGACCGTCTGGTTGAGGCGGAAATCGTTCAGCGCGAGGCCGATCGGCAAGCGGCCACGGCGCTGTCTGAACTGGCGGAAAGCCGCGAAAAGCGTGGCCGTGTCGAGGAGCGGCTGGTTTCTGCTCGCGAGCGCCGCCAGGAAAGCGAGCTGCGCATCCGTCAGACACTGAATATCGAGCCGTACGAGGTGTTGCGGCTTGCCGGCCTGTCGGCGACGCAGAATGTTCCCGATTTGCGCGAGGTGGAGCGCGAGCTGGAGCGGCTGAGGATCGAGCGCGAGCGCCTCGGTGCCGTCAACTTGCGCGCCGAAGAGGAAAGCAGGGAACTGACCCAGCGGTTGCAGGCCTTGATCAAGGAGCGCGACGATGTCATCGACGCCATCCGTAAGCTGCGCGGTGCGATCCAGAGCCTCAACCGGGAAGGGCGCGAGCGGCTGATCGCCGCTTTCGACGTTGTCAACGTGCAGTTCCAGCGGCTGTTCACTCATCTTTTCGGTGGCGGCACAGCCGAGCTGCAACTGATCGAATCCGACGATCCGCTGGAGGCGGGCCTCGAAATCCTCGCCCGCCCGCCAGGCAAGAAGCCGCAAACCATGACGCTGCTTTCCGGTGGCGAACAGGCGCTGACGGCGATGGCGCTGATCTTTGCCGTCTTCCTCACCAATCCGGCGCCGATCTGCGTGTTGGATGAAGTGGATGCGCCGCTCGACGACCACAATGTCGAACGCTATTGCAATCTCATGGATGAGATGGCGGCCTCGACGGAGACGCGTTTCGTGATCATTACCCACAATCCCATTACGATGGCTCGCATGGACCGCCTCTTCGGCGTGACCATGGCTGAGCAGGGCGTTTCACAGCTTGTTTCCGTCGACTTGCAGACCGCGGAGCAACTGCGGGAAATTGCCTGACGTTTTTCGTTGCCAGGCGGCAACTGCCATCAAAGCATTGATTGCCCGAACCAATCCGAGATGGAAGTCGTCGCTCCGGAAAGGGCCTTGGGAGGAATTCTCGTCAGTAGCCCAATGGACTGTCGATGCCTTAACCTTTGGCGACGGGCGCCGGCGGCACAGGGAGGATGATTTCGGATGCGACCTTCCAGTCCCTTTTTACCTTGATCCAGTTGATGATCATCAGGAACGGCTTTGGGGTACCGTCCTGCCCGGCATAGGAAACCGTAATGTTCATCGGCGCATAGGATTCTGCCATTTCGCGGGTCAATCCGACGACCTTAAGTTTGGAGAAATCGGGCGCAAGCACGACGGGTCCCGATCCGGCGATATCGTGGAGCTTCTGGTCTACTGCCTCATTACCCCAAAACCCTGCCCAGTTGCCTTCGGACGGGATGGCGCTTTTCGCGACCAGAAGGGCAGAAGGTGACTGCCAGAAAATGTTGTGCAACGCCTTGAGATCATGCTTGTTTGCTGAATCCATGAGCTGACTGAAATGCGACTTGATCGTGCTGAGGGTTCGAGTGTCCAGCGGATCCTTATAGGCCGCCGGCGCTGCTGCCACTGACCCGGCCGAAAGCACTGCCAAAGCGAAGGCAGCGGAGAGCATTTTTTGCATGTTCAATATCCCTTGTGCCCGTTGAATGAGGGGCAGATTCTAAATTAAGGAGCGGAAGTCGGGCCGGGAGTGAAACCGGCCCGCCACATCCTGTTGTTCTTAACGTTGCTTCTTGGCGGCGTTCGAGCCACCCCAAAGTGAGCCCGGATTGGCGCGATTAGGATGGAGTTCCAACATGGCGTCATAGAGTTCGCGCGCGGTCGTTGTTGCCTCGTTCAGGCGATTGAAATCGAGAAGATATTGCCGCGTCTCACCGATAATGCGGGGATCATCGGCGTTTTCAGGCAGCTTGTGCCCGGCGATCACCGTCTTGGGCTGCAGGGCCTCTAGCTTGTCGAGCGCGGCAATCCATTCAAGCCGGCTCTGCGTGTCGGTCTCGCCAAGGTAAAGGTGGATGCCGTTGTAGACGACATCCCCGCCGACGATCAGCCCGATCGATGGGACGTACAAGCAGGTTGATTGCGCGGTGTCGGTATGCCCGGCATTCACCACGACAAGCTTATGACCTTCCAGTTCCAACGTGTCGCCGTTGAGCGGCTCGGCGATTAGCAACCGGTCGGGAATCTGGCCAGGAAAGAGCCTGCGCCAGAAATCGTCGATCGACGCTGGCGACAGTTGCTCATGCATGGCCTCGACCACCGCCGGCGTCGCGACCGCCTTCGCATTGGGGAAACGCTCCAGAAGCGGTGCGAGGCCGAAGAAATGATCGCCGTGTCCGTGGGTGACATAGATCGTGGTGAGGTTCTTGCCGCTCGCGACGACCCAATCCAGCAAGACCTGCGCGTGCTCCGCCGTGAGGAAGGTATCGACGAGGACGGCGTCGCGCTCGCCATAGATGAGCGTCGATGAATTCACCACCCACATCAGCTCCTCCTTGCCGGCCGGCACGTCTCGGCCGAGGCCTGGGCGTTTGATCGTCAGTATATTCCAGTTCAGGCCCGGCTTGACGGTTTCAATCTCAGTCATTGTGGTCTCCATTGCGGTTTGAGGAATTAGCGGTTCCGAAGCGGGCCCTATCAAGCGGCGCCCTGGGAAAGTGCGGGTTCGGAAATACTGACGTCCGGTTTGCCGAGATGCTCGCGGAACCATGCGGTTGCGGCAGCTTCCGCTTGCGGGAATTGGTCGAGATAAGGGTCGAAATGACCGCCAGGTATGAGAGCGAGGCGCTTGGGCTCAAGCGCGCGCTCGTAGGCCTGAAGCGCAAGATCGGTGACCGTGAGCTTATCGTCCCGCGCGACGACGAGCAGTAAAGGCGTTGGCGACACACGGGAAATCCAATTGCCTGGCTCGTACATCCGTGCAGCGCGCGTTGAGCGGAGCGTGACCTCATTTTCCCAAATGCCGGCGGGGATAGGCTGCAGATAGAAATCGATGGCGTCCTTCGAGCGATAGGCGGCGGGAACGGAGGGATCGGCACCGACGATGGCCTGCCGCCGTGGTGCCTCGCCACGCAATTGCGCCCTTTCGTCGTCGCTGAAGGCCTGCTCCAGCGCGGGCAGGGCATCGGGAGCAACGCGCCGCAATCCTTGCTCATAGCCGCTGATCGTTGGAACCTGCGCGACGATGCATCGCAAGCGACGGTCTGTGGCGCCAAGCACGATAGCATGGCCGCCAGCATAGCTCGTGCCCCAAAGACCGATACGATTCGGATCGACCTCGGGACGCGCCTCGATGTAGGAGATTGCCCGACGCCAGTCTTTGATTTGACGCCAGGGATCGATGTCGGCACGCGGTTCGCCGCCGCTTGTCCCGAAATTGCGGTGGTCATGGAGAAGCACGACAAAACCCGCCGTGGCAAACGCCTTCGCGAAGCGCTCGAGGCCGTGCTCCCTGGTCCCCGCAAAGCCATGCCCCATTGTGATGGCTGGGTGTGGACCTGCTCCACCTGGCAGAAACAGCCAAGCCCCGAGCTCTATTCCGTCCTCTGCCGGGATTTTCACGTCGAGTTTTGAAAACACGATCATTATCCTTCCAACCAATTGATCTCATTGGATCGATGCTCATGTTCGCGATGATCCGAAGGCGCGCTCCGCCGACAGGCGTCCCCAACGAGGATGCCCGTGCCCGCATTCGATCTTCGGTATGTTGCGCGTTATCATGCCACTCTCTTGACACCTGTCCCGAGAGTTGCGATAAATATCGTATGACCGGTTGGTCGGAATTAGTCAAGAGGCCTGAAATGAAATCTCCTGCAGGCGCCAAGCGCGGCCCGAAGCCGAAGCCTGATACGCGTAACAATCTCCTTCAGGTGGGTCTGCAGATGATCCACGCTGAAGGTTATGCCGCGACCGGCATCCAGAGCATCGTGGATGGGGCTGACGTGCCCAAGGCCTCTTTCTACAATCATTTCCCGAGTAAGGAGGCGTTCGGGATCGAAGTGATCGACGCCTATTTCGATCGCAACGAGGGCAAGTTGCGTGACTTCTTCTGCAATTCGAATGTTGAACCGCTCGCCAGGTTGGAGGCTTATTTCGACGATCGCATCGCTGCTTTCAGAGCGAATGGATTTGCGCGAGGATGCCTGCTTGGCAATTTTAGCGCAGAGGTCGCCGATCACAGCGTGCTGATGCGCGAGCATCTGGTCGAGCATTTTGAAGCTTGGAGCAGGTGCTTTGAAAAATGCATCGCCGAGGCGCAGAAGCAGGGAGTGATTAGCGACAAGCTTCCCGCAGCTTTGCTCGGTCGTTTCGTGTTGAACAGTTGGGAAGGCGCGTTGCTGCGCATGCGAGCCGAGAAGAGCGATGTAGCGCTGGTCGAGTTCAAGGAAGCCGTCTTTGACGGGCTCTTCACCTAGGGTGATGTCTGGGCGAAATTCCGTTCGATTGCTATAGCAGTGCAGAAAGCGAGGCTGGCGGAAGCCGCTATCGACGCCGCTTTTCTTCTTTGGCCTCCGTTCTGAGCGAGATCTTGGCGGGTCCTTTGAAAGGAAAATGTTTCTCTTATCGACAAGAAATTGCCGTCTCGGCTGCCGCACAGCCGGAAAGCGTGTTAGATTTGTTTTCGATCAATAATACGTGGCGCTAATCCGCCCGGAAGGGAAGCATGTCTGGATTTGATGGCGGTATTTTCGATTTTCTCGGAATACTCGCCGTGTTGTTACTCGTCGCCGCTAATGGTTTCTTCGTTGCGGCTGAGTTTTCGCTCGTTTCCGTTCGGCGCAGCCGTGTGACCGAACTCGTAGCCGAAGGGCGGATGAACGCCACGGCCCTGCAACGGGCGGTCGACAATCTCGACGCCAACCTCGCGGCCACCCAGCTCGGCATCACCATATCTTCGCTTGCGCTCGGTTGGGTCGGTGAACCGGCGCTCGCCCATCTTCTGGAGCCGCTTCTCAATTTTCTGCCCGGCTCCTGGGCCGCTGCCGGATCGCACGCCGTAGCTGTCGTGATTTCCTTCGTCATCATCACGGCCCTGCACATCGTTCTCGGCGAACTTGCACCGAAGAGCCTGGCGTTGCAGCGCAGCGAAGGCACCGCTTTGGGTGTCGTGCGGCCGCTGGGCTTGTTCCTGTTCCTGCTCCGCCCCGCGATCATGGTGTTGAACGGCCTCGGAAATATGGTCCTGCGGCTCTTCGGCCTGCGGCCGGGTGCCGGAGAAGGCTCACTGCATTCGCCTGCGGAAATCAAACTGCTGGTCGCCGAAAGCCAGGAGGCGGGCTTGCTGGAGCAGGCGCAGCAGGAACTGGTCGAACGTGTCTTCAACATCGGCGACCGCGATGTCTCCGATATCATGACGCCGAGGCTGGAAGTCGATTGGATCGACGCCGAAGATACGTCTGAGGAGATGCTGAAGGCCATTCGCGAAAGTCGTTTCGAACAGCTCCTGGTCGGTCGCGGGACGATAGACGAACCGATCGGCATGATCCTGAAGAAGGATCTTCTCGATCAGCTCTTGAACGGCCAACCCCTCGATCCGATAGCCGTCATGCGTCAGCCTCTTATCGTTCATGAAGCGACGGCGGTGTTCAAAGTGCTCGAGAGTTTCAAGCGCGCGCCCGTCCGTCTCGCCATGGTCATCGATGAGTATGGCAGCCTAGAGGGCATCGTCACTCAGACGGACCTGCTGGAAGCTATCGCCGGCGACTTGCCGGATATGGAGAACGAGGGACCGGATATCGTCGAGCGCGCCGACGGCTCACTGCTGATCGAAGGCATGATGCCCGCCTATGACGCCTTCCAAAGGCTCGGCCTGCGTGGGCGTTCCGAAGACGGCAATTTCCACACCTTCGCCGGCTTTGCGCTTTACCAACTCGGCCATATCCCTGAGGTCGGCGAGAGCTTCACATTCGATGGCTGGCACTTCGAAATCGTCGACCTGGATGGCATGCGGATCGACAAGATTCTGGCGCAGCGTGAGAGTAGTGCCTGAACAGCCTAAAGCTTAATTCGCTCCCATCATGCGCATCTTTTGACCATCGTCGAATATGCGCATCACGGCTATGGTGTCGTCCTTGATCCGAAAAGATGATCGTCGCTTCATGGAAGCGGCGATAAATAGGCTTTAATTCCATATTTATTGTGCAGCGCAACATTTCGCCGCATTTGTCGATTTTCATTTCCACCTCAATGAATTAAGTTCAACCTTGGGAGTTGGACGGGGGAAAATGACGAAGTGGGTTTATACATTCGGCGACGGGAAGGCCGAGGGTCGCGCAAGGGATTATGAGCGGCTCGGGGGGAAGGGTGCCAATCTTGCCGAAATGTGCAGCCTCGGTCTGCCGGTTCCGCCCGGTTTGACGATCGTCAGCGAAGCTTGTGGCTTCTACTACAAGAATAGTCGCAACGTTCCGGAAGACCTCAAGCCGCAGGTGATGCAAGGGCTGAAGCAGATGGAGGCGATCACCGGGCGCAAGTTCGGCGATAGCGCTCGGCCGCTGCTGGTCTCCGTGCGCTCGGGTGGGCGGGCCTCCATGCCCGGCATGATGGATACCGTCCTCAATCTCGGTCTCAACGACGAAACCGTGCAGGCGCTCGGCCACGATGCCGGCGATGCGCGTTTTGCCTGGGACAGCTATCGCCGCTTCATCCAGATGTATGCCGATGTCGTCATGGGTCTCGACAACGAGGTTTTCGAGGAAATCCTCGAGGATGAGAAGGCTCGTCTCGGCCATGAGTTCGATACCGATCTTTCCGCAGTCGAGTGGCAACATGTCGTTTCGCTTTACAAGGCCATCATCGAAGAGGAGCTGGGGGACGCTTTCCCGCAGGAGCCGGAAGTGCAGCTCTGGGGCGCTGTCGGTGCGGTGTTTTTGAGCTGGATGAACCCTCGTGCCGTCACCTATCGCCATCTGCACAATATTCCAGAAGCCTGGGGGACGGCGGTCAATATACAGGCCATGGTCTTCGGCAACCTCGGCAATTCGTCCGCAACCGGCGTCGCCTTCACCCGAAATCCCTCGACTGGCGAGAAGGAGCTTTACGGCGAATTCCTCGTCAATGCCCAAGGGGAGGACGTCGTCGCCGGCATTCGCACGCCGCAAAGCATCACCGAGGCGGCCCGCATCGCCTCCGGCTACGATCGGCCGTCGATGGAAAAGCTAATGCCGGAAGCCTTTACCGAATTCCGCCGCATCTGCACCGAGCTCGAAGCGCATTACCGCGACATGCAGGATCTGGAATTCACCATAGAGCGCGGCAAGCTCTGGATGCTGCAGACCCGCGCCGCCAAACGCACCACCAAGGCGGCGATGAAGGTGGCTGTCGACATGGTCGACGAGGGCGTGATTACCGAGGACGAGGCCGTCTCACGAATCGAGCCGTCGACCCTCGATCAGCTTCTGCACCCGACGATCGATCCGCGCGTGTATCGCGAAGTCATCGGCTCCGGCTTGCCGGCCTCGCCGGGGGCGGCCACCGGTGAGATCGTCTTCACCGCCGAGGAGGCGATCGTCGCAGAAGAGGAGGGCCGCAAGGTCATTCTCGTGCGCATCGAGACGAGCCCGGAGGATATTCACGGCATGCATGCCGCGGAGGGAATTCTCACTACGCGCGGCGGCATGACCAGCCACGCGGCGGTGGTTGCCCGCGGCATGGGCATTCCCTGCGTCGTCGGCGCCGGTACCATGCGTATCGATATGCGCAACGAAAAGCTAATCGGGATTGGCGTCACCCTAAGGAGGGGCGACATCGTCACGATAGACGGTTCGACCGGTCAGGTACTGAAGGGCGAAGTGCCGATGATCCAGCCGGAACTCTCCGGCGATTTCGGCCGCATCATGGCCTGGGCCGATCGCTCGCGCCGCATGACGGTGCGCACCAATGCCGACACGCCGGCAGACGCCCGCGCCGCACGTTCCTTCGGTGCCGAGGGCATCGGCCTTTGCCGCACCGAGCACATGTTCTTCGAAGGCGACCGCATCCATGTCATGCGCGAGATGATCCTCGCGGAAGGCGAGGAGGGCCGTCGCGCCGCGCTCGCCAAGCTCTTGCCGATGCAGCGGCTCGATTTTACCGGCATGTTCACCATCATGCACGGGCTGCCGGTAACGATCCGCCTGCTTGACCCACCGCTGCACGAATTCCTGCCGAAGACAGACGAGGAGATCGCCGAGGTCGCCGGCATCATGGGCATGGAGCCGGCCATCTTGCGCCAACGCGTCGATGCGCTGCATGAATTCAATCCCATGCTCGGTCATCGCGGCTGCCGCCTGGCGATTTCCTATCCTGAAATCGTCGAGATGCAGGCCCGCGCCATCTTCGAGGCGGCGGTCTCCGCCGCTAAGGAGACGGGCGCTGCGGTCGTGCCGGAGATCATGGTGCCGCTGGTCGGCCTGCGCTCGGAGCTCGACTACGTCAAGGCGCGCATCGACGAGGTGGCCGGTGCCGTCATGACGGAAGCCAAGATGAAGATCGACTATCTCGTCGGCACGATGATCGAGCTGCCGCGCGCCGCCCTTCGCGCCCATATCATCGCCGAGGCGGCCGAGTTCTTCTCCTTCGGCACCAACGACCTGACGCAAACCACCTTTGGCATGTCGCGTGACGATGCCGCCGCTTTCATCCCCACCTATCAGCGCAAGGGGATCATAGAGCATGATCCCTTCATCTCGCTCGATTTTGACGGCGTGGGAGAGCTGATCCGCATTGCTGCCGAGCGCGGCCGCCGCACGCGCAACGACATGAAGCTCGGCATCTGCGGTGAACATGGCGGCGATCCGGCCTCGATCCATTTTTGCGAGGAGATCGGGCTGGATTACGTTTCCTGCTCGCCTTTCCGCGTGCCGATTGCAAGGCTTGCGGCGGCGCAGGCAGCGATCAAAGGCAAGGCATAGCTTCGCTACAAGACGAGGCGATCAGCGACGCCAGTAGCCGCGATGATAATAGCCCGGCCCGCCGATGACGTATGGCGGACCCCAGAAGAAGTCATCATTGCTTTCCATGAAGGCGCGCTGGTCCGCCTGCCTGTTCAGATCCTGATTCATCAGGCAGTTGGCAAAACTTTCGGTACCGCGCCGGAAGCCGTAGCCGCTGCATTTCGCCTCGTCTTTCGCCCGGATTTCTTCCGCGGTTTGGCAGGCGGATAACGCCAGAGCAATGGCAACGAGGGAGAGTGCGGGAAGAATACGCATGACTCGATATCCTGGGCATAAATACTTATGCCAGAACTATAATCCCGCTCGGCGAGGTACGAAAGATGTATTGCTGCCGGCTCATCACGAACGGTTGAACAACACCGTGCGGCTTGCGCCGCTCAAGCGGACTCGTGCGGCCTTTCCGGCAGGCGTTGCAGCAGATTAACGAAGGCGTCGGTGAAGCGGAGCAGGGGCTCGGTTTCCTCATCCGGCTGCAGCAGGCGGATTTCCGCACCGTCTTCGTCGAGCACCGCGAAGATGACGCGCATGGCCTCTCCATCCCCAGGGATCCGTAGAACCGCAAGCCGGCGGCAATCCGATATCAATCCCGCGGCCGGGAGATCGAACAGGAATTCGCCATGCGCAGCCCGGGCGGCGTCGCGTACTGCTTCGCAAAAGGCTGACTCTCCGCCGGAAAAACCTTCGAGAGATAGTTCCAGCTCCAGCAGTTCGAGCGGCAGGGCGGGATCGGCAGCATCGGCGACCGTTCCGGCCGCTGCAGGCAACGGCTTGGCGGCGATGTCTGGCGATTGTATCGTTTCCATCTCCTCAAGTCCTTTCATGGCCTTAGTAAAACGCCAAAAAGCATGGCCCTTTTTCGGAATTTAAGCAAGTACTCACGTTTTCGTGTCAGTGGGCCTGGAATCTGCTTGCGGTCGAGCATTAATCGTCTGTGCCGACATCTGATTTATTTTCGCCGGCTCTTGCTCTAAACATGAGGTCGACCTTCGGGATTCGGTGCATCCGCCTTCCGATCCGACGCGCCGACGAGTTCTTGATGACCATTCGCTTCGACCGTCCCGTTTCGCATGCCGCGCGCGCCGCGCGCTTGATTGCGTCCTTTGCGCTGGTGCTATGCGGAGTGATTCTGATCGGCCATCGATTTGGGCCGCTGGAAACGCCCTATTTCGTCCTGCTGATGCTGATTTCCGCCGGCTTTGCCGCGCTGGCGGTACTGCTTGCGGCCATCGGCCTGACGCAGCTCTGGCGGGTTGCCGCCGTAGGTGGGGTTTCGGCCGTCAAGGCGCTGATTTACGCCGCGCTGCCCCTGGCGATCGTCGGCATCGGCGTCGAGCGTTATTGGACATGGCCCGCCATCTACGATGTCTCGACCGATCTCGCTGACACTCCGGAATGGCTGACGCCGCCGGAGGCCAAACAGATCTGGCTGCCGGCAAGGCATTTTGTGACAGCGCAGGACCGTGAGGCGCAATATGCCGCCTATCCGGCCCTCACCGGCCGTCGCTACGAAGGTGCTGTCGACCGCGTGCTGGAGGCCGTACGCAAGGTCGCCAAGGACAACCACATCACCATCGTCAAGGCCGCCGGCGCCGATGTCGTTGATCCGAACAGCGATGAAAAGCCGAAGCGTCCAGCGCTCCGACAGCATCCAAGCCAGCCGCCGGACGACAGTGCCGTGACCGACATGCCCGATGTCGTGCCTGTGCCGACGCCGCGCCCCTTTCGCGACGACGTAGCTGACCTGATCCGCCAAAGCTCCGACGTCGTCCTGCAGGGCGAGACCCGCACCCGCATTCTCGGTCTGCACTTCGATGTGCTGATCCGCCTGCGTGAAGAAGCGGAGACGACGCTTGTCGACGTCCGCGTCGCCTCTCGCTATGGCCAGGACGATCTCGGCATCAGCGCCAACATAGCGGAAAGCTACTTGAAGGCATTGGACGCCGAACTCCTGGGCATTGCCGGAAGCTGAAACGGCTTATGCGGGCCTATAAGCCCCGAGCAACGCCGGCGGTCCGTCCGTTTCGACCTGGCCTTTCCCCACCAGATCCTCCAGATGCGCCAGCACAGACAATGCGGCTGCTCCATGCAGGCGTGGGTCGGTGTCGCGGTAGATGGCTTTCACCATGTCGGGGATCAGACGATCACCAGCCTTGATGCGCTCCAGTACGGCGCGTTCGCGCATGCGCCGATGGGTTCTAAGGCCGCGCATGAAGGAGGCGGGTTCCTTCACTGGCCCGCCATGGCCGGGAAAGAACAGGCGGTCGTCACGGCCAAGTAGCCGGTCGAGCGAAGCCATATAGTCGGCCATGGAGCCATCAGGCGGCGCGACGATCGTCGTCGCCCACGCCATGACATGATCGGCGGAAAAGACGACGCCGCTGCCCTCCAGCGCAAAACAGGCGTGGTTGGCCGTGTGGCCGGGCGTCAGAAGTGAGGTCAGCTCCCAACCGTCTCCCGAGACGCTTTCGTCATCGGCAAGCGCGATATCCGGCAGGAAGCCTGTATCCGAGCTTTCGGCAAAGGGATTGACCTCGCCGTCATGCAGCGGCCGCGCGGCGCGGTGCGGTCCTTCGCCGACCGTCAAGGCGCCGGTAGCCTCCTTCAACCGTTTGGCGAGCGGCGAGTGGTCGCGATGGGTATGGCTGACGAAGATATGCGTCACCTCGCGCCCCTTCAGCGCCGCCATCAGAGCCGCGAAATGCGCGTCATTCTCCGGGCCGGGATCGATGACCGCAACGGACGAGCCGCCGACGATATAGCTGTTGGTGCCGTAGAAGGTGAAAGCGCTGGGATTGTTGACCGTCACCCGCTCGACGCCGGGCGCAATGGGAACGGCGCGCCCATAGGCGGGCTCGAAGGCAAGGTCGAATTCGGGAGTGCTCATGGTCGCTTGTATTCAACTTCTATGAAGGACATCGGTTCGGACCCGGCATTGACCACGTTGTGTTCGACGCCGGCATCGCGGCGGTAGGCCGCGCCCTTGGCAAGGTCGACGCGCCTGTTTTCGTTCGCTTCCTCGATCAGAAACTGGCAATCCGTCATCGGCACCACGACATAGCCGAGACCGTGGACATGATGTCCAGTATCCGCGCCCGGCTCGAAATCCCAGCGGGTGATACGCACGACGGCATCGTCGAGGAGCACTGTCGGAACAGCCGGCGGGCGGGCACGATATTGGCTCATCGGATCTCCTGATTGGATTTGGGCGGGCCAAGACCTATCATAGCCACCCCGGAAGCGCACAGAAATATGCGTTCACACGTAACTTAGTGATTGTGAGCGGATGCGACCTTTGCTAATCAGACGCCGATTTGGCGCGAACAGTCGCCATGTCGTACGGTGGGGCGTAGCCAAGCGGTAAGGCAGCGGTTTTTGGTACCGCCATCCCCTGGTTCGAATCCAGGCGCCCCAGCCAATCAGATGTGGCTTGCCATATACGCCTGAACTTTCGCCACTTGAACTGGCGTTTCGCCAGTCTCTTGAGCGAGAAAAGGTTTTAATTTCCTCTTTAGAGGACTTGGCGAACCGGTCGCGTCTTTGTCGGCAATAATTCTCTGGCGCCGCGTCTTATCGTCGTAAACAAAGACTGAAGTCTAGTGTTCCGTTGGGTTAATGGCGTGTCGGTGATTCGCGATTGAATCTGGTTCTCCGCCCGCACGTGCTCGTGCGCTCGCGCGGGCGTGGTCCACTCGATATAGGAATGTTTGTGCCCGCGATATTGGATCGTGAAGATATTGACCTGGTCCCAGCATCTTGTTCTCGTTTAGATCGCGAGTGTTGAGTAGATCGAATGTGACGCCTTCGAGGACACAATTCCAGCCCTCATCATATTGCTTCGCCCATCCCATCGTATGGTGCAGCAGCAGGCGGTTTCTCATCGAATAGCCATGATAGTCGAACGCGACGACGCCGTCAGTCACGTAAATATGGTTCCCAGCGAAGCCGTCGCCCGGAATGATACGCTCGGCATAAAACCCAGAAAGAGGCGCTTCTCGCAGGAACACGCCGGCGAGGATGGCACATGCCCCGTTGCCAAAAAAGATGCGGTCAGGCAGTGCCCATCGACGTATCGGGTCCTTTTTGATGCCAGGCTTCAGCTTGTACATCCGTCAAATCTGCCTTTTCGGAATAACGTTAAACGCTACCTTTTCTCAAAGGTACGTTGCGAACGCATAAGGGTGCAAGACAGAGCAAGATGCTCCCGGCCATAGAAAACGCGCCAGCGACTCGCTATGAGTCAAGCAACGATGGCGTAGTTCCGGGTGAGACCTGCCTTTAGTCGGAATGGATAGTGATGGGTTGTTTACCACCGTTTCTCTTGCTCCTAACAGGAGGCGTCATCGGCGCGCTTGTAGGTGGAAAGCATGGAGCTATCTGGGGAGGCAGCGCGGGATTTATCCTTGGCATTGCGTTGACGGTAACGCTTGTTGGTTTGTTGAGGAACGCACGTCATAAATGATCGCCCGGTTGGGATTGTTATCAGCGTCCGCTATGAGTTAAACAACGACACTGCAGCTTTCGACAAGGTTCGCCGTCACGCTCCAAATGCCTTCGGCAGTGTTAAAGTCCCATTCCTTGCACGTTCACTTCCGGGTGCACGCCTCGCCGAACGGCTGGAAATAGGACGCTGGTTTGTGCCCATGCGTTGGAAGAAGCTGGTGATTTCCCGCGTTTGGTCGAGGGTGAGCGCGTCCCAGTTCAGCGATACAGAATGTTTGATATGGTTGACGCCCTTCCGCGCAATCCAAACCGACCAGGGCGTTGGTGCTAATCGGTCATACTATAGGGAGGCACGCTCTGTATTGTGACACCAACAGCGTTGCCACTGACGCCGCTTGCTAGACCTTTCTTGTAATCTCACCGACAAAATCGGCCGCCCACAAATAGTCGAGCGCGCCACCAAAACAAAAACAGGCGACCCTTTCGAGCCGCCTGCGATATTCCCGTCCCCGATAGTTCTCGAAGCTCAGCTCGCCTTTTCCGGCGGCGCCAAGAGTTCGGCACAGTAGGAGGAGCCGTTGACGCCGGGTTGGTCGTTAAGGATGTGGACCGAGCGAATGACATAGCTCTGGTTGGTGACGATATCGGCCTTGCAGCTGAGATAGAGCTTGCTGCCCTTCCTTGCGCCCTTCTTGGCGGCGACGGTGACCGTCTTGTAGCCGCCACGCCACGTATAGACGCGGTTGCCGCCGTCGTCGCGATCGGCGATCGGTGGCCCATATGAGGCGAAGAAACGGCCGGCCGACTGCCCTTCCCAGCGGTCCTGTACCGGGTTGCTCGCAATCGTCGGGAGTACTGCGGTTGTAGTGGTGCAGCCGGTCAGGGCCAGCAACAGCCCCGCCGCGGTGATCATGCGGATATTCATCGTATCGTCCTTGAGCTTCTGTCTCGCATTCGGCTGCGGAAACGCCGCTGTCCCACGACATTTCCGCCTGTCCCGCTAAGGCTTTAGCGCCAAAGCCGGCAAAAGAAAATTCCCATCCGCGTGTACAAGTGGGATTTTGCGAAATGTGTTGCGTCTTATGCACTTCGGCCGGTTCGACGCCTGTTTTACTGCCGATTTTCTGGGCAATTGCCTCTGTAATCTTTTCGTCAAGAATCGGCTGGTTTTTTTGATTTAGGTGCTTGTGCATCAAAAATGGCTGGTCTATAGAAGCGCCGCTGGTCACGGAGTGTAGCGCAGTCTGGTAGCGCACCACGTTCGGGACGTGGGGGTCGAGTGTTCGAATCACTCCACTCCGACCAGCTTGAAAAGCCCGCGTTCGCGGGCTTTTTTCGTTTTTGCATTGCGACGGTAGGATCGAGGGTGGCGCTCCGGGTGAGTGTTCGTCATTCCCTTTGGGCGTCGGCTCCGCCCGTGACATAGCCTGGCTCGTCGTCATACGAGAAGACTTTTGTAATAAGACCCGATTTGAGCGCTTCGGCGTTTCCGACGTGGTACAGGCCCTGCGGGGTTGCCAGTCCCATCATAGCGAACACGTCGTCATGGCTGACGCCCATTTCGTCAAGATAAGAGGCAAGATCCGCCTTCAAGGCCGGACTGGGAGTTGTCGATATTTCGTCAAGTCTTCTTCGTCCCGGATTTGATGTTTTCGTATTTGAAGTTCCATTCGTTATCTGATGAACGGCGATAGAGGCGTTCACAGCCGCAGTGCGAGTTTCTCCTCCAGCAAGTGCAAACGGGCAGGCCGAAAAACAGTATGCGCCTCCAGCGTGAACTTCGCCTTCCGACCATCCGTCCTTGACTATCTTCTCGGGGCAGCGTGGCAGCAGCATGGGACAGTCTTTCAACTGCGTCCTCCCGACCACCGTTTCGAGGCCGGCGGCGCGGATCATGCGTCCTATCGATAAGGCACCGGAGACATTGCCGCCGATGGATTGAAACACCACAGGGAGCTTTCGGCCCTTGAGCTTCTTCAAAAGCTTCCGAAGCCCCATCGGCGAACCAGCCGTTATTTCCCCTTCTGCGGATATCCATTGGACGCAGGATTCCTGGCAGTTGTGATTCCTGACCAGCACGAAATCCATCGGCCTCTTTTCAAGAGGGGGTTGGTTTGCGGCGGCAAATACGCTTCCCGCCATAGTCAGAATAAGGCCTACGATCACTACATAAACGGTGGCAAAAAAGCGCGAGCGATTTGTCATTAAATGCCCCAGAAATAGCAGAGCAATTGCTATCGCCTGAGACCTTTTGGCACAACCGTTTGTAGTGCCGGTGATGGTCCGATCGGAAATAATCTCGCGAAATCTGCCGCGTGAAGCCTGCAATTGCGCCCCAAACGGCCCGCGTCCAAAAGCACCGCCACATCCTTATTGACAAAAACTAAGTCGATCTTACTATTAGGATGCTAGATTAGATTGACCTCCAATCTGCACCATAGTGGTCTGGTCGTTTCCCTCGGCCAGGCCACTTCTCTTCTGGGGCGTCGACTCCGCTTCTGCCGGGCCCTGTCATTCCGCTTGACGGTCTTCGCAATGACTGGGAACCGCCGATATGTGGTTTTATCGTGCGTATCTGTCGCCGGTCCTCTTTTCTAAGATTTCTTGCGGTGCGACAATTCGCTGATAGCGGTTGTTGTGCGATATCCTTTTGCGCCATAGGCGCTTTTCGTTGTGGGAAACACTATATACAGAGTTGCACGGGACGCCTGACTCGATGCCGAGGCAAGGCGCCTGCATGGAGAAGCGAAGCGAGGGATGAGGATGCAGGTTTGGCGGGGACGAAAGGGTCGCGGCGCGGCTCTGAGTTGGTTTGCAGCTATGGGTAGGCCCGTTGCTGCCGGTCTTTCCGGGCTGGCGCTGGCTGTGACAATCCTGCTCGCGTCCGGCGCCCGTAATCCTGCGCAAGCTGCCGATTGCGGCAATGTGGCCTCGCCCGGTCTGGATTGGAGCGAATGCAGCAAGACCAATATCATGCTGGAGGGCAGTGATCTCCAAGGAGCCAATCTTGCCGGCGCTCATTTCGACAGCACCGATCTCAGCAACGCCAATCTCACATTGGCAAATCTGGAAAAAGCGACGCTGGTGCGCGCATGGTTGAAGAATGCGCGGGCCGAGGCGGCGAATTTCTCGAGGATCGAAGCATACCGCGCCGATTTCAGCAACATCTCGGCCAACGGCGCCAGATTCGCCAGCGCGGAGCTGCAACGGGCTGAATTCGGCGGCGCGCAGCTTACCAACGCGGATTTTCAGAAGGCCGAGCTTGGCCGTGCCGATTTCGACAAGACGGTGCTGACGGGGAGTAATTTTTCTCTCGCCAATCTTTCCCGCGCCGCTTTGAGCGGCGCGACGATCAAAGGTCCGGTCGCCTTCGGCGGTGCCTTCATGTATCTGACCCGTATCGAAGGGCTCGATCTCTCAACCGCCACCGGCCTGGAACAAGAGCAGATCAATCTTGCTTGCGGTGACAAGGCGACCGTGTTGCCTGCCGGGCTGAAATCGCCGGAAAACTGGCCCTGTCCGCCTGACGACAAAGACTGAAAACAATCCGGTGGGCAACGACAAGACTGAAAGACAGCAATCCAATGTTTGCGGAAAAGACGATCCAACACGCCAACAAACCCGAATTCTACCGTGAGCTTGCCGGCCAATTGCAGGCGCTGCTCGACGGCGAGGCCGATCCGATCGCCAACGCCGCCAATACATCGGCGCTGATTTACCAGATGCTGCCGGACCTCAACTGGGCCGGCTTTTATTTCCTCCAGTCGGATGACGAACTCGTGCTCGGGCCATTCCAGGGCAAACCAGCCTGCGTCCGCATCGCAGTCGGCCGCGGTGTATGCGGGACGGCGATCGAGAAAGAGCAGTCGATCCTCGTCGAAGACGTACATGCTTTCCCAGGCCATATCGCCTGCGATGCCGCTTCTCGGTCGGAGCTGGTGGTCCCGCTGTTTCGCGATGGCCAGGTCTTCGGCGTCATCGATCTGGATAGTCCTCTTGCCAGTCGCTTCGACAGCGACGACCAGGCCGGCATTGAGGCTTTGGCGGCGATCTATGCCTCTGCCTGCGATTGGGATGGTTGATTGCCTGAGGCTGGGCGGCGCATCACGCCGCTGTGTGCGATATGGCAAATCGGCTGCCCGATACCTATATCTGCGTCGCAACCACTCCCGCGACGCTCATCGAGCTTGATGTCTGTAACGATATCCAGTGTTCTCTCGTAGTACCTGGTTGAGTTCGAAACATGCGTCTGAGGGCAAGGAGAACAGGAATGCAGAACTACAGCAAGACTTCTGAGGCTATAGCGAAGCTGTCCCCCGAACAGTACCGTGTGACGCAGCAAAGCGGTACCGAGCGTCCCGGCACGGGCGAATATCTCAACAACAAGCAGCCGGGCATCTATGTCGACATCGTATCTGGCGAGCCGCTGTTTGCCTCCTCAGACAAGTTCGATTCAGGCTGCGGCTGGCCGAGCTTCACCAAGCCTATCGAAACTGCCAACATCAATGAGCTCACCGACCTCTCGCACGGCATGATGCGCACCGAAGTGCGCTCTATCCATGGCGACAGCCACCTGGGTCATGTTTTTCCCGATGGACCGCAGGATCGCGGCGGTCTGCGCTATTGCATCAACTCCGCCTCCCTTCGCTTCGTGCATCGCGACAGGATGGAAGCTGAGGGCTATGGTGCCTATCTCGACCAAGTGGAGGATATCCGATGACTACGGAACGTGCAGTTCTCGCCGGCGGTTGTTTCTGGGGCATGCAGGACCTCATCCGCCGCTATAAGGGCGTCATTTCGACACGCGTTGGCTATACCGGCGGCGAGGTCCGCAATGCGACCTATCGTAACCACGGCACCCATGCGGAAGCGATCGAGATCACCTTCGATCCCGAAAAGATCAGCTATCGCGATCTTCTGGAATTCTTCTTCCAGATCCACGATCCGACCACGCGCAACCGCCAGGGCAACGATGTCGGTACGAGCTACCGCTCGGCGATCTTCTATACGAGTGAAGAGCAGAAGCGGGTCGCCCTGGACACGATCGCCGATGTCGAGGCATCCGGTCTCTGGCCGGGCAAGGTCGTGACTGAAGTGACGCCGGCAAGCGACTTCTGGGAAGCCGAGCCGGAGCACCAGGACTATCTGGAGCGCATTCCGAACGGCTATACCTGCCATTTCGTCCGCCCCGGTTGGAAACTGCCGGTCAGGCAATCAGGCGCTGATGCAACGCAACGTGCCGCGTCCTGAATGGGGGACGCCTGGCCGCCGGGAGCGGCCGAAAATGAACGGCTGAGATCCTATCTCGGCACCTGGGACGTGAGGCGGAAGATCATCGACCGCCTCAACGCCTCTTTCGTCCTGTTCGAAGGGCAGGCGTTCGTCACGCCTCGCCAGTTCGAGGAGCATGGCGACACGACGACGGACTATACGACGCTCAGGAGCAGCCGTACCTATGCGCTCAGCAGCGGTGCTGGGAATGTCGTCGTCTATTTCCCCGACCTCACCGAATTCGTCCGCATCGGAGATGGCGCATCGCAACGCCTCGTCCATCAATGCGGCCCCGATCTTTATCGCGGCCGTCTTTTCTTTCGTGGACCGGATACGTGGGCAGAGATGTGGCACGTACAAGGACCTCGAAAACACTATCTAAGCCTGGCTCACTATCGCCGCGTCTAGAGCAATTCCAGGAAAAGTGCGAAGCGGTTTTCCGTCCGGAATTGCGGAGCGGTTCTGCGATTCCGCAAAAGGCTGAACCGCTCTAGCCCGTCAGGGCCGGGTGCGAGACCGAGAAGGCCTGCGCTTCCTTCTGCAGCCATTCGCAAAACAACACCGATTTTCGATTCCGCCGAGCGCGCCGCAGCGCCACATAGTGATGGCCGCTGTCGATGAAACCCAGTGGGGCGGTGAGGCGGCCGAAACGAATATCGTCGGTCACATAGGGCCACGGCGCGACGCAGACGCCAAGGCCCGCGCTCGCAGCCTCCAGCATGAAATAGAAATGCTCGTATTCCACGCGCGCTCCGGTCTCGACTGCTGCGCCTGACCGCGACAGCCAGTCGCCCCAGGCGCGAAGACGCGTTCTGGTATGAAGCTGCGGAACGCCGGCGAAGTTCTCTGCGACGGTTTTTTCGAGGGAAGGGGAGAGAACCGGGCCCGTCTGCTCCGGAAAAAGCGCAATCACCTCCGCGCCCTGCGGCCAGGGTGCTGCACCGACCCGGATCGCGACATCGAACCCGTCGCGGGTGAAATCGACCGGACGGGACGATGCCGTCAGGCGAACTTCGATATTGGGATACTCCGCCTGGAACCGGTAAAGCCGCGGGATCAGCCAACGCATGGTAAAGGTGCCGGGGCAGGAGACGTCGAGTGATCCGTCTTCCGTGTCCGCAACAGAGCGCACCGACATGTCGATCTGATCGAAAGCGGAGATCAAGCCCGACAACAGGGTCGAACCTGCCTCCGTCAGCCGCAGCTTGTTCTTTGGCCCCTCGAATAGCGGCACGCCCAACACGTCCTCAAGATGCTGGATCTGACGGCTGACGGCGCTATGCGTCACGTTCAACTCGTCAGCCGCCAAGGTCATCCGCCCATGCCGGCCGGCAGCTTCGAAGGCACGTAATGCGTTGAGAGATGGGATGCGGCGAGCCATGTGAGATTTCCGAACAGCTTTTGTTCGATCATATCGGTTTTCTTCCTGCGCACCATAATGTTTTGTCCTGCTTACAATGTAAATTTCCCCGTTGAGGGAACAATGAAAATCGGAGTGCGAGAGCATTTTCGACGACGGCAAAGCTATGCCTGGACCAAACAACGACGCTGCCCAGTGCAGCCAGACAATGAGGATGAGGACCTTATGGCCAACCGACATCAGGACGGTAGCGCCGGTGATGCAAACTACGGCGTCATTGGCACGAATTACGCAAAATACCGCCAGCCCGATCCGCATATTGCGGCGTTTATCCGCGCTGCACTGGGCGATGCCCGCAGTGTCCTCAATGTCGGCGCCGGCGCCGGCTCCTATGAGCCCGTTGACCGTGCGGTGACGGCAGTCGAGCCCTCAGCGTCGATGCGGGCGCAGCGGCCCGCGCATCTGCCCTCCGCCGTCGATGCCACCGCCGAGAAGCTTCCTTTTGCAGACGGCAGTTTCGATGCCTCCATGGCGACATTCACCGCGCATCAGTGGTCCGATCTGGCAGCAGGGCTTGCCGAGATGCGGCGGGTGACGCGCGGTCCGGTCCTGATCCTGACCGGCGATCCGGACGAGCTCAATCGCTTCTGGCTCGTCGACTATGCGCCGGAAGTGATCGCGGTAGAGGCGCGCCGCTATCCGCAAATGGCGACCATCAGCGAAGGGCTAGGCGGCAATGCCAAGGTCATTCCGGTGCCGATCCCACTGAGTTGCACGGACGGTTTCGGAGAGGCCTACTACGGGCGCCCGGAACGCCTGCTGGAGCCGGGCGCACGTCTCGCGAATTCCGCCTGGAGCTTCGTTGATGCTTCGATCGGCGATCGCTTCGTCGCCGATCTCAGCCGTGACCTGAAGGACGGCACCTGGGATGCTAAATACGGGCATCTGCGCACGCAGCCGGAATTCGAGGGCTCGCTAAAGCTGATCGTCGGTCGCGGGCGATCCTGAAACGGATCGAAGGTGAGATTTTTGTCTTCGCCACTCGACGAGGACAGGCCCGACGGCGGCCAGGGATCGTTCACCAACGCGTACTAGGTGAACGATCCCTTGGTCGGAATGCTATTTGCGAAGCAGCCGCCGCCTTGTTTGTGCGGCTCGAGCCAGTTCCTCCAGTGTGCGGACGGAGGTTGGCCAATCAATGCAGCCGTCTGTGATGCTTTGGCCATAGACCAACGCTTTGCCGGGAACGAGATCCTGGCGGCCGCCGACGATGTTGCTCTCCATCATCATGCCTTTGATACGATGGTCGCCCGCGGATATTTGCTCTGCGACGGCGCTGACGACCATCGGCTGGTTCTCGGGGTCCTTGCCGCTATTGGCATGGCTGGCATCGATGATGATCCGCGGATCAAGTCCGGCTTGCCGAGCCTGTACCGAAACCGCTTGCACGCTGGCCGCATCATAGTTGGGTTGCTTGCCGCCGCGCAGAATGAGGTGGCAGTCCTCATTGCCGCGCGTCGAGGCAATCGCCGCCAGGCCATCCTTGGTTACGGCCGGGAAATGATGCGGTTGCGTGGCCGCCACGATTGCATCGAGGGCTATCTTTGCATCGCCGTTCGTCCCGTTTTTGAAACCGACCGGGCATGAAAGGCCCGAGGCAAGCTGGCGATGCACCTGGCTCTCGGTGGTCCTCGCACCGATAGCGCCCCAGCTTACCAAATCGGAAATGTACTGCGGCGTGATCGTGTCGAGATATTCGCAGCCGGCCGGCAGCCCGATTTCGTTGACGTCGACCAGAAGGCTTCTGGCGATGCGCAATCCCTCTTCAATACGGTAGCTTCCATCGAGATGTGGGTCGTTTATCAGACCCTTCCAGCCGACCGTGGTTCGAGGCTTCTCGAAATAGACCCGCATGATGATTTCGAGATCGTCGGCGAACCGGTTGCGCTGTTCCTTCAGGCGGGCAGCATAATCTCGCGCCGCGACGGGGTCATGGATGGAGCAGGGGCCGATGACCACAATCAATCGATCATCGTCATTATGCAGGATGCCGTGAACGGCGTTGCGAGTTTCCGTCACGGTCGTGGTGACAGCCTCATCCCGCGGAATCTCCTCTATAATGCGAGAGGGGGGCGTAAGGGCAGTGATCTCGATAATTCGCAAATCATCAGTGGAATTCAACACGGTATCGGTTCCTTTTTGGGTCATACCGTGCCGACAAAAAAAGCCGCCAGGTAGGACTAGCGGCTGTTCGGGTTTATGTCGTTGCGTCAGTTTTACCTACGCACGGGCCCGCCTCCGCTGAGAGCAGCGGTACGAATAAAATCGCGAGGCATTTGCGTAGGTGAAAGACATGCGGCCTCTCTACGACAAAAAATCCGGCTTGTCGATGCTATTGATACGTTTGGAGTGCATCATCACAAGCCTTGCCGCGGGCGCCAGCTCCTCGCTTTATCGCCCGGCCCGCGAAAGCCGGCTACAGCTTACCGGCCGCTTGCTCTTTGTTTGCACGAAGCCAAAACGATGCCGCTGGCGGCCTCTGGCTTTGAACGATCCTGTCAGTCGCATAATATAAGTGTAACATTATATATAATATGACAAAAACAAGTTTCTACCCCCGGGTGTGATGCACCCGGCTGATAGCGATTGGCAAATGTAGCAATTTCCATCTCGGAAGGACCGGCCCCGCTTCGCTGGAAGCAGGGCCGATCCCCATCCGATCAGGGGTCAAGTCAGATCAGATCTCGGAAATGAGGTCTTAGAAGCTACGCTGGAAGCGAAGAACGCCGGCCCACTGGTCTTCGTTGATCGAATCCCAGTTGGTGTAGGAAACTTCCGGCTGAACCAGCAGGTTCTTGACCGGGTTCCAACGAAGGTTGGCGGTTGCTGCGAAGATCTTCGAGTCGGTGTAGGCAACCTGAGCGTTGGCCTGCAGCTTGTCGTTGAACGGAACGGTGACGCCGCCCCAAACAGCCCAGTCACCCCAGCCGATGCCCTTGGCCGGGCCTGCACCGTTCGAGCTGGCGTACTTGTTCAGCTTGTCGCCGTCCGTGTTCCAGCCGCCCATGACGAACGCCTTGAAGACGCCGAAGTCGGCATCGGCGCGAGCCTTGATAGCACCTTCTTCGACGATCGAGTCATAACCGCCGACGATCTTGAAGCCGAAGTTGCCAGCCTTGTAGCCAGCACCGGCAACGACGTCCGGAGCGTAATGATCCGAGCTGTCTTCGCCGTTGACGCCGGTTGCGCCAGCGCCGGAGTTGGAATCTTCGAGCGAGACGACCGCCGTGAAGCCGTTGCCGGCGTCGTAGCTATAGGTCAACTGGTTGAGTTCGTACGGGCCGTCATAGACCACGTCGTCGTTGATGACGTTACCGGCATAGCCCATGTACAGGTTGTACTGGGAGTCGAGCTTGCCGATGGTGAAGCCAGCCAGGCTGATGTTAGCGAACAGCAGCTTCGTGGTCGTCGAGCCGCCTTCCTGCCAGTCGAAACGGTAGATGGTGTTGGTCTTCAGCGGACCGTATTCGGTGTCGGTCGCGGTGTCGACGCTGAGCTGGGCGCGGGTGTGCCACAGCGTGCCGGAACGGTCGGCCGGGTTGTAGGCGTTGTACCACTTGCCTTCGGTACGAACCATGCCGCCGATCTTGAGGCAGGTTTCCGTGCCCGGAATGAAGAAGTAACCGGCACCGTATGCGTCGCAGATGCGGACGTATTCGAGCGGCTCCGGCTCAGCGGCGACGACAGCGTCGGCTGCCTGAGCACCGGAAACTACTGCGAGAGCAGCAGCGGAGCCGAGAAGAAGGCTCTTGATGTTCATAAAAACTCCAATCCAATATAGATTGGGCACAGGCTATCGCGCCGAAAAATCGACGTGCCTCACCCTATCCCTGTTTAAAAACCCCGACTCGGGAGAAGCAGGCCCCACCCGCTTCTGTGCGCTATTAAGACCGAATTCCTGCAAAGTTATATGATATATTTTTCTCAGAATGACGTTTTCGTGATTTTTCATTTTAAGTTGCATGAAAGCAACATCTGCAAATGCAGATAGTAAGTTTGTCATAATATTGTCTGCATAATAATCACTTCGGATTAGGAAATGGAAAAAGGGGATTAGCCCCGAGGGGGTACATCAAGCAGACCTTGGCAGCCGCCGGAATGTCCGCGCCGAATGTGGAGGCGCACTGCGCTCAATCGAAATCGGCGCCTTCAGCGATGTAGGATCGGATTGCTATGGAGGGTGAAAGCCTGAGAGCGCCGATTAATAGAGAGCGGTTCGTTTCGAAGTCGGCGATATCACCTTGCTGAGCATGGCGCCAATCGCAAGGCCCCAGAGGGCACCGGCCATGTCGACGATGATATCCATCGGTGAGCCGTAACTTCCGTTCGCCAGGAAATGCGAGAAGCAAAGCACCGACACGCTGCCGATCATCAAGAGGCAAGTGAAGGAGGGCGATTGCGGATAGGCAATTCGCGCCAGCATGCCGGCGACGCAGAGTGCGCCGGCGCGATACATATTGAAGGGATTGCCAAACTCGGCCTGCCAATTGAGATGCGCAAAGGTTACGGCAACCAGTGCCGCAATGTAGCTCCACGCAATAATTTTCAAAAACCGGTTTGATATCATAAGACTATTTTATAGCTGCGATCGCCGCCTAGCGGTGCACACATTTTGTGTGTTTTCGAAATATATCGTTGCGCACAGAGGAAAGCTAAAAGCGCCTACGGCCCATAATTTCCATAGCTTACGCCTATTTCCTTCGCCAGTGTCTTCAGACGCTTTGCCTGGGGACCGCCGCCGTCATGGCTCGCGGCCCGGGCCTATCTGATCGCGCCGAAGGCGAGGAAAGAACCCCTGATTTCCTTGATCATGAGTGGGGGATCTAAAGGGGGAAATGAGCCGGCGTCATTGTGCCGGCCCACCCATCGATGCAAAAGTGGACTTAGGCGTTGGAGGCATTAAGCGCTTCCTCGTCGCCCTCCGGCTCCAGGTCTGCTGCTTCGACGGTGCTCTCCCCGGTGCCGCGGCCAAGGAACGCGAAGACGACAATTGCCGTGATGGTCGTGATTGCCGTCAGTAGCCATAGTAGCGCACTAAAGGCATCACTGTAGCTTTGGATCAGCAGGACATGTGGGATCGCCGGCACATTCGATGCCGCATCGAGGAGATCGCCGGTGACGAGCCGCTGCGCTGCAATGGGGGCATGTTCGCCCGCCTCAGCGCCGAGATGTGATTGAATGAGTGCCGATAGGACGGCACTGACGACAGCAAGCGCAACACCTTCGCCGGCGACGCGGGTGGTGCTGAAAATGCCTGTCGCCATGCCCGCACGTTCCTTCGGAACGACACTCACGGCGAGCCCATCCATCAAGCCCCAGGGCAGGCTGATACCGATGCCGATGGTGAGCAACGGACCAATCAATGCCATAGGTGCTGATCCCGTGGCGAGATGGCTGAGCCAGAACAATCCGGCGGCGGAAATGATAAGGCCCGCGCTGCAGATCGTAGCGGCCGTGAACCACCGCGTCAGCAGACCTGCAACGATCGGCAGGACGAGAAGCGGCGCCGACAGGGCGACCATCATCCGGCCGGCGGCGACCTCGCTCATGCCCTCGATGCCAACGAAGCGAACTGGAAGAAGGATGAGCAGCACGACGAAGGCATAGGCAGGTGCGGCCGCCAGCAACTGCACGCCGACGAAGCGCGGATACCGAAACAGAGTGAGATCCAGCATCGGGCGTTTCACCAACCGCTCGATGATGCCGAAGGCCACGAAGAGCAAAGCCGCGCCCGCAAGCAGGGCCATGACCAGCGGGTCGCTCCAACCGTTTTCCGGAGCGCGCAACACCCCGTAGGTGAACAGTGTTAGGGCGAGCGTAAAGCTGAGCGCGCCTGGCCAATCGAGACCAGCGGCATCCGGATCTCTGGACTCGGTCAGGAAGTATGCGCCGAGGCCAAAGGCGAGGACGGCGAGGATGACGACCAGAAGAAAGATTGCCGGCCAACCGAAGGCTTCGATCATAAGCCCGGAAGCGATCGGTCCGAAAGCAAGACCGACGCCGAAGCTTGCGCCGACGATGCTGAAGGCGCGCATGCGCGCGGTACCCTCGAACTCCTGCGCGAGTGACGCCATGCCGCCGGAAAACGCCGCAGCAGCACCCATGCCTTGCAGCGCCCGCAGGATATCGAACCAGACGATGTCGCCGGCGAAGGCCAGTCCTGCCGAGAATATGGCGAAGCCGCCGAGCCCTATGAGGAAGATGCGCTTGCGCCCGAAACTGTCGGCGAGCGCACCGGCGGCCATCAGGCTGCTGCCGAAGGTCAACATGAAGGCGTTGGTGACCCAGTTGAGCGCAATCGGGCTGCCGCCGAGCGTTCGGCTGATTGCCGGCAGGGCTACGGCGGGACCGGTGAAGGTCAGGGGCATGGCGGCCGCTGCGCAACAGACCGCGACAAGAACGAACAGTTTTTCGGCCGGACTCGCGGCCCTTATCTTGTTTGGATACATCGGGATTTCCGCTGTGTTTGAGCAAAAAGAAACCCGCGGACGGTTTCGGATTGGAAACTGCCTCTAAAAATGGCGGTCATCATCCGCGGGAGCGGTGGAATACCCAAGCAAGATAATTTTGCTTTAATTCAGAGAGAATAGCGCTAAGTTTCCATATATACCGGAAAAAAACGCTCGAATGGAAATTAGCATGGATCGGTTAAGTGGCCTGACTGCCTTTGTGCGAACCGCTGATCTCGGCAGCTTTGCCGCCGCGGGGCGCGTGCTCGGCCTATCGGCCTCCGCCGTCGGCAAGGCGGTGACCAATCTCGAACGGCAGCTCGGCGTGCGGCTGCTGCAGCGCTCGACCCGCAGCATTCGCCTGACCGAGGAGGGACGCCTCTTCCACGAGCGCTGCCGGCGCGTTCTTGATGATCTCGACGACGCTCAGGCGTCACTCGCCCAAGCAGTCGCCGTGCCGCGCGGGCGGCTGCGCGTCAGCGTGCCCATTGTCAGTTATCATCTTCTGCTGCCGGTGCTGCCGGAATTCGTTACCCGCTATCCCGATGTCGAACTCGATATCGATTTCAACGACCGCATCGTCGATATGATCGAAGAGGGCGTCGATGTGGCGATCCGCAGCGGCGACCTGCCGGATTCACGGCTGATGTCGCGCTCGCTGCGGCCGTTCCAAATGCTGCTGTGCGCCGCACCGAGCTATCTCGAACGCTATGGCGTTCCCGATTGTCCGCGCGCTCTCGACGGTCACTTGGCCATCCACTTCCGCTTCCCCAACAGCGGTAAGATCCAGAACTGGCCTTTGACTCTGCCCGAAGGTGAGCCGGAATTGCGCACGCGAACGGTCCTGTCCTGCAACAACATGGAGGCCCTGCGCGGCGCGACCCTCAGCGGCCTCGGTATCGGCTGCATGCCGGATTTTTTGGCGCGCAGCGCGCTCGCCGAAGGGAAGCTATGCACCGTGCTTGACGACCATATCGATGGCCCAGGCCGTTTCCACCTGCTTTGGCCCTCCAACCGCCACCTCTCTCCCAAAGTCCGTGTTTTCGTCGATTTTCTCAACGAAAGGCTTTTCGCGGAGCGCTGCGAAGCTCTGCCGGTCGCGATCAGCGCATGAAAAAGGGGCCAATCGGCCCCTTTCTCCATCACGAATTTAACGTCGATCAAATATCGCTGGCCGCGTTCGCCCAAATCTCTGCGGCCTGTGCCGCGGTGACACGGCGGACTTCGGTTTCGTCGCGGCGGCTTGCGAAGAGTTCGCTGGCCATGATCTGGTCGGCAAGATCGGCCGGTAGCGACAGGAGCACGCGTTGGCCGTCCTTGTGGATGCCGCCGATGTCCGTGCGCTTGCCGGTGATCATGCCGCCGGCGACCGTGTTGTTGCCATCCGGATCGATCAGGATGAAGGAGCCGGTCGAGCGGTTCTGGTCGTAGGGATCGAAGACCGCAGCTTCGTCGAAGGCGAGGCGGACCTTGCCGATGGCGTTCATCCACAGCGTCTGTGCCGGCGCCCAGGCGCCAGTCTTCAGCTCGAGCTGAGCGATGGGCTGCACCTGCACGCGCTGGCGGCGGCTGCCGCTCTTCAGCCAGTAGCGCTTGCCGGGCTCGATGCCTTCCGGCTGCAGCGCGACGATCTGAGCGTCGAAGGCGAGGCCGGACTGCGGCTGGCTGTCGATGGCGACGATCATGTCGCCGCGGGACACGTCCACCTGCCGGTCGAGCACAAGCGTGATGGCGTCGCCGGCAACGGCGGCATTGCGCACGAGATCAAAGGTAACGATCTTCGAGACGTTGGCGACCATGCCCGACGGCAGGATCATGACGCTGTCGCCTGGCTTCACTGAGCCGCCGGCAACCGTGCCCTGATAGCCCCGAAAGCTTTCGCCCGGCCGCGACACGCGCTGTACCGAGAAGCGGAACCCGACCGTCTGCGCCGAACGCACGGTGGCAAGTTCCAACGTCTCGACGAGCGTCGGGCCGGTGTACCATGGCATGGAGGCCTCGCCGGAATAGACGACGTTCTCGCCCTTTAGCGCCGACATCGGGATGGCGGTGATCTGCTTGACGCCGAGTGACAGGGCGAATTCGCGGAAATCGTGCGAAATTTTCTCGAAACCGGCGCGGTCGTAGTTCGTCAGGTCAATCTTGTTGATGGCGAGGACGAACTGCTTGATGCCGAGCAGCGAAGCGATCGTCGCATGGCGGCGCGTCTGTTCAAGAATGCCCATGCGCGCGTCGACCAGCAGCACTGCGAGATCGGCGGTGGAGGCGCCGGTCGCCATATTGCGTGTATATTGCTCATGGCCGGGCGTGTCGGCGACGATGAAGGAGCGCTTGTCGGTCGAGAAATAGCGATAGGCGACATCGATGGTGATGCCCTGTTCGCGTTCGGCCTGCAGGCCGTCGAGCAGCAGGGCGAAGTCCGGAAGGCCGAGATCGTTCTGTTTGCCGGTGGAATCGCGCTGCAGCGTAGCGGCCTGGTCTTCCTTGACGGCTTTGGTGTCCCAGAGAAGACGGCCGATCAGCGTGGATTTGCCGTCGTCGACGCTGCCGCAGGTGATCAAGCGAAGCGGACGCGAGTCGCGCACCGCCTTGGCTGGCTCGGCGGCGGGCAGGGTGACGACGTTTGCGGTTGCGGCTGCAGTCATCTCAGAAATATCCTTCACGCTTCTTTTTTTCCATGGAGCCGGATTGGTCGCGGTCGATGGCGCGGCCCTGTCGTTCGGAAACCGTGGCGATTTCCAGCTCTGCAATAACGTCTTCGAGGGTAGTGGCCGTCGAGCGGATCGCGCCCGTCAGCGGGAAGCAGCCTAGCGTGCGGAAGCGGATGACTTCCTCGCGCTTGACTTCGCCGGGCAACAATTCGAGGCGCGGATCGGCAGCCATGATCAGCATGCCGTCGCGCTCGACGACCGGGCGCTTTTCGGCGAAATAGAGCGGCACGATCGGTATATCCTCGGCCTGGATGTAGCGCCAGATATCGACTTCGGTCCAGTTCGACAGCGGAAAGACCCGGACGCTCTCGCCCTTGCGGATCTGGCCGTTATAGATGTTCCAGAGTTCCGGGCGCTGATTGCGCGGATCCCAGCGATGGTCCGGCGTGCGGAAGGAATAGATGCGTTCCTTGGCACGCGAGGCCTCTTCGTCGCGGCGCGCGCCACCGAAAGCGGCGTCGAACTGGCCGGCGTCGAGCGCGTGGCGCAATGCTTCCGTCTTCATGATGTCTGTATAGAGCGCCGAGCCGTGGGTGAATGGCGTGACGTTCTCGGCCTTGCCGCGCGGATTGATGTGTTCGATCAGGTCGAGGTCGTATCTTTTCACGATCTCGTCACGGAAGGTGATCATCTCGGCGAACTTCCAGCCGGTGTTCACATGCAGGAGCGGGAAGGGTACGCGGCCGGGATAGAAGGCCTTGCGCGCCAGATGCAGCAGCACGGAGGAATCCTTGCCGATCGAATAGAGCATCACCGGACGCTCGAATTCGGCCGCAACTTCGCGGAAAATGTGGATCGACTCGTTTTCCAGCGCCTTCAGATGTGGGTCGAGCGGCGGCTTCGTGCTCTGCGGATTGGAGAGTTCCGTATCCGGACGGCTATCGGGCATTTCTAACTCCAGAACTTCAAATAGTCCCGACCGGGAGGCTGGCCAGGAAGAATAAGATATTTTGGTTCCCGGTAGGCTGGCGGCAGCTTGAACTGCGCCTCAAACCGATGCCGGGAACCGGCGGGGTATGTCACTGTGCGGCGACTGCGGCTTCCTCGTGAACATGCAGGCCGCATTCGCGTTTCTCATCGTTTTCCCACCACCAGCGACCGGCCCGCTCGGGCTCGCCCGGCTTGATGGCGCGCGTGCAGGGTTCGCAGCCGATCGACGGATAACCGCGCTGATGCAGCGGGTTCACCGGCACGCTGTTGTCGGCGACATAGGCGCGGATCGCGTCGATATCCCAGTCGGCAAGCGGGTTGACCTTGATGAGATTGCGCTCCGGGTCATATTCGGCAAAAGGCGTATCAGCGCGATTGGTCGACTGGCCGCGGCGCAGGCCAGTGACCCAGATCGTGGCCCCGGAGAGCGCTCGCGCAAGCGGCTTCAGCTTGCGCACGCCACAACAGGCATGCCGAGCTTCGACGCTTTCGTAAAAACCGTTGAGGCCATACTTCGCCGCATAGGCATCGATGTCGGCCTGCTCCGGCTCGTAACGGCTGATATGGATATCGTATTGGCTTTCCGTCTCGTCGATCAGCGCCAGCGTCTCGGGAAAGAGACGGCCGGTCTGCAGCGTCGCAACTTCGATCGGCAGGCGGTGATTGCCGATCTCCGCCGTGATGACCTGATCTTCGATCCCGAGGGAGGTCGTAAAGACGGCGTGGCCGCCGAGGCCGGCAACCAAAGACAGACGGCCGGCAAGATCAAGCGCCGCCAACCGGCTGTTCAGCGTTCCGGCTTCTTCGATAAGATTGATGGCAGTCATAGGGAATCCTGTCCTGATGTTGCCAGGAGTATCGCAGCTTGTGACAGGAGCGGACAGAAAAACCGATTTCGAAAGCAAGGGGATAGGGAGCAAATATCTCCATGAAGCCGCGCCCATGCGGAAAACCGACCGCCTCGGCTGTTAACCAAGGCGTTTTGCCCCCTGAAGCGGGTCAATGCGGCAACGCCGATAAGACTAGTCATATCTAAGCGCTTGCTTTAATGTCTATAGAAATAGTAGAGTTACACGCAGCTTGTCAAACGGAAATCGGAAGTGATGGCCAAAAAGATGCGAAACGCGGAATTTTGCCCTAAACTGTGGGCATAGTGACAAGAACGAAAACAAGGCTGGGTTGCCGGCAGCACCAAGCTTTTTCATGATCTGCATCTTGATGTCGGATCGAAGCCTGGTGAAAGTATCAAGAATTCCGAAACGATGTGGCCGGGTGTATCGGGTGAGCACATCGTATGTGTGTGTAGACGGTTCGAAATGATCACTCAAAAAGCAAAATATGCGCTGCGGGCGCTGTCTGCTCTGGCCCAGACCGCGGCGGGCGAGCCGATGATGATTTCCGATATTGCCGCGCAACAGAAAATCCCGAAGAAATTTCTGGAGCAGATCCTTCTCGACCTGAAACATCAAGGCATCGTCATTAGCCGTCGTGGCAAGCAGGGTGGTTATCTCCTGCGCAAGCCGGCTGATGAAATCACCTTCGGCGAGATCCTGCGCATCATCGACGGGCCGATCGCACCGCTGCCTTGCCTTTCCATCACCGCCTATCGTCGCTGCGACGATTGCGACGGCGAACAGACCTGCGAAATCCGCCACGTGTTCGCAAGAGTCGCCGATGCCACCCGCAAGGTTCTGTTCTCGACCACCATCGCCGATGCGGTGGCGCTGCCCGATAACGCTGAAGTTACGCGGCTGCTGGCCTAGTGAAGCTTCAGCCGGCGGCGTGCTCTTCACCTGCTTCTTTCTCGATTGCCCGCCGCGCGCGGATCGACGCAGCGATGAAGACACGCGACAGACCGTGATAAAGCGGCTCGCGCGATAGGAGGCGCGAGGTGACGTAGCCGATCATCGACACCGCCATGATCGGAATGACGGCCTGGTGATCGCCGGTCATTTCCAGGATGATGACGAAGGCGGTCATCGGCGCCTGCACGACTCCGGCGAAATAGCCGGCCATGCCAAGGATCGCCGCCAGCGCGATGTTGCTGCCGATGAGCATACCGACCGTGCTCCCAAAACCGGCGCCGACGGCAAGCGACGGCGCGAAAATGCCGCCGGGAATGCCTGATATCATCGACAGGAAACTTGCCAGCAGCTTTTCGACAAAGAATAGGAGGGGCAGGGCATGCCCCTCCACAGCGCCGCGCGCCTGGTCATAGCCGGTGCCAAACGTGCTGCCGCCGGAAGTGACGCCGATCGCGGCGACCACAAGGCCGCAACAGCCAGCGAGCATCAGCATCCGCTTGAGGGGCTCCGGCTGCGCCCAGCGGCGGATGCGAATGCCGGCGTATAGTGCAAAACCGCTGAAAGCCGCCCCGAGCGCGCCGCCGCCGATGCCGCAGATCAGGACGAGGCCCCAATCCGCAAGTGCAGCCGGCGCCGCATCGGCCGTACCAAAATAATTATAGCTGCCGGAGAGCCCGAGTGCCGCCAGGCCGGAGAGAATGACAGCGGTCAGCACCAGACTGTTGGCACGGGATTCATAGGTGCGACTCATCTCTTCGATGGCGAAGACGATACCGGCGAGCGGCGTGTTGAAGGCGGCTGCAATGCCGGCTGCCGAACCCGCCAGGATAAGCCCCTTGGCCTGCGCCATGCCGCCGAAGCGGGCAACCGCCAGCATGAAGGAGGCGCCCACCTGTACCGTGGGCCCCTCGCGGCCGATCGAAGCGCCGCAGAACAGCCCGAGAATGGTCAGCGCAATCTTCCCAAAGGCAAGTCGAAGCGACAGCAGCTTCGTGCGGTCTTCGTCATGATGCAGATGCCGCGCCGCGATCGCCTGCGGAATACCGCTGCCTTGAGAATTCGGAAACAGTGTCGCCGCGAGCCATGCCGAGAGAACGAAGCCGAGCGGCGTCAGCACAAGCGGCAACGGCCAGGTCCATTCCCCGGAACTGGTCACTCCCGTAAAGGCGTGCTGCGCCAGATCGGCCAGTTTGGCAAACCCCACGCTGATCACCCCGATCGCCAAGGCGCCCGTCCAAAATACCAACCGCGGCCGCCAGAGATGGATCGAACCCCAAAAAACACGGGAGCGGCGGAGGAGCTTGGACTTGCGGTAAATGGGGGGCATGGCAATCTTCGCTGTAGGAGCTCGTGTCGGCTTCGCGGCCGGACGGTATGCATTTAACGGTTCTAACGTCGAACCCCGTCGTCCTTCAACTCTTGTTGATATGCCTGTCCATTCGCCAGCACTGCGCCATTTTCCCGCACCTGGGTAGGAAAAGGGGGAATCGGCATGTTCACTTCATCATCCAAGACGATTCTGGTCGTGGCCGGCTTGGCGGTTCTGATCGCAGGTGGCGCTGCAGCTCATCACGGCTGGTCCTGGGCGGAAGAGAAGAAGTTCGAGCTGACGGGAGCGATTCAGCAGATTTCGATGGCGCCGCCGCACCCGTCCCTCGACGTCGCAACCGCCGATGACGGTCTTTGGCGTGTCGAGCTCGGCAATCCGCGCCAGACGCAACGCGCGGGCTTCGTCGAGGGCTCGGCAAAGCCCGGTGACCGGGTTGTCGCGCTCGGCAACCGTTCGCTCGATCCGAATGAGAAACGCATGAAGGCGGTGCGCCTTACGATCGGCGACAAGAAATACGATATTTATCCCGAGCGAATCGAAACCGATTGACCGGATCGCCATGGAGATCCTGGAATGGATCGGGGGTTTGGCCCTTGCCCATCACTTGAAGCGGTCGGCGTTGCTCTACATGGCCGTCAACGCGGCACATATTCTGGCAATCGCGTCACTGATCGGCGCGATCTTGCCGCTTGATCTGCGTATTCTCGGGCTCTTCCGCTCGTTTCCACTGGCAGTGCTGGGGCCATTTCTTTCCCGCGCTGCCAGTGTCGGTGTTGTGGCCGCAGTTGTGACCGGCCTTTGCCTCTTTACGGTGCGACCTGTCGAATATGCCGGAAATCCGGCTTTCCTCTGTAAGATCGGCCTCTTGGCTTTTGGCGTCCTCAATGCGCTGCTTCTTCATGCAAGCCCGGATTGGCGGCGTGCCATTTCGCTTGGCGTGGCTTCTTTTCGCGTAAAATTGTCCGCCGCAATATCGTTTTTCATCTGGATCGGAGCGTTGATCGCAGGCCGGTGGATTGGGTTTCTATAGAGACGAACCCGCTGCTCACGCGTTTGCGCCCGAATTGTTAGCTTACCGATCGCTCACTGCCCATCGCGGATTGATCCAGGGCTCCTGGTTCGATCGCGCCAACCTTGGCTTGCCAAGAATATGGTCGGCAGCTTTTTCGCCGGTCATGATCGAAGGGCCATTGAGATTGCCATAGGTGACATGGGGGAAGATCGAGCTGTCGGCAACGCGCAGGCCGTCGACGCCGATGACGCGGGTGTCGGAATCGACCACGGCCATCGGATCGTCCTTCGAGCCCATCTTGCAGGTGCCGCAGGGGTGATAGGCGCTTTCCAGGTGCTCGCGCAGGAAGGCGTCGATCTGCTCATCGGTCTGCACGCCAGGGCCGGGCTGGATCTCCGTCCCTCGATATTCGTCGAAGGCCTTCTGTCCAAAAATCTCGCGGGTGAGGCGGACGCAATGGCGGAATTTCTCCCAGTCCTCGGGATGGCTCATATAGTTGAATCGGATGACGGGATCGGCCTTCGGGTCGGAGGAGCGCAGCGTCACTGCGCCGCGCGATTTCGACAGATTATAACCGACATGCACCTGAAATCCGTGGCTTTTGGCCGCCGCTTTGCCGTCGTAGCTGATGGCGACCGGCAGGAAGTGGTACTGGATATCGGGCTGCTTGACGCCCGGCGCCGATCGCACGAAAGCGCAAGCCTCGAACTGGTTGGAGGTTCCGAGGCCGGATTTGAAGAACATCCACTGCGCCCCGACGATGCCTTGCATATACCAGGGTAGCCAGGAATAGAGCGAAACCGGCTTCAGGCTGGTCTGCTGGAAATAGAATTCCATATGGTCCTGCAGATTGGCGCCAACGCCCGGCCGGTCCACCTTCACCTCGACGCCCATGTCCCGCAGATGTTGTCCTGGGCCTATGCCCGAGAGCATCAGCAGTTTCGGTGAGTTGAAGGAGGATGCCGAGACAATGACCTCGCGGTTCGCCTTGACGATCTCGATCTTACCGCCGCGCTCGATTTCGACGCCCGTCGCGCGCCCGTTTTCGATCACCACCTTGCGGGCGAGGCAACGGATCAGTTGAACATTCGGCCGTCTCAGCGCTGGCTTCAGATAGGCGGTCGCCGCCGACCAGCGCCGACCGGCCCATGTCGTCTGCTCCATCAGGCCGAAGCCTTCCTGTTTCCTGCCATTATAGTCTTCCGTCGCCTCGAAGCCCGCCTGCTGGCCTGCCTCGATAAAGGCATGGAACAACGGATTGCGGGCGTCGCCGCGCCGGACATGCAGGGGGCCGTCGGTTCCGCGCCAGCCCTCTTCGCCACCATGCGAATGCTCCATCCGCTTGAAGTAGGGGAGCACGTCGGCATAGGCCCAACCATGGGCGCCGAGTTCTTCCCAGCGATTGAAATCTTCGGCATGACCGCGAACGTAGACCATGCCGTTGATCGAGGACGAGCCGCCGATGACCTTGCCGCGCGGCGCGGTGATGCGCCGGTTGTTGAGCTGCGGCTCCGGCTCGGAGAGATAGCCCCAATTATAGCGGTTCATGCTCATCGGCCAGGCAAGGGCGGCCGGCATCTGGATGAAGGGTCCAAAATCGCTGCCGCCGAATTCCAGCACGATGACCGAATGCCTGCCGTCCTCCGACAGTCGATAGGCCATGGCGGAGCCGGCGGAACCTGAGCCGATGATGACGAAATCTGCTTGCTGCATGGCGATGTTTTCCAGGGGACGAGGTGCGACTTAGTATGGTGCCTGCACCGGCCCCATGCCGACATAGACCGTCTTCAGCTCGGAATAGTGTTCCAGCGCGGCAAGCGAATTCTCGCGGCCGAAGCCCGATTGCTTGGAGCCACCGAAGGGGATTTCGACCGGGCAGAGATTGTAGGTGTTAATCCACAGCGTACCGGCTTCGAGCTGATCGACGACGCGGTGGGCGCGGGTCAAGTCGGCGGTGAAAACGCCGCCGGAAAGGCCGAATTCGGTGGCGTTGGCGCGAGCGATCACCTCTGTCTCGTCATCGAAATCCAGCACGCACATGACCGGGCCGAAGATTTCTTCGCGGGCGATGGTCATATCGTCGGTGACGTCGGCAAAGACGGTCGGCTGCACATAGTGGCCTTCGCCGGAGACATTGTTGGGAATGCCGCCGCCGGCCACCAGCGTCGCACCTTCCGCCTTGCCCTTCTCGATGTAGGCGATCACCTTTTCCCGCTGCGCCCAGGAGACCATCGGGCCGATCTGGGTTGCCTCATCCATGGGGTCGCCGATCAGCATGGCCTCGGTGCGTACCTTCAGGCGCTTCAGGAACTCGGCCTTGATCTTTTTGTTGACGAAGACACGCGTGCCGTTCGAGCAGACCTGTCCGGTCGAATAGAAATTGCCGAGCATGGCGCCGCCGATGGCGCTGTCGATATCGGCGTCGTCGAACACGATCAGCGGCGACTTGCCGCCGAGTTCCATGGTGACGTGCTTCAGGCTTCCTGCGGCCGCGGCGGCGACCTTGCGGCCGGTCGGCACGGAGCCGGTCAGCGACACCTTTGCCACGTCGGGATGGTTGATGAGCAGCGGTCCGGTCTCGCGGTCACCCTGGATGACATTATAGAGCCCCTTCGGCAGGCCGGCCTCGATCAGGATCTCGGCGATCTTCAGCGCGCCGAGCGGCGTGTTTTCGGAAGGTTTGAACACCATGGCGTTGCCGGCGACCAGCGCCGGCGCACCCTTCCAGCAGGCGATCTGCTGCGGATAGTTCCAGGCGCCGATGCCGACGCAGACGCCGAGCGGCACGCGCTTGGTATAGGCGAAATCGCCTCCGAGCGGGATATAGGAGCCGTTGAGGCCGGCTGCGGCCACGCCGCCGAAGAATTCGAAACTATCGGCGCCTGAAGTCGGGTCTGCGACGATCGTTTCCTGGATCGGCTTACCGGTATCAAGGGTTTCCAGCTCGGAAAGCTCGCGGTTGCGCTCGCGCATGATCTCGGCGGCGCGCCTCAGGATGCGGCCGCGTGCCGTCGGGCTCATTGCCGCCCATTCCGGCTGCGCCCGCTTGGCGCTGGCGATCGCCTGCTCGACGATGGCGGGGGTCGCCGCGTGTAGCCGCGCGATCACTTCGCCGGTGGCCGGATAGATGCTTTCGATAGCGGTGCCGTCGGTATCCTCGACGTATTCGCCGTCGATGAAATGCGAGGCTTTCGGCTGGGCTTTGAGGGTCATTTTATCTGTTCCTTTTGAAAGGCAGCCTTTCGGGGAAGCGGCGCAAGCAGAGCGTTGATGTAATCTTCAGTGAGGGCGATCGAAGCATCGATGCTGATCGGCGCTGATCGCAGGCTCTGACGGATATAGAGCCCGTCGATCATCGCGGCAGCACCCTCGGCAATACGCTCGGCGTCTTCGCTCGGACACAATACCTTGAGGTTGGCGAGCAGGTTGGAGCGCAGCCGTCTCGCATAGATGACGAGGAAGCGGCGCGTCTCCTCGGAACGCTGCGCCTCGGCATAGAAGGCGAGCCAGGCGGCAATCGTCTCCGGCGCGAATTGATCAGCCTGGAAACTGACGCGGATGATGGCGGACAGTTTTTCTCGCGGCGTCTTTGCTGCCCTCAGCGCCGTCACCGTGCTGTCGCGCAGGCGCTGTAGGTGACTCCGGACGGTTTCGATCAGCAACTGCTCTTTGCTGCCGAAGTAATGATGGGCGAGGGCGGGGGAAACGCCTGCCTGCTTGGCGATTTCGGACATGGTGACAGTCAGCGAGCCGTGATCACCGATCACGCGCATCGCTGCATCCACAAGCGCCTTGCGGCGCACCGGTTCCATTCCAACTTTCGGCATACGTCACCCCAGAGCTCATCGGAGTGTATTTTTGATTGACTGATCAATCAACAAAAAAATCATGCGCCGATCTGATTAACTTCAGAAATCTCCAGCCTCTTTCCGGGAATACATTCCTGTATCATATTCTTCCGAATGGGGAGGTGCAGTCATGGTCAATGTTCTGGATGAAATTCCACCATCCGCCATGCGGGACAAATGGGGATGGTTTGTTGCGCTTGGCGTGTTTCTACTCATTTGCGGCGGAATCGCGCTTGGCAATCTTTTCATCGCCACCGTTGTATCGGTCTATTATATCGGCATGCTGATGCTGGTCGGCGGTATCATCCACCTGGCGCATGCCTTTCAGGTCCGGGGATGGGAACATATTCTGTTCTGGGTGCTCAGCGGCCTGCTTTATACGATCGCCGGCATCCTTGCTTTTGCCAATCCTTTGCTCGCCTCGGAAGCGTTGACGCTGTTTCTTGCCATCGCATTGCTTATTGCAGGCACATTTCGTGTCTGGGTTGGCCGCAAGCTGAAGCCGGAACGGGGTTGGATATGGATTGTTATCGGCGGCGTGATGACCGCACTCGCCGGCATTGCCATCGCTCTCGGTTGGCCGGTCAACAGTCTTTGGATACTTGGTCTCTTTCTCGCGGTCGACCTGATTTTTCAGGGTTGGACACTGATGGCCTTCGGCTTCGCTCTTAGGCAGTAAAAGCGGGTAAAGAGGGAGTAACGGACTACTACTTTTTGACAAGACGTGTGAGCGGGGCTACTCTTCATAGGCTGCCGTGGAGGACGGGAGCGGCGCTGACTGACGTAACGGCAGGCGCCATTGTCCGGAGCGAGCGTGTCGACGGAGACGCGTCTTGAAGCTTCCGGTTATTTGCTTGGAATATGTCTCCAGCGAATAGTTTTGTTTAAGAACTAAAAAGGGAGGAATATCATGCCGATGGTAACGGTTTCCATCTCTCCGCTTCAGGCTGCCGGTATCCGCGCAGCCGTCGACACGGGCACTTATGCTTCGAGCAGCGAAGTCGTGCGCGAGGCCCTGCGCATGTGGGAGGCCGCACGCAAGCGCGGTGATATCTGCGATGTACCCCGTGCCGCCAACGATCTTGATGGCGTGGCGAAGAGCAGCCGTTGCGTTGCCGACATGTTTGCTGATTACGAAGCGGAAAGACGCCGGCATAACTGAGCGGCGAACATCACGCGCACTATCAGACGATGGTTGCCGCTCCTTGGATTGAGGCGGCTTCGCTATGGTTAATGCTCTTTTACCATTCACGAAACTTTCACATGCGGGAAAGATTTCGTTGACAGTTGTGGCGCATCTTGGGCCGAAAACGCGATAAATCTAAAGTTTTACTTAAAAAACTTAGATCAAAAATTCTTAAATGGAGATGGGCATGTCCCTGACCGCCGCCGTCGAGCCGGGCGTATTGCGCCGGTATGCCAGCGACCAGATTGTCACGCTTGCCAAACTCGTTATCGAAAATGCTTTCCAGCCAATCGTCGAGGCCGGCACCGGTGCGGTTTTCGGCTATGAATCCTTGATGCGCGGGCAAGAGCGTATCGGCTTCGACAGCCCGATCCAGATCCTCGATGAGGCCGAGCGCACAGGCCAACTCCTCGGGCTGGAACAGATGGTGACGAGCCGGGCGCTGGCGAAATTTGCCACGCTTGGCAATGCCAGTACCGCAACTCTCTTCCTCAATCTCGATGTCCGGCTGATTCCGCAGGGCGAAGTGCTTGCCGACGGTTTGCTGCAACATATGAAGAAGGCCGGCATCGCGCCGTCCTCCGTCTGCTTTGAGTTCTCCGAACGCTTCGACAACACCAGTGTGCCGGAATTTTGCGGTCTGGTCGCCAAGATGCGGGATGCCGGTTTCAAGCTCGCAATCGACGATTTCGGTGTCGGCCACGCCGAGATGAAGCTGTTGTCTGAATATCCCGTCGATTATCTCAAGATCGACCGGTATTTCGTCTCCAATATCGATCGCAGCGCCCGTAAGCGCCATATTCTCAAAAACCTCGTCAATATCGCCCACGTCCTGGGTACCCGCGTCATCGCCGAAGGCATCGAAACCGAGGCGGAATTTCTGATCTGCCGCGAATTCGGCGTCGATCTTGTCCAGGGCTGGTTTATCGCCCGCCCGACGACGTTGATCAACGAGTTGAAGCCAAGCTTCCCGCATCTGCAGGAACTCGGCAAAGTGGCGCGCAACAGCCAATCGCTAGACGAAATTCTCATCCGCAAGCAGATAGAAGTCTTGCCGACCATCCGCGAGAATGACAGCATCGACAGTGTCTTCGAGCTTTTCCGCCGCAATCCGCGCCGCGCCTATTTCCCCGTCGTCAACGCCAACGGCGAGCCGCGCGGCATCGTTCACGAGTACCAGCTCAAGGAATATATCTATCAGCCCTTCGGTCGCGACCTCTTGAAAAACAAGGTCTATGAGCGCTCGATCTCGCATTTCGTCGAGATGGCGCCGATCGTCGGTTTGGATTCCGACGCCGATACGCTGATGACGATCTTCGCCAATATGGAAAGCAGCAACTGCCTGATCGTCACCGAGGGCATGCATTATGCCGGCATCGTCTCGGCCGCCTCGCTGATCAAGGTCATCAACGAGAAGCAGCTGAAGATTGCCCAGGACCAGAATCCGCTGACCGGCCTGCCGGGCAATCGCGCCATTCATGATTTCATGCAGAATGCCGGCCGCGACGGCGATGAAGTCAGGCACTTCTGCTATTGCGACTTCGACAATTTCAAGCCGTTCAACGATGCCTACGGCTTCCATCTCGGCGACCATGCCATTTCGTTGTTTGCGGCGCTGATGCGGCGTTACTTCTTCGCCGAACGCCATTTTCTCGGCCACGTCGGCGGCGACGATTTCTTCATCGGCGTCACCGGCTGGAATGTTGAGGAATTGCGCGAGATTCTGGAGAGGTTGCTTGCCGATTTCCACGCCGACGTCCTGGAATTCTATTCGGCGGAGGATCGTGCCGCCGGCCGCATCCGCGGGCATGACCGTAGCGGCGCAGAGGCGCTGTTCCCGCTGATGCGTTGCTCCATCGGCATTCTCGAACTGCCCGAAGGCCTGGTCATCGACGATATCAACCGTGTCAGCACGTCGATCGCGGGCATCAAGGCTAGGGCGAAGGAAACCGAAATCGGCTTTGCGTTCTTGAGCCTGGGCGAGACGAATTGACGCCCTCCCACTCCAGCTTCTTTTCAAGAGGCATGCGCTAAACTATCTCCACTGCTTTGCTGGGATAGGAGAAACGAGCCATGCCCTTGCCGTCTGAAATGCGTTTTGTGGATTTGCCATCCTTCGGCGCCCCCGAGGTCATGACGATTGCCCGCAAACCTCTGCCGGTGCTGAAAGACGGGGAAATCCTCGTTCGCGTCGAGGCGGCTGGTGTGAACAGGCCGGATGTGGCTCAGCGCCAGGGCATTTATCCGCCGCCGAAGGATGCAAGCCCTATCCTCGGCCTGGAAATTGCTGGCGAAGTCGTCGATGTCGCGCGCGGTGTCACTGAATTCGCAATCGGCAACAAGGTCTGCGGCCTCGCCAATGGCGGCGCCTATGCCGAATATTGCGTTCTCCCGGCCGGCCAGGCATTGCGGTTCCCGAATGGCTATGACGCCGTTCGTGCGGCCGCATTGCCTGAGACGTTCTTCACCGTCTGGGCCAATCTCTTCCAGATGGCGGGCCTTACCGAAGGCGAGAGCGTGCTGATCCACGGCGGTTCGAGCGGCATCGGCACGACAGCGATCCAGCTTGCCAAAGCCTTCGGAGCCACGGTTTATGCCACCGCCGGCTCGAAGGAGAAATGCGATGCCTGCGAGAAACTCGGCGCAAAGCGGGCGATCAACTATAAAGAGGAAGACTTTGCCGAGGTCATCAAGGCGGAAACCGGCCATGGGGTCGATGCTGTCCTTGACATGATCGGCGCAGCCTATTTCGAGAAAAACCTTGCCTCGCTCGCCAGGGATGGCTGCCTGTCGATCATCGCCTTCCTCGGCGGCGCGGTGGCCGAAAAGGCCAATCTGCAGCCGATCATGGTCAAGCGCCTGACGGTCACCGGCTCGACCATGCGCCCGCGCACCGCGGAAGAAAAACGCGCAATCCGCGACGATCTTCATTCCCAGGTCTGGCCGCTGCTTGACGACGGCACTGTCGCTCCCGTCATTTATCGGACATTCGCGTTCGAAGACGTCGTCGACGCGCACAGGCTGATGGAGACCAGCAGTCACATCGGCAAGATCATGCTGAAGCTGGCTTGAGGGTCAACGACATCGCAATGGAGACGAGGCCGGGCAGAGCCATCAATGCATAAAGCCATGTGGCCGCCGACATACTGCCGACGATGCGGCCTGGATCGGCAAGACCGGCCCCATTGACGATGACGCCCGCAAGGGAAGAGCCGAAGCCGCCACCCAGCGACTGAACCGTCGAAATGGCAGCCGAGGCCTTGTCCTGCTCTGCGTTGCCGACAAGGCCGATTACCTTGGTGACCAGATGCGCCCAGCCAAGGCCGACGCCGAAGCCCATCAAAAACATGGCGACAACAGCCGGGCCGAGCAAAACAAGGTCGCTGGAGGGATTGTCTCTTGCCAGGAAAAGAATCAGCGAGGCCGTGGCCGCGGTTTCAAGCACGCATCCGACGATGATCGAGACGACCGCCCGTTTTCCAGAAAATGATGTGCTTAGAAAGGCTGCGAGGGTCCATCCCAGCGCGACCAAAGCGACCAGATAGCCTGAAACCAGGGGCGCCACGCCATGCAGGGTCTGCAGGAAATAAGGAATATAGATATCGCTCGTCAGCACCATCATGAGCGTGAATATCATCAAATAAAGCCGGCATATCGGCCTGCTGAGCATGACCGCGCCCTGCGGCAGAAGCCGGTTCGCGCTTTTTCGCTCGACGGTGAGCATGGCGGAAACGGAAGCTATTGAAATTGCGACGAGTATGACCTTGCTCGACATATGTTCGATGGTTCCGGCGAGGCTCACCAACAAGACTGCGCCGAGCAGAAGCGCAATCTGAAGGATTGGAGTCTTCTGTTGCGCTCGATCATCCTCGACGCGCGGCAGCAACCATCGCGCCGAGAGAGCCATAAGGCCTGCCAGCGGCACGAGAATGACGAAGGCCTCGCGCCAGGCGCTCCCTTGGGAAAACAGCCCGCCCAACGTCGGTCCGAGCACGGTCGCGACACCCCATATGGCGGCGTAAAGTGTTGACGCTTTCCGCCACAGTGGTGCTGGATAGACGAAACGGATGAACGCATAGCCTAGAGCGCCCAGCATGCCGGCACCGAAACCTTGCACTGCCCGCCCGGCAAGCACGACCTGTATTATCGGCGCGATGGCGCAAATCAGGTTTCCGGCGCCGAATATCAGCGCCGCCGCGACATAGACGGTCCGCAGGCCCATGCCTCTCGGCCGTGTCGCGACTGTGATCGAGCCGAGCACGCCGGCCGCAACAAAAAGCGTTATCATCCAGGAAAACAGCTCCAGGCCGCCGATGTCGCGAACGATGGACGGCGCGATCGTCGCGGTAATGTAGGATTCGACGGCATAGAGGGCGACGCCGCCGCCGAGCATCAAGGTCGCCGGCAGAAGCTGGGGTGAGAAGAGTGTAAAGATGGAGGTGGAGCGGGATGTATCGACATTTTGGATGCTCGACATCGGATGACCCTCGGCGTTTTCCCTAGCGAATAATTATTTTCCAAGTTATAAATTGGAAAATCACACAGTCTCAAAATTAAAACAAGCGAAAACTTGGAAAAATGCGCCAGTCGCCGGTTAATCGAATCCTGATCCTGTTGAAAACCGATGGTCCGCAGCTCGCATCGACGCTTGGCAGCACGCTCGGCATATCGTCGGAAGCGGCCCGCCAGCAACTGACGAAGATGGCGGACGAGGGCCTGGTAGAGCCAGTGACAGAAACTGCATCCGGCAGGGGCAGGCCGCGTCAGCTCTGGCATTTGACGGCGGAAGGCAACCGCCAGTTTCCCGACGGGCACGCCGACCTGACGGCTACGCTTCTGACGACCATGACCAACCAGCTAGGGCAGGGTGCGGTCGATGCAGTCATTTCGGCGCGGGAAGCGGAGACGCTGAAGCGCTACCGCAGCCATATCGACATTACCGCCGACCTGCCGTCACGCGTCGCGACGCTTGCCGCCATCCGCACGCGCGAAGGCTATATGGCCGACCATTGGCAGGAAGAGGACGGTTCGCTTGTGCTGGTGGAGAACCACTGCCCCATCTGCGCCGCCGCAACGGTATGCGCCGGCTTCTGCCGGTCGGAACTCGAGACGTTTCGTGCAACACTTGCGGCAAGCGTGGAGCGCGAAGAGCACATCCTGCTCGGCGCGCGGCGTTGTGCCTATCGGATTCGAGCGGTCTAAACTGAATGGCTGTGCAGCCCATACAGTCAATTTCAAAGCGAGAGCCGCAACGATGGGGCACAACATTTCCAGTCTTGGATTACCGCCTTTGCTGAATGCCTTGTAGATCGTCTCACGTCCCAGATTCCCGAGCCGATTTCACTTCCTATGACGATTGGCAATCCTCTTTACAGCGGCTATCAGTAGCATATCCCGCAAATCAAAGAGCGCTTGCCATCATGTCCAATCCCGTCTGCGTCGAAATCACCCGTGGAAATCTCGTTGAAAGCCGTCATCGCGGTTCGGTCGCCGTCGTCGATGGAGATGGGAAGTTGGTGCTGTCGCTCGGCGACATCGAAAGGGGCGTGTTTCCGCGTTCGGCCTGCAAGGCGATGCAGGCTTTGGCGCTGGTCGAAAGCGGCGCGGCGGATGCCTATGGCTTCGGGAATAAGGAACTGGCGCTTGCTTGCTCCTCGCATAGCGGTGAAGACGCGCATGTGGCGCTGGCTGCCTCCATGCTCGCCCGCGCCGGCCGGGACGTCAGCGCGCTGGAATGCGGTGCACATTGGTCTTCCGATCAGAAAACGATCATCCACCAGGCCCGCACCATCGACAAGCCGACGGCGCTGCATAACAATTGCTCGGGCAAGCACTCCGGCTTCGTCTGCGCCTGTTGCCATCAAGACATCGATCCCAAAGGTTATGTCGGCTACGATCATCCGCTGCAGCAGCAGATCCGCGCGACGATGCAAAGCCTGACGGGAACGCCGCTCGGCCACGACAATTGCGGCACCGACGGCTGCTCGATCCCGAATTATGCTGTGCCGCTCAGAAGCCTGGCGCATGGCTTCGCCAAGATGGCGACCGGTAACAGCCTGGAACCGTTGCGCGCCAGAGCCTCGCGGCGACTGTTCGAGGCCTGCATGGCAGAGCCCTTCTACGTCGCCGGCACCGGCCGCGCCTGCACCAAGCTGATGCAGATCGCCCCCGGTCGCATCTTCGCCAAGACCGGCGCCGAAGGCGTCTTCTGTGCAGCAATCCCCGAACAAGGCGTCGCGATTGCGGTCAAATGCGATGATGGCAACGGCCGTGCCGCCGAAGCCATGATTGCAGCGACGCTCGCCCGCTTCTTTGAAAAGGGCAGCGACGTCCATGCCGGTCTGATGGCAATGGCCAACAAGGCGCTCAGCAACTGGAACGGCATCCATGTCGGCGATATCAGGGCGACCGCGGTGCTAACGGCGTAGAGCACTGATCTCCGTCCATTCGATGCGTATTTGCAATTATCTTGCCGGCAGATGCCGCCGGACAAGCCTGTACTCGTGCCAGATCAGGACCATGACCACCAGATCGAAGGCGGTCAGCACCAGAAGCCCGATCCCATGGGTGTCGACGAAGCGGTAGAGTTGATAGGCGATAAAAAGCCCCAAAGCTGCCAAAGACGCCGGATATGCCCACAGCCTGCCCTTAAGAAGGCCAATGACGAGCAGCACTTTCACCAAGCCGTGGCTAAGGAGATAGTATGCATAGAAATCCTTGGTCGCGAGGGAGAAGTTTTGCGACCAGGCAAGAAGGTGAGTTGCGATGAAGTCCTTTGGCTGCCCAATCAATTCCTTCTGCGTGAGAACATTCACGAGATGAACAATCGAATTGGTACTGATGAGCGCAAGCGCTATCCCGCCGATACATTCGATCAGGGCATGAGCACCTTTCAACAACACGCTGATCTCAAAGAGCTGATGAATCCGACGTTCATTCATGCTCGATCGCAACCCCTACCAACCACTTCGGACGAGTGACCCCATGGATCAGGCGATCACGCAATGGATCAATACTCCCGCAGGCATAAGTCCAATGTTGGACCGGATCATGATCATGATAACGCAATTCGGGGCTCCGCTCCTCGTTTTGGCGGTGGTGCTGCAGTGGTGGAGCAAGCGCTCCCAAGCTCATGTGCGGCATACGTGTATTGTGGCGGGATTGTCCTTTCTCGTCGGACTCGGCGTCAATCAAATCATCCTGCTGTTCGTTCATCGAGTCCGCCCGTATGACGCGGGCATCACCCACCTCATTATCGATCGCACCATCGATTGGTCATTCCCGTCGGATCACGCGACCGCAACGTTCTCCATTGTTGCAGCTTTTTTGATATGCGGTTTGTGGGGGAGAGGACTCGCCTTCCTGGTCGTCGCTCTGTTGATCTGTCTGTCCAGAGTTTATGTCGGGACGCATTATATCAGCGACATTCTCGGCGGCGCTGCGACAGCCGTCGCGTCGGCGGCCGTCATAAACCTGGCCTATCGCGAAGATTCGAAATTAGACCGGTGGATTACCGGCCTGCTCTGAATGAATGTCCATCGCGGCCGCCTGCTTCAGTCGCTGACGGTGAAAATAGGAACCTGCGCACTGCGATAAGGCGCCAGGCTTTCCTCTGTAATACTTGACGGTACGACCATGCCCGAGACCGCCGTGACGGGCAGGATATGGCAGGGGGAGGCGGCATCCAGCTTTTCCTGGGTCACCATCACATAGGTTTCGGCCGAGCATTGCGCGATATGCCGCTTGATGGCTGCCTCCTCGAAATCGCCGGTCGAAAGACCGTGAACGGGATGGATGGCGGTCACGCCGAGGAAGAAGATGTCCGGCCGCACCAGCGAGATTGCCGCCATTGCCGCCGCACCCGTCGCCACCATCGAATGCTTGTAGAGTTTGCCGCCGATCAGGATCACCTCGGCTGTCGGATGATGTTCCAGCTCGCCTGCGATCGTCGGGCTATGGGTGACGACGGTGAAGGTAAAATTCCTGGGTAGATGACGGGCGATTTCCGCAGTCGTCGTGCCGCCGTCGAGAAACACCGTCCGTCCGGGTCGAACCATCTTCGCCGCAAAGGCGCCGAGTTGCCGCTTGACATCCGGCGACACACCGCGCCGCGCCGAGAAATCCGGCAACTCCGGTGCGAGCGGCAGCGCACCGCCATGCACGCGCTTCAGTAGCCTTTCCGCCGCCATTTCTCTCAGATCCCTACGGATCGTGTCTTCGGACAGGCCGAAGTCGTCTGCGATCGTCTTGGCAATTGCCTGGCCGTCGCGGCGCAGGATATCGAGGATGAGGGTCTTTCGTTGGCTGGTTAGCATGCCTGTTTCCGCACGAAAATTCATGAAATATCGTGAATTTATCAAAAATGAGTCGACAATCAAGAAATTTAACGCATATTCGTGTAAATTCCTGCAGAAAGCAGAAGGAAGAGGAGATGTGACATGTTGATCTTGATTGCCGGGCCGTATCGTTCGGGAACTGGAGACGATCCCAGGAAGATGGCCGAGAATCTCAAGCGGCTGGAGGAGCCATCCTATGCGCTGTTCAAGGCGGGGCACCTGCCCATGATTGGCGAATGGGTCGCCTTGCCGGTCTGGCACGCCGCCGGCGGCAAGAGCACCGGCGACGATCTCTACGAAGAGATATTCCACCCGACCGCAGGCCGGTTGCTGCAATTGTGCGAGGGCGTTCTCAGACTTCCAGGCGAGTCCAAGGGAGCCGACAACGACGTCCGCATCGCCAGTGAACGCGGCATTCCCGTCTGGTATCGGCTGGAGGATGTGCCGGGTTGTGCCTAACGGATTGGTGATCCAGCCCTTGTGGTGTGACGCTGACCCCGGTCGCGCGCCTCACCACAAGGGCGATGCGCAGACGGCATCCATCAAAAGCTTTCATAACCGATATCGGCGCAGGCCACTTCCGTATTCCCTCCGTCGCCGTTAACGTCGAGCGAAATCGAGCACAGGAAACGGATATGCTAAATTTATATTTCTCACCGGGCAGTTGCGCACTTGCTAGCTTGATAGCGCTCGAAGAGTCGGGCCTTGCCTACGAGGCGCGGCCGGTCAGTTTCCCGAAGGGCGAACAGCGCTCGCCGGAGTATCTGGCAATCAACCCTAAGGGGCGTGTCCCGGCTCTGGTAACCGACAAGGGCGTCGTCACTGAAAATGTGGCGATCCTCGCCTATGTCGCCCAGATCGCGCCGGCGGCTCGCCTTGCTCCGCTCGACGATCCCTTCGATTTCGCCCGCATGCAGGCCTTCAACAGCTATCTAGCCTCGACCGTGCATGTGAATCATGCTCATAAAGGGCGCGGCTATCGCTGGACCGACGATGCGGCGGCAATCGAAGCGATGAAGGCCAAGGTGCCCCAGACCATGGGCGAGAGCTTCGCGCTTATCGAGGAAACGATGCTGGAAGGTCCCTGGGTAATGGGCGAGCAATATACCGTCGCCGATGCCTATCTCTTCACACTGGAGAGTTGGTTGCCGGGCGACGGTGTCGATCGGACCCGCTTTGAGAAGGTCAGCGCCCACCACGCGCGTATGCTGGAGCGCCCCGCTGTGCAACGAGCCCTCACCGCCGAGCGGATTTGATCAACCGGCGTCGAAGGTAGCCCGTAATTTCTTCGGCGCCCGAAACCGCCAAGCCTCGATCAGCCGGAGTTGCAGTTCGTCGTCGCCGATAGCGGCGATGCGCAATGGCAGCGACGGCCAGCCGACGTAGTGATCCGTCTGGAAATAGATCTCCGGCGCCATCTCGATCAGCTGCTCCTTATGGTCGATCGGCAGCGCCAGCACAATCGTCTCGGCATTCTTGACGGAAACGAAAGCCTTGCCGCCGACCTTCAGCGCCGGCGTGCCGTAACTGGTGCTCACCTCGACCTCGGGCAGACGCGCTTCCGCCACCACACGTTGAAGGCGTTGGAAGATCACGCTGGTGTCGGTGCTCGTGGCCATGCTGCGCTATCCGTTCCGATGGTACATCGCACAAAATCATACATGGTCGGAGGGGATAGTCGAAGAGCCGGGTTTAGCGCCGCGCAATGTTTGTTCTTTCGTTATGCGCATTCCTTTAATCTTACATCTTGCCCTTCCGCCTTCCGCCCCAAATTTTCGGGCATCAACGGCAGATCGGCTAGCTCCTCCAGCGACATGGCCGCAAGCGCCGGATGCTGCAACGGGTCATCCTGCGCTTCGCTGTCATCGTGCCGCAGGTGATTGAAGAAAAGCTTCAGTATCGACATGACATGCCTCCTCGTTCTTCCGCAGCGATGCGCTCATTGGGCGCGTCAGTCGGCGGGAATGGTGGCGGTTCTGATTTGTGCTGCAATGATCGCGCGCATCGCGCGGCTTTTCAATTGAGAATGCCGGCATGCTGATATAGATATTCTATATGAAGAATCTCAACAGCGTTCATCTGAATGGTCTCCGGGCACTGGAGGCTGTGGGGCGGCTCGGGTCGTTGCAGGCGGCTGCCGATGAGCTTGGCGTGACCATCGGCGCCGTCAGCCAGCAGGTGATCAAGGCCGAGGCGCAATTGGGGCGGCCGGTTTTCGAGCGCACGCCGAAGGGCATGGCAGTGACGGAGGCCGGCATCGCGGTACTGGCGCGGCTCGGCGAAGGGTTTCAGGCGCTGTCGGCAGCGGTGACCGCCGCGCAGCATCGCGACGACCATATCCTCACCATCTCGGTTGCGCCGGTCCTCGCCGCGCGCTGGTTGGTGCACCGGCTCGATCGGTTCGCCAAGCGCCATCCGGATATTCGCTTGCGCATCGACGCCACCACACAGCTTGTCAATCCGGCGACATCGGATGTCGACATCGGCATCCGCGTCGGCAGCGGGCAATGGCCTGGCGTCAAATCCGAACTGCTGTTGGCGCAGGAAATCTTTCCGGTTGTGACGCCGCAGATCGCCGCCACGCTCAAGGAACCCGCCGACCTGTTAAGTGTGCCGGCCGTCATTGACGGGCACGCCATGTTCACCTGGGATGTCTGGCTCAGGGAGGTCGGCCTTTCCGGCAAATGCATGGAAGAGCGGCATATCTTCAACGATGCCTCGCTCTGTCTCGATGCCGCCATGGCGGGCCAGGGCGTGATGCTTGCCTGGCAGACACTGGCAGCCTATGCGCTACAGCAGAAATGCCTTGTCGATCCCTTCGGTATCCGCGCCAAAACCGGCTTCGGCCACTATTTCATCACGGCCGAAAGCGTGCGCGAGGCGAAAAAGGTCACGGCCTTCAAAGCCTGGATCCGTGAGGAGATGGAAGAGAGCATGCGGCTCTTCCGGTGAACCTGCCTCAGATCGGCTCTTTGCCGCGTGTTTTCTGCATTGCCTTATAGGCCGCACGTGACTGGCAACGCTCGATCCAGGCCTTCACCTTCGGATGGTTGTCGAACAGGGCCTGCTCCGTCTGGGCATAGCGCAGCACCTCGGCAATGTTGAGGTCGGCGGCGGTAAAGCGGTTGCCGACGACATAGTCCTGGTCTTGAAGGTGCTGCTCGAGAATGTCGAAAGTCCGCTTCAGCGAACGGCAGGCAACCGCGATCCCGGCCTTGCCGGCTTCGCTGTCCTCCTGGGCATTGTCATAGATCCTGACGATTGCAACGGTATACGGCTCGACTTCGGTCGCTGCCCACATCGTCCACATGGTCAACAGCCCTTCTTCTTCCGCCGTCTTGCCGGCGAGCGGGCCGCCATACTTGCGGGCAAGATAGAGATTGATGGCTAGGGATTCGTGCATCACGAGATCGCCGTCCTTGATGGCGGGTATCATGCCCATCGGATTGACGGCCAGGAATTCCGCCGACATCGTATTGATTGGCGCTTCCGGACTTAGCGGATTGTCGAGCCGGCTGGCTTGGATGACGGGCACGGACTGGAAGGGAACGCCAAGCTCCTCGGCCATCCAATAGTTGCGGGAAGCACGCGAGCGATAGACGCCGTAAATTGTCAGCATGGTCAGTCTCCGAAATCGAGTCGAAGCGAGGTTATTGGCGGGTTTCGGCAAACGGAAGAGGCTTGAACTTATATCTGCAATGAAAGCTTTTGATGGGTGCACGACAGCAAGCACGAAAATATCCGTCAACCCCTTCAATCTTTGCAAATCATGCCGCGAGCGTACCGCCTTCGTTCGGAAATTAGCGACGGCGCATGCTAATATTGTGGGGAGTTTTCGCTGGTGCGGTAGGAGGCATTTGGCGAAATATATTACGCAATTGGTGACTGCGATCTCGGGAGGAGAGCAGATGCTTGCGACGAGCGTATCGCTTGACGACAAATATACCGCAGATGAAGGCCGCGTCTTCATGACCGGCCTGCAGACCTTGGTGCGTCTGCCGATGACGCAGATGCGGCGCGACCGTGCCGCGGGTCTGAATACCGCCGCCTTCATATCGGGCTATCGTGGCTCGCCGCTTGGCGGCTATGACCAGCAGCTTCTAAAAGCCAAGACCTATCTCGACCAGCACGACGTCACCTTCCAGCCAGGCATCAATGAGGACCTTGCCGCCACAGCCATATGGGGCACGCAACAAGTCGGTCTGTCCCCCGGGGTGCGCAAGGACGGTGTGCTCGGCATCTGGTACGGCAAGGGTCCTGGCGTCGACCGCTCCGGTGACGTGCTGAAACACGGCAATGCCGCCGGCACGTCGAAACATGGTGGCGTCCTCTGTTTTGCTGGCGACGATCATTCCGCCAAATCCTCCACGATCCCACACCAGACCGACCATGATTTCATGTCGGCGGTCATCCCGGTCATCTATCCATCGTCGATCCACGAATTCCTCGAATATGGCCTGCTCGGCATTGCCATGTCGCGCTATTCCGGCTGCTGGGTCGGCATGAAATTCATTGCCGATACGATCGAGACGACAGCCGCGGTCGATCTCTCGGGTGAGAAGCGTCAATTCGTGCTTCCGACTGATTTCGAGTTGCCACCCGGCGGCTTGAACCTGCGTTGGCCCGATCCGCCGCTGGTGCAGGACGATAGGCTGCAGACCTATAAGGCCTATGCCGCCATCGCCTTTGCGCGCGCCAATCGCGTCGATGAAATTACCCATGATGTGCCCAATGCCCGCTTCGGCATCATCTCCTCCGGCAAGGCCTATGAGGACGTATTGCAGGCGCTGCGCGAACTCGAAATCGGTCCGAAGGAAATGGCCGCGATCGGCCTGCGTATCCTGAAAGTCCGTATGCCCTGGCCGCTGGAGCCGGAGGCCGTCCGGCATTTCTCCGAAGGGCTGGACGAGGTGCTCGTCGTCGAAGAACGGCGCGAGATCATCGAAAACCAGATCAAGCAGCAGCTCTTCAACTGGCGCGCCGATGTCCGCCCGCGCATCGTCGGCAAGTTCGACGAACACGACAAGCCCTATCTCAGCCTGTCGGCGGCGCTGACCGTCGGCTCGGTGGCCAGGGCCATTGCAGGACGCATCGTCAAGCTCGATCTCGATCCTTCACTGCATGACCATATCGCCGCCAAGCTTGCCTATCTCGCTGAACGGGGCCAGATCAGCCGCACGCACGTCGCGCCTTTGCAGCGAACGCCGTTCTTCTGCTCCGGCTGTCCGCACAACACGTCCACCCGCGTTCCCGAAGGCAGCCGCGCCATGGCCGGCATCGGTTGCCACTACATGGTCACCTGGATGGACCGCAACACCGAGACCTTCACGCAGATGGGCGGCGAAGGTGTGCCCTGGACGGCAATCGCCCGCTACACCGACGAGAAGCACATGTTCGTCAATCTCGGTGATGGCACCTATTTCCATTCCGGCATTCTCGCTGTCCGCCAGTCGGTCGCCGCCAAGGTCAATGTCACTTATAAGCTGCTCTACAACGATGCCGTCGCCATGACTGGTGGCCAGCCGATCGACGGCTATCTGACGCCTCAGCTCTTGACCCGCCAGTTGCACGGTGAAGGCGTCTCGCCGATCTATCTGCTCTCGGAAAATCCCTCGGCCTATTCGTCATCGGACCTCGCCCCTGGCGTCAAAGTTCTGCATCGCGATAATATCGATCAGGTGATGCTGACGCTGCGCGAGACCGAAGGTTGCTCGGCGATCGTCTATGTCCAGACCTGTGCCGCTGAAAAACGTCGCCGCAGGAGCCGCGGCCTGTTGGAAGACCCGGCCAAGCGCGTCTTCATCAATCCCGCGGTCTGCGAAGGCTGCGGCGATTGCTCGGTGCAGTCCAACTGCATTTCCGTCGAGCCATTGGAGACGGAGTTCGGCCGCAAGCGGCAGATCAATCAGTCGAGCTGCAATAAGGACTTCTCCTGCGTCAAAGGCTTCTGCCCTTCCTTCGTCACCGTCCATGGCGGCAAGCGCCGGAAGCGCGCAGCGCTGGAGCACGCAGATGCCGATGTGCCGATGCCGGAGATCCCCATCATTGGCGTTCGGCCGTGGAACATCGCCATTGCCGGCGTCGGCGGCACCGGCATTCTGACCATCGGCGCCATCCTCGGCATGGCCGCCCATCTTGACGGGAAGGTTCCGATGATCCTCGACATGGCCGGTCTCGCGCAGAAGGGCGGTGCTGTCATGAGCCATCTGCGCATCGGCTATAGTGAGGCGGATGTAACCTCGTCGCGTATCGTCAACGGCGGTGCCGACCTGTTACTCGCCGCCGACGAAGTGGTGGGTGCATCCAAAGATGCGATTACGCTGTGCGCTTCGACCCGCACGACCGCCATCGTCAATACAGGCCTGATGCCGGTCGCCGACTTTGTTCGCAATCGCGACTTCGATTTCAAGATCGGCTCGATTCAACATGCCATCGCCAAGACCGTCAGCGATAAATCCGTCTTCCTCGATTTTGGCCACATTGCGAGCGAGGTCACCGGCGATGCCATGTCGACCAATATCCTGCTCACAGGCTTTGCTTGGCAGCGCGGCCTGCTGCCGCTGTCACTGGAAGCCATCGAGAAGGCGATCGAGCTCAACGGCGTGGCCGTGAAGGCCAGCCTCTCGGCCTTCCAATGGGGCCGTCTGCTGGCGCATGATCCGCAGTCGGTGCACGAGATGATGACGGAACCGGATGCCAAGAAGACGCTGGCCGAGATGAGCCTCGACGAGCTGATTGCCCACCGCAAGGCGCATTTGACCGCCTATCAGAACGCCGCGCTTGCTGATCGCTACGCCGCTTTCGTCCAGCGCGCCACGGCTGCGGCTGCCAGGGAGCGGCTCTTGGATAAGGTGCCTTTCGCCGTCGCCGTCACCTATGCGCGCGTGCTGGCCTATAAGGACGAATATGAAGTGGCGCGGTTGTTGACCGATCCCGCTTTCGAGGCTCACTTGCGTGACGAGATGGAAGGCGACTTCAAGCTGGCCTTCAATCTCGCCCCGCCGATGCTGGCAGGCAAGGACCCGAACGGCCGACCGAAGAAGCGTGAATTCGGCCCCTGGATATTGCCGCTACTGCGCCGGCTCGCGCCGATGAAACGGCTGCGCGGCACCGCCTTTGATCCCTTCGGCTACATGCGGGAACGCCGGCTGGAGCGTCGGTTGATCGGCGAGTATGAAGTGATTGCCGACCGTGTTCTCAACGGCCTGCGCGCGGACAATGAGACGGAGGCCCTTGCCATCCTGTCATTGTTCGATGAAATCAGGGGCTTCGGGCCCGTCAAGGAGGCTGCTGCCCGGAAGGTCATGGCGCGGATCGCCGAGAAGCTGAAGACCTATGAAATGCCGGAGGAAAAGCACCACGTTCCCGCCGATGCGGCGTGACGTGCTCATGAGGGTTTTGAGGAGAGTATGATCCCAAGAGACGCATGGCTGTTTCGGGATCATGCATCGGGAAAAGCGGGAGGAGAAGGCGATGTATGCTGGGGGATTGAACTTCGCGCTCGGCGAGGAGATCGAGGCGCTGCGCGACAGCGTGCGCCGGTTTGCCGGCCAGCGCATCGCGCCGCTTGCCGATGAGTTCGATCGCAACAATGGTTTTCCGAAGGCTCTGTGGCGGGAGATGGGCGATATTGGGCTGCTCGGCATTACCGCCGATGAAGCCTGTGGCGGCGCCGGTCTTGGCTATGTCGCGCATGCCGTCGCCATGGAGGAGATCAGCCGCGCTTCGGCCTCCGTTGGTCTGAGCTACGGCGCCCATTCCAATCTCTGCGTCAACCAGATCAACCGCAACGGCACCGAGGAGCAGAAGGCGCACTATTTGCCGAAGCTGATTTCCGGCGAGCATATCGGTGCGTTGGCCATGTCGGAACCCGGCTCCGGCTCCGATGTCGTCTCGATGAAGCTTCAGGCCGAAAAGCGCGGCGACCGCTACGTGTTGAATGGCAGCAAGATGTGGATCACCAACGGCCCGGATGCCGACGTGCTGGTCGTTTATGCCAAGACCGCGCCGGAGGCCGGCCCTCGCGGCATTACCGCTTTCCTTGTCGAGAAGGGTTTTAAGGGTTTCTCCGTCGGCCAGAAACTCGACAAGCTCGGCATGCGCGGCTCCAGTACCTCGGAGCTGGTTTTTATCGATTGCGAGGTGCCGGCGGAGAATGTGCTGGGTCAGATCGATGGCGGTGTCCGCGTGCTGATGTCCGGGCTCGACTATGAGCGCGTTGTCCTGTCGGGAGGCCCGCTCGGCATCATGGCCGCTTGCATGGACGTGGTGCTACCATACCTGCATGAACGCAGGCAGTTTGGCCAGCCGATCGGCGAGTTCCAGTTGATGCAAGGCAAGCTTGCCGACATGTATGTGACCATGAACGCCGCCCGCGCCTATGTCTATGCGGTTGCCGCCGCCTGCGATCGCGGCGAAACGACCCGCAAGGACGCTGCCGGCTGCATCCTCTATGCCGCGGAGAAGGCGACCGCGATGGCGCTCGAATGCATCCAGGCCCTTGGCGGCAACGGCTACACCAACGACTATCCCGCCGGCCGGCTGCTGCGCGACGCCAAGCTCTACGAAATCGGCGCCGGCACCTCGGAAATCCGCCGCATGCTGATCGGGCGGGAGCTATTTACAGAGACTGTTTGATATCGAAATTTCACCCCAACTTTTGGTGATGCCGCATGACCGTCCTGAAGTCAGAGATTTCCACGCATTCGGAGCGTTTCAGGGACAATCGCGCCGCGATGCTGGAGGCGATCGGGGTGGCCGAGGCGGCGGCCTTGCGGGCAGCGGAGGGTGGCGGGGCACAGGCGCGCGAGCGCCATGTCAGTCGCGGCAAGATGCTGCCGCGCGACCGGGTAGCGGGTCTGATAGATCCGGCGACTCCTTTTCTCGAAATCGGCGCGACGGCTGCGCACGGCATGTATGGCGATGATGCGCCAGGCGCCGGACTGATCGCCGGCGTCGGCCGCGTTGCCGGCCTCGACTGCATGATTGTCTGCAACGATGCCACGGTCAAAGGCGGCACCTACTATCCGATCTCGGTGAAGAAACATCTCAGAGCCCAGGAGATCGCAGCGGAAAATAATCTCCCCTGCCTCTATCTGGTGGATTCCGGCGGAGCCAATCTGCCGAACCAGGATGAAGTCTTTCCGGATCGCGATCATTTCGGCCGCATCTTCTATAATCAAGCCAATATGTCGGCGGCCGGTGTTCCGCAGATCGCTGTGGTCATGGGGTCGTGCACGGCTGGGGGCGCCTATGTGCCGGCCATGTCCGACGAGACCATCATCGTCGAGGGGCAGGGGACTATCTTTCTCGCGGGGCCGCCGCTGGTCAAAGCCGCGACCGGTGAGGTGGTGTCGGCCGAAGATCTCGGCGGCGGCGATGTGCACACACGCCTTTCCGGCGTTGCCGACCATCTGGCCCGAGATGATGCTCATGCGCTTGCCTTGGCCCGGCAGGCCGTTGCCAATCTCAATCGCCGCAAGCCGACGACTGTCGAACTGCAGGCGCCGGAGCCGCCGCTCTACGATCCGGAAGATATTCTCGGCATCGTGCCCTCCGATCTGCGCACGCCCTACGATGTCCGCGAAGTTATCGCTCGCATCGCCGACGGCTCGCGCTTTGACGAATTCAAGGCGCGCTATGGCGCGACACTGGTCTGCGGTTTTGCTCATATTCACGGCATCCCCGTCGGCATCATCGCCAACAACGGTGTGCTGTTTTCGGAATCGGCGCTGAAGGGCGCGCATTTCGTCGAGCTTTGCTCGCAGCGCAAGATCCCGCTGGCCTTCCTGCAGAATATCACGGGCTTCATGGTCGGCCGGAAATACGAGACCGAGGGCATCGCCAAGCACGGCGCCAAGCTGGTGACGGCGGTGGCGACGACCAAGGTGCCGAAGATCACGATGCTGATCGGTGGCTCTTTCGGTGCCGGCAATTACGGCATGGCCGGCCGCGCCTACTCGCCGCGCTTTCTCTGGACCTGGCCGAACAGCCGCATCTCCGTCATGGGCGGAGAGCAGGCGGCCGGTGTGCTGGCGACGGTACGCGGCGAGGCCCTGGCGCGTTCGGGCAAGCCCTGGACGAAAGAGGAGGAGGCGGCCTTCAAGCAGCCGACCCTGAAAATGTTCGAAACCCAGAGTCACCCGCTCTATGCCTCGGCGCGTCTCTGGGACGACGGCATCATCGACCCGCGCAAGAGCCGCGATGTGCTGGCGCTGTCGCTCTCGGCGGCGCTCAATGCGCCCATAGAAGACACGCGCTTCGGCTTGTTCAGGATGTGAGGAGACTGAGATGAAACGGGACACCGTCAATGCCAAGAACGCACCTCAGCCGCGCGGCGGCTACGCCCAGGCTGTGAAGCTCGAAAACTTCGAGAAATTGCTATTCGTCAGCGGCCAGATTCCGACGACGGTCGACGATGCGCTTCCCGATGGATTTCAGGCGCAGGCGCGTCAGGTCTGGCTCAATGTCGACGCCCAGCTTAAGGCCGCCGGAATGAGCAAGGCCGACATCGTCAAAGTCACCACCTATCTTGCCGACCGTCACCACACGCTAGAAAACCGCGAGATCCGCAGTGAGTACTTAGGCTCGCTCGCCCCAGCGATGACGGTGGTGATTGCCGGCATTTTCGATACCGCGTGGCTGCTCGAAGTCGAGGTCGTCGCCGCGCAATAGGGTTTGCCCATGTTTTCGAAGATATTGATCGCCAATCGCGGAGAGATCGCCTGCCGGGTCATCCATACGGCACGGCGAATGGGCATCCGCACGGTCGCCGTTTATTCCGACGCCGATATCGATGCTCGACACGTCGGGCTCGCCGATGAAGCGATCCATATCGGCGCGGCGGCCGCGAGCGAGAGCTATCTCTCGAAGGAGCGCATTATCGCTGCCGCACAGCGATCCGACGCCGAGGCCATTCACCCGGGCTATGGCTTTCTCTCGGAAAATGCCGATTTCGCGGAGGCCGTCGAAGTTGCCGGACTGGTTTTCATCGGTCCATCGCCGACCTCGATCCGCGCCATGGGCCTGAAGGATGCGGCCAAGGCGTTGATGGAGCGCGCTGGTGTGCCTGTCGTTCCAGGCTATCACGGCGATAAGCAGGACGCGGCCTTCCTCGCGGAGCGGGCAACGGAGATCGGCTATCCCGTACTGATCAAGGCGCGCGCCGGCGGCGGCGGCAAGGGCATGCGTCGGGTCGACCGGACGGAGGATTTTACGGCTGCTTTGGAAGCGGCAAGGCGCGAGGCAAAATCGGCCTTCGGGGACGATGCGGTACTGATCGAAAAATATCTGACCCAACCCCGTCACATCGAAATCCAGGTCTTCGGCGACAGTCAGGGCAATGTCGTGCATCTCTTCGAGCGCGATTGCTCTTTGCAGCGGCGACACCAGAAGGTGATCGAGGAAGCGCCGGCCCCCGGCATGACCGAGGAGATGCGCAATGCCATGGGCGAAGCTGCCGTCCGGGCAGCCCGCGCCATCGACTATCGAGGAGCAGGCACGGTTGAATTCATTGCCGATGTCTCCGACGGCCTATCGCCGGAGCGGTTCTTCTTCATGGAAATGAACACCCGCCTACAGGTCGAGCATCCCGTCACGGAGGCGATCGCCGGGGTCGATCTAGTCGAATGGCAATTGCGGATTGCCGGCGGCGAGCCCTTGCCGAAGACCCAAGCCGAACTCGCGATCGACGGCTGGGCCTTCGAAGCGCGGCTTTATGCCGAAGACCCGTCGCGCGGTTTCCTGCCGGCGACGGGCACGCTCTCTCACCTCAGATTTCCCGAGAGTGACGCACGCATCGACACCGGCGTGCGCCAGGGCGATAGCATCACGCCGCATTACGATCCATTGATCGCCAAGCTTGTCGTCCACGCCCCAACCCGCCAAGCGGCACTGGCCAAGCTAACGCGAGCGCTGCAGCATACGCAGGTGGCTGGAACAACAAGCAACGTCGATTTTCTAATCCGCTTGAGCCTGCAGCCGGATTTTGTTGCAGGCCATCCGGATACCGGCCTGATCGACCGCGAGGCGAACGCGCTGACCGCGGCATCAGCACCTGATGACGTCGCGCTCGCCGTTGCCGCCATCTTCGAAGTGGAAGGCATTGCGCGATCCTTGGCGCGCGACCCCTGGCAATCGCTTGGCGCCTGGCAGCTTTGGGGCGAGATAAATCGGCCCGCGACGCTGCATCACATTGGCGGCCATGCAAACTGCCGCGTGATTGCGAAAGGACAGGATCTCTTCTCGGTGCATTTCGATGATCGGGCTGTCGCCGTTCGCATCATCGGCCGCAGCGACGGCGCCTGCCGTGTGGAAATCGACGGCCGGCAACTGAGTGCCGACGTGTTCCAGACGCCACACGACATGACGCTGTTCCTCGATGGCGGTACCCATCATTTCCATCGGCCCGATCCGCTGGATGGCGCTGAGGAAGAGGTCGCCGGCAGCGACCGGCTGATTGCACCGATGCCAGGCCTCATCAAGATCGTCCGGGTGCAGGAAGGCGACATGGTGGCAAAGGGCGAGGCACTCATCATCATGGAAGCCATGAAAATGGAGTTGACGCTGACGGCGACGCGCGACGGTGTCGTGGAAAGCCTGCATGTCGGGGAAGGGGATCAGACCAGCGAGAGCGCCGTTCTTCTGTTGCTCCGGCCGGAGGACGCGCAGTGATCGATCGCCCTTCCAATTACGTCACCATCGTCGAAATGGCACCGCGGGACGGCCTGCAGAACGAAAAGCGGCTGATCGACATGGAGACCAAGATCGAGTTGGTGGACCTGCTCTCCGATTGCGGTTTCGAGCGTATCGAAGTCACGAGCTTCGTCAGCCCGAAATGGGTGCCACAGCTCTACGATGCCGCCGGCGTCATGGCTGGGATCAAACGGAAGCTTGGCGTCCGTTATGCCGTGCTGACGCCGAATATGCAGGGGTTCGCGGCAGCGCTTGCCGCCGGCGCCGATGAGGTGGCGATTTTCGCATCGGCCTCCGAGAGTTTCTCGATGCACAACATCAATTGCTCCATCGCCGAAAGCATCGAGCGTTTCCGGCCAGTTGCGGCGGCGAGCCGTGATCGCGGCATTCCCCTGCGCGGCTACGTCAGTTGCGTCGTCGAATGCCCCTATGAAGGCACCGTGCCGCCTGCGAATGCCGCAAGCGTCGCCCGGCAATTGCGGGAGCTCGGCTGCTATGAGATCAGCCTTGGCGACACGATCGGCAGGGGCGAACCGGAGGCGGTAGACAGGATGCTGGAAGCTGTCCTTGCTGATCTTCCCGCCACCATGCTGGCCGGCCATTTTCACGATACCTCGGGCAGGGCATTGGACAATATCGGCGTGGCCCTGGATCGGGGCCTGCGGGTGTTCGACGCCGCCGCCGGCGGTCTCGGCGGCTGCCCCTTTGCTCCCGGCGCCAAAGGCAATGTCGATACCGTGGCGGTTCACCACTATCTGAGTTTGCACGGCTTTGAGACTGGCCTCAACGAGGAGAAACTTGCCCACGCCGCCGCCTTTGCCAGCAGCCTCAGGAGTGCCACATGACATCGCAAACGATCCATATCGCCATTGAGGAACGCGGTGTCGCCCGCCTGACCTTGGCGCGCCCGCAAAAGCACAACGCCCTATCGGCTGAGCTGATCGATGCCCTGACCGAAGCTGCTTACGATCTTGGCCGGAATGCGAACGTGCGTGTGGTCGTTCTCGCGGGAGAGGGTGCGAGTTTCTGTGCTGGCGGCGATCTCGGTTGGATGCGCGCGCAGTTCGACGCCACCCGCGCCGAGCGCGTCGCCGAAGCCCGGCGGCTCGCCATGCTGTTCAAGGCTTTGAACGAATTGCCGAAGCCGCTGATCGCCCGCGTGCACGGCAATGCCTTCGGTGGCGGTATCGGCATCCTCAGTGTCTGCGACATGGCAATAGCCGCCGCGACGGCCCGCTTCGGCCTGACGGAGGTTCGCCTCGGCATCATCCCGGCCACCATCAGCCCTTACGTGATCGCCCGCATCGGCGAGGCCAAGGCCCGTCCGCTCTTCCTCTCCGGCAAGATCATCGACGCATGGCAAGCCCATGCCGCCGGCCTGCTGTCCCGCGTCGTTCCCGAGGACGCGCTCGACGAGGCCATCGAGTCCGAAATCCGCCACCTCCTCGCCGCCTCGCCGCAGGCCGCCGCGCGAGCAAAGGCACTGGCCCGTTCTCTCGGCGTGCCGATAACCGACGAACTCATCGACCGCGTCATCACACAACTGGCTGATACGTGGGAGACGGAAGAAGCAAGGGAAGGGCTCACAGCATTCTTCGAACGGCGGGAGCCGAGCTGGAGATAGGATGTCTACGCGAGCCTATTTTTTTCTATTGTCAGTTGTGGAAATTCTTCTCTGCCGGTCACCGTCAAGTCACCTGAAGCCGGTTGGTCCCAACGAAAGCCGATGACCGCGCCTTTTGCTGTTCCTTGGAACAGATTGTCGGAGATGACAGCCGCACCGGTGCCATCGACGACGGAGACCGCACAGCCGATTGGGGCTTGGCGGATGATGTTGCCGGTGGCGACGAGATTACGGAGATAGGCCCCCCAGCCGAGTTTCAGGCCCCAGAGCGGGGCATTTTCGATGAGATTCGAAGCAATCAGCGTGTCGGCTTCGGCCGATATCCCGATGCCGAAGCCGCTCTCCTGAGGATAGGGGCCGGTCAGCGACAGGTTGCGGATGATATTGCCGGTAACGCTGGCGAGCCGGCCGCCCTTGTCGAAATTGGCAATCGCAATGCCGTTGGCAGCGCCGTCGATGAGATTGTTGCTGACCACAGCGCCTTCGAATTCGAATTCGCAGAAGATCGCTGTTTCGCCGGAGCGCAGGCATTGATTGCCAGATATCTGCACGTTCGATGCCGAATTGGCCCGCACAGCGGTGAAAGCGCAATCGGCGATCTGGTTGTCGGAGACCAAGACGTCGCCGGCGCGAAAGATGTTGATGCCGTTGCCGTTCTGGCCGGTGCCGCCATCATTGGCGCCGATGCGGGCGACGCGGTTGCCGGTGACGATGCTGCCGTCTTCGCCCTTGTCCCAGCGGTGGATAAGGATGCCGCCATTGCCGCAATCCTCGACCGTATTGCCCATGATCGTCAATCCGGCCGACTGGACAGAATAAAGGCCAGCTTCCGCGGCGCCTGATATTCGGCTGCGTTCGACCCGCCCGCCGCAGCGCTCCAGTTGCAGCGCATGTTTGCGGCTGCCGGCGATTTCGCAATTGTCGATGAGCACTTCGTCGACGCCGGTAAATTGCAGCAATCCGCCGGCATAGTCGGCAAGCCAGCGGTTGCCGCCATCAAGAACAAGGCCGGAAAGCTCGATACGCTTGGCCTTGTCGGCGCTCATCAGATGGCCTTCGCCGCCGTAGACGAGCCGTGAAGCACCTGGGATGCCAGTGATGCGGGTATTGTCGGGCAATGTGAGGTTCGAGACATCATAATTGCCGGGCGGCAGGAAAACCGGCGCGTTGTTGCGCGCGGCATTGTCGATCATCGCTTGGAGTTTGCCGCTTCTGATATCGCTGGTGCCTGGCGTCGCCTTGTAGGCGATGGCGTCGATCGGTCCACGCATGTCGGCGCCGGCAATCTTGGCGAGCGGCGCGGCAAAGGCGCGTTGGCCAAACAGACCGCCTGCGGCCGAGACGGCGATATAGGCGATGAACGCGCGGCGCTGGACCATTATTGACTCCTGAATTCAACCTTCGGGAAGCAGAAAACGTGCCATGCGCATCTGTCCCGATTTGGCACGGAAAAAGACCTGTTGTCGCCAAGATGGGCCTCATATTTTTCAGGCATTTCGCTCTTTTATTTTTTCATTCACCCATCCGCTTAAGAGGCTCGAAGGAAGCGGGAACTATAATGATCGCGTTTCGGTTGTGACATTTGAGAAAAGCCGCGCCTGCGGCCGCGTTGGGAGAATGCGCATCATGAATAAGCCGGCTCTTCAGCACGCGCGCACAGGCGAGCGTGGTCGTTCGCTTGACATCGAGACGGAGCGTCTGTTGGCTGCGACGCAGGCACTGATGGCGGCGAACGCGCACCACGTCGCAGATGGTATAGAGCAATTGCGCCTCAAGGCGATCGTGCATGAACTGCCGGATTTTCTCTTCGTCAAGGATGGCGAAAGCCGCTTCGTCTTCGCTAACGCTGCCACGGCCAAAAGTCTCGGATTGGAAAGAGCGAGTGCGCTGACCGGCAAGACCGATTTCGATTTGATGCCTTTGGAGCAAGCTAGGGAATACTACCGGGTCGAGCAGGAAATCATCGCCACCGGCAAGCCGCGGATCGATATGGAGGATGTTGTCCTTTCCCCGACCGGCGGCAAGCCGGCCTATCGTCTGACCTCGAAATTACCGTTGCGCAACGGTCACGGTGAGGTGATCGGCCTGATCTGCATTTCGCGCGATATCACTGAGCGCAAGCGCCAGGAGCATCTGCGCCGCAGTCAAGCCGAACTGTTGGAAATGATCGCCAAGAGCGAGCCGCTCGAGATGATCCTCGAAGCTCTGGTATTGATGGTTGAAGATGAGCTTACCGATATCAAAGGATCGGTGCTGCTGCTGGATCACGAAGGCATACGTCTATCCCACGGCGCCGCGCCCAACCTGCCAGCCGCCTATAGCCGCCTGATCGATGGCATTGCCATCGGCCCGAAGGTCGGCTCTTGCGGCACGGCCGCCTGGCGCGGCAAGCCGGTCTTCGTCAACGACACGCAGACCGATCTCCTCTGGGAGGATTTTCGTGGGCTTGCCGCGCAATTCGGTCTGCGTTCCTGCTGGTCGACGCCGGTCATGACCTCGCAGGCCAACGTGCTTGGCACTTTCGCGCTCTATTCCGGCGCGGTGCGCGAGCCGACCGAGCACGAGCTGGAGCTGGTTGCCATGGCGACCCATATTGCCGGCATCGCGATCGAGCGCAAGCGCGCCGAGGACCGCATCTATTTCATGGCCCATCACGACGACCTGACGGGTCTGCCGAACCGCGCCTTTCTCAAGGAGAACATGGCGAAGATCCTGTTCAAGGCTCGGCGTAACGGCCGCAAGGTGACGGTTGCCTATGTCGATCTCGACAATTTCAAGCAGATCAATGACAGCCGCGGCCACAGCGCCGGCGATGAGCTACTGAAGGAGCTGACAGCGCGCATGGTCGATAGCCTGCGGGCCTCCGACATGGTGGTGCGCCTTGGCGGCGATGAATTCCTGCTGGTCTTCGTCCATCAGTCACGGCGCGACAGTGGCATCGCGCGTCGGTTGCGTGAGCTGCAGAAGGCGATTGCACAGCCGGTGGTGGTCGGGGATATCGAGGTTTCGGTGACGAGCAGCATCGGTGTCGCCGCATTTCCAACGGATGGCGAGACGCCTGAGGAGCTGATCGCCTGCGCAGATGCCGCCATGTACAAGGCCAAGGAGCACGGCCGCAACCGGCTGCAGTATCATACGCATAAGCCGAGTGCGGCAGGTGTCATGCCGCTGAGCGAGCAGGAGGAGTTGCGCAACGCCATCGGTGCCAATCAGTTCTTCCTGGAATACCAGCCGCAGGTCGATGTCGCGAGCGGCCGCATCGTCGGCGTCGAGGCACTGGTGCGCTGGCGTCATCCGCGTCAGGGCATGCTACCTCCCGGCCAGTTCATCCCCCTAGCGGAAGAGTCCGGGCTGATCATCCCGCTCGGCTTGTTCGTACTGAACGAGGCCTGTCGGCAGGCCAAGGAGTGGCAGGCGATGGGCCTGCCGCCGGTCACGATCGCCGTCAATGTTTCGGCGCGGCAGTTCAGTGATCCGGCGCTTGCCGCGTATGTCACCGAAGCCTTGGAGGCAAGCGGCCTCTGCCCGCAATGGCTGGAGCTGGAGTTGACCGAAAGCACGCTGATGCATGACGTGCCGCGCGCCTTGCATGTGATGCAGGCGCTGAAGGCGCTTGGCGTACGTCTGTCGATCGACGACTTCGGCACCGGCTATTCCAGCTTGGCGGCGTTGAAGACCTTTCCCTTCGACCGTCTCAAAATGGATCGCTCCTTCGTCGAAGCGTTGCCACGCGACGAAACAACCGTGGCCATCGCCTCCGCCGTCATCTCGCTCGCACGCCGGCTGCGCCTCGCCGTCGTTGCGGAAGGGGTGGAGACGGATGAGCAGCTCGAATTCCTGCGCCAGAGTCAGTGCAACGAAGCCCAGGGTTTCTATTTCTCGCGGCCGGTCGGTGCAGGGGAGATCGCGAAGCTTCTGAAAAGTGCCTGTGACCGCCTCGCTTGAACGCATCCCTGTCTGCTGTAATCCTGCTTCCATATGCGCCGCCCCTTGAGCTGATTCTGTATTGGGGGCCACGCGAAGAAGAGGGAAGTCGATTATGGGCAAGGGACGCGTCGAGGCCTTTTCCGATGGCGTGATTGCCATCATCATCACCATCATGGTGCTGGAATTGAAAGTGCCGCATGGCGGGGGGCTGCAGGCGCTTTTGCCGCTGATCCCAACGCTGCTTTCCTATCTTCTGAGTTTCGTCAACGTCGGCATCTATTGGAACAACCACCATCATATGTTCCAGGCGGTGAAGCATGTCAGGGGTGGCGTGCTCTGGGCCAATCTGCATCTGCTATTCTGGTTGTCGTTGATGCCCTTCGCCACGGGCTGGATGGACGAAAACGACTTCGCCATGACCCCTGTGATGGTTTATGGCTTCATCTTGCTGATGTGCGGTTTCGCCTATTACATTCTCGGACGGATGCTGATCCGTGTGCATGGTGCGGATTCTGATTTTGCCCACACGCTCGGTTCGGATCGTAAAGCCACATTTTCCGTCTGCTTCTATGTTCTCGCCATCCTGCTCGCTGGCATCAATCCTTACATCTCCGTCGGAATCTACGTGATCGTCACCGGTATATGGCTGGTGCCTGACCGGCGCTTCGAGCGGATGATGAAGTAGGACTGCCCTCTGGCCTCCGCTGCAAATCACGCTATCCTCTGCGTATGAGACCGGATCAACTGCTTTATCCCGCGCCTGAAGGCCTATTTTGTCCGATCGGCGGCTTCTACGTCGATCCGGTGCGTCCGGTCGAGCGGGCGTTGGTGACGCATGGGCACTCCGATCACGCCCGTGCCGGTCATGCCCAAGTGCTTGCCACCCGACAGACCTTGGACATCATGCGGATACGCTACGGCAGTGGTTTTGCCGGATCGGAGCAGGCGGTCGGTTTCGGCGAGGAGCTGACGATCAATGGCGTACGGGTACGGTTTCATCCGGCCGGGCACGTGCTCGGTTCTGCGCAGATCGCAGTGGAGAAGGATGGGCTGCGCATCGTCGTATCAGGCGATTACAAGCGACGGCCCGACCCGACCTGTGCAGCCTACGTGCCCGTTGCTTGCGACGTCTTTATCACCGAGGCGACCTTCGGGCTGCCGGTGTTCCATCATCCCGATCCGATGGACGAGACGGAAAAGCTGCTCGCGTCGCTCCGGCAATTTCCCGAGCGCACCCATCTCATCGGCGCCTACGCGCTCGGCAAGGCGCAGCGTGTCATCCGGCTGTTGCGCGATGCCGGCTATGACAAGCCGATCTATATCCACGGCGCGCTGGAGACATTGTGCGGCTATTATGCCGGGCAGGGGATTGCGCTTGGCGAGCTGTTACCTGCAACAATCGAAAGCCGGGACCAATCGATCTTCAAGGGTGCCGTCGTCGTCGGTCCGCCATCGGCCTTTTCCGATCGCTGGGCGCGGCGGTTTCACGATCCTCTCCCTGCCTTTGCGTCGGGCTGGATGATGGTGCGTCAGCGCGCCAAGCAACTCGGCGTCGAGCTACCGCTCGTCATTTCGGATCACTGCGATTGGCCGGAGTTGACTGAAACCATCTCGGAGCTGAAGCCGGGCGAAGTCTGGGTCACCCACGGACGCGAAGAGGCCCTTGTGCGCTGGTGCGAATTACAGGGCATCCCGGCCAAGCCGCTGCATCTGATCGGCTATGAAGACGAGGGCGACTGATGAAAGCCTTCGCAGATCTCCTCGATCGCCTGGTGCTGACGCCGAGCCGTAACGGCAAGCTGAAGCTGCTCACCGACTATTTCCGCGATACGCCGGACCCGGATCGCGGTTACGGTCTCGCGGCGATCGCCGGTACGCTGGAGGTACGCAACGTCAAGCCGGCCATGCTGCGCGAGCTCGTGCTGGAACGCATGGACGAGGTGCTGTTTCGTTATTCATATGATTATGTCGGTGATCTTGCCGAGACCATCTCGCTGGTCTGGGACAAGGAAAGCGATATCGTCCGCCCGGCGGGCGAACAGCTGAAGCTCGGCGATGTTGTGCGCCGGATGAATGCGCTAGGGCGTACCGAAGTGCGCAGCTTCGTTCGCGACCTGCTCGACCGGCTCGACACGTCAGGCCGGTTTGCCTTCCTGAAGCTCGCCACCGGTGCGCTGCGCATCGGTGTGTCGGCGCGGCTTGCCAAGCAGGCTTTGGCGGAGTTGAGCGGCAAGGACGTGACTGAGATCGAAACGCTGTGGCACGGGCTGCAGCCGCCCTATGAAAGCCTGTTCCAATGGTTGGAAGGCAAAGGCGACAAGCCGGTGCTGGCAACGCCGGCGATCTTTCATTCCGTCATGCTCGCCAATCCCGTCGAGCCCGGCGATCTCGATGGGCTCGATCCCCTGGACTATGCCGCCGAGTGGAAATGGGACGGCATCCGCGTCCAGCTTTCGCGGGCGGGAGCGACGAGCAAGCTTTACTCCCGCTCTGGTGACGATATCTCCGGTGCCTTCCCTGACATCGTCGACGCCGTCAGCTTCGAGGGCGTCGTCGACGGCGAACTGTTGATCGGCGGCACGGTGCGCTCCAATAGCCCGACACGCACCTTCTCCGACCTGCAGCAGCGGCTGAACCGCAAGACGGTGACGGCGAAGATGTTGGAGGAATATCCGGCCTTCGTCCGTGCCTATGATCTGCTGTTCGATGGCGAAGAGGATGTGCGCGCCCGCGGCTTTCTTGATCGGCGAGCGCGGCTGACGGAGATCATCGAGGCTGCGCCTCACGATCGTTTCGATCTCTCGCCGCTGGTCGATTTTACCTCCTGGGAGGAATTGGACCAATTGCGTTCGGCGCCGCCCGATCCGGTTATCGAAGGGGTCATGATTAAGCGCCGAGACAGCGCCTATCTCGCCGGCCGCGCCAAGGGGCCGTGGTTCAAATGGAAGCGCAATCCATACAATGTCGATGCCGTGCTGATGTACGCCCAGCGCGGCCATGGCAAACGCTCCAGCTATTATTCCGATTTCACCTTCGGCGTCTGGTCGATGACGCCGGAGGGTGAACAACTGGTACCGGTCGGCAAGGCCTACTTCGGCTTCACCGATGCCGAGTTGGAAGTGCTCGACAAGTTCGTGCGCAACAATACCATCGATCGTTTCGGCCCGGTGAGAGCGGTGCGGGCCGATCGCGATTTCGGCTTCGTTCTCGAAGTCGCCTTCGAAGGAATCAACCGTTCGACACGGCACAAATCCGGTGTCGCCATGCGTTTTCCGCGAATTGCCCGTCTTCGACCTGACAAGCCGCCCTATGAGGCGGATCGGCTGGAAAGTTTAGTGGCGCTAATTGACGCCAAGGCTCCCGCCGTTGATGAATAGGTTCAGCCTGATTCCTCACCACAATGTGAGTTGGCCTCGCCTTTCAACCCGTGCAGATTTGGATTTGCCGGGCATATTTGGACAGAGCATATGACAACGTCAAAAGAAAACGCGTTCCGCTCCAATCGCCGCACCGTTCTTGCCGGTCTTGCCGCAACACTCCTGGCTCCTAGTATCGCTAAAGCTGCCGATACCAAGGCCCTTGATGCCAAGCCGGTCGAGACGAAGATTGTGGATCCCAAGGCCACTAAAGCCGCGGACGCGCCGGCCGATCCGCCACTTCTGGCAGGCGATTATGCCAAGGAGCGACACAAGTTTCGCACCGATCTTCTGAACAAGGGTCCGGCGCCTGACAAGTATGAACCGCTGGTCGCACCCCCCGGCGCGGATCAGATTTTCTATCGCAGCGGATTGGGCGGTGAATTGGAACTCGTCGCCTGGGTGTCGCGCTATGAGCGCACGCCGAAGCCGAGGCCGGCCGTGCTCTTCCTGCATGGTGGCAACGCCATCGGTCAGGGTCATTGGCTGTTGATGAAGCCTTACATCGATGCCGGCTATGTCGTGATGATCCCGTCGATGCGCGGCGAAAACGGCCAGAAGGGCAATTTCTCCGGTTTCTACGATGAAGTTTCGGATGTACTTGCTGCATCCAATCGGCTGCGTCATCTGCCGGGTGTCGATCCGCATCGCCTGTTTCTCGCCGGCCACAGCGTTGGCGGCACACTGGCGATGCTGGCGGCAATGTCGACCAGACGTTTCCGCGCTGCCGCTCCGATCTCAGGCAATCCGGATGCCTTCGCCTTCTTCCACCGCTATCCCGAAGACATCCGCTTCAACGCCAAGAATCCGCGCGAATTCCAGATGCGCTCGGCGGTCTGCTATGCCCACAGCTTCAAGTGCCCTATGAAGGTGATGCATGGCAGCGAGGAGGTCAATTTCGACACGCGCCTGGCGCTGCTTTCCAAGCGCGCCCTTGCCGGCGGTGTAAAAATGGAGTTGGCGACGGTTCAGGGCAATCACAATTCCGCTCTGCCGGGTGAGATCGAACAGAGCATCCAGTTTTTCAGAAGCGTGGCGGCGTAACGGCTAGTTCATCAACCGATCCATCAGTGCCGCCGCCGCTTGCGCGATCACCGTCCCCGGTGGGAAAATCGCGTCGGCGCCGGCTGCTGTGAGCGTTGCAAAATCCTGGGGCGGGATGACGCCGCCGACGGCGATGAGGACGCGGCTGGCGTGGCGGCGGGTGAGCGCTTCCTTCAGTTCCGGCACCAGCGTCAAATGACCGGCGGCGAGTGACGAAGCACCGATGATGTCGACTCCTTCCCGCACGGCAAGATCGGCGACTTCCTCCGGCGTCTGGAACATGGCGCCGACGACGACATCGAAGCCGAGGTCGGCGAAAGCGGTGGCGATGACCTTTTGGCCGCGGTCGTGGCCGTCTTGCCCCATCTTGGCGACGAGGATGCGTGGCTTTTCGCCGCGCGCCCTGCGGAATGCTTCAACCTTGGCGACGGCCTTGTTGAAGAGGGGATCGGCAGTGCCGACCTCCTTGCGATAGACGCCGGATATGGTTCGGATCTCCGCGACATGCCGACCGTAGGCTTTTTCCAGCGCCAGCGAGATTTCGCCGACCGTCGCTCTTGCTCGTGCCGCCCTGACGGCGAAATCCAGCAGATTGCCGGTGCCGTTGCGCGCGGCATCGGTCAGTGCCTCCAGAGCGGTCTCCACTGCCGCCGTTTCGCGTGTACCCTTCAACTGCTGCAGCTTCGAGAGCTGCCGGGCGCGGACTTCGGAATTGTCCACCTTCAGCACGTCGACGTCGATATCCTGTTCCGGTCGCGAGAAGTTGACGCCGACGACGGTCTGGTGGCCGCTGTCGATGCGAGCCTGCGTGCGTGCGGCCGCCTCTTCGATCCGGAGCTTCGGAATGCCCTTTTCGATCGCCTTCGCCATGCCGCCGAGCGATTCGACCTCTTCGATATGGGTGAGTGCACGGGCAGCCAAATCATGCGTCAGCCGCTCGACATAGGCCGAGCCGCCCCAGGGATCGATAATATCGGTCGTACCGGATTCCTTCTGCAGCAGGATCTGCGTGTTGCGGGCGATACGGGCCGAATGATCCGTCGGTAGAGCAAGCGCTTCGTCGAAGGAATTGGTGTGCAGAGACTGCGTATGGCCCTGCGTTGCCGCCATGGCTTCGACCATGGTGCGAATAATGTTGTTCATGGGGTCTTGCGCCGTCAGCGACCATCCCGAGGTCTGGCTGTGGGTGCGCAGCGCCAGCGATTTCTCGTCCTTTGGCGCAAAGTTTTTCTGCATTAATGCGGCCCAGATCAGCCGCGCCGCGCGCATCTTGGCGACTTCCATGAAGAAATTCATGCCAACCGCCCAGAAGAAGGAGAGGCGTGGCGCGAAGCTGTCGATATCGAGCCCGGCGGCTACTCCGGCGCGGGCATATTCGATGCCGTCGGCGATCGTATAGGCGAGCTCCAGGTCCGCCGTCGCACCGGCCTCCTGCATGTGATAGCCGGAAATCGAGATCGAATTGAATTTCGGCATGCGCTGGCTGGTATAGCTGAAAATGTCCGAAACGATCCGCATCGAGGGCTGCGGGGGGTAGATGTAGGTGTTGCGGACCATGAACTCCTTGAGGATGTCGTTCTGGATCGTGCCGGAGAGCTTCTCCTCGGAAACGCCTTGCTCCTCGGCGGCGACGATATAGAGCGCCATCACCGGCAGCACCGCGCCGTTCATGGTCATCGACACGCTCATCTCGCCAAGCGGGATGCCGTCGAAGAGCTGGCGCATGTCGAGAATGGAATCGATCGCCACCCCGGCCATGCCGACATCGCCGGCAACGCGCGGATGGTCGCTGTCATAGCCACGGTGGGTGGCAAGATCGAAGGCGACGGAGAGGCCTTTCTGACCGGCCGCGAGATTGCGGCGGTAGAAGGCGTTCGATTCCTCGGCGGTGGAGAAACCCGCATATTGGCGGATGGTCCAGGGCTGCTGGACATACATAGTCGGATAAGGGCCGCGGACAAAGGGAGCGGTGCCAGGATACGTGTCGAGGAAGTTCAAACCGGCAAGATCAGCCGTATTATAGAGCCGCTTGACGGCGATACCTTCCGGGGTTTGCCACGCTGGGGCGTCGGTTTTCGGCGTCTTGGTTTGGGGTTTTGCCCAAGGGATGGTGGTGAAATCGGGAATATTGGTCATGGGGACGATGCCTTCGCGGATGCCGAGCCTGCGTCACCCCTCTCTGCAAACCCTGTAGTCGATGTCTTCACCGTTCCACCTCATCCAACCGCACAGGTTTCAATCCCATACACTCTGCCGCAATCCCCAGTTCCCCCAAAACCGCGACGGGCCGCTCCACCTTCGCGGCAAACAATGTCGTCCCCACAATCGGTTTTGCCGCGCGGCTTCCTCGTTCTTCTTGCACCATCGCCGCCAGTCGACCACTCGCGATGACCTCCGCCAGCCCACCGTCTCGCTCGATACCCACAAAAATCTCCCAGGCCTTTTCAGCGAGAGCCTCCGTTAACGCCTCGATACCGCCGGCTCCAGCGGCCGGATCGATGACGTGATCAAGATGGCTTTCGGCAATCAGGATGGTCTGCGTATTGCGCGCCAGACGCCGCGCCAGCGGACCGGGAATTCCGTAGGTGAGGCTGTGCGGCAGCACGGAGATTTCGTCCGCACCCCCGGTGCCGGCAGAGAAAACGGCTATCGTGTTCCGCAGGATATTAGTCTCCGGGTCGAGCCGCGTGAGCATGCGGTAGCTCGTCTCCATGTGGAGGTAGGCCGTCGGCGGGTCGGAAATACCGCAGGTCTCGGCGATACGGGCAAAGATCATCCGTGCGGCGCGAGCTTTCGCCATAGTGACCAACTGGTTCTGATCGGCAGACAGACAGAGGCTTATGGCATCCAGGGTCGCATCCGGCGCGAAACCTGCCTGATCCAATAGTCTCAGATGGCCGACGAGCGACGCGGCCATGACGGCCAGTTCCTGCGCCTCCGTGCCACCGGCATTGTGCACGGCACGGCCATCAGCATTGAGAATGCTGCCGGAAAATCCGGCGTTGCGCAGGCGCTGAAAGCTGCTGGCTATCTCTTTGGCGATTCCGGTCGAAGTGAAAACGTCGAGACCGAAATGCAATGTCGGGAGATGCTGGTTTCTTCCGAGCGCCGACGCCAATGCCTCGGCAAAGACCGGTGCGAGGCCATCAAGGCGTAGCGAGATGGAACTGCCCGAAACCGCATCCGCCAATCGTGCCGGAAGCCCTTCCGTACCAGCGTCGATGCCGGCGCCAAAGGCCGAAGAGCCGGTTTTCGATATGAGATTGATGCCATTGGCGCCGTTGGCAAGATCATCGGCGAGCTGCGCAAAAGCACGCTCGATCTCCGGATCGTCCATGCGCTGGCTGACGATCCAAGGCCTGTCGACTTGGCGGCGGGCCAATGGCGTGGCATCGGGGCGGCGGGCATAAAGTGGCTCGACTGCGATGCCGTCATCCGTTCGCGATACCAACGCTTCCTGGAAATCGGCGCCCTTCAGCGCCCGGTTCACCAGCTTGAGCCATGCCTGGCGATTTACCGGAGCAAAAACGTTCGGGTCGAGACTGTCGATATTCATGCTATCCTCCGTCCCCCAATGGTCTAACCCAAGCCAAGGCAAGGGAAAACAGAAGTTTGGCTTATTGGCGCAATATCTTCGCATCCGACGCCAGCCTCGCGCCAGCCGCGCCGGTCATCATGTGGCTGACCGATCCGTATTCCAACTGGTTCCCGATGATGGCCGATCTTCTGCCCGTTTCCCGTCGCCTGCTTGCCGTTGCTGCTTTTGCCATGCTGTCCGCCTGCAGCATTATTCCCGATACCGGGGCGACCGATCCCGATCGGTTTGCGCAGGAAACTGCGCCTATCTTTTATCGACCTGAAGGCATCGATCCGCAAAAGGTAAAGCGTCTGCCCGTCCAGCCGGTGCCGCAAGCGCGCGATCTCTTCCGCACGCAATTCAATCAGACCTATGGCCTGCCGACGTCCAATCCGGTACATCAGGCCATGTATGCGCAGAGGAGCGAAGACGACTTCACTCTGCCGGCCATCCCCTATACGCGCATAGACCAGCGCTTTCTGCGCCAGGAGGTAGACTACCAGACCAATGAAAGACCCGGCACGATCGTCGTCGACACGAGGAGCCACTATCTCTATTTCGTCGAGCCGGGTGGCAGGGCGATGCGCTATGGTGTCGGCCTTGGGGCGGCCGGTTATGCCTGGCATGGGAGGGGCGTCATACAGTCGAAGCAGAAATGGCCGCGCTGGACGCCGCCGGCCGAAATGGTGGTTCGCGAACCGGAGATCAAGCAGGTATCGGCCGAACGCGGAGGCATGAATCCGGGGCCGACCAATCCGCTCGGCGCCCGTGCTCTCTATATTTTTCAGAACGGCAAGGATACACTCTATCGCATTCACGGCACGCCCGATTGGCAGTCGATCGGCAAGGAAGCGTCATCCGGTTGCGTACGTATGCTGAACCAGGATGTGATCGATCTTTACAATCGTGTGCCTGCAAAGACGGAAGTGGTGGTGTTGTAACGGCAGATTGCAACAAATTTTCGTGATGTTGCATAAGTGCGATAGCCGGGGCCGGCTGCGCTCTTTAGTTTTATTCCAGTCTCTGCGAATCTCGCCGGGAGCCGAATCGGATTGTTTTGGGTTCCCGCTTCCCTTCCAACAGGAATGATGCTGTCGACATGAGCCTGCCTTCTTCCCTTTCCCGACGAAACTTCCTCGCCCTTGCGGGCATCGGCGCCGTTTCGACGCTCGCCGGCTGCGCTTCCACGGTCGAAAGTCGCCCGATCGTCAGCCCTGTGCAGTATAGCGGTTCCATTTATCACCCCTTCGGCGGTGGGCTTGCCAGCTATGACGGCGAGCAGCCGGACCCGGCGGTGATCTATGCGGCTATGGATGATGGCGGCTTTCATCTTCCGCCGATACCCTATGAGCAGATCGATCCGAAATATTATCGGCAGCGTGTCGTCGACCCGACCGGCGAGGCACCAGGCACCGTCGTCGTCAATACGCGCGAGCGCTTCCTCTATGTTACCGAGCCAGGCGGCACCGCGATGCGCTATGGCATCGGCGTCGGTCGCGAAGGCTTTGCCTGGCAGGGCCGCGGTGTCATCCAGTGGCGCAAGAAATGGCCGCGTTGGAACCCCCCGGATGAAATGGTCGCCCGCCAGCCGGAACTCGTCAAATATTCCATCGCCAACGGCGGCATGGAACCTGGCCTGAAGAATCCACTCGGCGCGCGGGCCCTTTATATTTTCGAGGACAAGCAGGATTCGCTTTACCGTCTGCACGGTAATCCCGATTGGCGCTCCATCGGCAAGGCCGTTTCCTCCGGCTGTGTCCGCCTGCTGAATCAGGACGTCATCGATCTCTATGATCGCGTGCCGGATCGCGCGCCGATCTTGGTGACGCAGTCGTAAGTTTTGGACATATTTTCAATCAGGGCAATTTAACGGCTCTCATTCGGCCGTTAAATTCGCCCTCAGCCGTTGCAGCCGGTCGCGCAGGCTGGCCATTTCATCCATATCGCAGCCCACGGCTTCGCCGATGGCGGCCATGATCATATTGACCTGGCATTTCATGCCGGTTCCCGTTTCCGTCAATGAAACGATCACCTGCCGCTCGTCCTTCGGGTCGCGCATGCGGCCAATCAGGCCTGCCTGCTCGAGACGCTTCAACAGCGGTGAAAGCGTGCCCGAATCGAGGTCGAGCTGCTCGCCGATAGTCTTGACCGGCATGCAGCCTTTTTCCCAGAGCACCAGCATCACCAGATATTGTGGATAGGTCAGGCCGACACGGTCGAGGATCGGCTTGTAAGCGCGATTGAAGGCATGTGCGGTCGCGTAGACGGCAAAACAAAGCTGCCGTTCCAGCCGCTTTTCTTCATCGGGTATTGCCCGCTCCTGCACCTTGTCCGTCATCGCTGCTCCGCCACTTTCTTCCTGCGCCGCGTGTCGGTTCCGACACGCAAAGGACGCAGCAACTTTTTTGTTGGCGCATAAACCTTTCCAAAAATCGATACCGATTTTCGGGGTTATGCACGTGGTCTCATTGTCACAGGTTCACTTTTCAAAATCAAATCGCAAAAATATGTTGCGCGCTATTAAATCGTGCTATATACAATCTTCATCCAACCCGCAAAGGAGATCTGACATGCCTATCCTCTACACAACCAAGGCTTCTGCGACTGGCGGCCGTGCAGGCCACGCCGTTTCCGAAAACGGCGTTCTCGACGTCACCCTGACTGTTCCGAAGGAACTCGGCGGCGACGGCGCCACCGGCACCAATCCCGAGCAGCTCTTCGCTGCCGGCTATTCCGCCTGCTTCCTCGGCGCTTTGAAATTTGTTGCAGGTCAGCAGAAGGTCAAGATTCCGGAAGACGCCAAGGTGACCGCAACGGTTGGCATCGGTCCGCGCGCAGATGGCGGCGGTTTCGGCATCGAAGTGTCTCTGTCGGTTCACATTCCCGGTATGGACAAGGCCGAAGCTGAAAAGCTCGCTGCTGCCGCCCACATTGTCTGCCCGTATAGCCATGCTATGCGCACCTCGACGGAAGTGCCGGTCACGGTTGCGTGAGAATAGGCTTTCCCATCTCTCCGGACTGACGGAGTAGACTAGGTCTAAAAAGAAGCGGCACGCTTTTCGGCGCGCCGCTTCTTTTCTTTTGCAAGAAAGTTGCTATATATTTTCTTGAGAAAGGAAATAGCCATGACAAATGCCCAAGCGATAGGTCATGCAAATCCCGGTGAAGCTCTGGTCATCACCAAGGCGGTCGTCAATGCAGCGGAGCGGCTTGGGCTGAATGCGCGCATGCTCGCTGCCGTGATCGGCGTTTCGGAAGCGACGGTGTCGCGCATGAAGCGGCAAGATCATCTCCTGGAGCGGCACAGCAAACCATTTGAACTCGCCGTGCTCTTCGTACGTCTGTTCCGCTCGCTCGATGCGATTGTCGGCGGCGATGAGGCCGTGGCGCGGCAATGGCTGCGCAACGTCAACCTCGCCTTCGGCGCGACGCCGCTTGAAAAGATCACCTCCATTTCCGGATTGACCGATGTCCTTGCCTACCTGGACGCCCGCCGCGCTCTCGTCTGAGGCTCGGCCGATCTCCGGCCGCTATTGGCGGCTGGTGGAGGCGCAGCATCAAGTCTCTACGTTGAAACTGGTCGATTCGCTGGAGGAGCAGGCACTCCTCGAAAATCTGCTGGAAGAGAGCAAGCCGGCGCTGCCGCCGGAATGCGTCGGCCTGGATTATCTATTGGCCACTCCCTTCCGCTACGGAGCGATTTATCCATACGGTTCGCGCTTCAGACGGGCCGGACGTACTCTGGGCGTCTTTTATGCGTCCGAACAGGTCGAAACGGCGCTCGCCGAAATGAGTTTTTACAGGCTGCTTTTCTTTGCCGATTCTCCAGAGACGCCGTTGCCTGCCAACGCTGCGGAATATACCGCCTTCGCAGCCGCGATTGCGACCAAAGAGGCGATCGATCTTACTCGTTCGCCATTGGATCGGGACCGCGAGGCCTGGGCCGATCCCGTCAACTACGAAGCTTGCCAGTCGCTCGCTGACACAGCGCGGGCAGGGGGCATTCAAGCGATCCTCTACAGGTCTGTCCGCGATCCCAAAGGCGGCAAGAATATTGCGCTTCTGACAGCCCATGCCTTCGCCGCCCGTGAACCAGTCGAGCGTCAGACCTGGCGTATCCGGCTATCGCCAACTGGCGTGCAGGCGCTCTGCGATTTTCCGAAAAGCCGCATTGGTTTCGCGCGCAGCGATTTTGGCGCCGATCCCCGCATGCGAAATAGTGCTTAAGATAGCGCCAGTAGATCCCGCCGCAACCGTTCTGCATTGCCGTCGGGCAATCTCGCTTCCACCTCAGCATGCGTCACCTTCCAGATCGGCACGGCGGCCGCAAGCACAGCTTTGCCCGATGGCGTCAGGCTGAGCAACCGAGCACGGCGATCCCTGGGATTAGGAAGAATAGTCACCCAACCCCGCCGCTCCAGCGGCTTTAAGGCCGCAGTCAGCGTCGTCTGGTCTATTGCGAGAAGGGTCGCGGCCGGTCCCATGGCCGCAGGCTCCGGCCTGTTCAAGGACATCATCAGGGAAAACTGGCCGTTGGTGAGGCCGAGCGGCCTCAGCGCCTCGTCGAAACGGCGTGCCAAGGCCCGAGCGGCGCGCTGCACATGCAGACAAAGGCAGCTATCGCGCACCAGTAGTGTTGTCTCGAAAGGAATCTCAATCACGTTTGACATGATTTATTAATATTGATATCAATGTAATTGTCAAGTTTGGTAAAAGGTGGACGCCGGAGGAGGGCGCGGACAATGAACCAGATCGTTTCACGCGAGGTGTGGCTGGAGGCCCGTCGCGAACTGCTCGCCAAGGAGAAAGAAGCGACGCGTTTGCGTGACCGTATCAATGCCGAGCGCTTGGCGCTTCCCTGGGTCAAGATTGACAAGGATTATGTTTTCGATACGCCCACGGGAAAGAAATCGCTTGCCGATCTCTTCGAGGGCCGCAGTCAGCTCATCGTCTATCACTTCATGCTCGGTCCGAAATGGGAAGCCGGATGTCCCGGCTGCTCGTTCCTCGCCGATCATTTCGATGGCACCCTGCCGCATCTTAACCACCACGATGTCACCCTGGTTGCCGTTGCCCGCGCGCCGATCGAGAAGATAGAGGCCTACAAGAAACGCATGGGCTGGAAGTTCCCGTGGGTGTCGTCTTTCTCCAACGATTTCAATTTCGACTATCATGTCTCCTTCACCGAGGAGCAGCTTGCCGGCGAAAAGGTGTTCTATAATTTCAGCGCCATGGATGCCAAAGACGGCCATGACGAGCTCCCCGGCCTCAGCGCCTTCTACAAGGACGAAGCCGGCAATATCTTTCACACCTATTCCAGCTATGCCCGCGGCGGCGAGGAGATGATCGGCACGCTGATGATCCTCGACAATGCGCCGAAGGGTCGCAACGAAGATAGCACCATGGATTTCGTTCGTCGCCACGACGAATATGACGAAGCCCCGAAAGCGCAGTCCTCCTGTCACTAACGATGGGAGCCCAGGCCACGTGACCTTCCGCTGAAGGTCGCGTGGGAACAAAGACCCGAAGTGCCGTGTTTAGAGCACTACGGGGCATAGGGCTTGGCCAATCGCAAAGGAGGGACGCGATGAAGGCAGAACTGACGGAAGAACACGCATTTCTGCAGAAGCTGCTCGGCACATGGGAGGTCGATGCCGCCGATCCTGACGGCAAGATTGATCATGGCACCTGGACGGAGACCGTCCGCTCGCTGCATGGCCTTTGGTTTCTATGCGAAGGTGAGGGCACGATGCCCGGCGGCGGCGCGGCTGCAACACTGCTGACGCTCGGCTACGATCCGGATAAGCGCAAATACACCGGCACCTGGGTCGGCAGCATGATGAACCACATGTGGGTTTACGAAGGCGCTCTCGACCAGACCGGCCGCACGCTGCTGCTCGACACGTCAGGGCCGGATTTTGAACACGAAGGCCAGTCCGCCAGCTATCGTGAAGCCATCACACTTATCAACGACAATGAACGCACCTTTACCTCCAGCGTCCGCCAACCGGACGGGAGCTGGAAGGAATTCATGATCGCCAATTACCGCCGCAAGCAATAGGGAGAGCTACAATGGCTGCGAAGGGATATTTTGTCTGGTACGAACTCATGACCACCGACATGGCCGCGGGAGAGGCCTTCTACGGCAAGGTTGTCGGCTGGGACGCCAAGGATGCCGGCATGCCGGAAATCGAAATGGCCTATACTCTGTTCAGCGCCGGCGCAGGCCCGATCGCCGGGATGATGATCCTGCCGGAAGAAGCCAAGGCCATGGGCACGCCGCCCTGCTGGACCGGCTATATCAGCGTGCCGAATGTCGATGAAGCGGCCAAAACGATCGCTGAAAAAGGCGGCAGGGTCTATCGCGAGCCGGGGGATATTCCCGGTGTCGGCCGCTTCGCCGTCGTCGCCGATCCCTATGGCGCAGCCTTCTGCATCTTCACGCCGCTGCCTGGCCAGGACTGGGAGCCGCCGGAACCTAATGCGCCCGGTTATATCGGCTGGCACGAGCTTTATGCCGGCGATGGTCCGAAAGCCTTTGATTTCTACTGCGACATGTTCGGCTGGGAATCGAGTTCGGATTTCGACATGGGGCCGATGGGCACCTACAAGATCTTCAAGATCGGCGACCGCGACTTCGGCGGCATCATGACCAAGCCGGCCGAAATGCCGATGGCGGCCTGGAACTTCTACTTCAATGTCCCCGCAATCGATGCCGCCATCGGCCGCGTCAACGAAGCCGGCGGCAAGATCGTCAACGGCCCGATGGAAGTCCCCGGCGGTAGCTGGATAGTCCAGTGCACCGACCCACAAGGCGCGTTCTTCTCGCTGGTTGCGCCGGTGAAATAGCAACTTTCCTCAAGGAAGGTTGCCGGAAAGCGGTGGATGGGGAGGTGACACTCGGCAGGAAACGGAGCTTGCCGCGGGTCACCCTACTCCAGATCTTCGATTCAACCCTCCCTCTCGAAGGGAGGGTAACCTTCTACCGCTTCAAGCTTCCCAAAATCCCTCTCACCAACGCTCGGCCGACTTGCGTCGCGACAGTGCGTGCGACGCTTTTCATGGCCGCTTCCATGATCGTTTCGCGCTGGTAGCCGGAACGGCCGCGGCTCGCCGGCTTGTCATCGTCACCTCCAAAGCCGGGAAGCGTCCAGCGGCCGCCGGCGCTTCCGCTGTCCTGTTTGGCGGCATCCTGCTCGGCAGCCTTGCGGGCACGAGCAGTGAGGATTTCGAAGGCGGATTCGCGATCGACGGTCTCGTCGTAGAGGCCGGCGACCGGGCTGGCGTTGATGACGGCCTGGCGCTCTGTATCCGTCACCGGGCCGATACGACCGGACGGCGGGCGGATCAAGGTGCGCTCGACGATCGATGGTGCGCCCTTGCCTTCGAGCATGGAGACCAGCGCCTCGCCGGTTCCGAGCGTGGTGATGACTTCGGCACAATCGAAGGCCGGGTTGGGTCGGAAGGTTTCCGCGGCCGTCTGTACTGCCTTCTGTTCGCGCGGCGAATAGGCGCGCAATGCATGCTGCACGCGGTTGCCAAGCTGGGCGAGCACCGTTTCCGGCACATCGAGTGGGTTCTGTGTGACGAAATAGACGCCGACGCCCTTGGAGCGGATTAGGCGCACGACCTGCTCGACGCGCTCGATCAGCACCTTCGGCGCATCGTTGAAGAGCAGGTGTGCCTCGTCGAAGAAGAACACCAGCTTCGGCTTTTCAGGGTCGCCGACTTCCGGCAGCTCCTCGAAGAGTTCCGAGAGCAGCCATAGCAGGAAGGTGGCATAGAGCCGCGGGTTCATCATCAACTTGTCGGCCGCTAGCACCGAGATCTGTCCGTAACCGTCATTGCTGGTGCGCATGATGTCGGAAATCTTCAGCGCCGGTTCGCCGAAGAAATTTTCAGCTCCTTGTTGCTCCAGGACCAATAGAGCCCGCTGGATCGAGCCGACGGAGGATTTCGAGATCAAGCCGAACTGGCTGGAAAGCTCGCTGGCGTTGTCGCCCATATAGTTGAGCAGTGCCTGGAAATCCTTGAGGTCGAGCAGCGCCAAGCCATTTTCGTCGGCAATCTTGAAGGCGATATTGAGCACGCCCTCCTGCGCCTCTGATGCGTTCATCAGCCGCGCAAGCAGCAACGGCCCCATTTCGGCCATGGTCGTGCGCACGCGATGGCCTTTTTCGCCGTAGAGGTCCCAGAAGATCACCGGGAATTGATCGAATTCGTAAGGCTTCAGGCCGATTTCCTCTGCGCGCTTCAAAAGGAAATCCTTGGGCTCGCCTTTTGCCGCGATGCCGGAGAGGTCGCCCTTGATGTCGGCGCAGAAGACCGGCACGCCGGCCTTGGAAAAGCCTTCCGCCAATACCTGCAGCGTCACCGTCTTGCCGGTGCCGGTCGCGCCGGTGACGAGACCATGACGATTGCCGAATTTCAGCGTCAAATATTCGTCCTTGTTGATGCTGTCGTCCGGCTTGCGGCTGGCACCGACGAAAATCTGTCCATCCTGTTGCGGCATGAGGTGTCGTCTCCCTCTGGGCGGCGGCACAGCAACCTTTAAAGGTTGCCAGGGCCCGTTCATTGATTTGTCCTGACCCTGTTATAAGAACAGACTTGAATGGGGACAACCGTTCGCTTCATGGTGATGCTTCCGGTAGAGTCGTGCACAACCAGCCCGGCTTGAGTCGGTCGGCGCATTCATTTACGTTGACGTTAACGTCATAAGTAACAGGCAGGAGGCCAGAATGAACGAGATTATTGATCAGATCGCAACGAGAGCCGGCATTTCCCCCGATATTGCGGAGAAGGCCGTTGGCATGATGCTTGGCTTCCTCCAGCGCGAGGCCCCGGATGGTCCGGTCACCAAGATGATCGAAGCCATCCCCGGCGCTTCCGATCTGGTGGCGCAATACAACGGCGAAGAAACGTCCGGTGGCGGTCTGCTCGGGGGCCTCCTCAGCGCCGTTGGGGGCGGTGGCGGTCTCATGGCGCTGGGCCAGTCCCTGATGAGCAGCGGCCTCAGCATGGGCGAAATTTCTTCGCTCGCCAAAGAAACCATTGCGACCGCCCGCGAGCATGCCGGCGATGAAGTGGTCGATGAGGTCGTCAACTCCGTGCCGGGGTTGAGCCAGTTTCTGTAATACGCTGTCATTTGCGAACGGGCCCCGCGGTCTATCCTCGGGGCTTTTTTGTTTGATCATGCAGTAGGTTGCAAGCCATCCCATGTCCGCAAACACCATTCCGTCACTTCGGCCGAACGGGCCTGGGCATCAGTTCGTGTTTTATGGCGATTCCTGTTCCGGCGTTCCTGGTGCGCTGCACGAGAAGACCTTTGCCGCCGTCAACGCCGTTCTGCGCCGGCTTGAACCGCCGCCGGAGTTCATCCTGTTTCCAGGCGACGAGGTCATTGGCCTGACCGCCGATCCGGGGGCTCTGAGGGCGCAATGGCGGCATTGGTTCGAGCATGAAATGGGCTGGCTCGACCGGAGGCAAACGCCGCTTTGGCACACGACCGGCAACCACACCACCTATGACGAGATGAGTGAGCAGGTCTTTCGCGAGGTCCTGCAGCTTCCGGAAAACGGGCCGCCGGGCCAGGAAGGACTGTCTTATTGGGTGCGCCGCGGTGATCTCCTGCTGGTCTTCGTCCATACGCTGTGGTCCGGTCTCGGCGGTGAGGGCCATGTCGAGACGGAGTGGCTGGAGGCGACGCTGAAAAAGCATAGCGATGCCGGTCATAAGATCGTCCTCGGCCATCACCCGGTTTTCCCCATCAACGGATTTTCCGGAGCGTATCAGCGCGAGATCGGCCCGGATTACGCCAAGCGATTTTGGGATATTCTGGTCGACGCAGACGTTCTGGCCTATGTCTGCAGCCATATCCTTGCCTTCGACGTCCAGGTTCACCGCGGCGTCCTGCAGCTTTGCACTGCCGGCGCGGGTACCGCGCATAGAATGCCGGAGGGTGTGGAATATCTTCATTGCATTCAGGCGGCGCTCGACGCGGACAGTTTTCGCTATCAGGTTCTGGATACGGACGGTGCCGTCCGTGAGCGTTTGCAATGGCCTTTCAAGCCAGCCGATCCCGAGAGCTGGCAAACCCTGTCGCCCGGGAAGCATCTGGCCGTCTTTACCGGCCCGATGAACAGCGAGCGTGCGATCGAATTGCGAATAACGGGCCTTATGCCGGAGACGGCACATCCTCCGGCCCAAACACTCTTCTCCGCGTTCAATCCTGACGCCATCGCACCGCTGTGGCTCGGTTTGCGTGGTCCGCGGCAAACGCTGACTCTGATCCTCGGTCGCGATCCCGGCCGCAGCCCGCATTATTGGTTTGGCCCGGATCTCGCCGCCGGCCAGTCCCTCGATGTCGATATCGCCTTGCACGCCGGCATGGGTCCGGGTGGCATGCTTTATCGCATGCACGGTGACAGCAGATGGACCTCATTCGAGGGAGCCTCCGCGACCGGCCTCGAACGCATGATATGGCCGGCACAATGGAGTGTAGGCCATGGCCAGGGCGGCGCAGCGGATCGCGCCTTTATCGGCAGCGGGTTGCAGGTCCAGATCGCAGCGACGGGGTGATCTCTAGGACTATGATTGATCCGCGCTGAAGAAGCCGCCGGTCAGACCGTGTCGAAATCCGCTTGAAACTAGCCGGCGGGGAGAAAAATGGCGACGGACGGCAATTGTGAAAGGCGATCAACCGAGATCGCCCTCAAGACCTCAGGGCTTGTTGCCGGCCGGCTTCTCATGGGGTCGATGCCAGACGCGGCCGTCGCGTTCGATCAGCTCGTTGGCGCAGGCCGGACCCATGCTGCCTGGCGCATAGGGATCGGGCTTGCCCCCGTCTGCCCAGAGATCGAGGAAGGGTTGCACGGCGGCCCAGCCGGCTTCGATGCCATCGGCGCGTTGGAAAAGGGTCTGGTCTCCGACGAAGAGTTCGTAAAACAGGCTCTCATAACCGGTCTGCTTGCCGATATCGAAGCGGTCGGCATAACGGAAATCGAGTGAGATCGGCACGGTATTCATCACGAGACCGGGCGTTTTGATCGAGATTTCCATGTCGAGGCCTTCGTCGGGCTGGACCTGGATAACCAGCTTGTTCGGCGGCAGCGGCGGGCGGGATGCGGCTCGCGGGAACTGCGCGAAAGGCACCTGCCGGAAGGTGATGACCACCTCCGTATCGCGCTCTTTCATTGCCTTGCCGGTGCGCAGGTAGAAGGGTACGCCAGCCCAGCGCCACGTATCGACGAAGAGCTTCAACGCGACGAAGGTCTCGGTATTGCTGTCCGGCCTGACGTCGGTGGTCTCCGTAAAGGCCGGGAGATTGTTGCCGTTGAGCGGACCGGCGGTATAGGCGCCGCGTACCCCGTTCTTGGCTGCGTCCTCGCGCGAATAGACGCGCAGGGCCTTCAGCAATTTGCCTTTCTCGTTGCGGATTGACTCGGCGTCGAAGCTGTTCGGGGGCTCCATGGCAACCATGGCAAGCAGCTGGAACAGATGGTTCGGCACCATGTCGCGCAGCGCGCCGGTAGCGTCGTAGAATTTGCCGCGCGTTCCGACATCGACCAGTTCGGCTGCAGTGATTTGGACGTGATCGATGTAATTGTTGTTCCAGAGCGCTTCGATCATCATGTTGGCGAAACGCGTCGTCATGATGTTCTGCACCGTCTCCTTGCCGAGGAAATGGTCGATGCGATAGATCTGGCTTTCGTTGGCCTGGTTCAGTAGCCGCGCATTCAGCGCGCGAGCCGATGCAAGATCGTGGCCGAAAGGCTTTTCGATCGCTATCCGGCGGAAAGCTCCCACGGCCTCATTGGTAAGCCCGTGCTCGGACAGTTTTTCGGCAATTTCACCAAAGAACTGCGGCGGCACTGCGAAATAGAATGCCGCATTAGCGCTCGGCGCATGCGCCAGACGACTTGAAATTTCGTCATAAACGCCGTTTTGGGTGAAGTCGCCGGAAACATATGAGATACGCTTGCGCAGTCGTTGCCAAGCATCCTGCCGGTCCGGCTCCATGCCCAAGGTTTCAAGAAACGAATCCAACCGTTGCAGCAGCATCTCGTCGCCGCCTGGCTCGATGCCGACACCAAGAATATTGAAATCGTCGCCGATCAAACCGCTGCGCGTCATGTTGATCATCGTGGGGATCAGCAGCCGCCGCGTCAGATCGCCGGTAGCACCGAAGATGACGAAGGTCAGCGGCGGAGCCGGCGCAACATCCGGCCCGCTCACAACCGCACCTCAGCCAAACGGATGGACATCGGGTTCCTGGACGACATGGGGGGTATCTCCTCAGACCTGTTGCGGTTCTTGCGTCGGCTGTTGTTCTAGCGCGGGCCGGCGTCGGTTGTCGATGGGATCAAGGATGGTCTTGGCCCAATCGTTGTCTCACAAAGTGCAGCCGCTTCGTTGTCGTTTTGTGATGCGTTGAAAGATGTTCGGACGATCGAACTCTGGCTGCGGGTCTCAGCATACTATTCAGCTCTCGTTTGGAACCGCACGTCCTCGGCTTTGTACGACAGTTCTCTGATGAGTTTCTTTCTGACCGCGACGGAATAATCGGCATAATTTTTGATATCCATCACGAATGCACCGGATCCGAGGATGACTTTCTTGGCATAGTAGCCGGCTAGGTCTCCTCCGTCGTCGGATATGACCAAGGCATTGATTCTTACGCCCATTTGTTCGGCGCGCAGGCGTGCCTGGTGCAATGAGATCACTTGCCGCCGTTTCGGTCCCAACGTCTCTCTACCGTCGCCTGAGATATCCACGATTGATCTGCGGGCACATAAACTCGAGTCTGAAAGCATAGTGAGAGCAGACGAGATACCGCTGCCAATGTCGGTATTTCCGTAGACGACGCGATGATTGTTTTCTATTTCGCGTGCGAAACTTTCTGCACCTTCACCATCGTTAACAATGAACCAGCCGAGTCTTTGCGTCGGGATCTCGCCATCTCCCCAAAAAACCGCCGAAACTGCAACAACTCCTGTGTCACGCAAGACCGAAATCACGGTCTCGTCGCGGAATGCGCTGGAAATTGCAGCCTTCTGAAATGCATATTCTTCATTGTCGACGCTATCAGAGCCGTCAACTGCGAGGACAATCGCGGTGTCGACGCATGCGTTTGCTTGAGACGCTGCGCTTGCGATCAACATCAGTGTCGAAGTGATGCAGAGCAGTGTCTTCCTCATCGCCGCCCCCTGTTTGAGTTCATTGATAATAAAAAGACAAAAAACTTTATCATGAACAAACTAAAACGCGTAGGGATATGCAGTCGCGTTGCTAGCGAAAGGCTCTGTGATTCTTCGAATTCCGTGCCATGCCCCAACACTGCTCACAAACACAGCTTGTTAGGGCGCATTCCATCCCGGATGAACTGCAGTCCAGTGCATTGGCACTGGACCGCAAACAAGTCGCAAGGTGGGTAGTTTATTTCTTTACCGCCACCAGAAACAACCGCGGAAACCGCAGCAAGACTTTGCCATCGACCAAGGGCGGATAGGCCTTTTCGATGCGTGCAAGATAGTCGGCCGTGAAGGCGTCGCGGTGTTCGGCGCCGGCATGATCGAGATAGGGGCGCAGGCCCGTGCCCTTGACCCATTCGACGATGGCCGCCGCATTTTCCAACGGGTGATTGTAGTTGGTGTGCCAAAGTTCGACGCGTGCCGACTTCCCGATCAGCCGGTTATAATAAACCGATGGCGAGGGCAGGGGACTGCGGCGCACGCTTTTCTTCGCGAAGGCCTCGCTCCACGGCCCATTTTTCGCGGTCTCCTCCATCATCAGGTGGCTGAGTTCGGTCAGATTGTCCGGCATCTGGATGGCGAGCACGCCACCCGGCTTGAGCCCGTCCATCAGCCGCTCGAAAATGTCGAGATGATCAGGCAACCATTGGAAGACGGCGTTGGCGAAAAGCAGATCGACGGGTTCTTCCGGCTGCCATGTGGCAAGATCGGCCTTGACGAATTCCGTGCCGGGCATGCGCTTGCGGGCGGCCTCAAGCATGTTCTCGTCGCTATCGAGACCGGAGACACCGGCCGCACCATAGCGCTCGACGATCAGGTCGGTCGAATTGCCCGGCCCGCAGCCGAGATCGATGGCTCGGTCGATGCGCTCCAGCGGCACCTGAGCCAGCAGATCGCGCGCCGGGCGCGTGCGCTCATCTTCGAATTTCACATATTGGCCGGCAGACCATGCCATGATCGTATCCTCTTCATCAGATTGCATATTCCATCCGGTGGATCCGGACCTTGTCGATATTGCGTCCGTCGAGTTTGACCACTTCGAAGACGAGATCGCCAGAGGTGAAGTTCTCGCCTTCATGCGGCAAATGGCCCAGCTGCCAGAGAATGAAGCAGGCAAGCGTCGAATAGCGGTTGGCATCTCACCGCCAGCTTCCGCTTTGCTACCTCATCCAGCGCCGCGATACTGCCGGCAGACGCATCGTCCATTTCGTCGTTTGCGCCGACGAGCGCGCCGTCGATGATAGGATGAAAAAGGGTGCCTAAAATCGTGTAATCACGCTGATTCCCGTGCCCTCTGCCTTATCCAGCGCCATCAGCGCCGGCACGGCTTCTTCCAGGCTGATCCTACGGCCGATCAGTTTTTGCGGGGCGATCTTGCCGGCGGCGAGCATGTCCAGCATGGCGTCATAACGCCAGGCCTGCATGCCGTGGCTGCCGTAGATTTCCAGCTCGTGGCCAATAACCTGCGCCATCGGAATTTGCGGCGCGGCATGTTCGCCGAGCATCAGGCCGACCTGCACATGCCGGCCGCGGCGGCGGAGATTTTTGATCGAATTGAAGCAGGTGACGGGATGGCCGAGCGCGTCGATCGACACATGCGCACCGCCCTTGGTGATCTCGCGCACGGCCTCAGTGACATCGGCAACGCCAGCCGCATTGATCGTTGCGACCGCGCCGCATTCGCGGGCGAAAGCCAGCTTTTCGTCAGAAATATCGATGCCGATGGCGTTCGCACCGAGGGCGCTCGCGATCATGATGGCGGACAGCCCGACGCCGCCACAGCCGTGGACCGCGATCCATTCGCCCGGACGCGTTTTGGCCTGGTCGGCAACAGCGCGAAACGACGTGGCGAAACGGCAGCCGAGGCTCGCCGCCGTCGCATCGTCGATCGTCTCTGGCAAATGCACCAGATTGGTGTCGGCATAGTCGATCGCCACATATTCGGCAAAGGAACCCCAATGGGTGAAACCGGGTTGGAACTGGTTCGGGCAGACCTGCTGATTGCCGGAATGGCATTCGGCGCAATGGCCGCAGCCAGAAACGAACGGCACCGTGACGCGATCGCCGACCTTGAAGCGAACGACGCCCCGGCCGGTCGCCACCACCTTGCCGGCGAGTTCATGGCCGGGCACGTGCGGCAGCTTGATGTCAGGGTCATGGCCCATCCAGCCGTGCCAATCGCTACGGCAAAGCCCTGTCGCGCCGACGGCGATCACGACGCCGTCTTCGTTTGGCGTGGGGTCGGGGAGAGTGCGAATATCGGGCGTGGCCTCGAAGGCCTCATAGTACATAGCTTTCATGGGAATCTCGCGCATCCTGCCGCGGTTAATATGGTCCATCATTTTTCCTGATTCACCCATTCGTCAAGCTGTTGTTTCGGCGCATGAAAATTGCGCTGGGAATGCGGCTTCCGTCGCTTTGTTGCAAATGGATATTGGGCTGAAATTTCTGCTTGACCCTCAGGTTGTGCGGGGATTTCCTGCTCGCTGCTTTCAGGAGGAAATCATCATGGCCGTCGATACATCCCCCCGCTCCACTACCTGGACCTATGTCGATGGAGAATGGCTCTCCGGCAATCCGCCACTGATCGGCCCCACGTCGCATGCCATGTGGCTGGGTTCGACCGTGTTCGACGGCGCGCGATGGTTCGACGGTATTGCGCCCGATCTCGATCTTCACTGCCAGCGTATCAACCGCTCGGCGGTTGCCATGGGGCTGAAGCCGCTCAAGACGGCCGAGGAAATCGAGGCGCTTGCCTGGGAAGGCGTCAAGAAATTCGACGGCAAAACGCCGATCTACATCAAGCCGATGTATTGGGGCGAGCATGGCTCGCCGGGCAGCGTCGTCGCCGTCGATCCGGAATCGACCCGTTTCGCACTCTGCCTGTTCGAAGCACCGTTGGGTGGTCATGGCGGCGTGACGCTCACCGTCTCGCCCTTCCGCCGCCCGTCGGCGGAAAACGCGATGACCGATGCTAAGGCCGGTTCGCTTTATCCCAACAGCGGCCGCATGATCCTGGAGGCAAAGAAGCGCGGCTTCGACAATGCGCTGGTGCGCGACATGAACGGCAATGTCGTCGAGACTGCATCCTCCAACGTTTTCATGGTGAAGGACGGCGTCGTCTACACGCCGGTCGCCAACCGCACCTTCCTCGCCGGCATCACCCGCGCCCGCGTCATGGGCCTGCTGCGCCAGGGCGGGTTCGATGTGCGAGAGGAGACACTGTCGGTTGAGCAATTCATGGCTGCCGACGAGATCTTCACCACCGGCAACTATTCCAAGGTCGTTTCGGTCAACCGCCTCGACGACCGCGAATTCCAGCAGGGTCCGATCGCCCGCAAGGCGCTGGAGCTTTACATGGACTGGGCTTACGGACGGAGCGCCAGTGAGGAGTGAGGAGCGGTCGGGCGTAGCCCGAGCAATCGATTCAGTGAATCGATTGCAGCGATGAACGCGCTGAGCTACAGCGAAGCACAGAGCCGTAAAAGGGGCCAAGCCAGTTAAGCTCCGCCCCAGGAACTCCATAAGGACTTTACGGCCGCACCGGTGTTCCGGAACGACCCGCCGAAGCGATGTAGGATTGCGGCGCGAAGAAGATGCCATCGGCCTCGAAGGCTTCAAGGTCTTCCACGTGGAGCGCTTGGCGGACCTTTGGTCTTGCGCCGACGCGGGCCATGAAACCACGTAACGCTGGCCAGCGGGCGAGGTCGATCTTGATCCAGGGCGACCAATTCAGGCACACGAAGAGATAGGCGTCGGCGATAGTGAAGTCTTCGCCGGTCAGGTAGGGGCCGGCAAACCGGCCGTTCAACCAATCCAGTCGTTTGGACACCAGTTCGTGGATACCGGCATGGGCGCCTTCATAGATAGGGTTGAACAGCATCGCCATCGGCTTATGTAGTTCGGCGGTAATGAAGTTCAGATAGGATTGCACTTGACTGCGGGCATAGGTTCCCGCTTTCGGCAGCAGGCGCGAGCCTTCCGGTGTGCATTCCGCAAGATACTGAACGATCGCGGGCCCCTCGGTCAGTATGCTGCCGTCATCCAGCATCAATGCCGGCACGTAGCCGTTGCCGTTGATCGCAAGGTAGTCGTCACCCGAACTCGTGCGATGCGTCTTCCGATCGACTTCGACCAATTCGATATCGAGCCCCAATTCCCGACAAACGATGTGCGGTGACAGGGAGCATGCAGCAGCGTGCATGTAAAGTTTCATCGGGTCTTCCTCTTTCCCTCAGCGCGGCACGAAGCATCGCGCGAATATCCGTTGAACATTTGTACCATTTCGCATAAATTTCATTCGGTCAAGATTTTTATGCGAAACGGTATAAAATATGAAAAGCGAGAAAAAGCAGGGGCGCCCACGCGCTTTCGACGCCAGGATGGTGATAGGACAGGCGCGGGAGGTTTTTTGGGACAGGGGATTTTCTGCAGCCTCGCTCGACACTCTGAGTGCTGCGACGAAGCTGAACCGTCCGAGCCTCTACGGTGCGTTTGGCGACAAGGAAGAGCTTTATCTTGATGCCTTGGAAGGCTATCGCGAAGAGAGCCTTGATGTGCTGTCGGAGGCTCTTGATCCCGCTTTGCCGCTGCGTGAAAATCTGGCGCGTGTCTACGACAGAGCTTTGGCAATATATCTGCACGGGGAGACCGCTGCGCGCGGCTGTTTTCTGATCAGCACCGCGACGGCGGAGGCTATTCAGCATGCCCGTGTGCGGGAAGTGTTGGGCCGCAGCCTGAATGATTTTGACGGCGCGATCACGGAACGGATGGAACTTGCGGTGAAGCGGGGCGAACTCCCGGCAGACGCCGATCCGGCGACCCTTGCGAGACTTGCTTCCGCTGTCATGCATTCGCTCGCCGTGCGCGCTCGTGCAGGCGATACGCGCGAAACGCTGGAAGCGCTCGCGCACTCCGGTGTCGATCTCATTTGCGGTCGGAAATAGTGAGGCGATCCGATGGTTTGCGGCAAGTATGCCTCTGCTTGCGAAAAAAGAGAGCTGCTTAGCGAAACAAATTAGAAATTCGAAAGAATAATATTTCGTCGGAGAAAATAGTTCAAATTAAACAGCGCGAATACGGCTTTCATGATAAAGTAGAGTTGGTCGGCAAAACCACTGAGGAGGCCGCCATGAAAATTTCTCTTCCCGCTTCTGTCTATCTTTTCGACTATTACAGGCTGTTTTTGCAGCTCTGTGTGATCGCGGCGATCGGATTCGTCATCTATTCGATGCTGTTCGGATTGACTTGGTGACGTCGGAAGCGATTGAGGCCGCCGGCTCCCGTGGAGCCGTCGGGTCCGTTTTTGTTTAGAGGTAGTTTGACGATGAGCCTGAGCTTTCCCAATCGGAGCCGCAGTTATGATGCCTCGGCGCGGCGTATCCGCTTTATCGGACATGACGGCATGTTCGAAGTCCCATTCCTCGTCGACGCGGATGTCTTTCCAAACGCCAACACCGAAGCGGGCTATCTTGCCGCCTTCGACGCCGGACGCGATGCGATTCAGAAGGTCGCAATAAAAGCCTACGGTTATACCCGCCGGCGCTTGTACGTCCTGACGGCGAATGATTTCCGCTAACGGATTTATTCCGCCTCTTTCTTCGGACTGACCCACCAGCAATAGACCGCGCCGACCGCCAGCAGCACGCATGTGCCGAGGAAGACTGCGCGCATGCCGATATGGCCGCCGACGAAACCGCCCATGACAGGGCCGACGACCTGACCGACATACTGCGATGAGATCGAAAGACCAAGGATGCTGCCGGCCGCCGCATCCGGTACGTTGTGGCGGATGACGGCGGTGATGCAGGGCAGCAGTCCACCGAGCGCTATACCCATCAGGAAACGCAGCACGATTAGTTGCCAGGCGGAGGTTACGAAAGCCTGCGGGATCAACAGCAGCGCCGCGACTGCGAGAGCCGCCATGATCACCGTCCAATGGCCGACGCGATCGGCAAGCTTGCCGAGCCACGAGGCTGACAGGATGCTGCCAAGCGCCGCCGCAGCCATGACCACGCCCGAAATCATCGTGACACGCGCACCGCCGACGAACTGAGCGACATAGACGGTAATAATCGGCTCGATCGACATATTGGCGAGCATCAGCAGCAGGCCGATCGACAACATGGCGATGGCAGGCCGTTTGTCTGGGATGGAAGTCCAGCCGCCACTTGCTTTCGCGGCCTTCTTTCGCGCTGGTGATTTCTCTTCCTTGATCAGGAAGGTCGTCGCGAGGAACGTGAAGAAGATCACGCCGCCAGCCAGTAGAAAGGTGCCGCGAATGCCAATGATAGGCGGAAGCGCGCCGCCGATCAGAGGTCCAACCAAATTGCCGGCCATGATCCCGGAGGACAATACTCCGAGCGCCCAGGCCGAGCGATGCTTAGGTGTCTGCGTCGCCACCAGCACCATCGAGCCCGAGGCATAACCGCCGGCAAGCCCGGTGAACAGGCGCAGCGCCACCAACTGCCAGACGCTGCCCGCCATTCCCATCAGCGAGATCGCCACCGTCATGCCGAGGCTCGCACGCACCAGCATCAGCTTGCGGCCATAAATATCGCCGAGCCGGCCCCAGAGGGGCGCGACGAAGGCGGCGGCAAAGAAGGTGGCACCATAGGCGATGCCGGACCACTGCACGATCGCCGCCTTGTCGGTGACGCCAAGCTCCTCGACGTAAAGCGGCAGGAAGGGAAGCAGCAGCGTCATCGCCACGATGGTGGTGAAGGAGCCCATGAGGCAGATGATCAGATTCCGCATCCAATAAGCGGTTTCCGGTTCAGCCGGCGCGGCCGCATCCCATCTTGTCTCAGCAGTCATTTCTTGGCCTTTGCATTCAATGTATAAAATAACTCCTCGCGACCCGACGCGAGGATATGTCCCTTCATCGCGGCAAGCAGGTCAGCGCGGGTAAAGAGATCGGGAAGATCGAGCCGGTCGACGTCGAGCGCGTAGACGGTGACGTGATAGCTGTGGACCCGTTCGTCATTCCAGGGCGGGCATGCGCCCATATAGCCCCCATGCGGGCCATCCTTCAAGGAGCCTCCGCCTGCGCCATTCTGTCCTCGCCTGCCGTGGGCGGTGCGTTCGAGCGGCAATCCGGCCTCCGGAGGACCATCGCCATCGGCGCCTTCGGGAAGTTTGGTCAGCGAGGCCGGTATATCGGCAAGCACCCAGTGGGCAAACTCGATCCGCTTGAAGGTCTTGCGGATGGTCATGTCATCCCTGTTGAACAGTGAGAAATCGGCCGGCACATCGGGGTCGACCATTGTCAGCGCGTAGGAGCGTGTGCCTTTTGGCCCCTTTGACCATGACAGCGCGGCGCTCTTGTTCGGCCCAGGAGCGGACTTTCCATCCGCTGTGGCGACGCAAGATGCGTTTTCCGGTAACAATATATTGCCACCGCTCTTTTCAACCGTGACCTTGAGATCAGCGGCGACGGCCGGTCCGCCGGCTGTGAGCGTTGCGGTGACGGCGATTGCGCTGAGAAGGTGGGTGGTGTCTCGCATGGTCTTGCCCTTTCGTATTTCAGCTCTTTCGAGCTTTCATTGGGCAGGGTCTAACAGATCGACTTGATGCTCCGGCGTACGCAAACGCTCAAAGTTCGTCCGAAAACGCTCAAGTGTTGCGCAGCCGTTCGGCAAAGCGGCGGGGTGAACGATAGCCGGTGGCAAGTGCAGCTTCACGCAGCGACAATCCATCTTTGGTCAGTAGTGTGGTCGCAAGTGCCACACGCTCGCTGGTCATCAGATCACGCAGCGATGAGCCTTCCTGCGACAGGCGCCGCCGCAGTGTTGCGTTGCTGGTGCCGAGCTCGGCGGCGATGAGATCGGCCGTCCAGGCGCGGTCCGGTTGCCAGCGCACCAGCGCGCGCACGGCCTCAGCCGTTGTTTCGGGCGAGGAGGGCAGGGCCCCGCGCATGCCGAGCACCATCAGCACCTCCATCAGGCGATGCTCGATCAGGGCGGCCGGCAAATCCCCGGACGCGATGCCTTCGCCGGCATGATGGATAGCTGCAGCCAGCACTGGATCGAGCGGCAGGTCGATCTGCGACGCCACCTGTCCTGGTGGAAAGGCCCTGGTAGCCCGGCGCACCAGCTCGTTGGGAAAGCTGATGAAAATGGCACGATAGAAACCGCTCTGCGGATCGGGATCATTCACGACATCGCCGCGCCAGCCGGCGGGCAGTACCAGCACCGTACCGGCTGGAAAGCGCAGATGGCGTCCCATGCTGAGCACATCCTTGAAGCCCTCGACGATAACGACAATCGATACTTGGGAAAAGGTCGAACCGGCGATACGCTCGCGTTGCCGGGTCACGAAGGTGAAGAGTGTGGAATAGTCTTTTTCGCCAGCCGGCATTGCGACCGGCCGGTTGTCTTTTCCCGCCAGGCGGCGCAACTTTTCCAATATTTGATGAGCCTCGGGCATGACGGCGGCTTCCTGCTGATGTCCACTATAGCGATAGTCTGGACCACGCCACCGGCGATGCCAAGCCGGCAAAGCGCCTTGTCGGTTCCGTCATCTCATGATATAAAACCGATTGCATTTTGCAATCGGATTGCCGGTAGCTGAATAAATGTTCCAAGCAGTTGCCGGATTGAGAGGAGATGCACCATGAGCACTCTTGAGACTGCCCGCTGCGACACGGTGCGGCGGCTATATGCTGCCTATGTCGCACAACATCCTGACGTCGTCGGCCCGATGCTGACCAGCGATTTTACCTTTTCCAGCCCGCGCGATGATCACATTGACCGCGATCAATATTTTAAACATTGCTGGCCGAGGGAGAAGGTCTTCCGCGCCATTCATATCGAACATCTGGTGCCGGACCGCGATGAGGTAATCGTTGGTTATCGCGCCGAGAAGATGGACGGAGGCAGCTTTCGCAATGTGGAGATGATCCGCTTTACCGGCGACAGGATCGCCGAGGTGAACGTCTACTTCGGACGCAATGTCTAGGAGAAGGCGGGCCAGCCCGAGAGCCGGCCCTTTCACTCGGCTCATGCCCTCGCGCGGGCGAGCGCATGACCGCGATGGATCGTCCAGGCTTGCAGGAGGCTGCCGGCGGCAAACAGGATCAGCCAGACGAGCAAGGCCATCTGCACCGGCGGCGAATCAGGGCCGTTGCCGATCGGATGCGACGGCGGCAGCCGCGAGAGCGTTTCATTGATGCCGGGAACCCACAGCAGGAAATAGGTGAAGGACAAGCCGAACGCCTTCAGATAGGCCCGCAGCCGGCCAAGAAAGCTTAGTCTTCCCACCAAAATTGCGGCTGATGCCACTAGCAGAGCCATGATGCCTAGCGCATGCCCCGGATTGAACCCGCCCGTTGACGAAAGTCCGAAGGAGGTCACCACCGATAGCGCCAATCCACCGAGATAGATCTGTCCCGACCGCATCTGTGGCTGGATGCCGCCATGTTTGGCAAAGCTATACAGTCCCGCAACGATCGGGACGAAACTGATGACGGTATGGAGTTCGCCGAGCAAAGAAAGAGGGGCAGGCATAATAGATCTCCGAAATGTATATCGACCAGTAGGTAGGCTTGAGCGGCGAGCTATGGATGCCGTTAGAATCCTCTTCGCCTCTGTGATGGAAGGCTTAACCTACTAGTTGGTAGGCTGTCAATGGCCAAGTGCCGGTCTTCGATCGAAGTCTAAGGAGCAAGTCCCGGCTATATCCTCAGCTTGCGGCTATTGCCGTCATTGCCGCTTCCAACGCTGCGGCCGGACCGTTCATCGGCCGTGCCAGTTTGTCACCCAATAGTGCCGCCGCACCGGTCATCGATGCCTGCGCGAATACAACCGTCTTGGCCCCTTCACGATAGGCTACCTCCGCCGCCTCGGCGATCCGCGCCAGATAAGCTTCCTGTTCACCCGCCCGGAACAGCACCCATGCGCCGTCGATCAGGCGGACTTCAATCTTGGCGCCCGTGGTCTTTGCTGCCTCTTCGAATAGTCGGGTGGTTGGGGCGATGGTCGTCTCGGTAGTGCAGAGAACGGTGACTTTGCCGCCAGCCTTCACGGCTTTTTCGGCGAGTACACCGTCGGCTCTGACAATGGGTACATCGGATGAGCCTGCCGCTAGCGATGCCGCTGGGCCGAGGGTGGAGCAGTTGAGCAAGACGGCATCAGCGTCCTGCGCAAGGTGCTGCAGCACCGCGACCGTTTGCGCCTCGATATTCGGCGTCAGTCCGCCCGCCCGTTCAGCGGTGAAGAGAAGATCGGCGCGGACATGGTGGCGAAGAGCGTCGGCTGGAAGGCCTACTTGCTTTGCAGCGTCCTCATAGATGGTGACATTGCTTTCGGCAGTGTGCAGGCAGACGATCTTCACGGAGTTGGCCTCGCTGAAGCCGCCGATAGGGCGGCGATCCGCTAAACCTAGCCTCTGACGATCTGGTTGTCGACGCGTGTCGCGCCGCAGATCTCAACCGCGATTTCCCCGGCGCGGTCGATCTCTTCTTCGGTCGCGAGCCAGCCGCTAAGGACGATCTTGGAGCCGTTCACGGTCACGAAAACATCAGCACCGTCGATATCTTCAGCCATGGCCAGCGCGTTTTCGACCGCCAATTCAAGATCGGCCGATTTGGGCGCATTGAGATGCGCCGATTTGGAGGCGAGTGAGGTTGTCATACCTGTTGTCCTATTGCCCATAGCCCGCTGCATTCTGGGTTGCGTGCACTGTGCCCATCGATATCGTTCTCGCGGCTCGTATGCTGCTGTCGAGCAGCGCATCCGGAATCTGGGGTCCGTACCGTCCCTTGTGGACCGCCAATGCCCGCTTATAGGCTTCTGCAAACAGATCGATTCTGATCCAATGCTCGTCCGCCATATGCAGTAGCCAGAACAGAAAGGCGCCAGCCGACGATGTCGTCAATTCGCCAAGACGGCTGGCAGGAATATTGAAGGCGCCGGTTGGCATCTTCGCCCGGAGGCCAAAATCGTCGACCAGCCAGTCATCGTTTTCAAAAAGAGGTGTCCGGCTGTCCATGAACGCGGTGTCCCTGACATAGCGGGACGAACGGTTGTCGAAGGAATGGGCACGGCTATCGGACAGATGGGCATTGTTGATTTTGTTGGCATTATCAGTGTGCATCATGATTCCTTCCGGTTTGGCTGATGGTCCCGGATGTGATGCGGCGAGACGCCTGCGGCGATTGTCATCAGTTTCCGCAGAAAAAGCGGGCTCCGGTCGCGGGAGGCGTTCGGCTCTCGGAACTGCCCACTGTTTCGAGCGAACCGTCGCGTAAAACAAAGCGCTCAAAAGCTGTTGCAGCGTCTGGCCGACGCGATGACCCGGTCTATTCGGCTTTTGCCGCTGGTGCGATCTCGGTCGGTTCTATGTCGACTTCCTGTGTCACCCGTTCCTGGGCAACTTCGTCATTGCGCATCCGGTATTGCGGGGAATTGTCCCTCGCCGGAAGATAGGCCGTGATCCGGTAGATTTCCGCCGCCTTCGGAGAGAGGCCTTTCCGGCTTTTCAATCGAACGGTCTGGCCGATGGGAAAACGGTGGGTGGACACGGTGCACTTCATCTTTCCGGCCATGTCTGTTGCGATGGCCCTGTATCACAGCGCATTCGCGCAAATATGGTCTCTCGGGAAATGCATGTCCGGCAAGACGGCAGGAATGCCGCTTGCCGAACATTTCGGCTTGATTGTCAACGGAACGATTGCGGGCTGCCAGTCCATCCGTGGTCAGCGCCGCATTCCATTCCAATCACGCCAATCTGAGGTTGCTGATCGAGCTACGGCCCATGCCGTCCTGCTCGATCTCGAAAATCAGCTTCTGCCCCTTGGCCAGCGTTTCCAGCCCGGCTTTCGCCACCGTTTTCGCGTGAACGAAAATCGCGACGCTGCCGTCGGTCGGCTGAATAAAGCCGTAGCCCTTTTCCAGGTCGAAATTCTTGACGATACCGTTGAACATGCTGTCTCCTCCGGGGCATGGCATGGTCGAATGCCGACAGCAGCGCCGTGCATATTCAAGACCATACGGCTGAGGAGATCGGCGGGTCGAGAACCTCTGACGCCGCGAGAGCCAAACTGCCCAAGACGATAGAAAAACAACTACAGGCTGATTAAGGCTTAATTGAGACCAGCGATAGGTGAGGGAGCGAATAGGCGGTTCAACACCGCATATTCGCAGTTTCGCCATAGGCTATACCGGTGCGATTGGGGTAAGCCGTACCCGACTGAAGGGAAGGTAAATTTTCCTCCAGTCCGCGATTTTTTGGCATGTCGCCGGTTGCCCTTGCCACCGTCCCCTCCTATGTTCCCGATCACCTGCCGACGCAATTTTTTGCCAAGAGGAGATATGACCATGGCTTTCGAATTGCCTGAACTTCCCTATGATTACGAAGCGCTTTCCCCCTTCATGTCGCGTGAAACCCTCGAGTATCACCACGACAAGCATCACAAGGCCTATGTCGACAATGGCAACAAGCTGGCGGCCGAAGCTGGTCTTGCCGATCTCTCTCTCGAAGAGATCGTGAAAAAGTCCTTCGGCACCAATGCCGGTCTCTTCAACAATGCTGCCCAGCACTACAACCACATCCATTTCTGGAAGTGGATGAAGAAGGGCGGCGGCGGCAACAAGCTGCCGGGCAAGCTGGAAGCAGCCTTTGCCTCCGATCTCGGCGGCTACGACAAATTCAAGGCCGATTTCGCCGCTGCCGGCGCCACCCAGTTCGGCTCCGGTTGGGCTTGGGTTTCCGTGAAGAACGGCAAGCTCGAGATCTCCAAGACCCCGAACGGCGAAAACCCGCTCGTTCATGGCGCCACGCCGATCCTCGGCGTCGATGTCTGGGAACATTCCTACTACATCGACTACCGCAATCTGCGTCCGAAGTACCTCGAGGCCTTTATCGACAGCCTGATCAACTGGGACTACGTCCTGGAGCGCTACGAAGCCGCCACGAAGTAAGCTTTGCCGTCTAGGCTCGCTTTTACACCCGGCGCTGTCCAAGCGTCGGGTGTTTTCATATTCGTCGTTTGATATCGTCCGACTATCATCATCCTGCCAGCCCCAGGGAGGCTGTATGCTGTCTCCGTCCGCTCCACTCTTCCGTTTCGGTGTCGTCGCCGATCCGCAATATGCCGCCTTGGAGCCCAATCTTGCGCTTGACCGCTACCCTGCGAAGAGCATTGCCAAGCTTGAAGACGCAATTGCGGAATTCAACCGGCACGATCTCGCCTTCGTCGCCACCCTCGGCGATATCATCGACGGCATCTGGGAAAGTTTCGATACGGTTTTGCCGATCTATGAGACCTTGCGACACGAACGGCATTTTCTGCTCGGCAATCACGATTTTGCGGTCGCAGCGGAGCATTTGACGAACGTCGCAAGCCGGGTCGGCATGCCGTCGGCCTATTATGATTTCGCCCATGCCGGTTATCGTTTCATCGCGCTTGACGGCAACGAGATCAGCCTCTTCGCGCCACCGGAGGGCGAACCGCGTCGAGAGGAGGCCAAGGCGCTGATGAAGGCATTGCAAGACGCCGGCGCGCCGAATGCGCATCGCTGGAACGCTGCCGTCAGCGACACGCAATATGCCTGGCTCGCCGCCAAACTGCATGAGGCAAAAGCGGCTTGCGAGAAGGTGGTCATCATGAACCACTACCCGGTTTTCCCCGAGAACTCGCATAACGCGCTCGATTGCGACCGCATGCTGGCGCTATTGGCCGAACATGATCACGTTGTTGCCTATCTCAGTGGCCACAACCATGCCGGCAATTTCGGCGTTGTCGACGGCACCTATTTCATCAATTTCAAAGGCATGGTCGATACCGAAGACAGCAATGCCTATGCGATCATCTCGGTTTATGAAGACCGGCTCGAGATCACCGGCTTCGGGCGCGAGGCCGATAGGACTTTGGCGTTGCGCTAATGTTCATTCCGCTGCCACCCGCATGTCAGCCACATCCCGCTTCGGCGGCGCGCCGAACATGCGGGCGTATTCGCGACTGAACTGCGAGGCGCTTTCGTAACCGACCCGATAGGCTGCATTCTCCACATTGGCGCTGCCGGCGACCATGAGGCGGCGGGCCTCCAGTAGCCGCATTTGCTTCTGATATTGCAGCGGCGTCATCGAGGTCAGCGTTTTGAAATGCTGATGGAACGAGGAGGGGCTCATGCGCGCGGCGGCGGCAAGCTGTTCGATGCGCACCGGCTCAGTGAAGTTGTCGCGCAGCAGGTGGATGGCGTCGGCAATGCGGCGCGTCTGACTGTCTGGAAGCACCAGCTTGCAGACTTCGCCGCCGTTCGGGCCGGTGAGCATCCAGAAACAGATTTCCCGCATAATTGCCGGATAGAGCACCGGAATAGCCCTCGGAGTCGCCAGTAGGCGGGTCAATCGCACCAGGCAATCGGCAAGCGGCTGGCTGAGGTCCTCGACAAAGATACCGAGCCGGGCACTGCCCGTCGGCTTCGGCGGCGCGTCGAGCTGCTCCATCACCTCGCGCATCATGCCGACATCGAATTCGAGAGAGATGGCGACATAAGGTTTCTCCGCGCTTGCCTGGATCACCCGGCCGGATGCGGGCAGCTCGATGCTGATAATGAGGGCTTGCATCTCGGCATAGTCGATCACCCTGTCGTTCAGCATCAATTGCTTCGCACCCTGGACGACGACGCAGAGCGCCGGCTTGTAGACCATCGGATGCGGCATCTTCAACTCTGTCGAACGCATGATGTGAAGGCCATCGATACCGGTCGAAAATACGCCGTTGTCGCCGCCATCGCTGGCTTCGATGAATTGCATGAGCGCATCTTTAAGAGCGGACGACATCTTCGTTCTCCGGAGCAAGCTGTTGCTTTACCGCTATCATAGCCGCGTCCTTGCTCCGGGCAAGGCGGTTGGAGGAATAGGCAAGAAATTCGAGAGTTCCGGCATTCAAGGAGATGGTGCAGCGGGCGTAAGTTTCCGTCATCAAACATTCCTTGGAGAACGGCAATGACGACCGAAAATATAGATAAATCAAAGGTGAAGATCGCAATCATTACGGGCGGTAGCCGCGGTCTCGGCCGAAACACGGCCGTTCATCTCGCCCGACGCGGCATTGATTCCATCCTGACCTATCACTCAAATCGGGCAGAAGCGGAAAGCGCGGTTGCCGAGATCGAGGCTCTCGGACGGAAGGCCGTGGCGCTGCAACTCGATGCCGGCGACGTTGCTTCCTTTGACGCTTTCATCTCCGAAGTCGGCCAGGTGCTGCGACAGGAATGGGGTCACGATCGCTTCGACTTTCTCGTCAACAATGCCGGGACGGCCTATCATGCCGCTTTCACGGAAACGACGGAAGCCGAGCTCGACAAGCTTTACAACGTTCATTTCAAGGGCGTTTATTTTCTGACGCAAAAGCTGCTGCCTCTGATCCAGGATGGCGGCCGCATCGTCAATATCTCTTCCGGCCTCGCTCGCTTCAGCTTCCCGGGCTCGTCAGCTTACGGGGCAATGAAGGGTGCGGTCGAGGTTCTGACGCGGTATCTGGCCAAGGAACTCGGCGCGCGCGGCATCGCCGTGAATACCGTCGCGCCGGGCGCTATCGCGACCGATTTCAGCGGCGGCGTAGTGCGCGACAATCCTGAGGTCAACAAGCTCGTCGCCTCCATGACTGCGCTCGGTCGCGTCGGCCAGCCCGATGACATCGGCCCGATGATCGCTTCGCTGCTGTCGGAAGACAATCGCTGGATCAATGCGCAGCGCATCGAAGTGTCCGGCGGCATGGTGGTTTAAACCTTAGATCGCCGGGCAGGCCAGGCCGGTCTGGCGATCATCGACCGGCGTCATCAGCCGCCGGCAGGTTGCGCACTCAATTGCCATCCGTTCACCCAAATCTGCCGCAATCCATCTCCTTCGCCCTTGAACCATAGTCCCGTCGCCTCGCAACCCTCGATACGGTCACTACGGAAATTGCGGATCGCCTGGCGCAGCTCGCACCAGGCGACGATATTCGCGGTTTCGGCATAATAGATAAGGGCGATCGGGCGGATGATACGCTCGGTGGCGCGGCCCAATTCGTCGCGATAGGAGAGATCCAGTTTCTCCTCGTCGCGAATGGCACGGCGCACCAGAGCGAGATCGATGGCGGCGGCCGAAGGCGCGGCAAAGCCCCAGGCGTGCAAGGCGTTAGCGTCGAGTGTCTGGCGGAGCGGCGGCGGCACTGCGCCCGCGATCTTGGCGCTGACGCGCTTGGCTGCGAGTTTTAGCTCATTGTCCCCGGTGCGCTCCAGCAGCGCCAGCGACAGCACGATCGCCTCCATCTCCTCGATTGAAAACATCAGCGGCGGCAAGTCGAAACCGGGACGCAGGATATAGCCGATGCCCCGCCCGCCTTCGATCGGTACGCGCATCGCCTGCAACGCGACGATATCGCGATAGACGGAACGCACCGTCACCTCCAGCCGGTCGGCGATGATAGCTGCTGTCACCGGCTTTTTCGCCAGCCGCAGGATCTGGATGATCTCGAACAGGCGTGACGCCTTGCGCATTTCATCCCCACGATTTGAAGGCTCCTGACAACACCCTGTCAGTTGGACTGATCTATAAAACTTCCTATCGGATTGAAAATCAACAAGTTCCTCTGCGGCTCGCTCGCATATGACGATAGGCAACTGACATGGATTATAGCGAAAACCTCTGGCTTTTCTTTCTCCTCCTCTTCGGAATCATCATCGTTCCCGGCATGGACATGCTCTTCGTGCTCGCCAATTCGCTGACCGGCGGGCGCAACAGGGGACTGGCCGCCACCGGCGGCATCATGCTCGGCGGCGTTGTGCATTCGCTGAATGGCGCGCTTGGCGTCGGTCTGCTGATGCATTTTGTGCCGATCCTCTTCAATCCGCTGCTCGTTGCCGGTGCGGCCTACATGGCCTTCATCGGCATCACGCTGATGCGCAGCTCGATCACCGTCGGCCACGAGGGGCCGGCTGGCAGTCGTTCGGCCTGGCGGGCTTTTCGTCAAGGCGCGGTTACCTGCCTGATGAATCCCAAGGCCTATCTCTTCATGTTCGCCGTCTATCCGCAATTTCTGAAGCCGGACTACGGCCCGATCTGGATACAGGCTGTTATCATGGGACTCATGACCATTGGCACTCAATTCGCTGTCTATGGCGGGCTTGCGGTCACCGCCGGCCGCAGCCGCGATCTGCTGATCGCCAATCCCAGAGCGACCGCCTTTGCCGGCCGCACCGCCGGGCTGCTCCTGTTCGCGGTATCGGCATTTACCGTCTGGGAGGGGTGGAAGACGGCGTGACTTCGGATACGAAATCTGGCATATATCTTAAATATGACGCTGATTTTGCTCAGCTCTCACCACTTTGTGACTTCATTGCAAGAGCGGAAACCGGCAAACATGTCGGCCGTGACTACGCGCCGGCCGCATTAGCGGTCCAGATCACATATGGAGAGGTCTATGAAGTGGAAAGCGATTGTGGCTGCGACGGTTTTGGCCGGCGTTGCCTTTGGTTCAGTCATTGCGGCCGATGGCACGCATGATTCCCGTATTGCGATGATGAAGAAAATCGGCGGCGCTGCCGGCGCTCTCGGCGCCATCGCCAAGGGCGACAAGCCCTACGATGCTGCTATCGTCAAGACTTCGCTCACGACAATTGCAGAGACGGCCAAAGCTTTCCCGGACCAGTTCGGCCCGAACAGCGATAAGACCGATGCTGAGGTCAATCCAAAGCTCTGGGACAACTTCGACGACTTCAAGGCGAAGGCTGCCAAGCTTTCCGGCGACGCTGAGACGGCGCTCGCCCAGCTCCCGGCCGATCAGGCCGGCGTCGGCGCCGCGTTGAAGACGCTCGGTGCGGATTGCGGCGCCTGTCATCAGGCTTACCGCGTCAAGAAGGACTGAGCGGTAGGCCGGCATCGTCCGAAAATCAGGTCAAGCATCCGCATCGGCTTTGCTGCCGGTGCGGTTTTTAGTATCTCTTGATGCACGCTGAATACGGGGAGTGCGAGGCATGGTTGCGCGATTTGTCCGGTGGCTGCTCTGTCTTGTCGGCCTCGCCATCATCGGCTTCGGCGCCTTCTATTTCATCACCGCGCCGTCACCCTTGCCGGCGAGCCATTGGGCAAATCTCGGCGATCCCGATATCAAGAACGGCGAGCTGGTGTTCTGGGCCGGCGGCTGTACGAGCTGTCATGCTGCGTCGGGCGCGCAGGGCGATGCGAAATTGGTCCTATCGGGTGGCCTGGCGCTGAACAGCCCCTTCGGCACTTTTCATGTCCCTAATATCTCGCCGGATGAAAAGGCAGGCCTTGGCAATTGGACGCTTGCCGATTTCGGCAACGCCATGAAGCGCGGCGTCGGCAAAAACGGCGAGCATCTCTATCCGGCTTTCCCCTACGGCTCCTATGCCCGCATGAGCGACAAGGACATCAACGACCTCTGGGGTTTCTTGAAGACTTTGCCGAAGAGCAGCAACGTCGCGCCGCCGCACGAGCTGCCGTTCCCCTTCAATATCAGGCTGGCGCTTGGCGGCTGGAAGCTTCTCTATTTCAACGATCAGCCGCGCGTTGTCATCGCCAATGCCGACGACAAGATCAAGCGCGGTCAATATCTGGTGGAAGGCCCGGGCCATTGTGGCGAGTGCCACACTCCGCGCGACCAGCTTGGTGGCTTTCTGAGGGACCAATGGCTGGCCGGCGCTCCGAACCCGGAAGGCAAGGGCCGCATCCCCGACATCACCCCCGGCTCGAAAGCAATCGGCAACTGGAGCGCAGGCGACATCGCCAACTACCTCGAAACCGGCTTCACCCCCGATTTCGATTCCGCTGGTGGCTCAATGGCCGAAGTACAGCAGAATATCGCTCGCCTGCCGGCCTCGGACCGCGAGGCGATCGCGGCCTACCTGAAGGCGGTGCCCGCGCACTGAGGAGGCTAGCGAGCTCTATCAGCGTCGCCTTGCCAGATAGAGATGCGTTTCGTATCGCAACTCGAATTCTCCGCCGTGCGCAGTGATAACCTCCGCAATCGCTGCAAGCAGCGCCTCCCTCCGGTCGTCCGCCAGGAGCCGGTAACTTGAGAGGGTACGAAGCAGATCGGCATAGCTTGCAGCGCTATGCATCCGGCTCCAGGGATAGCATCGGTGCGTTGCCGGTTCGAAATATTCGGATTCGCCAAGCAGTTTCGCGAAAAGACCCTCCGGTAGATACCACGCTTCCGCTGGTGGACCGGAGAGCGATGGCGCGTAGTGTGTATAGAGACGCGCGAATTCCGCCGCGAATGGAGGGGCCGGCGGCATCGGTACATTTCCGAAAACGGCAAGCGTTCCACCAGGCACAAGCTGTTCAGCGGTCTTGGCAAACCGCACCTCCGGTGCGACCCAGTGCAAGGACTGGGCCGCCATCACGAGCTTGAACGCTGCCGTCTCACCCGGCCACGCCTCAAAGGTGGTTTCCGCGAAACGCACATTGAGAAATTCCTGAAGGTTTTTCCGCGCGATGCCGATCAAATCCGTGCCCGGATCAAGCGCGAGGATAGAAAAACCGTGGCGTGCAAACCCGCGTGTCGCTTGTCCCGTGCCACAGCCAATCTCAAGGACCGCATCTCTGCCGTCCAAACCGGCAAACGCGGCGATGTCATCGAAAACGGGCTCGGGATAGGTCGGGCGAGCATCGCCGTAGAGGGCTGCCACGCCGTCAAAAGTGAACCGTTGTTCCAAGGCGGTTTCCTCGGTTGAAATGCGGGATAGGAGGCCTTTTTTCTAGCGCATTTTAGTTGAACTTTACAGCGCGATGAATTTCGGTTGCAGGGGCAGGAGCGGGCGATCATGGACGGAATGGCAGAGCGCAGGATTCCTTATTTCAGCCAGTGGGAAACGCCTGACATGACCATGGCGGTGCTGGCGGAAGGGGCACGGACGGCGCTGCTGAAAGACCCGCTTTGGGCGCATTCGGGAGCCCGGGATGTCGAGGATTACGCCCGTTGGGCCGGCAATATCTGCGGCATGGCCAGCCTGAAGATGGTCCTTGCCGCGCGTACCGGCGAAATCCTACCGACTGTGGATCTCGCGCTGGCATGCAAGGAGTATGGCGGTTATGTCGAAGAACCGGAAGGCAAGATCAAAGGGCTGATCTATGCGCCATTCGTTCCCTTCGTCAAAGATCGGTTTGGTCTGAACGCCAGGGTCGTTACCGGGATTTCCGTCACAGATATCGACGATATTCTGACGCAATCCGAATTCTTCATAGCGTCTGTCCACCACTCCATCCGCTGGCCGGATACCGAGCCGCCATCGAAGGGTGGACATCTTGTGTTGGTGACGGCGGTTAGCTCAAACATGGTCCGCTTTCACAATCCCTCCGGGCACGAGCCCGCGACGCGCGAAAATGTCGAATTGCCGCTGGAGATATTCGACCGGTTCTTCGCCGGACGAGGGATCGTCATCGATCTCTGAAAACAGGAAGATCTTTGGCGATCCCGGCGTTGGTCCGTTTCATGCGAGCGCCTGCACATAGCGCATGCCGGTGACGGGGCGCGGTTTGAAATCCATTTGTTCGTAGAAGCGGTGCGCCTGGACATTTCCGGTCGCGGCACTGACGGAGAGGTAGCCGCAGCCGGCCTTGCGGGCGACGTCGCGAGCGCGGTCGACGAGATGCTGGCCGACGCCATGGCCGCGATGGCCGTCGCGCACGAAGAGGTGATGCAGGTCCATGCCGCGTTGACCTTCCTGCGCCCGGTAGAGCGGTACGAGGATGGCGTAGCCGATCAGTCCGTTTTCGCCTTCCGCCACTAGGGCCGTGATCCACGGCACCGGGCCGAAGAGATCTCGTTCGAGCTGTTCCGGGGTGGTGGCTGAAGGATCGCCGTGATGGGCGGCGAGCAGCCGGATCATGTCGTTCAACTCCGGCAAATCGCGGGGGTGCGCATGGCGGATAGTGATGACAGGCGGGCGGAGAAGTGAAATTTCGCTATCATCTAGCATGGGGTTTGGCGTCCTTTTTCGAATATGCCGTCAGGACGCTGCCGATACAACAAAGCCGCCTGACGGCGGCTTGTTGACAAAATGATCTGTCTCGGCCGCCCCTTACAGGTACAGCCAAAAATACGAGCAGTTATGGAGCGCGTGCGTGATCATGGGCGCATAAATGATCTGGAATGGCGGATTTGTCAATGGGGAGGCTCAATGCCTCCTCATGAGCCATGTGCGACATCGGTAATGCGGTTGATTTCGATCCGCGGGCGTCAGCGCGTCAGTCTATCGCACCCGCGTTTCACCGAGCGTGGGTTTTCTCTTGGTGATAATTATAGTATACCCCCCTATATTATAAACGAGGCCGACATGTCCCATACTATCCGTCAGCAAGCCAAGCTACTTTCCCGCGTTCGCCGTCTCAAAGGACAGATGGAGGCGGTGGAGAGGGCGCTGGAGGCCGAGCGGCCCTGTGGGGAGGTCTTGCAGCTTCTCGCTTCCATCCGTGGCGCCCTGACAGGACTGACCGGCGAGATATTGGAAGATCATCTGCAGGAGCATGTGCTCCAAGCCGAAAGCGAGCAGGCTCGCCGCCAGGCGGTCGATGAAATATCCGATGTGCTGAAGACCTATCTGCGCTGATCAGAGGCTTTGGTAACCCCAACGGGAGACTGATTTCATGAGTACTTCTTCGGATGCGTTGACGCATAGCCATGTATTTCTGGGCGCCGATCATCGTCGTAACGAACGCCGCATCTGGCTGGTCATCGCACTGACGACGGTGATGATGGCGGTCGAAATCGGCGCCGGCACGCTGTATGGCTCGATGGCGCTGGTCGCCGATGGCTGGCACATGTCGACGCATGCCAGCGCCATGCTGATTTCGGCGCTGGCCTATCTCTATGCCCGCCGCCACGCCCACAATTCACGCTTCACCTTCGGCACCGGGAAACTCGGCGATCTTGCCGGCTTCGCCAGCGCTATCGTCCTCGCCATGATCGCGCTGTTGATGGCCTGGGAAAGCCTGCTGCGATTGCAGAATCCGGTGGCGATCAATTTCCGTGAGGCGATCGCCATTGCCTTTGTCGGCCTCCTCGTCAATCTCGTCAGCGCATGGCTGCTGCGGGACGATCACGACCACCATAATCACGGGCATGGACATGATCATCACCACGCGCATGACCATCACCACGATCATGATCATGGCGGCAAGGACAACAATCTGCGCTCGGCCTATGTCCATGTCATCGCCGATGCCATGACCTCGGTTCTGGCCATTGTCGCCCTTCTACTCGGCAGCCGCTTCGGCTGGACCTTTCTCGATCCGCTGATGGGCATTGTCGGTGGTCTGGTGATCTTGCAGTGGTCCTGGAGCCTCTTGCGTGCCTCAGGCGCAATCTTGCTCGACTTCATCCCTCCGGGCGAGGACCTGCCGGATGAGATTCGTGAGGTCATCGAAACGGACGCCGACCGCATCACCGATCTGCATGTCTGGCAAGTCGGTCCTGGCCATCATGCGGCGATCGTCGCCGTGGTAACGCCGGAGCTACGTGACCCTGCCTTCTACAAGGCAAGGCTGGCCGATATCCACGAATTGTCGCATGTCACCGTTGAAGTCACGGTCAAAAAAGCAGCATAAAGTCTGATGGAAACTGGGCGCGTCAGAGGCTTGCCATATTCGTCGCTTAGCTCAGAATTCGCCTGATTCCGCTGGAGGCTTCCGCATGCGCATACTGCTTACCCGCCGCCGCCTCTTGGCAGGCTCGGCGTTGCTTCTTCCCGCTCTGACATTTGGGCCCAAAGCCCTGTTTGCGCAGGACGCCAGCGCCAACAAGAGCCCCAACGCGACAGCTCCCGTGCCCGACGCATCCGATACCCAGGATAATTCCGTGGCACCCGACGACGGTCAGGACATGGATGACGACCAAGGTCCCGACAATTCTCAATTGACGGATGATGCCGACAAGCAGTTGGCGGATCTGGAAAAGAAGACAGGCGGCCGTCTCGGTGTTTCCGTGCTGGATACGGAAACCAACATTTCGCTCGGCTATCGCGAAGCGGAGCGATTTGCGCTGTGCAGCACCTATAAGGCCCTTGCTGTCGGCTTCGTGCTTGCCCGTGTCGATCAGGGTGTAGAGAAGCTCGATCGCCGTGTCACTTACGGCAAGGACGTTGTCGTCACCTATTCGCCGGAGACCGAAAAGCATGCTGGTACCGACGGCATGACGATCGCCCAACTTTGTGGGGCTGCAATCACGCTGAGCGACAACACCGCCGGCAATCTGCTGCTCGACAGCTTCGGGGGGCCGTCGGCGCTAACCGCATGGCTGCGTACGACCGGCGACACCGAAACCCGGCTCGACCGCAAAGAGCCTGACGTCAATCAGGCAATCAAGGACGATCCGCGCGACACGACGACGCCTGATTCCATGCTGGATACGATCGGGCTTCTGACGCTCGGCAATACGCTGTCGGAGACCTCGCGCGATCAATTGTCGAACTGGCTGGTCAACAACACCACCGGCAATGCCCGTCTGCGCGCCGGTCTGCCGAAGGAATGGAAGGTCGGCGACAAGACCGGCACCGGTCAGAACGGCTCTTATGCCGACGTCGCCGTCATATGGCCGACCGACCGCGGCCCGATTCTCGTCACTACCTATGTCGGCGAAGCAACTGCACCGGCAAAAGATATCGAAGCCGTCTTCGCCGAAGTCGCCAAGATCATCGCGGGCATGGTGGGGGTAAAATAGTAGCGTCTTGAAATGTAAATAGTAAAATCAAGGCGATACAAACTTGATGTGAATCAGGATCGTATCGCCTTCATGTCATTTCGAGGAAGCTCAAGCGATGGATAAGGCGGCGGCCGCACTATCCGTTTCGTCGCCGTCGTCGGCCTGGTTGTCGTTGCCGAGCTGCTGCTTGATTTGATTGGCGATCTCATCGTTGATCGCCTTCTGCTGGTCCGCCGGCAACTTGCTGAATGAATCTTCCGTCAAATTGTGTTGTTCCAGATATTGAGCGCGGATCTTTTCTGCTGGCGTCATGTTCGCCAGCTTGGCGAATTCGTCCAGGATATCCTGGCTCGACGAATCGCTTGAGGAATCGGAGCCATCGATACTGGGAGCCGCGCCATCGCTCTGATCGGCGTCGACATCTGATGTCGATGGCGCCGTCTGACCGGTCTGGCTGAGCCAAAAGGCGGACGAAATGGAGGAGGGGACGCCGCTGGATGTGATTGACGGCGCCTGCGCCTGCTGCTGGTCGCTGTCGTCGGGCAGCATAAACGCCGTGCTGTCGTCAGTCTCTGTATCCTGCTGGCTCTTTATCGGGCTGCTGAAAAAACTCTGGGTGCTGTGATGAACTTTCATCGTCATATCTCCCTGTGGGTTGACGCGACGATGACTCCGCAAACATGTCCGGGGCTTGTGTGCTAAGTCTCTCTTACGTTCCGCAGAAGGTCTGCAGCACCCGCTCCGCAGGCTGCGGTGGTTCGGCATAGGGCGCGAAGGCCGGCTGGTCCTCATAGGGCTTAGCAAGCAGCGTCAGCAGCGCCTCGAACAGTGAAAAATCGTCATCCTCGACCGCGGCTTCAATCGCCTGCTCGACTCGATGATTGCGCGGAATGAAAGCCGGATTCACCCCCCGCATCGACCGCGCACGGTCGCTGGGCAATTGTGGTTCACGATTGAGTCGCTCTCGCCAGCGAACCAGCCATGGCGCAGCGGAATCTGGATCCTTGAAACTGGCCGTAAAAGGGGCCTCGCTGTCGTCGCTTTCAGCGAGAGTGGAGAGCCGCCGGAAGGTTAGCGTGAAATCCGCTTCTTGCTGTTGCATCAACGCCAACAGTGCCTGGATTAGATCGAGATCGTCGTCTTCCTCGGTTGCAAGACCGATCTTGCCGCGCATGCCGGCAAGCCAATGGGCCTGAAAACGCTCGCCATAGGTCTTGATCACGGCATTTGCCTGGTCGACGGCCGCGTCCAGCGACGGGTCGATCAATGACAGCAGCGTTTCGCCGAGCCTAGCGATGTTCCATTGGCCGATCGCCGGTTGGTTGGCATAGGCGTAGCGGCCATGGCGATCGATCGAAGAAAAAACAGTTGCCGGATTGTAGCTGTCCATGAAGGCACAGGGGCCGTAGTCGATCGTTTCGCCGGAAATAGTCATATTGTCGGTGTTCATCACGCCATGGATGAAGCCGACATGCAGCCAGCGGGCGATCAAGGCTGCCTGCCGTTCCGCAACGGCTTCCATTAGTGCGAGATAGCGGTTTTGTCTGTCTTTTATCTCCGGATAATGCCGATCGACGACATAGTCGGCGAGGATGCGCAGACTGTCCGTATCGCCGCGTGCGGCGAAGTACTGGAAAGTGCCGACACGGATATGGCTTGCCGCGACGCGGGTGAAAACAGCACCGGGCAGCACTTCTTCACGATAGACGCGCTCGCCAGTGGTGACCGCCGCCAGTGCCCGTGTCGTTGGAATGCCGAGCGCATACATGGCTTCACTGACGATATATTCGCGCAAGACCGGCCCAAGCGCCGCTCGTCCGTCACCGCGCCGCGAAAATGGCGTTGGCCCGGCTCCCTTGAGCTGGATATCGCGACGCCTGCCGCTGTGGTCGGTGACCTCGCCGAGCAGAATCGCCCGGCCATCCCCGAGCTGCGGCACAAAACCGCCGAACTGATGGCCGGCATAGGCCATTGCAATCGGCTCGGAACCCGGCAGGAGCTTGTTCCCGGAAAAGATCGCCGCTCCATCCCGCTCCAGTACGTCTGCGTCGAGCCCTAGATCGCGTGCCAAAACCGTGTTGAATTTGATCAGCCGTGGCGCTGCGACCGGCGTAGGCGCCTGTTCCGCAAAAAACTGCGGCGGCAGGCGCACATAGCTGTTGTCGAACGGTATCGGCGATGCGTCGAGCACCGCATTGTCCTGAAGGGGTGAGCTCATGACCTTAAAGTAGGGCTGGTAAGGGTGCGGCGCAAGGCTTGTGGAGGGTAGGATAATATCCTACTTTATCCTACCATTGATCGAGAGAGTGCGACATGAATGAAAAATTGAGCATCACGCTTCCAAGCGAAATGGTCGCCGCGATCAAGAGTCGCGTCGACGCCGGAGCTTACGCCTCCACCAGCGAGGTTCTTCGTGCGGCAATGCGGGTTTGGCTGCGGGAGGAAGCGGAATACGAAGAAAGGATCACCGCGATTCGGGCGCGGGTAAAGGCTTCGCTGGATGATCCGAGGCCCGATATCAGCCTCCAAGAAATGGATGAATGGATGGATTCCTTAGCTGCCGAAAAGCAGTAAATCCATGAAGCGCTATTCCGTTGCGTTCCGTGGAGCGGCACAGACCGATCTGCGATCGATATTCAATTATGTGCTCGATCGGAGCAAAAGCAGGGAAACGGCGATCTCTTATATCAGACCCATTCGAGAACGATGCGAAAAGATCGGAGACGCTCCATTCGGAGGCGTTGCGCGTCCTGATATCGGTGCCAATTTGCGCATGGCCGTTTTTGAACGAAGCGTCGTCATTCTTTACATTGTCGAGGGTGACCAAGTGCGTATCACCAACATAATCTCTGGCGGGCGAGATTACGAAACGTTGTTGCGATCTCAACAATAGAGTCGAGAGTTTGCGGTCCTGTGCACCGCGCTGCCTCTTTTCTTCCTTACCTCAGGCGCTCGCCGCTTCGCGTGGCAGGCAGGCTTCGCAGATTGCCGCAACGTGGCGATGGTCCGTTCCGCAGCAGCCGCCGAGCACACGCAACTGCGGCATACGACGGGTAAGCTGCCGGTAGCGACGGCCGAGATCGGCTGGGTCGCCATCATCGAGCGTCTCGCTCTCGTCGAGTTCGGCATGGCTCATCATTGAGGCGTTGGCGCGCAGACCCCAGATGCGTTTGACCCAAGCACTGTCATCATCGAGCGCGCTATCGAAATGGCTGGGATGGGCGCAGTTGATCATGTAGTAGACGGGTGACCCGTCGCTTGCGGCATCAGTGCTTTCGATCGCCTCCTGTATAGTTCGCCCGGTCACAAGCCTGCCATCCGTCTCCACGGTGAAGGCGATCGCACATGGCATGCCGTGCGTCTTGGCGGCGCGGGCGATGCCGATCGCCTCATTGATGTTATTGATCGTCAGAGCGGTCACCATGTCCGCTTCCGTGCCGGCGAAGCTCGCGATTTGTGCGCTGTGAAAGTCCTCGGCTTCTGTCGCGTTCATCCTACCCGCTTTGTACCCGTCGCCGCGCGGGCCGATGTTGCCGCTGATAACGACTGGGGTCGTGGGACGCTCATACTCCGAGCGTAGCTCGCAAAGCATTGCCACCGCATCCTCGTTGACCGCCTTGAGTGCACGAGCATCATAGCCGAGCTTTTCGCCCCAGTCGGCGCTGGCCCGCCATGTGGGGGTTTCAAGCACGAAGCCGGTACCGTGGCGATTGGCGATATCGAGATAGCGTCGATAATAATCCTTGGCCTTCTGCCGGCCCTCCGGCGTCGCCATCAGCACGAAGGAAGCAAATTGCGGCAACTCGACGCCCTCATGAAATATCAGCACCGTTTCCATGCCACCATCTGTCAGGAACATACCGCTTCTCTGCTGCGGCAGATCGTTTCTGTATTTGGATTTGGCCATTTTTGATCTCCACCCCTTGATATCTCCCGGCCATACGCTGGCACTGCAGAAGGGTCGATTTTCGCTTATTTAACATCTGCTAAAATAGAGGATTTGCGGTATACTACACATATAAAATGACATTTCGTTTTTTATTCAATGGCTTATGGCCTCGATCTCGCGCTGATCCGGAGGCGCGGCCCTGGGTTTGTGCAACAATACTGTACCGCTGGTACAGGAGGGGATCATGCGAAAGGGTGACGAAACGCGCAGCCGGCTGCTGGAGGTTGCCGAAGCCGCCGTGCTGGCAAAGGGTTTCGGCGGCACCTCAATCGATGAACTGATCGCCGAAACCGGCATCACCAAAAGCGGGTTCTTCTATCACTTCCGCGACAAAAACGAACTCGCCAAGGCGCTCATCCAGCGCTACATCGAAAACGACAACCGGATCTATGACGAGATTTTCGGGCGCGCCCGTGAACTGATGGACGATCCGCTGCAATCTTTCATGCTTGGCTTGAAAATGCTGTCAGAATTGTTGTCCGATCTGCCGAACGGCCATCCCGGATGCCTTGTCGCAGGCTTTTGCTACTACGAACGGCTATTCGATCGCGAGATCCAGGAGATCAACCGCGAGGCGGCGCTGACATGGCGGCGACGTTTCCGGGGGATGTTTGAAGAGATCATGGTTGTCTACGAGCCACGCGAGCCGCTGGATGTCGATCAGCTCGCGGATATGGTGTCGACCGTGCTTGAAGGCGGCATTGTGTTATCGAAGGCGCTGAAGGAACCCAATAGCTTGTCGGACCAGATCCTGGTGTTTCGCAGTTTTATCAAGCTGCTGTTCCGGCCTCGCTTTAGCTAGCTTTCCATCTCCCGCGCCATTTCCACCAGTTTTCGGACAGTATTGAGGTTCCGCGACGTCCCGGCTTTCAGCGCCGGCAGCTTCAATTTCGAGCGTCCGGAGCCATCGGGATAATGAACGTAGATCTCCTTGCCGGCGACATGCACCTCTTCGCCGCCAGGCGCAACCAACTTGTCGAGAGCGTCCGCCGGTGGATGTTCGGGGAGGAAGTTGACGAGCAGATAGTTCGGCTTGGCATGCGGGAAGGGCGAGCCTTCCGCCGCGGCCTCCATTTCTTGACGGCTACGCAGGATAACGCCCGGCGATTTGCCCATCTTGACCGCCAGTGCTTCTTCCAGATGCTTCTGCACCGCTATCTCGTCCTTGTCGGACTGAAAGAGCACATTGCCGCTCTGGATATAGGTCTTCACATCGGTGAAGCCGATGTCCTCGCAGAGCGCTTTCAGCTCGGCCATCGGCAGAGTGCCGGTGCCGCCGACGTTGACGGCACGCAGCAGGGCGACATAGACCGGCATGAGTTCCTCCCAAAGTCTTGCTAGATCTTCTCAGCAACCTTGATGGCGAAGCTATATTCGAAGGCGATTTCTTCCAGGCGCTGGAAGCGGCCGGAGGCGCCGCCATGGCCGGCATCCATGTTCGTCTTCAAGAGGATCGGCGCATCGCCGGTGGTCTTCTCACGCAGCTTGGCCACCCATTTCGCCGGCTCCCAATAGGTGACGCGCGGATCGGTCAAGCCGCCAAGCGCCAAGATCGGAGGGTAGGGCTTTTCGCCGACATTGTCATACGGGCTGTAGGCGGCGATCTGGTCGTACTCTTCCTTGCTGTCGATCGGATTGCCCCATTCCGGCCATTCCGGCGGCGTCAGCGGCAGCGTGTCGTCCAGCATGGTGTTGAGCACATCGACGAAGGGTACGGCAGCTATGATGCCGGCGAATTTCTCCGGCGCCATGTTGGCGACCGCGCCCATCAGCATGCCGCCGGCGGAGCCGCCCTCGGCGATGATCTTCGCGTACGAGGTGAACCTCTCCTGATTCAAATAGTCGGCTGCGGCTATGAAGTCCTTGAAGGTATTGGTCTTCTTGTCCATCTTTCCGTCTTCGTACCAGGCAAAGCCCTTGTCCTTGCCGCCGCGGATATGGGCGATGGCATAGACGAAGCCGCGGTCGGCGAGCGACAGGCAATTGGTATTGAACCCGGCGGGAATGGTGATGCCGTAGGCGCCGTAGCCATAGAGCAGGCAGGGTGCGGAGCCGTCGAGCGGTGTATCCTTGCGATAGAGCAGGGTCACCGGCACCTGCTCGCCATCCCAGGCGGGGGCGAAGACGCGGCGCGTGACATAGTCGTCGGGATTGTGGCCCGAGGGGACTTCCTGTGTCTTCAACAAAGTGCGCTCGCGCGTCACCATGTTGTAGTCGTAGAGCTGGCTTGGCGTCGTCATCGAGGAATAGGAGAAGCGGATGACGTCGGTGTCGTATTCGGCGGCACCCTGCAAGCCCAGCGAATAGGCTTCTTCGTCGAAGGCGATAGCGTGTTCTTCGCCGGAGCGGCGGTCGCGGATGATGATCCGGGGCAGGCCGTCCTTGCGTTCAAGCCAGATGAGTTGGCGGGCATAGGCCATGTGATTGAGGATCAGCGTGCCTGGCTTGTGAGCCACGACATCGCGCCAGTTTTCCTTGCCCGGCTTGTCGACCGGCGTTTCCATGATCTTGAAATCCTTGGCGTCGCCGTCGTTGGTGAGGATGTAAAAGACATCGCCGCCCTCCGCCATTTCATATTCGATGCCGGTGTCGCGCGGGGCCACCAGCTTTGGCTCGGCCGCAAGGTCCGAGGTCGGAATGATGCGGTATTCGCTGGTCTCGTGATCGTGGATGTCGATGAAGATGTAGTCGTCGAGCAGCGAGCCGCCGACCCCCATGAAGAAGCCGGAATCCTCCTCTTCGTACACCAGCCGGTCTTCCGACTGCTGCGTGCCGACGATGTGATGGAAGATCTTCGAAGGACGATGATTTTCGTCCTGCAGCGTGTAGAAGAAACTCTTACCGTCGGGCGCCCAGACACCGCCGCCGCCGGTATTCTCGATCACGTCGGCCAGATCTTCGCCGGTCTCGAGATTGCGGACCTTCAGCGTGAAATATTCCGAACCCTTGTCGTCGTAGCCCCAGATGCCGTGGCTATGGTCTGTGGAATGGTCGATGCCGGAAAGGCGAAAATAGGACTTTCCCTCGTTTTCCTTGTCGCCGTTCAGAAGCAGCTTGCGCTCGCCGCCGTCGCGCGCCTCGCGGAAATAGTGCGGCTGCTCGCCGCCGGTGACGTAGAGCGTGCCGTAGGCATAGGGACCGTCCTTGACCGGCACCGAGCTGTCATCCTCCTTGATGCGGCCCTTCATCTCGGCAAAGAGCACCTTCTGCAGCTCTTTCGTATCCGCCATGGCCGCGTTCATATAGGCATTCTCGGCCTCCAGATGCGCGCGGATTTCGGGGTCGAGGATCGACGTGTCCTTGAACATCGCCTGCCAATTGTCGGCGCGCAGCCAAGCGTAATCGTCGCTGCGGCTAATGCCGTGGCGCGTGTCCGTGACCGGTTTTTTCTGAGCGGCAGGCGGGGTGGGGAGGTTCTTGAATGAAGACACGAGAAGGCTTTCTCCGGAATAAAAGTCGGATATGAGGTGAGGAAGAGATAGAGGGCGCTTGCCTGACGTTCAAGCGGCAATTGCCCGCTCAAGCCCCGCGCAAGCAGATGATAATAAGCTTAAGTGCAGCCGATAAAGGCAGAAGCGCTCGCTTAGAGCTGCCTTGATGTGACCACATTCTTTAACGAAGTCCGCTTAGCGTTGCGTCGATAATGACGGCGGCTTGAACCGCCTTCCCTGATGGAACAGACGCTGCCTAGAGCGCCATGCGTTCATTCGAACGCACAAAGGTCGCTCTGGCTCTTTGAATTTAGAGCATCCTATTCGCTTTCCGGTGATTCCACCTGAAAGCGGGATGTTCTAGCCCGGAAGTAAGCAAGGGATCGGTCTTCATGCTGAAATTCATTGCCATTCTTGTGCCGTTGGCCTCCATTGCGACCTCCGCTTTCGCTGTCGATGCGACCATGAAAAAGGAACTGGAAAAGCTCGATCCGTCAGAGCGGATGGAGCAGACCTGCGATGCTGAGGCGATGAAACGCATCGGCACCGAGAAGACCGGCTTCAAGCCAGACAAGGTCATCGCCTATACCTTCGGCGACCCGAACATGGCTCCGGATTCGATGAATGCTCCTGGCGCGGTCTTTCGCAGCAAAGGAGACTGGTATCATCTCTCCTATAAGTGCACGACAGGCCCGCAGCATATTCATGTACGGGACCTGAATTATGAGATCGGCGACAAGGTGCCGCGCGATAGCTGGCAGAAATATTATCTCTACGATTGATGCCTTGGGAGCGGTTCAGCTTCTCACGGAATCGCAGAACCGTTCTGTCTTTCGTTTTTTGGCATTTCCGGGCGGAAAACCGCTTCGCACTTTTCCTTGGAATTGCCTTAACGCCGTCTTTGGCGCTCCAGTCGATAGAGATCGGAGAGAATATGCTCCTGTACATCAGCGTTCTGGCGACAGACGGCGTCCGTCAGGTCGCGTAGCGTGCCCCTCAGCCCATGAAGCTGATCCACCAAATCCATTACCAGATCGACGCCGGGCTCGTTGACACCCATTGCGTTGATCAGGTCTAGGATCAACTGCCCGCGCGCCAGGTCCGCCTCGCGGAAATGCCGGCCTTCCCCCGTGGTTTCGGGAACGAGCCAGCCCTGTTCAATCCAGACTTCCAGCACCGTGTTGTCGATCTCGAGACGCAAACGAAACTCGCTCTCGTTCATCGCTCAGCCTCCCATGGTCTTTCTGGGATCATGCATCTTGCCGGCCGGCCATTCGGAAGCGAAGGCCGTAAGCTCGCTATCCGGCGCGTCCGGCAAGACAATCTTCAACGAAACATAGGCGTCGCCGCTTTCCTTGCCACGCACGGGCACACCTTTGCCCTTCAGCCGCAAGACTTTGCCGGTGTTGGAGTTCGGTTGAAGCGTGACGGTGACCGGGCCGGAGGGTGTGGGCACGCGGATCTTGCCGCCGAGCACTGCCTCCGTGAGGGAAATCGGCAATTCCAGTCTGATGTCGTCGCCATCTCGAACGAAAAAGCGGTGCGGGCGCACATGCACTTCGATCAGCGCATCCCCAGGCGCACCGCCACCAAAACCGGGATCGCCCTTGCCACGCAGGCGCAGCGTCTGTCCGTCGCGGGTTCCCGGCGGTATCTGCACGTCGAGTGCTGGTCCTTCCGGCAAGCTTATCTGTTTTTTCGCGCCGTTGATGGAGTCGAGAAAGTCGACCTCCATGGAATAGTGGCGATCCTGACCCTGCATTCCGGACTGACCTCGGCTGCGACGTGAGAAGAAGCTGGAAAGTATATCGTCGGTATCGCCGAAATCAGCGAAACCTCTGGCATTGCGGTAGGGGCCGCGCTGGCCTTCGCTCGTCGCGTAATCGCGATAGTAGCTGCGTGGCGGCTGTTCCGCACCGCTGCCGTCGATTTCGCCGCGGTCGAAGCGCGCGCGCTTCTCCTCGTCGCCGAGGATGCCGTAGGCCGCGGAGACTTCCTTGAACTTGTCCTCGGCCTGTTTGTCGCCGGGGTTGAGATCGGGATGCAGCTTTTTCGCAAGCTTGCGATAGGCGCTTTGAATATCTTTTTGCGGGGCGTCCCGTTTTACGCCCAGAATGTCATAGGGATCACGGCTCATGAATGTTTCCCTTTGGGAGCACAGGAAAATACGCAGATAGTGATAGGCCGGCCTCGTATCAATCGTACCATAAATGATAGAACGCTGTGGCCGCGACTGCGGTAGTGTGACCGTTGGCGCATTTGTGATGAAGAATAGCCGGCGTTATGGGCAGGCTGCCATATTTCCGTCGCCTTGCCGGACGATGGCGGGCAGAGCGGCAAGGAGCCTATGGTAATTGTGCACCTTTTCCGCCAGACTTTATTTCGTTCGATCTGACGGGTAGCTGCCTGATGAACCGTTTTCTGCTGACGTCCGCATTCCTGCTCGCCGCCGTTCCGGCTGCCTTTGCCGCCGAGCCTGCAGCGCAGCCCGTCGTCTGGCCGCAGCTTCCGCCAAAGGCTCCAACCTCAAACGTCAAGCTCGTCGAGCCTCATCTCCACGTCAATCGCGCTGGCAAGGGCGCACCGCGCATTGCCCTGACCTTTGATGCCTGCATGGGCAAGACCGATCCGCGCATCCTCAGCACTTTGGTCGATCAGCAGATTCCGGCGACGATCTTCGTCACCGCCCGCTGGCTGCGGAGCAACCCCGAAACGCTCGCCGTCTTCCTCGCTCATCCCGACATCTTCGAACTTGAAGATCATGGCCAGAATCATATTCCCGCGGTTGATGTCCCGACCAAGGTCTATGGCATTCCCGCCGCCGGCTCGCCACAGGCGGTGGCGCAGGAAGTTAAAGGTGGCGCCGATGCCATGGTCGCCGCCGGTATTCCACAGCCGCATTGGTTCCGGGGCGCGACGGCGAAATACAGTCTGTCGGCCATCGCACAGATCCGTGGCATGGGTTATCGCATTGCCGGCTATTCGGTGAACGGCGACAGCGGCTCCCTGCTGCCGGCCAAGATGGTGGAAAAGCAATATGCCTCCGCCAAGGATGGCGACGTCATCATCTCTCACATCAACCAGCCGACTCATGCCGCAGGCGAAGGCGTCGCCGCAAGCATTCTCGCGCTGAAGGCCAAGGGTGTGCAGTTCGTCCGTCTGCAGGATATCCCCGAGAAGGGGGATGACGACACTACCAACTGAAGTGTGTTGGATGCCCTGCTGAAGCAAACATCCGACAAGCGACAATCGCCCTTAGCCGACGTTCTCACTCCGGCAATTGCGGCTGCACTTTTTCGTCGAAAAACAGTTCGTTGACGACGGTCATGACGATCAGCGATAGCGGCAGGGCAAGCATGGCGCCGACTGCGCCCCACATCCAGGTCCAGAAGATGATGGCGAGGAAGACGACAAAGGGATTGAGTTCCCATTGCCGGCCCATGACCGCCGGAAACACCAGGTTTTCCACGGCGAGATGGACGGAGAAGAAGGCGACGGCGGGTGCGAGACCGAAGACAATATCGTCATGGGTGATGATGCCGGCGATCGCCAGCGCGATCGTTATCGTCGCGATTCCGACGAAAGGAACGAAGCTGGAGAGAAAGGCAAAGACACCCCAAAGGATCGGCATGCTCATGCCGCCAACATAGGCGATAACGGTCATGACCACTCCGAGGCCGGCATAGATCAGCGCGGCTGTCGCGAAATAGAAGCCGAGCACTTGCTCCACTGCATTGATGATACGGATCGCAGTCAGCCGCGATGTCCTGGTGGCGAAGGTCATGATGATCGTTTTGCGCAGGGTAATGCGGCCGGCGAGGAACAGCAGCAACGCTGCGAAAAAGATCAGGCCCTGGACGATGGCAGGCGTCAGGCTGTTGGTGAGAACATGCAGTACATTGCCGGTATTTTCGAGCAGCACATTCATTGACATCGGTCCGCTTTCAAAGGTCTGCGGCGTGATGTGCAACCATTTGATCCGCTCGAGATAAGGCATGAGCCGATCGACGGTGCGTTGGAAAACGTCAGGCCCCTCCTGCGCCAGCGTCGCCATCGGCCCGGCGAGTGAATTGATGATCAGGAAGATGACCAGCGCTACCGCTGATGACAATAGAACGGCGTTGAGGACGCGCGGCACGCCGAGCTTGCTGAGCTTTTCAGCCGCCAGCCCGAGGATCATGCCGACGACGATGGCAAGCGTCACTGGGATGAGGATGATCGACATCATGGAAACGCCCGCCAATGCCAGGACGAGGAAGATGCCGATTACGGCCCAGGCCGAGGCGATATCCAGCGCGTCTTTTTCGATGTGGTGGGAGGAGGCGGCATTCTCCAAACGCTCGGTATCCGCTCGCAACGCTTCCACCCAGGCGCTGGAACGCCCTTCGCGCGCTATCGTCAGTCTGCGCGCCTGTTTGCGTATGCCGTTGGCGATATCCATCCCTGACATGTCCCCGAAACCCCATTGCCTCGGTAAGCAAACGCGAAAGGCCCGTCCTGGTTCCGGAGCGGGCCTTTGACATCTTAGGTCAGCGAATACACGATCAGGCGATTAAATTCAGGCCGATGCCCCAGGGATCGCGCAGCGAAATGCCGCCGTCGCGCTTTTCCGTCTTGATCTCATGCGCGTCGAGTGCAGCGAGCGCTTTGCCTAGCGCGTCTCTGTCATTAAAGCGCAGAGTGTAGTCGGAAAGGCCGGTCATGTGTTCGGAACGGACACCGGCGCCGCGGCTGTTCCAAGTGTTGGCGCCGAGATGATGGTGATAGCCGCCGGTTGCGAGGAACGTCGCGCCGGGATAACGCGCCGCCATCACTTTCATTCCGAGCACATCGCGATAAAAGGCATTCGCCTCTGCGACATCGCCGACCTGCAAATGGATATGGCCGATCGCCGAACCCTCGGCCATGCCGTCCCAGCGATCCTGCGGTGCGCTTTCGTAAAGCTTCTGCAAATCGAGCCTCAGTGTCGCCATCTCGACCGTGCCGTCGCTGTGGAATTTCCACTGCTCATGCGGCCGGTCTGCATAGATCTCGATGCCGTTGCCCTCGGGGTCGGAAAGATAGATCGCCTCGCTGACGATATGGTCGGATGCGCCTTCGAGGGCGACGCCATTATGCGCCGCGTGCCGGAGCCAACGGGCAAGTTCGATACGATCGGGCATCAAAAAGGCGGTATGGAACAGGCCGGCCGCCGTCTGCGGCGCGCGTTTGGCCGCGCGATCCGTCGTCAGCGTTAGAAGCGGCTGGCCGGCAACGCCTAGCACCTCGCCGCTCGCTGTTTTCTCGACGACCTTCAGACCCAGCATGTCCTGATAAAAGCGCGACACCAGCGCCAAGTCTGTAACGACAAGATGGGACTGGCCGACATAGGCGGGACGCGTCAGCGCATAGGAGGGGGCGATTTCGGTCATGGGAGTGTTCCAACCTCAATGTTCTGGAAAAGAGCAACCGGCGTGGGCGGCGAAAACACCGCCAATGGCAGGGCCTGAGAGCTTTCGCCGGTTGATTTGCCTCTTTGGATCCTCTGGCCTGCTGTACTTGCTCACAGATATGGCGGATTCTGATTGTTCACAGAAGACCAGAAATTGCGGATTGAGCGTTCGCTGCTTGTTGACAACCGCATCAGCGGCACCCTCTCGCCATTCACGAAGATTTACCTATATGCCGATCCCACGCTGTTGCCTCCATGTCTGTGGGATGCAACCATCAAGCCAAGTATAGATCAATTGGGACACGCATGCATGGCCGAGTTCAAGGGCATCCGTTGGGCCTATGACCGATATGAAGTAATCGTTGACAGCATCGTCAACGGTGTCGGTGTGGTCTTTGCCCTTATCGGCGCAACCGTGCTGATCTTCTATGCGACGGTGTGGAGTTCCAATGGCGAGATTGCCGCCGCCTGGATCTATGGCGTCGGGCTCGTCCTGACGCTGGCAATGTCCTTCGCCTACAATCTCTGGCCGGTGTCGCAGACAAAGTGGTTTCTGCGGCGTTTCGATCATTCCGCCATCTTCGTGCTGATCGCCGCCACTTATACGCCGTTCCTGGAGCGTGGCGCCGAGGATCCGCTGCTGTTTGCCATGCTGATCGCCATCTGGGTCTTCGCCGCCTTCGGCATCATGCTGAAATGCGTTTTTCCGGGGCGGTATGATCGCTTGGCGATCCTGCTTTATCTCGCCATGGGTTGGAGCGGCGTGCTGGTGGCCAGGCCCGTTTCCCTACATATACCTTTCGCGTCGATGCTACTGATCGTGATCGGCGGCGTCATCTACTCGCTTGGCGTTATATTTCATGTCTGGGAGAAACTGCGCTTCCAGAACGCCATCTGGCACGGCTTCGTCATCGCGGCGGCCGCCGTGCATTATTCGGCGGTGTTGACCTGCTTCAGCCTGTCACCGGAAAACTTTTGACGATCTGGGTTGTCGGCGCACATTTCTTCGTCGGATGCAGGCTGCGCACGAGGCGCATGACGACGGCGTCATATCGCTGCATGTTCGTCTTCGGATAATCCATCTGGAAGAAGGCGGCGGCGCCATTGCAGAGAGCTACGCCGCGCACATAGACGATCCGGCCCTGCTTCGTGCCCGAGAAGCTGATGCCGCGCGAGGTCGATTTCGAATAGGAGATCTGCCAGCCATCATCCTTGGCGAGCGCGACGCGAATATTCGCTTGGGTTGAAAAGTCGCCATTGGGAATGTTGGTGCCGAAAACCAATAGCCGTGCGGACTGATCGGCCGGCGTCAAGGTCAGTCCGTCGCCGTCATTGGGACGGGCCAAAAGGCGGAATTCCGACGGCAGTTCGATCGCATAGCCGAACCGTACATTCTCATAGGACCACCAGTCGGCGGCGAGCGCCGGCGCGGCGGAAAAGAGCAGGAGGGCGGTCAGGCGCGCGAGCATTGCGGTTTCCGGGAGGCGGGATCTATAAACCAGCTACGAATAGCGCATTTTTCAGCAGAAATTCCATAGCGATTCTAAGAATGATAATTAAATAGCTTTAATTCGTTACGGTTTCATTGCGAGCCATGCAGGAATGGCGGATTTACTTCATCAATGTCGCGGAGTATGCCGCGATCGTATCTTAAAACAACTGGACAATGCGATTATGGACCAAGCCGTGCTGCTTCGCGATGCCACCGAGGCCGATCTGCCTGCGATTTGCGAGATCTATAACCACGCCGTTGTACACACGACTGCGATCTGGAACGACACGCTGGTCGATGTCGACAACCGCATAGAGTGGCTGAAAGCGCGCAAGGCGAGGGGGTTTCCGGTCATCGTCGCGGAGAAGGACGGCAGGGTTGCCGGCTATGCTTCCTATGGCGATTGGCGCGCCTTCGACGGCTACCGCCATACGGTGGAAAATTCCGTCTATGTCGACAAGGACCACCGCGGTCTCGGCATAGGCGAAGGCTTACTGCGCGAACTCATCGCCCGTGCCGCCAAAGGCGATATCCACGTCATGATCGCAGCCATCGAGACCGGCAATACTACCTCCATCCGCTTGCATGAAAAGCTCGGGTTCCGTACCGTCGGCCAGTTTTCGGAAGTTGGTACCAAGTTCGGTCGCTGGCTCGATCTGACCTGCATGGAGCTGCGCATAACGGTCTAGCTCGGCAGTCATTGCCACGTCATACCCTGACGTTATCCAAGCAACGGTAGATCTGAATCGTGATTTCCATCGCGGGTATCCTCAGTTGCATCCTTCGAAAATGCAGATAGCCGTCGTCGGCGCAGGGATTGTCGGGGCATCCATTGCCTATCATCTGGCCCGCCGCGGGGCGCGGGTGCATTTGTTCGATGAAGGTCCAGCTCCAGCCGCGGGCGTGACCGGCAAGGCGTTTGGTTGGGTCAATCTCATCAATGGTGAGCCGACGACGAATTATGGAAATTACCGCATCTGGCGCGAGGCGATCACTGAATACCAACGTTTGAAGGCCGCCCTTCCGGATGCACTGCAGCATGCGCGGTCCGGTTCGCTGATCTGGCATGCGACAGTGGCAGAGACTGAGGCGTTGGTGCAGGAGCATCAGGCTGCGGGCGCAACGGTCGAACTGGTCGACGCCAAGACGATCGCCTGGTGGGAGCCGGAGCTTCGCGAAGTGCCGGAATGCGCCGCTTTTTCTCCCGACGATCTGGCGCTGGATCCGACGCAGCTCACGCAGACATTGGTGCACGCAGCGATCGCCTTCGGAGCGCGGGCGGATTTCAATCAGAAGATTGTCGCTCTCGAAACATCTGATGGCCGGGTCACGGGTGTTCGGACGGCAGAGGGTGCCGTTTCGGCAGATGTCGTCGTCCTGGCCACCGGCACATCTGTCGACGCGCTGATCTCGTCGTTCGGATTGGCTATCGGCGTCGAAAGCTCGCCCGCCGTGCTGCTGCAATTTTCCGCCGACCGGCCTTTCCTGAATCGCATTCTCCGCGGACCGGATTTGGAAGTTCGCCAGCGGCCCGACCATTCGCTGGTCGCCGCCGCAAGCTATAGGGGCGACTCCGAGGAGAACGGGCCGACGGCGATCGGACAACGTATGCTCGATGTGATGAAACGAAAGCTTGCATTGCCCGAAGGCGTCGAACTGAGGCAGGCGACCGTTGGCTACCGTCCGGTCTTCGCCGACGGCTTTCCGCGGCTCGGTTTTCTGCCGGGCGCCGACGGCATCTATGTCGCCGTCGCCCACCCCGGCGTCATTCTGGCGCCGCTGCTCGGCCGCCTAGCGATGGAAGAGATTGTCGAGGGACAGCGGTCGATGCTGGTGCCTGGGTTTAATGTAGCTGCGTTTCCGGACAGCTAACGCGCCTGCTTATTACCCTGCATCGAACACCATGGCATGACCGTTGATGCAATAGCGCAGCCCGGTCGGCGGCGGGCCGTCGGGGAAAACGTGGCCGAGATGGGCTTCGCAGGCGCCGCAGCGGATCTCGGTGCGCACCATGCCATAGGACTCGTCGCGATATTCCTTTACCGCATCCGGCGAAACCGGCTCGAAATAGCTCGGCCAGCCACAGCCGGCATCGAATTTCGTGTCGGAACGAAAAAGCGGTGTGTTGCAGCAGACGCAGCGGTAGAGGCCGGTTTCGGAAGAGTCCCAATAAGGGCCTGTAAAGGCGCGTTCCGTGCCGTGCTGCCGGGTGATGCGATATTGTTCCGGCGTCAGTTGTTCTCGCCATTCGGCATCGGTCTTCTCGATTCTAGGCCCGGTCATCGTAGCAGACATGAACGTCATCCCTTTCCCCATCACCCAATGTATTGGGCGAGTCCCGCGGGCATAATGTGGCGCAGCTTGCTCCTTCTTCAATTCCTTGTCGTGATGCCAAAAAAATGATTCCGGTGGTTTACCCTCCGGTTTTTCTCGCGCAGGGCTTGAGGCAATCCAGCCTTTAGCCTATCCCAATGGGGACTTACGGCTTTGCCGGATTCCGCGCGATCGTTCAGCAGGGAGAAGACATGGCCAGTGTCACCGGCCTGACATTCCTGGCTTTGTGTCTGCCCTTTCTCGGTGCGATCATCGCACCCGTCGCTGTCCGCTATCTCGGCCACAACGCAGCATGGCCGCTGGCGCTTTTTCCCGCACTCGCCTTTCTGCATTTCGCGGGTTTCCTTCCTGACATCGCCGCGGGCCACAATGTCCGGGACGGCTTCGATTGGGTGCCGAGCCTTAGCTTGCGCTTTTCCTGGCTGCTCGACGGCCTGTCGTTGACCTTCGCGCTGCTGATCACCGGCATCGGCGCGCTGATCGTGTTTTATTCTGGCGGCTATCTGAAGGGGCATGTGGACCAGGGGCGCTTTTTCTCCTTCATCTTCCTGTTTATGGGTTCGATGCTCGGGCTAGTTGTATCGGACAGTTTCCTGACGCTGTTCGTTTTCTGGGAGCTGACGTCGATCACCTCTTTCCTGCTGATCGGGTTCGATCATCAGCGGGCGGCCGCGCGGCGGGCCGCCTTGCAGGCGCTGGTCGTCACCGGCGGGGGCGGGCTGCTGCTGCTCGCTGGCCTGTTGTTGGTTTGGCAGATCACCGGCGCCGCAGATATGTCCAGCCTCTTGAAAGCCGGCGGCGTGCTGCGCGAAAGCCCACTTTACCTCGGCGCGCTGATCCTGATACTCGGCGGCGCCTTTACCAAGTCTGCGCAGTTTCCTTTCCATTTCTGGTTGCCGAACGCCATGGAGGCGCCGACGCCGGTGTCGGCCTACCTGCATTCCGCAACCATGGTGAAGGCCGGCGTCTACCTCCTCATGCGGCTCAACCCGGCTATGGGTGGCACGATGGCCTGGGAGACGATCCTGCCGGTCTTCGGTGGCATGACATTGATGGTTGGGACGCTGCTCGCCATTCGTCAGACCGACCTGAAGCTGAAGCTCGCCTATACGACGGTCTCCTCTCTCGGCCTGTTGGTGTTGCTAACCGGCTTCGGCACGGATTATGCGGTCGAGGCGGCTGTGCTCTATCTGGTGGCGCATTCGCTATTTAAAGGCGCACTGTTCATGGTCGCCGGCATCGTCGATCATGAGACGGGCACGCGTGACATCAACCATCTCGGCGGTTTGCGCACCGCCATGCCGTTGACGTTTGTGGCGGCGCTGACGGCGGCAATCTCCATGGGTGGCCTGCCGCCCGCTTTCGGTTTTCTGGCCAAGGAGGAGATCTATGCTGCGCTGGCCCAAGCCTCTCCCTGGCCGGCCGTTCTGACGCTCGTTGCGATTGCCGGTAACGCGCTGATGTTCGCCATCGCCTTCGCCGTGGCGCTGAAGCCCTTTATCGGCGCGCGCGTCGAGACACCGAAACATCCGCACGAGGCGCCGCCGCTGCTGTGGCTCGGCCCGACTGTGCTCGCCATTCTCGGCCTGGCTTCGGCCATGCTCTCTGGCTTTTGGCACACCTATATATCCTCGCCGATGGCAAGTGCTGTCAGCGGCAAGACAGTGGAGATATCGGTCTCACTTGTTCCGCATATCGGTGTGCCCCTGGCGCTGTCCGCACTGACCGTGCTGATCGGCGTATTTGTCTACTGGAAGCTCGACCGTGCGCGATTCCTGATGGTGGTGGTGCTGCGCAGGCTCGGGCCGGGACCGGATCGCGGCTTCGATGGCCTCATTTCCGGACTTGTGCGCCTGTCGCATGCCGTCTCCCGTTTCCTGCAGCCCGGCCGGCTGGAGATCTACGTTACCGTCACGTTTCTTTGCCTTGCCGCCATGCTGCTGGTGCCGCCGGTGCTCTATGGCGAGTTGCCGGCCATTCCCTCCTGGCCCGACATGCAGTGGCATGAGGCTGCGATTTTCCTCATCGCCGTCATCGGCCTTGCTGCCGTCGTTACGGCCCGCGACCGGCTGACGGCGATCGTCTCGCTCGGCATTCAGGGCTTTGCCGTCGCCGTCATCTTCCTGCTCTTCGGCGCGCCGGACTTGTCCTTCACGCAGTTCATGGTCGAGACGCTATCCGTCGTCATCCTGGCGCTGGTGATGACGCGGCTGCGTCTATCGACCGCCGATCGCCGTTCGCCATTGCAGATGCTTTTGCATGCGGCGCTCGCCATCGCCTGCGGCCTAGGTTTCGGATTGCTGCTTTTGAAGGCTACGCAAGCACCCTTCGACCTGACGCTAACGGCATTCTTTAACCATTATTCCAAGCTGGTCGCCCACGGTTCCAACGTCGTCAACGTGATCATCGTCGACTTCCGCGGCACGGATACGCTCGGCGAAATCGCTGTCGTCACCATCACCGGCCTTGCCATCCTAGCGCTGATCCGCATCCGCGCCGGTGGTGAACGCAAGCTTGCGGCCAACGACCCGGATGTGGAAGAGACGATGGAGGCAAGGCGTTCGTGAACACCCTAATCTTCCGCACCGTGGCGCCTTTCCTTACAGCCCTGATGCTGCTCTTTTCGGTCTTCGTGCTATTACGCGGCCACAATGAACCGGGCGGCGGCTTCATCGGCGGGTTGATCGCGGCCTCGGCGCTGGCGATCTACGGCATTGCCTGCGGTGTGACAGCGGTGCGCCGCGCCATCATCTTCCATCCACTTGCGATTGCCGGTTTCGGTCTGTTGGCGTCGACGGTTGCCGGGTTTTTGTCAGTCTTCTCCCACGTGCCCTTCATGACCGGGATCTGGATCTATCCGCATCTCTTCGGTGTCGAGGTGCCGCTCTCCAGCGTCACGCTGTTCGATGCCGGTGTCTATCTGGTCGTTGTCGGCGCCATCACCTCGATCGCGCTGGCGCTGGAAGAGCGGGAGGTGGAATGATGGAGACTGTCTTCGCTACGCTCATCGGCCTGTTCTTCGCTGCAGCGATCTACCTGATGCTGTCGAAATTTTCGATCCGCATCATGCTCGGCATCGCGATTCTCGGAAACGCCGTCAACCTGCTGCTTTTCACCGCCGGGAGGGTGACGCGCGAAGTGCCGCCCATCATTCCGGCCGGCGCCGATACACTCAATGCCGACGCCGCCAATCCGTTACCGCAGGCTTTGATCCTGACGGCGATCGTCATTTCCTTCTCCTTCTTCGCCTTCCTGCTGGTGCTGACCTATCGGGCCTATCAGGATCTGAAGACCGACAATACCGGCGACATGCGGGTAGCAGAACCGGAAGAGCGGCCATTGCCGCCTTTGGGGTACTAGCGATATGGCGGCGCCGGCCAACACCGCTGTCGATCTTTCCGCCGCGCTGGTGACAGCGCCGGTGCAGGCCGATCATTGGTTGGTCATCCTGCCGGTGGGCCTATGCATCGCCCTCGGCGCGATTCTGATGATGCTGCGCGACCGCACCGCTATGCACGGCTGGATCGCCATTCCCGGCCTGGCACTGCTGGTGTTGATCGATGCTGCTCTGCTTTACAAGGTCGCCACCGAGGGACCTGTGACCATGGTCATGGGCCGCTGGCTGCCGCCCTTCGGCATCGCATTCAGCGTCGATCTTCTCGGTGCGATCATGGCGCTGACGGCGGCGGTCGTGGCGCTGGCGGGGAGCCTCTACGCGCTCGGCGAGATTACGATCAGCGGCCGTCGTTACGGCTTCTTTCCTTTCCTCATGCTGCTGCTTGCCGGCGTCAGTGGCGCATTTCTGACCGGCGACATCTTCAACCTCTATGTCTGGTTCGAAGTGCTGCTGATTTCCTCCTTCGGCCTGCTGATCCTCGGCTCGGAGCGTGAGCAGATCGACGGTGCTTTGAAATATGCGGTGCTGAACCTCATCGCCACGACGCTGTTTCTCGTTTCGGTCGGGTATATCTATGCAGTCTTCGGCACGCTCAACATGGCCGATATTGCGATGAAGGCGAGGGCGCCCGGCAATGTGGCGCCGCTGATGACACTTGCGGGCTTGTTCCTGCTAGCTTTCGGCATGAAGGCCGCGGCCTTCCCGGTCAATTTCTGGCTACCCGCCTCCTACCACACACCGCGCATCACCGTTTCGGCGCTTTTCGCGGGCCTGCTCACCAAGGTGGGCATCTATGCGCTGATCAGGGTTCTGGTCATGCTGTTGCCGGTCGAGCGTGTCGGACTTGGCCCGATCACCGCGATCGTTGCTATTGCGACCATGCTGGTCGGCGTGCTCGGCGCGCTCGGCGAAAGCGATATCCGCCGTCTGCTCGGCTATGTCGTCATTTCCGGTATCGGCACGATGCTGGCGGGCGTCGCGCTTGGCAGTACCAGTGGCCTCAGCGGTGCGATCTTCTATGCGCTGCATTCGATGGTGCTGATGACGGCGCTCTACCTGCTGGCAGGCCAAGCGGCCCGGCTCGGCGGCAGCTTCTCGCTTGCCGCACTCGGCGGGCTTTACCGGCAAAGCGGCTGGTTCGCGGGCCTCTCGCTGATGCTGTTTTTCGCCGCTTGCGGCCTGCCGCCATTTTCCGGTTTCTGGCCCAAGGTCATCCTGGTGAAGGCGGCTCTCGACACGGGCGCCTGGTGGATCGCCGCTGCGATTCTTTTGACGGGTTTTCTCACAACCATCGTCTTTGGCCGCGTCTTTCTGCTTGCCTATTGGCGTCCAAAATCCGCGCAGGACGCTACCGTGCCGGGGCCGATCGCCTGGCAGGCCGCCCTGCCTCTTGTCGCCCTCACAGCCTTGGTCATCGGGTTTGGTCTGTTTCCGGAGCGGTTATTGCATCTGACGCAACTTGCCGCCGGCGGCCTCGACGATCCTTCGGCCTATATGCATTCCGTCTTTCCTGAAAGGGCAGGGGCACAATGATCCTGTTCGTCTTCAACCTGCTGCTCGCCATCGTCTGGGTCGCAGTCACCGGGAGCGCCTCTTTCCTCAATCTCGTCTTTGGTTTTGTCCTCTCGGCTCTCGCCCTCGCGACGGTGCGTGAGTCCTACGGCGGCGTATTGTATCTCGAGCGCGTGAGACGGATTCTGGCACTGTTGCTCCTGTTCCTGCGCGAGCTCGCCAAATCCGCATGGGCCGTCGCGGTGACCGTCATGAGCCCGAAAATGGATGTGAAGCCCGGCATCTTCGCCTTTCCGCTGACCGTCGACCGCGATTTCGAGATCACACTGCTTGCCAATCTCATCACGCTGACGCCCGGCACTCTTTCGGTCGACGTTTCCGACGACCGCAAGACGCTCTACGTGCATGCGCTCGACTGCTCCGACCCGGAGGCGGTGAAGCGCAGCATCGCCGACGGTTTCGAACGCCGGATCATGGAGGCTTTCCGATGATGGCCGCTTCCATCGTGTCGGCCGCTGCCATGGTGGCGCTCGCTATTCTCGGCGTGGCCTTCCTGCTCACGGTCTTTCGCGTGGTGGTGGGTCCGACCTTGCCGGATCGGGTACTGGCGCTCGACATGCTGGTGGCGGTCGCGATTGGCTTCATCGCCGTCATCGCCATCAAGACCGGCTTCACGCTCTATATCGACATCGCAATCTCGCTCGGTCTCATCGGTTTCCTTGCCACCGTCGCCTTTGCCCGGTTCATTCTGACTCATGGCGCGTCAGGGCGGGCCGGGGAGCAGCCTTCGCCGACGGTCGCGGCAGACGGCAAAAAACTGCGCAAAGACGGTCGACGCAAGAAAGGACGGCGGTAATGGAACTGGTCGTTGCCATCATCGTCGCCTTCCTGCTCTTGGCGGGCGCGCTGTTTTCGCTGGTCGCCTCGATTGGTATCGTCCGCCTGCCGGATCTCTATAGCCGCATGCATGCTGCTTCGAAGGCCGGCACGGTCGGTTCCGGTCTATTGCTACTTGCAGTCGGTGTTCATTCACAGGATCTGCCGATATTGGCGCGGGCGCTGGCCGGTTTCGTGTTCTTCGTTCTGACTGCGCCGATTTCGGCCCATCTTCTCGCACGTGCCGCCCACAAGGCCGGCCAGCGGCTGACACCGCCGTCGGTGCGTGACGATCTCTTTAAGGACGAGATCGAGCGACGTTCTTACAAAATGAAAAGCTAACAAACGTGTGGATTGCTAACAAAGTGAATACAAATTCTCGCCGTTAGTTACCTATTTTTAATAGATGAGAATTTTACGAAGAAATGATAGAATTAAAAACTGGACATTTGGATAAAGAGTGGTAATCCAGATTCAAGTAGAGTTTTGATGTTGAGTTAGTCTCAGCCGGCTTTAAGTGCCCAATGCTTTGATCTTTCTTTCAAACAACGGCGGGCAAAACTTTCTTCCGGTTAAGGATTGGCGGACCTACCTCCGTCACGACTGATTCTACATCAGGCGGTATATGAACGGGTTTCGTCGTACAAAGTCTAGGGGTGGATTTTGTGTTGCGGGCAATATGGCATGAAAAGCCCCGTTTTTTGCTGATGGCTGCTACGAATATGGGCAAAGCCGTTCACGCGGAATGTCCATCGCATACCTTTGAAAGCTGAATGGTTTTCAGAAGGATTATGCGGAAACGCTAAAGTAATGCTGTGTTTGCGTTCTCCGTTGGAGGCGTGGCGCAGTGGGCAAGCCGATGAACAGGAGAACAAAATGACAGATACGGCCCTTGGCAATGGCCAGGATTTGCTGGTTGAGCTAACCGCCGACATCGTGGCGGCTTACGTCAGCAATCATGTAGTCCCGGTCAGCGACCTTCCGAATCTGATTTCCGACGTACATTCCGCCTTGAGCAACACCTCGGCTCCGGCTCCTGCCGTCACCGTGGTTGAAAAGCAGAAGCCGGCCGTATCCGTTCGTAAATCGGTGCAGGATGATCAGATCACCTGCCTGGAATGCGGCGGTAGCTTCAAGTCGTTGAAGCGCCACCTGATGACTCATCACGGTCTTTCGCCTGAAGAATACCGTGAGAAGTGGGATCTCGCGGCCGACTACCCGATGGTCGCGCCCGCCTATGCCGAAGCCCGTTCGCGTCTCGCGAAGGAAATGGGTCTTGGTCAGCGCCGCAAGCGCGGTAGCCGCTAAAGTTCCCGAGCCTGATACTATCGACAAAAAAACCCGGCTCTCGAGTCGGGTTTTTGTCGTATCCCTGAGCGGTAAAATCTATGCCGCAGCCCGTACTCTCGCCTCTTCGCGAATTCGCTTGATCATCGAGCGCAATCCGTTGGCGCGCTGCGAGGAAAGATGTTCGACAAGGCCGATCTTGCCGAAGACCTCGAGAGCATCGAGCGCAGAAATCTCGGAAGCGGGCTTGCCGGAATAAGTGGCTAGTACGATGGCCACCAGCCCGCGCACGATATGCGCATCCGAATCACCTTCGAAGGTCAGTACCGGATTTTCCGGATTGCCCGCAGCGTGGGTGACAAGCCAGACCTGGCTGGCGCAGCCCTGCACTTTGTTTTCCAGCGTCCGTTTCTCTTCCGGCAGATCTGGCAGCGCTTTGCCGAGTTCGATCACATAGCGATAGCGATCCTCCCAGTCGTCCAGGAAGGAGAAATTGTCAATGATCTGCTCAAGCGTCGCCATCATGCCAGTCCAATTATCTACTTGCTTGGATATAGGCGAAACAGTCGATGATTTGAACCCATGACAAAAAAGAACGCCGTGAGCGATGGGCAAGCTCACGGCGCGCACGGCAGGTATCGACGGAACGGATCAGCTTCTGGGCTTCGGCAGCGGTATCGGGATATAGGACGGCAGCTTGACCGTGCCGGTGACGACCGCATCGGCAGTCTCGGTGTTGATCGTGCGCTTGGCGGGCATCGGCTGTGCTTCGGCTGCCGCCTGTTCATGGCTGACCGTGGCCGATGCAGCCTGATTGGCAGATGCCTGCTCGCCGGACTTGTCGTCCTTAAAATGCTGGCCCAGGAGATCGTAGGCCACCCGGGCGCCGTCACGGGCCTGATAGCCGAGTGCGGTGAGCGTTTCGCCGCCTTTCAGGCAGACATCGGGCTTTTCCGTGCACATGGCGCCGACATATTGCACGACACCGGTCGCGGCCGACAATGCAGCGGAAACCTGTACCTTCGGCTCGTCTGCCGACTGCGGAGCGCCCTCCGGTTTGGCGAAGATCGGCAGGAACATGAGAACCAGCGAAAACCAGAACCCTGCTCTAATGAGAAACCACATTGCCTTGCCCATCCTTTATTTCGCTCGGTCTTGTCGCCGATTCGAACTCGTTTATCTGATGTTGCTCAGACCCTATCGCGGCAGAGGACAACATCGCTTTTCAAAACTTGGATGCATTTTTGGCAAATTTGATTCAAATTGTAGCTTTCGGCATTTCAAGCGCATTTGCATCGAATTGTAGCGATTGCTGTTAAGCATGTCTCGGCCGATCTGCCTGATATCCCGGGGCTTGCGGGCTTCGATCTCCGAGCAAAGGTTAACGTGTGACGGAAATCTAAATAAAATCCGCTGCTTACCCGCTGTTAACCACAAAAGCCAAAGGTCTCGCGATGTGCGTCAAAACGAGATTTTCGGGCTTTTTCGCCTGATCTGCGCGTCCGTCCTTTATTCTTTCCTTAAGTCGCCAAGGCCTATTGTGCGGTTGAATAAGTGACCGTTTGTACGGGTTTTGGTGTGCGCGTATTGAGTAACATGGCTGGCAGGGCTGGAGCCCTCGTGGACCGGGCAGGCGGAAGCTGGCTCTCCCGGACAAGCGGGAACGGCGAGGTCCGTGGACAGGAATTGGCGATCCTGCGCCGCCTCGCGCTCGCCTCGTCTGCGGCTCTTGTCGTTGTTCCGACAGGACTCTCCTTCATCACCAGCCCTGCCGTGGCATTGCCGGTTGGCGTTGCCACGGTTTGCGCCGCTTTCCTGTTTTCCGCCGTCGGCAGCATTGCGCTGTCGCGTCAGCGCCCTGCCTCCGGGCCGGTCGATGCCGTCGTCGTCGAACATCGTGATCTAATGCTGGAGGCGGCTTGTGGTCTCGTACTCCTGTTCGATCCGCAGGGTAATGTCACCGGCGTCGGTGGCCGCGACCGCGCCGAATTCCTGAGCTGGATGCGTGACCCCTCCGGCCGCGGCTTTGTCGAGCAGATACATGTCTCCGACCGCATCCTCTTCGTGCAGGCCGTCGATAAGCTTCGCCAGGGCCGCGATGCCCTTGGTGTTGACTTGCGTTTGGAACGCTCGGCCGTTGTCGAGGGCAACGATCAGTTCGTCCATATCCGCATGGAAATGAGTGCGCGGCGAGACAGCGAAGGCCGGTTGACCGCGATCGTCAGCCAGTCGCGCGATATTTCCTACGATCAGCAACTTCGCGAGGAGGCTGATCGCAAGGCGGCCGAGGCCGAATCGGCCAATGATGCCAAGTCACGCTTCCTCGCCGCCGTCAGCCATGAGCTGCGCACGCCGCTCAACGCTATCCTCGGCTTCTCAGATATCCTCAGCGGCGAATATTTCGGCAAGCTCGAGAATAATCGCCAACGTGAATATGTCGGCCTGATCCGTCAGTCCGGCGCGCACTTGCTTTCTGTCGTCAACACTATGCTTGACATGAGCAAGATCGAGGCTGGCCGCTATGAACTTCTGCTCGAGCCTTTCCCGATTGAAGCCTCCATCGGTGCTTGCGAAGCTATGCTGGCTCTGCAGGCAAAGGAAAAGGGACTGACGTTGACGAGCCGCGTGCAGCGCGGCCTCGGTGATATCGTCGCCGACCAGCGCGCCGTCCAGCAAATTCTCATCAACCTTGTCGGCAACGCTATCAAATTCACCGATGCTGGTGGCGCTGTCACAATCGATGCGGCAATCACCGACGGAATGCTGAAGCTCGCGGTCAGCGACACCGGAATCGGTATCGCTAACGAGCGGCTCGCCTCGCTGGGTCAGCCTTTCGTGCAGATCCAGAACGATTACACCCGCCGCTATGCCGGCACCGGGCTCGGCCTGTCGCTAGTCAAGGGGCTGGTGGCGCTGCATGGCGGCAGCTTTGCCATCGCCAGCGCACCAGGCGAGGGCACGGTCATAACGATCCTTATCCCTTTCGACGGTTCCGGTGCTGTGGCGGTACAGTCGCCTGTGGATGTCAGTCGCACGGTCGATTTTCCGCCACGTCTGAAACATAATCTGGAGATGAATGAGAGGCGAAAAGAGGAAGAGGTGAATGGCCCCGCAAAAGCGAAAATCGCCTAAGGGAAAGGGCAGGGGCAGGCGCAAGCAGCCCGGCCTTGCTTCCCGGGGGGCGGTTGCCGTCGGCAGCCTTGGCCTGCGCGGTGCTGGCGCGCTGGGCGGCCTCGGTGTGCGCGGCGTGAGTGCGCTGGCCGGTTTGTTCGGCGGCGCTGTCGGCCGGCATCCGGCGATCGCCGGCGGTGTCGCAATCTTTTTCGCGGTCTTCGGTTTCGTTACTACCAATGCGCTCTGGTATCAGCCAGGCGTACACCCGTCGCCGCTGCTGCGCACGCGCGATCCCAACTCTCCGTATCAGATCCCCGGCCGTAAGCCTTTCCCGCATGCGCAGCAGGCCGATGCCGGCAACGTCACCACCTTCCGCATAGAGCGGCAGGACCCGGCGACGGCGAATGCCGCCGTGTCCAAACAGCGGGCGGCGGCTCCCGCCGAAACGGTTCAAACCGCCAGCTTGCCGGCAACGCAAACACCGACCGCGGCCACCGCAGCGCCCTCGAAACTGGTTGCTGACGTGCAGGCCGAACTGATCCGCCGCGGCCTTTATGACGGTTCCGCCGACGGTGTCGTCGGATCGCGCACGACGGCCGCCATCCTGTTCTTCCAGGAAGCGTCCGGCCTGGCGCAGACTGGCGAGGCAAGCCCTGAGCTACTGGCCGCGCTGAAGGCCAACGATGCCGGCATAGGCGCCCACACAACCAACAAGGCAACCGTCGCGGCCGTCCCTGTGGAGCGGCCCGTCAATATCTCGGCCAACGCCTCCGCCATCGATCCCGTCGCCGCTGCCATTCAGAGCGCCGAGAAGAATATCAAGACGAGCGCTGCGCCCAAGAGCGCGCCAAGCGACGCGGTCAACACCGTTAACATGGTGATGCAGATCCAGAAGGGTTTGAGCAATATCGCCTATAGCAGTGTCAGCGTCGACGGCGTCGCCGGCGAACAGACCAAGGCGGCCATCCGCCGGTTTCAGAAGCACTACCGGTTGCCGGAAACCGGTGAGCCCGATATGGCGGTTCTGAAGAAACTGCAGGACATCGGCGCGCTTTAGTTCTTCCCTTGATTGCGTCGTCCCTGGCTGGCCGTTATAGCTCAACCATGAGATTGCGCAGCGACATCTTCGTTTCGGCTTTGACCCGCCGCCTTTTCGCCCGCGGCGATTTTGCCGCTGTCGAACACAGGGGCGCCGAGGAAGCTGGAGCGATCTTCATCCGCCAGCGTTTTCGCGACGGGCTGGAAACACTGTATGCCCCCGCTCCGCAAAGCTTCTTCGATGAAGAGGAAAGCGGGACGCGCCTGTTTGAGGTCCGTATGGATCGCAGGGAACCTGAAGATGTCAGGCAGATGCTCGACCGTGAGATGAAATTCGATCCCGATCTCTGGATAATCGAGCTGGAGACTGATGATATCGCCGATATTGTCCCCGTGGCCGATCAGCGAAGCAACCCGCTCGACGGCTGACGACGACCTATCGCCGGCTCACGACGCGCAATTCGCGGATCGGACTTGCCTTGGCGCCGAAGAGCGGTGCACCGGAGCGCGGCGCGGGCTTTTGTTCCGGCGGCAGATAGGTGTAGCTGTCGGCGCGACGCCAGGCTTCGACACGGGCCTGACTTTCCTCAGCATCGATGCTGTCAAGCACCAGCCAGGCGCGGCTGACGCTGCCGTGCTGTTCGGCCAGATGAGGATAGAAGCGCTCCAGCGCATAGACGGCGTCGGCAAAGCCCATACCGAGGCTCACCAGCGTCACCGCGAGCTGCTGGCCGGACGTGTCGATCATGATGCGCTCGGCAAGCCAGCGGCTGGAGGAGAGCGCGTCGGCGAGCGTGGCGGCAAATTGCTGCGCCTCGCGCTCACGGGCGAAACGCACGAGCAACGCTTCCTGCACGTCGGAAAGATTGCGCAAACCCAGACGATCATTATCGTCACGGGCGAGATGGCGGGCGACCTGTTTGATCTTCTGCCGCAGGGCTTCCTCACGGGCGAGCCGCTCGGCTTCGACATCCGCTGCGCTCGGTTCGGGCTTTGGGGCCTGAGCGGAGAAGTCCATCGAGGTCTCGGATATTGTCATGCCGCGCTCCGGCTCGGCCTGGTGCAGGCTCACAAGGGCGTCGATGACTTTGGGAGACAAAGAGGGACGGCGGACGATCGCTTTCGCATGGGCGGCGCCCTGCGTGCGGGCGATGGTGATCAGCGTGTCGTCATCGATCGCCTGCGAACTTGTGAGAAACGGAGCGGCGATAGCAATCGGCTGGCAGCCGATGAAGAGGGAGACGGCCGGAGGCACCGTCAGGCATTGCGACAGCGCCGCGACCGCCTGACGTTTTGCCTCGTCGGACGAGGCCTGGAAGAGAGGAGTAAAAAGCTCTGCAAACTGGCGAAGCTCCGATTTCGACGGATGAGTCAAACCCTCGAAACTGGTGACCGTCGCCATCAGAACCACATCCTTCTTGCGGACAGTCGCAGGCTCTTCGAGGTCTCGAAACCGGTCACGCACGCCAACACCCATACTGATACGCGAAACAAAAAAGACGGGAGCCTGACCGGCAAGTCCATGCGACGCTGCGTCTGTCTATGGCCGAACCGGATCGCGCTTTGGTTCCCGCGGGCGCAATTGGCGGTGACTGTCGAAACGGGCGTGGACACGGTCGTCCTGATCTGGCTTTTTCGGGAGAGTAAGGTGCGCAGGGTTAACGGTTGGTGAAAACTTTATTAAAATCCGAATAAAAATTGCGCGCTAAGCTTGCGCCAGGAAAACCGACGAATTTTCGCTGGATTCGTTGCGTCTGCGGGCGCTCAACCTTCGTGGAAACTGTTTCGCCGTGATGCACCGACTACCACATTCAACTTATAAGAGCTTCGCTGGTTTGTCTTGTCGGCATGGAGGAAAAGTTGCCGCGAGCGAAAGCTTTCGGCGGTCCAAAACCGGTCTTCTTTTGAGAGTTCTGGGAATTTTGGCGCCAAGCATCAATGGCTCAAAGGCCCTTGTGCTCGCGCAGGGCCGCCAGCAGCTTCTCGGACGTGTTGTAGCCGGATTGAAACAGGCCGAGCGCTGCCGTTGCCGCGAACTGGGCCTCGGTGCTTTTGATATCTACCCGCTTCTCCAGGCACCATTTATCCAGCGCGCCGCGCAGCACGATGACGTCCTCCGGGGAGAAGAAGGAATTGGCCGTCGCTGACATTGCCCGCCCTCTGTTTCGCTCGTTACAATACGTTAAATTTTCGTTGCCGCAAATAATATTTGCGTGACACTTTTCTGCAACGCGCGGGCTTGCGCGATTATTGGCGGATAGTGGCTTTTGTTTGCCTAAAGATATGATTTCGCGATGTTTTGTCGCTAAAATGATTCTGAAGATTTTTACATCGTATATGAAACCAAATCCGCCCACTCAGCGTTAGATAATCACGATGCCGCGACAGCCCAGGGATAGCCCAGGGGAGGCGTGGCAATGATTAGCATTCTGTTAACTACAGTATGTCTCAATTCGGGTGAAAACAGCGATTTGCAGAGTTTAGTTGCATGATTGTTCGCATGGTCGCCTCATTTGGGCGCCCATGTCACGGTGTCTGAGGAATGCCGTGAGAATGGCGTGAATGCCCTTTTGTCGGAGCCGCAGGGAGGCGGCAAAGACTGGAGGGAACGCCAGCCCGCTTGGAAAGCGGGCAGGGTGAAATTAGTCGCAAGTTCATCCGTCTCGGGCCATAAATGGAGACGAGAATGGCAGAGATCATATCCCTGTTGGACCGAAGGTCACGATTGCCGCTACGAGCTCAAAAGGAGCCGGTCGAGGCGAAAATTATTCTGTTCACCGGCGTGCGCTATGAACGCCTTGACGTCAGCTCCCACCGTCCCGGAACGGGACCGAAGCGGGCGAAGGGTAAATAGTCCGGCATTATGCTGGCGATATGCGCCGGCGACGCCCGTTAGGGCGTTTGTCAATATCATGGCTTGAGCTGTGTTAGTCGTGAGGTCGGCTGCTTGTCCTTGCCAGATCCGGCCAGCCCCCAGCTTTCAGCGAAATTTCACTGTCCACCAAACACATCGCATCCGGCTTCCGACAGAAAATCTCGGGCGGCATCACCAAAACTTGCCTGCGGCTCCATCGTGCGCAGCACGACATACCCTTGGGCGCGCGGAGCCTCGACGAGGATCGATTGAGCAAGCGACGGCGGCAACGCCTTGCGGATTCCCGTGAGCTGGATCGGCGAGGCTATCAACAAGTCCAGCACGCCACCGACCGAGGTGCGGTCGCTCATGCTGAACACCTCGTTCGATGCGGCGTCATAGACCGACAGAGACCAGAACGGCACGTTTCCCTTGGCCGTCAGACGGATCGGCTGGGTTCCGATGTCGAAGGCGCAGACGGCGGTACGGATATACGGATCATTGTTGGAAAGCCCTGCATCGTCATCCTTGTCGTCCAGCATGTAGAAATGGTTTTCATCGCCTTCGTCCTCGACGCGGGTATAGGCGTCGCGGTCGGAAAAATGCGGCAGGGAGAGGATGATGATGACATGCAACAGTGCGGCACCAAGCACGCCGGTCAGGATGGCGAAAACAGCCCTAAACATGGCCGCACCCGATTTTCTCGAGCTTCGGCATGGACAGATCGATGAGGCCGGAATTGCCGGCTGCAGGCGAATCCAGCAGCGTCCACACCAGACGGAAGTTGCCCGAGGCCGGCAGCGCCAGCCAATTGCCAGCTTGCGCGTCCGGCGAAACGGTGATGGTGAAGCTCGAATCCGGATTGCGCAGCACGATCCAGGAATTGAGCGCAGCCGGCCGGCCAGGGGATTCGTCGAGAGGCTCGCCGTCATTACCCGCGATGAACAGCGTCCACAGCCGCGCCGGCGGTGTCTGGCCGCTGATGCGATAGCTGCAGCCCGCCGTCAGCCGCGCGCCGGCACTGTCATCGGAGGCGGTAAACACCAGCCCCTCTGCGCTGCCGTAAAGCAATCGCCCGGCGCGAGCGCGATGCGATTTCGCATAAGGATCAGCGTCGGCCGTGTGCATTTCCGGAAACGCCTGCCAGGCGCCAAGCTTGATCGCGCCGAAACCGGAGGTCGCATCCAGTGCAAAAAGCGTGAATACGATCCCCCCGCCGAAGGCGATCAGCAGCGAAAGCGCAACAAGAAGGGGAACCCGGAACACTCTAAGATCGTCCTCGTGACCAATCAGAGGGCGATTTATCCCTGATTCTGACGGGTGGGGGAAGGGCGAGCAGTGGTCTGGCCAAGCTCGGGACATCCGATCCAGCGACTCGATTGCAACGACGAACGCCCGGAGCATAGGCGCAAGGTCGGTTGTTTGCTTCCGAAACGACCTCTACCAAGGCTATTTTGTTGAGGCATCTTTTCGGTGGAAATCCGGCAAACTAAACAGATTTAGCTAACGATCGAGCCGTTAACATCTATCCCCATCTGACTTGGACAGTAGACCTTCCGCTCTTTTGTCAGCTGTGAAAGCTATTCCGCCGCCGCAACCTTCTGCACCGCGAGCGGCGCTGCCTCCTTCAGCTTCTCGCCGATATCGCGCAGGATCTTCGTGGAATCCACCGATAACGAGCGCGGCCGGATGAGTGGGGGTAGCGTGTTTTCGGCCGGTGTCGCCGCTTTCTTGGCGGCTACGGTCTGTGGCTTTTGCACCGGGAAGGGGTTGTCGATGCCGGGGATCGGTTTCAGCACGATACCCTGGTGGGCATAATCCATGATCTTCTTGAAAGTCATCGCCGGCAGCGTGCCGCCCGTCATGTTGTTGGTGGATGTATAGTCGTCGTTGCCGAACCAGACGGCGCAGGTGTAGTTGCCGGTGAACCCGATGAACCAGGCATCGCGATAGGCTTGCGTCGTGCCGGTCTTGCCGCCGACGACGATGCCGCGGTCGAGGGCTGCCCTGCGGCCTGTGCCGATCACCGGGATCTGCGTCAGCATCTGGTTCATGTAGGAGTTGGCTTTTTCGGAGAGCACCCGTTTGGAAGGAGGCTCATCGCGATTGAAGTCGTAGAGCACCTTGCCGTCATAGCCCATGATCTGAGCGATGCCGTGGCGGCGCGATTGCATGCCATCCGCCGGGAATACGGCATATGCGGTCGCTTGATCGAGCACGGTCACTTCGGATGTGCCGATCGGAATGGTCTTGTCATTGCGGATCGGGGTTTCGACGCCCAAGGCCTTCGCCATGTCGCGGATCGGCTGGATACCGAATTTCTCCTTGGCGAGGCGCACTGGAACGGTGTTGATCGACTGCGCGATCGCCTGTGTCAGCGTCACTTTGCCTTCATAGCGGTTTTCGTAGTTGTGCGGGCTCCAGTTGCCCCAGGTGATCGGCGCGTCGACGATGGTCGATGTCGGCGTCATGCCGCTCTCCATGGCGACAGAATAGGTGTAGATCTTGAAAGACGAACCCGGTTGGCGCAGTGCCTTGGTGGCGCGGTTGAACTGGCTTTCGCCGTAATCCCGGCCGCCGACCATGGCGCGTACCGCGCCGCCGTTTTCGATGATGACGCTCGCGCCCTGTTTGGCGTGATAGCGCTCGCCGTATTCCATCAGGCTCGATTCGACTGAATCCTCCGCTGCCTTCTGCAGGCCCATGTCGATGGTCGTGCGGACGATCAGCGAGCGCTCCGGGAAGCGGGTGGCAAGCCGCTGCACTTCGTCGAAGGCCCAATCGAGGAAGAAATCGGGGGATTCGATCTGGGCGCGATCGACGACGGAGGCGGGGTTGCGCCTGGCGGCGATGACTTGTCCCTCGGTCATCAGTCCGCTTTGTACCAGATTGGTCAGGACGTCGTTGGCGCGAGCGCGTGCTGCCGGCAGGTTGACATGCGGCGCATATTTCGCCGGCGCCTTGAACAAACCTGCGAGCATGGCCGCCTCGGCCAGATTGACATCGGTGATGCTCTTGCCGAAATAAAATTGCGCTGCGGCGGCAGCGCCGAAGGTTCCGCCACCCATATATGTGCGGTCGAGATAGAGGCTGAGGATTTCCTTCTTGGAGAGATTGGCTTCCAGCCAGATCGCGAGGAAGGCTTCCTTGATCTTGCGGTCGATCGAACGCTCGTTGCTGAGGAAGACGTTCTTGGCTAGCTGTTGCGTCAGCGTCGAGCCACCTTGAACGACGCCGCCAGCCTGCGCGTTGACGGTCAGCGCCCGGAAGAGGCCGAAGACATCGATGCCGAAGTGGTCGAAGAAGCGGCGGTCTTCGGTCGCCAGAACCGCCTTGACGAAATAGTCCGGCAATTGGTCGACCGGCACTGAATTCTCATGAATAATGCCACGATGACCGATAACATTGCCATAGCGATCGAGGAAAGTGACGGCGAAGTTGCCGCGGTTGCGCCAGTCCCCTTGCGTGGCTTCGAAAGCCGGCATGGCGAGAATCAGCATGACCACGGAACCGGCGGTACCGAGCGTCAGTCCCTCGCCAAGCAGTTCGAACAGGATGCGCCTCCAGCCGCGGGCGCGAAAACGGCGGAAGAATATGGTAATGTCTTCCCAGAGTTCGGCGAGGCGAAAGCCGGCGTTCCATAAGGTGGAGTCGATCCAGGAATCGATGCGCAGGAATATATGGCGCTTCCGGCGCGGCCGCTGCTCCGCTTGGCCCTCCGGTTGTGTATCGGGCTTGGTCTCTGGCCCGCTCTCTGGATTGGATGGGTCTTCCACGCTCTACTTCCCGACCGCAATGCCGCATCGCGTATTCCCTTCGGACACGCAAAGCCTATTCTCTCATAGACCGGCGGATTGAATAATTGGTTGATTTAGGGAAAAGAACAAGAGACATGCATGCCGCAGCCCGCATTTCCCTCGCGAGCAGCGAGGACGACAACGATGGACGACATACCTTTCTGGAAAAATAAGACGCTGACGGAGATGAGCACGCCCGAATGGGAGAGCCTCTGCGACGGCTGCGGTCTCTGTTGTCTCAACAAGATCGAGGAGTGGGATTCGGGCGACATCTATTTCACCTCGATCCGCTGCAAGTTGATGGACGGCGAAAGCTGTCGCTGCACCAGCTATCCGAACCGCTGGGATTTTGTGCCCGATTGTGTGCAACTGACGCCGGAAAAAGTTCCGGAGCTGGAATGGTTGCCGCCCACCTGCGCCTATCGCCTCGTCAACGAGGGTCGCGACCTCTATTGGTGGCATCCGCTGGTATCGGGCGATCCCGAAACGGTTCATATAGCCGGCGTCTCCGCACGCGGTCGCACGGTGAGTGAAAGCGATGTCGATCTCGATGATTTCGAGGATTACATCGTCGATTGGCCGCTGACGGTGGAAGACGACATGGAAGCTAGTCCTCCGGCAAAGTCATAGTTTTCGGCGCCACATTGCGCCACGCCTGTCGCACGAGTGTGCATATCGTTTCGTCATCCAAGATATGATGGAAAAGCCGCGTCCAGCCCTTGAGCCCCCAGCCACCCGGCACGGCAAGGACGTGCTCCGGTACGGTTGCCAGCAGCATCTGCTGCTGATCGGGCGTCAGCTTGACGACACAGAATTCCGGGCTCGGAAGCGTCAGGTAAATCTTTCCGCGAACGCGAAAATCCCGGTTTCCGAAATGCGAGCTCTCCACCGTTTCCGGCAGGCTGAGTGCAAAGCCAATAAGGTCGTCGTCGGTCATGGCTGAAAGATTAGCATAGGAAGGAACTACGCTGTAGACATCCGCTTATCTCGGCCTCTGGCGGCTAAACGGCGACCCCGCCGGGGCCGGCTTCTCGTTGAAATAACCGAGCACGCATGATATCGCGCGGTGCCTTCGCCAACGCACAAGGAGCCTCCGCGTGATCCGCCACATCGTCTTCTTCACCGTTCCCGATCGCGCCAATCTGGAAGCAGTAAGGTCCGGGCTGTCGATCCTGACGGCTATTCCGCATGCACGCCTGCTGGAGATCGGCACGAATGTAAAGACCGATCAGCTCGGCACCGACGTCGATCTTGTGGTCTACGGTGAATTCGACGACGAAGCGGCGCTTGCCGCCTACAAGGCGCATCCGAACTACCAGCTTTCCATCGAACGTGTCCGCCCGTTGCGTGAAATGCGGATCGCGGCGGATTACGAGAGCACGACGGCGGTGCGGGAACCAGTGTAGCGGGATCCTTCGCGGCGAACACGGCGATTCGGCAGTCTTTTCAAAAGGTTGGATAGGCCGGCGGAATCCAATTCGCTGCAGTTGGAATCACTGCGCGAAGTCCCTGACTCACTTTCTCACGCCTTCAATTCAACGCTGGAAAACGTGGCGGCAAGCGATTCAAAAGACTCAACGTAACCGTCGTGTTTTACGTTCGTAAAACACTTGAAGGCCGGTTGCATTGGCCAGCAGAGCATCGCCGATCATGGCGCATCTATGAGTCGATGATAATCAAGAAAGATTAAAAATGCCTGACTTTTCCGAGTGCCCTCGGAAGCCTGTGTCGCAAGCGTCAGCCCATCATCGACGCGGGTCAGCGGCCGAGGTTCTGAGCATTCGGCGAGCCGCTGCCTTCGTATCGCTGATATCGTCGTCTTCAGGTCGAATAAACGCAAGGACTTAAAGGGGATGGAGGCCTGCGCGCACGTTCTGCGCGTGGAAAATTACGGCCCATTCATTTGCCATTCAGACGCGTTTGGGTAAATATTCGCTCAAGTTAATGTCCCCATGGGAAGTCTGGAGCATGGCATCATTTCTGAGCATAGCAGCAGCGGCCGCCGTCATGGCCGGCTCGGCTGTTCTGCCGACGCCGACGCCGACCCTGGTGGCGCGTGCGAATAGCGACTGCAGCGAGGCTGCCGCTGAGGTAGTTGCCAAGACCGGGGGACAGCTCCTTTCTGCACAGCCGTCAGGCGATAGCTGCGTCATTACCGTTCTCGTCCAGGGCAATGGCCAGCGGCCGCGCAAGGTGACCATGAAGGTGCCGATGTAGGTGGAAACACTTTCACGCCGACACGCAAAGGACACTCTAACACTTTGAATCTCACGCAAAATCTTTATGGCCGCCAGATTCCACTCGGGCCTGATTTGCAGTACTATTTCTCGAACCGGGGAAATTGGGTCGGAATATGCGCATTCTCATAGTTGAAGACGATATCAATTTGAACCGCCAGCTCGCCGAAGCCTTGAAGGAAGCAGGTTATGTGGTCGATACCGCCTTCGATGGCGAGGAAGGGCATTTCCTCGGCGAGACCGAGCCCTATGACGCGATCATCCTCGATATAGGCCTGCCGGAGATGGACGGGATCACCGTGCTGGAGAAATGGCGCGGCGCAGGCAGGGGGACGCCGGTGCTGATCCTGACGGCCCGCGACCGTTGGAGCGACAAGGTCGCCGGCATCGATGCAGGCGCCGACGATTATGTCGCCAAACCTTTCCACGTGGAAGAAGTGCTGGCCCGCATCCGGGCGTTGATCCGCCGCGCCGCCGGCCACTCTTCGTCTGAAATCATCTGTGGCCCGGTGCGCCTCGATACCAAAAGCTCGAAGGCCACGGTCAACGGCAAACCGCTGAAGCTTACCTCGCATGAATACCGGCTGCTTGCTTACCTCATGCACCACAAGGGCGAGGTCGTCTCGCGCACGGAGCTGGTCGAGCATATGTACGATCAGGATTTCGACCGCGATTCCAATACGATCGAGGTTTTTGTCGGCCGCCTGCGCAAGAAGATGGGCGTCGACCTGATCGAAACCGTCCGCGGTCTCGGCTATCGCATCCAAGCGCCGACCAATGCGAATTAAGTCGCTCACTGCTCGTGTTCTGCTGTTGACCACACTTTGGTCCGCCGTGGCGCTGGTGGTGATTGGCCTTGTCATCTCAAATATCTATCGCAAGAGCGCCGAACGCGGTTTTCAGGATCTACTGAGGGCGCAGCTTTATAATGTCATCAACTCGGTCACGATCGGCGATCAGGGGGCGCTGTCCGGCAGCCCGCAGCTTGGCGACCTGCGTTTCGCCCAGCCGAAGACCGGTTGGTACTGGATGGTTGAACCGCTCGGCACCTATACGGCAACGCCGTTGGTTTCCCCCTCGCTCGGCGCCTCGAGCCTACCCGTTCTTTCGGTCCTGGAAGCGCCTTTCGACAAGAATTACGAGCGCTATTACATCGTCACCGACGCCTTCGGAAATCAGGTGCAGGTCGCCGAGACCGAGGTCGTGCTCGACACTGACGGCCGCGCCGCGCGCTTCCGTGTCACCGGCAACGTCGCCGTGGTCGAGGACGACGTCCGCAATTTCTCTCACAGCCTCTATTTCGCGCTCGTCGGTTTCGGCGTCGGCAGCCTTGTCGTCAACGCGCTCGCCATTCTCTATGGCCTCAAGCCACTCGACAAGGCGCGCGCGGCACTGGAGCGCATCCGTGCCGGCGAGAGCGAGCGATTGCAGGGGGATTTCCCGCGTGAAATCCTGCCGCTCGCCAACGAGGTCAATGCGCTGATTGACAGCAACCGCCGCATCGTCGAGCGGGCGCGCATGCAGGTCGGCAATCTCGCCCATTCGCTGAAGACGCCGATCGCGGTCCTGCTTAACGAATCCCGCGTACTGGAGCGTTCGCACGGCGACCTCGTCAAGAACCAGGCCGAGGTCATGCAGGGGCAGGTGCAATCCTATCTCAACCGCGCCCGCATCGCCGCGCAGCGCGAATCCGTGCTCGCCCGCACCGACGCGGAGCCGGCGCTGGAGCGGCTGGTGCGCGTCATGCGGCGGCTCAATGCCGATAAGGAATTCGAGCTTTTCGTTTCGCCAAACCTGTCGCTTGCCATGGAGCAGCAGGATCTGGAGGAAACGGTCGGCAATCTCCTGGAAAATGCCGCGCGCTTTGCCGAGCATAAGGTGCGCGTCGCGGCCAACGAAGCGCCGGCCGAGGTGAAGGGCATCGATCCGGCACGACGTCACTGGGTGGAACTGGTGGTCGAGGACGATGGCCCGGGCCTGGAACCGGATCAGATTCGCGAGGCGATGAAGCGCGGCCGCCGGCTCGATGAAAGCAAACCTGGCACCGGTCTCGGCCTGTCGATCGTCAGCGAGATCACCAACGAATATCAGGGGCGGCTGGAACTGTCCCGAGGTTCCTGGGGTGGACTTCGCGCCAGCCTAATTCTACCGGGGGTAACAAAGGATGTTGCGTGATGCGCGGCATGATGCCAGAAAGATGCGGTGCGCCATGGTGATGCCGCATCGCAGTACCTCTAGTTTTGCTCGTTGATACTGGTTCGGTTGTATGAAGCTTCGCACCTTTTTTCTGATTGCTCCGTCCCTTCTCGCCGCCATCGCCCTTTCCGCCTGCTCGACAACGAGCGGCAAAGGTGGCGTCACCGGATTTCTCTCCTCCTCCGCCAAACCAGCTGCCTCGACGCGCTACATCGCGGCCTTGGATGGAGGCATCGTCGGTCGCACCGGCATCAAGCTCAGCGACAACGACAAGCAACGAGCGCTGGAAGCGGAATATCGGGCACTGGAAACCGCACCGCTCGGCCAGCCCGTCGCCTGGACCGGCAAGAACGTCAATGGCGAGGTCGTGGCCGCAGCGCCCTATCAGGTCGGCTCGCAAAATTGCCGCCAATACACCCACACGATCACCGTCGACGGTAAATCGACCCAGGCGAGGGGCGCTGCCTGCCGCAACGACGACGGCACCTGGACGCCATTGAACTGACGCATGTCGCGCAAAAGTGCGCAACCATTTTGCGCGACATGCGCAAAATCAAGAGCCTAAAGCGCGAGGAGCGAATCCTAGGGATCGCGATGCGCTTTTGAATTCGGCGGTCCTGAAAATCGCGGCCAAACGCCTCAAATCTTCGTCAACGTGGCTTTGGCGGTTGGAATAAGCGCCCCGTTAAAGTATTGGGCGTCTATGCTGTTCTGGATTCTCGTAGCCGTTCTGACGGCGATTGTCGGCGCCGTCCTGCTCTATCCCCTTCTGCGCGGAGCAAAGGTGACTGATGACGGGCGTGCCGGCGAGGCTGCCGTTTATCGCGATCAGCTTCGCGAGCTGGACCGCGATCTCGCGGGCGGCCTGATCTCTCCGGAAGAGGCGGGCTATGCCCGCGCCGAAATCGGCCGCCGCCTGCTTGCCGTTTCGAATGCCGGACCGAGTGCCGCGAAAGCGCCTGCGGGCGGCAATCGCTTCTCGCAGGCTTTCATCATCATCCTGCTGCCGGTCGTCGGCCTCTGTCTCTATCTTTCCAAGGGCAATCCCGGCCTGCCGTCACAGCCACTGGAAGCGCGGCTCGAACATCCCGGCAACGATCTCGCCATCTCGATCGTCAAGGTCGAGCGGCATTTGGCGCAACATCCCGACGACGGCAAGGGTTGGGAAGTGCTGGCGCCGATCTACCTTAAGACCAACCGCATCGGCGACGCTGAGCTTGCCTATCGCAATGTCATTCGCCTGCTCGGCCCCAGCGCCGAGCGGCTTGGTGATCTCGGCGAAGTTCTGGTCATGAAAGCCGACGGCGT